>Ga0207733_100708_pt1 | contig 14908 bp, 12 predicted proteins | sample A23P3SouthBayCA_FD_187735 | JGI IMG/M metagenome (GOLD analysis project Ga0207733, IMG submission 187735) | Aerobic enrichment media microbial communities from Eden Landing Ponds, California, USA - A23 P3 (SPAdes) | ecosystem: Environmental > Aquatic > Marine > Unclassified | place: Emeryville... | reverse complement strand
CGGACTTCGAACTGTATCACGGGGTGGTGGGAGAGCTCCGCGACCGGGGCGTCGCTTTCACCACCGTCGAACCCGACGACGAACTGCCCGAGGCGACGACTGTCGTCGTGACCGCCGCCGACGACCCGCCCCTCGACGCCCGGCGGGGCGTCGAGGTGATCGTCGCGGACGCGTCGGACCCACGGGGGGCCGTCGACGACGCGCTCGCGGCGCTCAGAGGCGAGGGCGGCCGGACGGTCGTCGGCGTCGACCCCGGCGTCCGCCCGGGGATCGCGGTGCTCTCGGGCGACCAGGTCGTCGCCGCGTTCCAGGTTCCCCTGGCGGACGCCGCGGACACCGTCCGCGAGGAGGTCGCCGAGGCGCCGGACCCGGTCGTCCGGATCGGCGACGGCGCGCGCCTCCAGAGCGCCCAGCTCGTCGACGCCCTCGACGAGGTGCCCGTCGAACTGGTCGACGAGACCGGCACCACGCCGTTCCTCGGGACGGGCGCAAGCGGCATGGGCGACGTGCTGGCGGCGGCGAACATCGCCCGGCGGTCGGGCGAGCGGGTCGACCGCCGGGAGGTCGATCCCACGCCGGGGGAGATCCAGCGGATCAAGTCCGAGTCCCGCGAGCGCTCCGGTGGCAGCCGGAGCATCGACGAGGCGCTGGCCCGGCGGGTCGCGGCGGGCGACCTGACTGTCGAGGAGGCGCTCGAAGAGCACCGCGAGCGGTAGCCGGGCGGTCCTACTCCGGTTCGTCGTCGGCCGCGGCGTCCCCACCCGCGCCGTGGACGATCGCCTCGGCGCGGCGCATGACCTCGCGGACCGGCAGGTCGGTCTCGCGTGCGACCGCGAGCGCGTCGTCGAACTCGGCGCTCACGTCGTAGGTCTCGCCGGCGGCGTCGCTAGCGACTTTCACCCGGACCTCGTGCTCGCGGCCGTCCAGCGTCAGATAGACGGTCTCGATCCGCCGGTCGGCGACCCAGCGGTGGCCCGCGCCGTGCTCGCGCACGCCGAGCGTGCCGGTCTCCTCGGCGAGGCGCCGGGCGACCCGCGCGGCGTCCTCGGGGCGGGCGATGACCTTCACCAGGTGGCCCGGGCGGGACTTTTTCATCGTCGCCGGCAGGATCGACACGTCCCGTGCCCCCGCGTCGGCGAGCGTCTCCTGGAGGCCGCCGAGCAGTTCGGGGGACGCGTCGTCGAGGTTCGTCTCCAGGACCGTGATCTCCTCGCGCCGGAGGTCGCCGCCCCCGTCGCCCACCAGCGCCCGGAGGACGTTCGGGCGGTCGGGGAAGTCGTAGCCGCCGGCGCCGTAGCCGGTCGATTCGACGCGGAGGGCCGGGAGATCGTCGACGCCGTCGGCGACCTCCGCCAGGATCGCCGCCCCGGTCGGGGTGAGCAGTTCGGCTGCGACGGGACCGCCGCGGATGGCCCAGTCGGCGCCGGTCGCCACCTCGGCGGTCGCCGGCGACGGGATCGGGTAGTCGCCGTGGGCCATCGACGCCTCGCCGCCGCCGGTCGACAGCGGCGTCGTGACCACGCGGTCGACGTCGAGGTCCGCCAGCAGCAGACAGACGCCGACCACGTCCGCGATGGCGTCGTCGGCGCCGACCTCGTGGAACTGCGTCGCGTCCAGATCCGTCCCGTGAACCGCGGCCTCTGCCTCCCCCAGCCGTTCGAACGCGCCGAGCGCCGTCCGCTCGACGGACGCCGGGAGGTCCATCCCCTCGACGATGTCGATCACCTCGCCGTAGGACCGCGCCGGACCGTGGCCTTCGGCGCGGACCGCGCCGTCCGACTCGTGGTCGTGGCCGTGGCTGTGGTCGTGGTCGTGGCCGTGATCAGTACTGTCCCCGTCGTGGTCGTGTGGGTGGTCGTGGTCGTGTGAGTGGTCGTGGTCGTGCGGGTGATCGCTTCCGTCGTGATCGGTCAGCATGACCTCGACCGTCGCGGCGTCGATCCCGTGTTTCGTGGCGCGGTCGGTTCGGTAGGCGACGTCGAGCGCCGCCTCGACGGGGGCGAGCGCCCCGCGATCGGCGCCGACGTCGAGCAGCGCCGCGAGCAGCATGTCGCCGCTGGCGCCCATCCGGCCGTCGAAGGCGAGGGTGCGCATATCCCGACCGACGGGCGCCGGCCTATTAGCCCACCGGTGTCGGCGCCGGGCCCGTACGGGCGGCAACGAGAGGACCGGCGACCGGACACGTAAACAGGTTGCGGTCACCCCCGAACCCCCCGCAGTCGGTAGGGATTTGTACCGCGGCCCATTACCTTGGTACAAGGTGACAAGGGAGGCGCGACGGCGTCGGACCCCCCCTAACAACACACTTATCCGGCGCGGTCGCAGACCACCTTGCATCCCCGCGAGCCAATCATGAACGAAGTCCAACTCGAAGTGGCGAAAGCCTACCCGAACGACTCGGGTCGCGGCATCGCCCGTCTTGATCCGGACACGTTGCTCCACCTCAAGCTCTCGCCGGGCGACATCATCGAAATCGAGGGCGGCGAGACGACGGCGGCGAAGGTGTGGCGCGCGGACCGGCAGGACTGGAACACGGATACGGTCCGAATCGACGGCTTCACGCGGCAGAACGCGGACGTCGGAATCGGCGAGCGCGTGACGATCCGAAAGGCCGAAGCGAAGAAGGCCGACGAACTCGTGCTCGCGCCCCCGGAGGAGGCGTCGGTCCAGTTCGGCTCCGACGCCGCCGGCATGGTGAAACGCCAGATCCTCAAGCGGCCGGTCGTCGGCCGCGACATCGTCCCCGTAATGAGCTCGACGAACCACCCGTTCATGCGCTCGCCGGGGCAGGCGATCCCGCTGATCGCCGTCGAGACCGAACCCGAGGGCGTCGTCCTCATCACCGAGGACACGGACGTCGAACTCCGGGAGGAGCCCATCTCCGGGTTCGAGAAGACCGGTGGCGGCATCACCTACGAGGACATCGGCGGCCTCCAGAGCGAGATCCAGCGGGTCCGGGAGATGGTCGAACTCCCGATGAAACACCCGCAGATCTTCAAGAAGCTCGGCATCGAGCCCCCGCAGGGGGTCCTGTTACACGGCCCGCCGGGTACCGGGAAGACCCTGCTTGCCAAGGCCGTCGCCAACGAGACCTCCGCGAGCTTCTTCTCCATCGCGGGCCCGGAGATCATCTCCAAGTACTACGGCGAGTCCGAACAACAGCTCCGGGAGATCTTCGAGGACGCCAAAGACGAGTCGCCGTCGATCATCTTCATCGACGAACTCGACTCCATCGCGCCCAAACGCGAAGACGTGACCGGCGAGGTCGAACGCCGGGTCGTCGCCCAGCTGTTGACGATGATGGACGGCCTCGAAACCCGGGGGCAGGTCATCGTCATCGCGGCGACGAACCGCGTCGACTCCGTCGATCCGGCGCTCCGGCGGCCCGGCCGCTTCGATCGCGAGATCGAGATCGGCGTGCCCGACGAAGGAGGCAGGAAAGAGATTCTGCAGATCCACACCCGCGGGATGCCGCTGTCCGACGACGTGAGCCTCGATCACCTCGCCGACGAGACCCACGGCTTCGTCGGCGCCGACATCGAGAGCCTCACGAAGGAGGCGGCGATGAAAGCCCTCCGCAGGTACCTCCCGGAGATCGACCTGGACGAGGAGGACATCCCGCCGAGCCTCATCGACCGGATGATCGTCAAGCGCGAGGACTTCAGGGGCGCGCTCGCGGAGGTCGAACCCAGCGCGATGCGGGAAGTGCTCGTCGAACTCCCGAAGATCACCTGGGACGACGTCGGCGGGCTGGAGGACGCCCAGCAGCAGGTGTCAGAATCCGTGGAGTGGCCGCTGACGAACCGCGCCCGGTTCGAGCGGATGGGGATCGAACCGCCGAAGGGCGTCCTGCTGTACGGGCCGCCCGGCACCGGGAAGACCCTGATGGCCAAGGCCGTCGCCAACGAGACCAACGCCAACTTCATCTCGGTTCGGGGGCCACAGCTCCTCTCGAAGTGGGTCGGGGAAAGCGAGAAGGCGATCCGCCAGACCTTCCGCAAGGCCCGCCAGGTCGCCCCGACGGTGATCTTCTTCGACGAACTCGACGCGCTGGCGCCCTCGCGGGGCCAGGAGATGGGCAACAACGTCTCCGAACGCGTCGTCAACCAGCTGCTGACCGAACTCGACGGCCTCGAAGAGATGGGCGACGTGATGGTCATCGGCGCGACCAACAGGCCGGACATGATCGACCCCGCGCTCATCCGCTCGGGGCGGTTCGACCGTCTCGTACTCGTCGGCGAGCCCGGCGAGGAGGGCCGCGAGCAGATCCTGAAGATCCACACCCAGGACAGCCCGCTCGCGCCCGACGTGAGCCTGCGTGAGGTCGCCGAGATCACCGACGGCTACGTCGGCTCCGACCTGGAGAGCATCGCCCGCGAGGCGGCCATCGAGGCGCTCCGCGAGGACCACGACGCCGAGGAGATCGGGATGAGTCACTTCCGGAAGGCCATGGAGTCGGTGCGGCCGACGATCACCGACGACCTGATGGACTACTACGAGCGCATGGAAGAGCAGTTCAAGGGCGGCGGCAGCGAGCAACTCGACGGGCGCCAGGGCGGCCGCCTCGGATTCCAGTAGGACCGCGCTCGCCTGCCCGGTGTCGCTTTTCTGGGGCGCCGATTTTTGCCGAACCGCGATCAGCGCGTCGCCTGCTTCCACTCGCGGAGCCCCACGACTGCACCGTTGAGGTCGTCGGTGGGACACTCCAGTGCGGCCCAGCGGAACATGTCGGCGACGTCCGCCGGGTCGCGTCCCTTCCCGCCCGTGAGGTCCGTAGCGACGATGCCCGGATCGACGACGCCGACGGACTGGTCGGCGTCGACGGCGAACCCGCGGGCGAACGCCTCCGCGGCGGCCTTCGAGGCGGCGTAGGTCCCCATTCCCGGTTCGGCGTCGCGTGCGACCGAACCGGAGGGCACCAGCACCCGGCCGTCCGGAGGCATGAACTGGAGTCCCTCCCGGATCACGGCGAACACCCCGTAGGCGTTGACGTCGATCACCTCCCGGGCCTGGTCGTGGCGCTCCTCGTCGAGCGGCCGGGCGCCCGGGGTGTGGGGCATCACCGCCGCCGCGGGGACGAGCACGTCCAGTCCGTCGTCGACGGTCTCCGAGAGGGCGAGAAACACCTCGTTCTCGTCGCGGACGTCGAGCGGGCGAACGACCGGCGTCCCGCCGGCGGCCGAGACGGCCTCCGCGGTCGATTCGAGCGCGGCCTCCGAGCGGGCACAGAGCACGGTCCGCCAGCCCTCGGCGGCGAACGCCTCGGCGACGGCCGAGCCGATGCCCCCGCTGGCCCCCGTGAGTAGCACGGTTGGGTCGGTCATGGTCGGTGACGGGCGATCGTTCGACCGGCCGGGGATAACGCTGTCGCCGCGACGCCCCTGGGCCCCGGTGAGGGCCCCCGTGCCACGTCGCACGCGAACGTTTATTCACGCGCCTCGATATGTCTCTGACATGGCTCGCACCGCCGTCGATAAGGGTGTCTGAGTGTGCCGGGGATCATCTTCTGGACCCTCGTCGTGCTGGCGACGCTCACCAGCCTCGCCACGGCGTGGGCCCTCGGTGCCAACAGCAACTCGCCGCCGTTCGCTCCGGCGATCGGTGCCAACGCCATCTCGACGATGCGGGCGGCGTTTCTCATCGGCATCCTCGCCGCGCTCGGCGCGCTGACGCAGGGCGGGGCGATCTCCGAGACGGTCGGTGCAGGGCTCATCGACGGCGTCCAGATCACGTCGCTGGCGGCGACCACGGGGCTGTTGACCGCCACCGGGTTCATGGCCTTCGGCGTCTACACCGGCTATCCAGTCCCCGCAGCGTTCGCGACCACCGGCGCGATGGTCGGCGTCGGCCTGTCGCTCGGCGGCGATCCCGCCATCGACACCTACCGCCGCATTGCGGTCTTCTGGCTGCTCGTGCCCCCCGCTTCGGGCGGGCTCGCCTACCTCACCGCCAAACTCCTCCGCCACGACGACATCCCCGAAACCGTGGCCGTGCCCCTGTTGGCGGCCGTCGTCGGGGGGATCGTCGCGAACGTCCAACTGGCGGTCATCCCGTCGCCGCCGAACGCCACCCAGAGCTCCATCGCAGGGTTCATCTCGAGACTGATCGAGGGGGTGACAGTCGCCGGCATCGACGCCGTGGCCGTGCTGGTGACGCTGGTCGCCGCCGCGGTGAGCTTCCGGTTCGTTCGTCGACGGACCCAACAGTCGGTCGACGACGGGATCCGGACGTTCCTCATCGTGCTCGGAAGCGTGGTCGCCTTCTCCAGTGGCGGCAGTCAGGTCGGGTTGGCGACCGGACCGCTCGAGAACCTCTACGGGGCCGAACTCGGCCTGCCCGGCATCGTCCTGCTGGCGCTCGGGGCGACCGGCATCCTCGGGGGCGCGTGGATGGGCGCACCCAGGCTGCTCCAGGCGACCTCCCGCGAGTACGCACAGCTGGGGATCAGGCGTTCCATCGCGGCGCTGGTCCCAGGGTTCGTCATCGCCCAGCTAGCCATCGCGCTGGGGATCCCCATCTCCTTTAACAACATCATCATCTCGGGGGTCATCGGCGGGGGTCTCGCCGGCGGTTCGGCTGGTGTCTCCCGCCGGAAGATCGGCGTGACGCTCGCGTTCTGGGTCATCACGCTCGCCGCCTCGATCGGAGTCGGATTCGGCCTCTACCGGGTCTTCGGTGCGGTACTCGCTGGGTGAGAAGAGCCGGATCAGCGGACGACGGTCACGGTCACGGGGGCCTCGCCGACGACCTTCGTCGCCACCGTCCCGAGCAGTCGGCGAGCGATGGCGCTCCGATCGCCCCCGTGTCCCCCCATCACGACGCGGTCGACGTCGTGTGCATCGACGTACGCGAGGATGGCCTCGGCCGGGTCGCCGGTTTCGACCGCCGTCTCGACCGTTCGGTCGACCTCGCTGGCTCGCGCTCTTGCCCGTTCGACGAGGCGATCGGCACGGTCGCGTGCGCTCTCGCGGCGATCCGTCCCGGGTTCGAGAATCCCGCCCTCGCTCATCGTCGCGTCGACCGGTGTCACCACGTTCAGGACCGTCACCCGACAGTCGAAGAGTTCGAGGGCCTGGCTGAATGCTTCGTCCGCCAGTGGCGACCCGTCGAGCGGGACGAGGACGTGCGATGGTGCCATAGGACCGCATGGACCCGCTTGCACATTACGTCGGTGGTCGTCCGACGACAGTGGCGACGACGCGGCGACGGGCGGAGGCTCGCTATCAGGGCGGGGAACAGCCCTCACCCGGAGACAGAACCGCCGGAAACCGAGAGTTCTGACAGTGATCGAGTCTTTTGGAGGGACCTGCCGCGGGCGGCCGACCGCTGCAACCGGTCGGTCAGTACAGCAGTTCGTCGTCGTTTTCGACCATGTAGAGGGTGCGGGCGGCGATGTTGACCGCGTGGTCGCCGACGCGTTCGAGGTCCCGGATCGTCAGCAGCAGCCGGGAGACGTCCTGCATCAGGTCCTCTGCGTCCTGATCCTCGTCAAGGAGGTCGCTTTCGAGGAGGTCACGAACGACGAGTTCGCTGGCGGCCGAACACATGTCGTCCATCTCGTCGTCGTCGTCGGCCACCCGGTAACACAGGTCGGTGTCCTCGTCGGCGTAGGCGGTCATCGCGTCGTCGAGCATGGCGAGCGTGAAGTCGCCGAGCCGCTGGACGTCGACGTCGGGGAAGAGATCCTGTTCGGCCTCGGTGGCGTAGTTGCCGAGATTCGTCGCCAGATCCGCGATCCGTTCGAGATCGGTGATGATCTTGAAGGAGGCGGCGATGAAGCGGAGGTCGCCGGCGACCGGCTGCTGGAGGGCGATGAGGTCGACGCACTCCCCTTCGAGGTCGAGGTACATCTGGTTGACCTCCCGGTCGCCCTCGATGACCTCCTGGGCCAACTCCTCGTCCTTCTGTTCGAGGGCGTCGAGCCCCGACCGGAGCTGTTCGGCGACGATTTCGCTCATGTAGAGCACGTCGTCCCGCAGCCCGGAGAGCTTGTTCTGATACTCGTTTCGTGGCATGGCGCCCCGTTACGGACGCGGAGACCTAAGGGTTGCCCCTCAGATCTATTGACATATAGAGTGATACATAGCGTTACCTACCGATATATGTATTAGTCGACCGGATAGCCTGGTCGGCCGCGATCGGATAGGCCGGGCTTCGACGACTGGGGAGCCCGCGGAGCCGGCACAGTCGTCCGACGCTTCGGCGACCGATCAACCGAACTTGCCGGTGATGTAGTCCTCGACGCGCTGGCTCTCGGGGTTCTCGAAGATCTTCTGGGTGTCGTCGAACTCGACGAGTTCGCCGCCGGTGAGGAAGACGGCCGTCTTGTCGGAGATGCGGGCGGCCTGTTGCATGTTGTGGGTGACGATCACCACGGTGTAGTCCTCGGCGAGTTCCTCGATGAGGTCCTCGATCTGACTGGTCGCGACGGGGTCGAGCGCGCTCGCGGGCTCGTCCATCAGGAGCACCTGCGGGTCCGGGGCGATGGCCCGGGCGATGCAGAGGCGCTGTTGCTGGCCCCCGGAGAGTTCGAGCCCCGACTCGTCGAGCTGGTGGCTGACCTCGTCCCAGAGGGCGGCCCGCTTGAGCGAGCGCTCGACGACCTCGTCGTAGTCGCCGTCGTAGTCCTGGATCTCCAGGCCGTAGGCGACGTTGTCGTAGATGCTCTTGGGGAAGGGGTTGGGCTTTTGAAACACCATGCCGACGCGCCGGCGCAGCGCCACGGGGTCGACGTCGGGGTCGTAGACGTTCTTGTCCCGCAGGTAGAGGTCTCCCTCGACGCGGGCGGCGTCGATGAGGTCGTTCATGCGGTTGATACACCGCAGGAACGTCGACTTGCCACACCCGGAGGGCCCGATCATCGCGGTGACGCGGTTCTCGGGGATGTCGAGGGTGATGTCCTTGAGCGCCTGTTCGTCGTTGTACCAGACGTTGACGTCCTCCGCGCGGACGAGCGTGTCCGGCCGGTGGGTCGCCCCCGACCCCGAGACGCTGTCGCTGACGTCGGTCTGGACCAGCATGTCGTCCGTCGTCGGGTCGGCCGTGCCGTCGGTCGTCGATTCGGCGGTGCCGCCGTCGCCCGACAGCTCCGCGTCGGTGTCGTCTGTCATCGGTCGGTCGCCCCGTCTCTCCGCCGGTCGGTCGTGACTGTGCCCCTCTCGTCGAGCGGTCGTGTCCGGTTCATGGTTGATTCCGAGTCCGGTTGTCCCTTTGTGTCCGGTCGTCGGCTCGCAACTGGGTCGGCCCGTGGGTCGCTTCCAGCATCCGCGGCGTCGTCGATCGTCTCTCCTGTCATCCTTCGTCCTCATACCTGTTACGCAGCACGATCGCGATCGAATTCATGCTCAGGAGGACGACGAGCAACACCACGACGCCGGCGGGGACCGCTTTCGTGTAGAAGTCCTCGCTGGCGAACAGGCTCGCCCAGGCGTACACCTGCAGCGGCATCGCGCTCACCTTCGAGGACAGTTCCGTCGGGAGGCTAAAGAGGACGTTCGGCGCACCGATCATGATCAGCGGCGCGGTTTCGCCGATCGCCCGCCCGAGCGCGAGGATGGTCCCGGTGAGGATCCCCGGGAACGCCCGCGGGAGGACGACGTTTTTCACCGTCTGCCACCGGGTCGCCCCCATCCCGTAGGAGGCCTGCCGGAGGTCGTCCGGGACGCCGCGGATCGCCTCGCGCGAGGAGATGATCACGATAGGGAGGATGAGCAGGGCGAGGGTCGCGCCGCCGATCAGCACCGTCCCGGTCGGCTGGCCGAGGTAGGTGACGAACACCCCTAGGCCGAGCAGCCCGTAGACGACCGAGGGGACGCCCGCGAGGTTCGAGATGTTCACGTCGATGAAGCGGGTAAAGCGATTGCGGGGAGCGTACTCCTCCAGGTAGACGGCGGCCCCGACCCCCAGCGGGAACGACAGCAGGGCGACGGTAGCCATCAGCAGGATCGACCCGCCGATGGCCGGGTAGAGGCCGGCGTTGGCGGCGGTGCCGCTGTGGGCGTTCGTGAGGAATCCCCAGTTGACCCACGACTGCGGGCCCGCAAATCCGAGGGCGTCGACCGCGACGGCGCCGACGACGACCCCGCCGAGGACGACGCCAGCGAAGCCGAGGCCGGTGCGGTCCTGCGGGCGGTCGATTGCCGCGCCCGCGGCGTAGGCGCCGGTCGGGACGAACGCGACCGACAGCAGCACGGCCGCCGGAACCGAATCGACGCCCACCGCGGGGCCGGCCATCGTCCCGGCGAGGATCGCGACGAGGACGAGACCACCGACTGCGAGTCCGGCGCGTCGCCCCCGCCGGGCGGCCGCACCCCGGCCGACCAGCGCTGCGGTGACGCCGCCGAGGGTGAGGCCCACGATCAGGCCGTCTGTGGGGAACACCGGCGAGCGCCAGATGATCCCCGGCAGAACGAACAGCGCGACGGCGAGGACGGCCGCCGACAGTCCGAAGCGGGCCAGAAACGGCAGCCGGCGGTCGAAGCGCTCGATCGCGACGACGCCGGCGAAGCCGACGGCGAGCGAGAGCAGGTACGTGAGCCAGAGGATCGGCGAGACGATGTCGACGAACACCATCGCCACCCCGCCCGAGAACAGCAGGCTCACGGCGAGGATGGCGACGACGCCGGCGCCGAGTCTGAGCGCCGCCGGGTTGCGCCGGGCGAGGACGGCGCCGGCGACCCCCGTCGGGAGCACGAGCGTCACGAAGAAGGTGAGGTACCACCCCGGGTCGGCGGTCAGCGGCTGGATGGCGTCGTTGGCGACGTACACCAGAAGCACCGCGAGCGTGACGATGCCGAACATCGTGGCCGCCAGCAGCAGGTACCGGAAGACCACGCCGACCGTTCGGCTGACCTGCCCGAAGCCGCCGGCAGTGTCGGTTCCGGGCCCCGTGTCGGTGCCTGTAGCCATCTCAGTACTCCTCCCGATAGTGCTGGGCCACGAGGTCGCTGACGATGTTCATCACGAGTGTGATCACGAAAAGGGTCAGTCCGATCGCAAAGAGGCTCCGGTAGGCGAGGCCGCCGCCGGTGATGTCGCCGGTCAGGAGGTTCACCATCGCGGCGGTCATCGGGAGCGCCCCTTCGAGGTAGGACGCCGGGTTCAGCGGGTTGAGCAACTTGGCCTGTGCGCCGGCGGCGATGGTGACGGCCATCGTCTCGCCGATGGCCCGCGAGAGCGCGAGGATGAACGAGGAGAAGATGCCCGACAGCGCGGCAGGGACGACGATGCCCGTCGAGACGTCGAACTTGGTCGCGCCCATGCCGTAGCCGGCCTGGCGCAGTTCGTCCGGCACCGCCGACATGGCGTCCTCGCTGATCGAGGCGACCATCGGGATGATCATGATGCCGACGACGATGCTGGCCGACAGCATGTTGAACGTCCCGATCGACGGGAGCACCACCTCCAGGGCGGGCGTGATGTAGATCAGCGCGAAGAACCCGTACACCACGGTCGGGACGCCAGCCAGCACCTCCAGGGCCGGTTTCAGCATCGACCGCGCCCGGGCGCTCGCGTACTCGCTGAGGTAGATGGCAGTCGCCACCCCGAGCGGCAGGGCGATGACCGCAGAACCGATGGTGATCATCAGGGTCGCCGACACCAGCGGGAGCACGCCGAACTCACCGGCGTTGATCACCCAGTCGGTGCCGGTGAGGAAGTCGACGACCGACGCCGTGGCGCCCTCGACGCCCATCAGCGGGGCGGTGATCGTGAAGAACTTCGCGGCCTCGGTCGTCAGCAGGACGACGATGCTGACGGTCGTAACGATCGACAGCACTGCACAGAGGAAGAAAAACGACCTCGTCAACAGCTCCTGGGGGGCGTTTTCGGTCCGCCGGGTGAGGTCGGATTCGAGGTCGTCAGTGCTCATGTGGGTCCGTGGTGGTCGTGTTTTCCCGGCCGGGAAAAAGCGCTTCGTTAGCGCTCGGTCCCGGCGTCCGGGGGTGTTTTGAGGACCGTGCCGGGTCAGTCATTCGCCGCCTGGATCGCCGACTCGAGGGTTTTCAGTTGCGCGGTCTGCTCGTCACTGTTCAGGGGAACGTACCCCACCTCGTCGGCGACGATGTCGCGGTTCGTTGCGTTTGCGATCCAGTACCGCGCGAAGGTCGCAACCTGGGTCTTCGCCAGCGACTCCCGGGCGGGGTAGGTAAACAGCGGGCGGGCAAGCGGAGTGTACTCGCCGGCCTGGGCTGTTTCGAGCGAGGGCTTGACGGGGCCGTCGCCGTCGTCGATGCCCAGGGCCTTCACCGCGTCGCTGTTCTCGGTGTAGTAGGCGAAGCCGAGATACCCCATGGCGTTGGCGGACCCCTCGACGCCCTGGACGATCGTGCGGTCCTGCTCGGTCGCCGAGTAATCCTGCCGGTGGCCGCCCTCCTCGCCGAGGATGGCCTCGATGAAATAGTCGTAGGTCCCGGAGGCGTCGGTCGGGCCGTACAGCTCCAGCGGCTCGTCCGGCCACTCGTCGCGGACGTCGGCCCAGGTCTCGGGCGTCGTCTCCGCGGACCAGATCGTCTCGAGTTCTTCGACGGTGACGGCGTCGACCCAGTCGGCGTCGTTGTTGACGACGACGGTGAGCGCGTCGGTCGCGACCTTCAGTTCGACCGGCGTGACGCCGTTGTCCTGACACTGGCCCTGCTCCTGCTCCTTGATCGGCCGGGAAGCGTTGTTGAAGTCGGTCTGCCCGGGGCAAAAGTGGTTGGCGAACCCGCCGCCGGAGCCGGTCGACTGGAGGTTGATCTCGACGCCGGAATACTGTCCCTCGAACCGCTCGGCCATCGCCGTCGCGAGCGGAAACACCGTCGAACTTCCGGCGATGTCGACGGTGCCCGAGAGCCCGTCAGATCCTCCGACGGTAGGGCCGCTCTGGGTACAGCCGGCGAGGCCGGCGAGACCCGTCGCGCCCAACCCAGCCAGGAATCGGCGCCGGGAAACCGACGAAGCCGTCGTTCGCGTCATCACCCGAGTGGTGCTCTCGGCAGTGTAAATACCCTACTATGATAACTATATAGTCGTCAGTATGAGAACAGTACACGAGCAAAACCCCCGCCGGTAGGGCCGGGTAGTACGACCCATATCGACGGTACCACGACGGTATCCGGGCGGCAGCCCCGCCGGCGACGAGCCGGATATATATCTATGGGCAGATTTATGATACCTCCCCCTATCATCGGGAGTATGGTCGAGACGCGGAAGGTGCAGGTGACGGGCGGATCGACGTACACGGTGTCGATTCCGAAGGAGTGGGCCACTGCGAACGGCGTCTCAGCCGGGAGCGAAGTAGAGTTCTACCCGGAGGGGGACTCGCTGTTTCTGACCCCACGGACCGAGGACGAGCGCACCGAGGGAACCCTCGACATCACCAACCTGGAGGGCGACGAACTGATGCGGGCCGTGATGACAATGTACGTCAGCGGCTTCGACATCATCGCCCTGGAGAGCGGGCGGATCACCACCGACCAGCGGCGGGCGATCCGGGAGGCGACCCAGAGCCTGGTCGGCCTCGAAGTGTTAGAGGAGACCCGCGACCGCGTCGTGATCCGGGACCTGCTCGACTCCTCGGAGCTGTCGATCCACAACGCCGTCACCCGGATGCGGCTGATCGCGCTGTCGATGCTGGAAGACGCGATCCAGGCGCTGGCCGAGGGCGACGTCGACATGGCGACGGACGTGATCCAGCGCGACGACGACGTCGATCGGCTGTGGATGGTCGTCTCCCGGATCTTCCGGGCGACCCTCCGGACCCCCAAGGCCGCAAAGGAACTCGGGCTTCCCCGCGAGGTGTGTTTCGACTACCAGTCGGCGGCCCGTCAGCTCGAACGGATCGCCGATCACGCGACGAAGATCGCGCACCTCTCCCTGGAGCTCGACGAGCCCGTTCCCGGGGAGGTCGCGGACGCGCTGGCGGACCTCCACGACGCAGCCGTCGCGGTGGTCGATCAGGGGATGGACGCGCTGTTCGAGGAGGACAGCAGCGAGGCGACCGCGCTGGCCAACGACGCCCGCGAGTCCGTCCAGACGATCGACGAGCGCGCACGGAGCATCGACGAACTCCTCCGGGGACTCGACCCCGCGCGGGCACAGCTGCTCGGCCTCATCGTCGACTCGGTGTCCCGGAGCGCCGACTACGGCGGCAACATCGCCGAGACCGCCCTTCAGAAGGCCGCACCGACGCCGTAGCCGCCGCTTCCGATCCAGCTACCCGAAAAAAAAAACGGACCGCGGGAAAGAACCGCTACTCGACGACGACGGCGTTGACCTGGCCGTCCTGGCCGGGGCGGGAGGTCACGCGGGCGCGACCCTCGCTCGTCTCGATGACGGCGCCTTTCGTGACGATGTTCCGGCGGACGTAGTTGGGGTTCGCCGGGTTCTCGACGACGTTCTCGATGGTCGCCTCAACGGTGTCGCCCCCGTCGGCGACCTGGGCCACGTTCGTCGACAGCGCACGGATCTTCTCGCCGTTACCGCGGACGTCGACGGTCTGGAACCGCGGCTCGTCGACGGTCGTCTCGGTCGGCTCGCGGCCGAGTTCGGATCGGCGCTTGTTCCGGCTAGGTCGGAGCCGCCCCCCGGTGCGCTTTCGCTTCGAACGTCCCTGGAATTTCATACCCGAGGAACGGGCCGGCCAGTACTTGAATCGCTCGACTCGACCACGTCGCGCCGCGAGGGCCGAACCCCGCGACGGGCGGCGGGCGCGGACCGGAGCGTTTAGGCCCGCCGCCGGCGACGCCTCGGACGGCATGAGCCTGAAGCAGGCCGTCGCGGTCCCCTTCCGCCAGCAGGGCAGAGACCGCCTCGGGGAGGGGGAGTTCGTGGTGGCGCTGTCCCTAGAACGGGACTGGTTCTCCCCGGATCAGGCAAAGCGGCTCGTCGACGTCGCCGTGGGCCGGGGGCTGCTCGACCGGACCGAGGG
>Ga0207733_100706_pt1 | contig 14933 bp, 14 predicted proteins | sample A23P3SouthBayCA_FD_187735 | JGI IMG/M metagenome (GOLD analysis project Ga0207733, IMG submission 187735) | Aerobic enrichment media microbial communities from Eden Landing Ponds, California, USA - A23 P3 (SPAdes) | ecosystem: Environmental > Aquatic > Marine > Unclassified | place: Emeryville... | reverse complement strand
CGCAACGAGTCCCGGACGGTCGAACGCCTCGGGGCTTTCAAGCTGTCGTCGTCGGCAGTTCCTCAGTCGACTCCCATTTGCGTTACTCATTAGTTGGGTAGCGCGAAGCGTGCAGAGTCAGGGAGGGCCTGGCTCTCTTGGGCCTTTCTTTCGGTATTGCATGACCGACCGTGGTACGTCAGCGAAAAGCGAATAATTGCCGCGTCGATCCTCAGGCTTCGAGGACGCGTTCCGCCTCGGCCTGGACGATGTAGGCGGTGTCGTCGGCATGCTCGCTGAGCACGTCGATTGCGCCCTGGGTCCCAATCTGTCGCAGTGCCCAGGCGGCGGACGCTCGCACCTGGTCAGCTTCCTCCGCGTCGTCGAGGACGTCCGCGAGAGGATCGATGGCGCGCGTGTCGCCGATGAGGCCCAGCGAGCGAGCAGCCGCCGAGCGAACGGCCTCGCTTTCCGCGTCGAGACGCTGGGCGACGGGTTCGGTCGATTCATGGCTACCGATTTCACCGAGCGCTCGAAGGACCGTTTTTTGCAGGGTGACGTCACCGTCGTCCTCGATGAACTCGTGGAGCGTTTCGCAGGCATCCTCGTTGGCGATCTTCCCGAGGATGCGAATCGGCGGTTTGTTGCGCTTCTGGGCACGCTGGTGCATCTCGTCGAACGCCGGGGCAGCGTCCCGGCCCATCCAGACGAGTTGTTCGAAGACGTATTCCTCGATGAAGTCCGAGTCGCCCAGTTTATCGAGTGCCAACAGAATCGGCTCGACCTCACCGCGCTGGGCGTAGGCCTTGATCGCGCTCCACTCCGGCGGGAAGTCCTTGCGGTCGCCCGGCGCCACGACGTCGTAGAACCCCTGGGCGTCGAGTTGCTCGCGAACGCTAAGGTCACTCCAGGTTTCCGCCGCTTCGAGATCCGACTGCAGCGTTTCAGCCGATTCCAGCAGGGCCGTGATCGTCCCCGCGTCGTCGTCGGGATCAAGGTCGGCGCTGCCGACGGTAAACGCGGCCGATTCGAGGGCCTCGGCGGCTGCCTCGGGGGTCTCGCCAGCGTCGCTGTCGACCTCGACCGCGTCACTCACGTTTGCGAGGAAGGTTTCGACCGCGGCGACTGCTTCCGACTCGCCAGCGTCCGTCCAGTCGCTGTCCCGGAGGGTCCCGGCTTCGGTCTCGAGGAGTTCCTCGACGTCCTCGGCGTACGGGCCTCGCTGCGATTCGACCTGTTCACGCAGGCTGGCGAGTCGATCCTCGAGATCCGCGCGTGGATCCTCGGCGTCTTCGTCGTCCTCATCCGGTTCCGGAAGGTCGGCGTCCGCGAGGTCCTCCTCGATGTCGTCGAGGGTCGCTTCGACGTCGTCGAGGTCGGCCTCGGTCTCGGCCGTTTCGAGGGATGATTCCGCTTCGTCCAGTCGCGTCTCGAACTCGGCGACCGGCCCCTCGGTTGCGTCCGCGGTCTCGTCCTCGGACGCGTCGTCAGGCTCGTCGTCCCCGTTGCTCATACGTGATCAAGTGTCCGTCCGGGCTAAGAGCGTTTTCCTTTGCGAGAGTCAGTGGGATGGGCGGGTGGTGGCACCGCGGTCTTCGACCGTCCACCGAAGAACCGTCGCGGCTGCGGTCGTCGAGTCGGACCCAGCAGGGAGCCTATCCCTGGAACGTCAACCCGTCACGCAGGGCGCGAACCTCCTCCAGCAGGGCGTCCGTGTCGACACTTCCCGACTCACCAACAAGGGTTACGTGCCCCATCTTCCGCAGGCGATAGACTTCGCGTTTCCCGTACCAGTGGAGGTGTGCTCGCGGGGTTTCGAGGACACCGTTTTCCCCGGAGAGGGCCGCTGGCTGACGCTCGTCGACGTCACCCAGAATGTTTGCGCTAACCGTCGGTGCCCGACGCTCGGTCGTCCCCAGTGGCATGCCCATCACCGCACGGACGTGCTGTTCGAACTGGGATGTGTGACACCCTTCGATGGTCCAGTGGCCCGAGTTGTGGGGCCGTGGCGCGATCTCGTTGAGCAAGATTTCGCCGTCGGTCGTCTCGAACAACTCGATGCCGTAGACGCCACGGCCCGACATCACGTCGAGGACGTCCCTGGCTACCTCGCGGGCCTGCTCGCGGACGGCCGCGGACGCACCAGGCGGTGAGACGGACTCGCGGAGGATCTCTTCGCGGTGGATCGTCTCCGTGACGGGGAACGTGTCGATGGCGTCGTCACCGAGACAGCCCATGATCGCGAGTTCGCGCTCGAAGTCGACGAACCCCTCGACCATCGCGGGACCCTCGATGGCCTCGAACGCGGACTCGACGTCGTCGGGCGACTCGACGGGGATATTTCCCCGACCGTCGTAGCCGCCCTCGCGGGCTTTGAGCATCGCCGGATAGCCAAGCTCATCGCAGGCGGCGGCCAGTTCATCGGCCGAATCAACGGCGCGGTAGTCGGGCACCGGGACGCCGGCGTCGGCCAGCGCTTCCTTCTGGACGTACTTGTCCTGGATCAGGCGGAGCGTGTCCGGATGGGGATGGACCGGCGTGTCGGTGGCCTCGCTGACGCGTTCGAGGGTGTCCGGATCGGTCAACTCGATCTCGAAGGTGAGGACGTCGGCCCGTTCGGCGAGGGTCCGGAACGTCGATTCGTCGTCCCACTCGCCGAGGAGGGCGTCGCGGACGGTCGGTGCGGCCGGGGGATCCGGCGTCGGGTCGGTCACCACGACTTCGACGCCCAGGGGTGCGGCGGCCTCGCCGAGCATGCGGCCCAGCTGGCCACCGCCAACGACGCCGAGCGTCGGTCCTGGTGATGTCAGAGTCATGTGGCGATGTTGCCCGAGTGCCCGCTTAAGGATTGCTTGATCGGATCGGCAGCGACGCGTCGGATCGGTGCCAGCCGACCGCCGTTCGCCTCAGTCGTTCGCGCTGGGTTCGGGGGCACGAAGCTGATCGGCGTACTCCTCGTGGACGTAGTAGCTGATCGGCCGATCGGTCGTCCGGAGCCGGTAGGTTCGTGGTTGGTAGCTGGCGTTCAGTGCCTCGGTTGTAACCGTCTGATCCCCTTCGTAGGTGACGATGACGGGCACGGTACCGGCCTGGGCTGTCTCGCGCAACTCAGCAGAATCGACCGAACACGCAACGCTGGCATCACTCGCCGCGAAGTACCACGGCAGCGGGAGGATGCCGTGCCAGCGGCTGCACATCGGGTCCTTCGCGAGACCGCCGTCGTCCCAGGTCGCGGGATTCTCCTTGACGAGTGCGTTTCGATCGTCGTACTCCTCGTCCTTTTCACCGTAGTACAGCAGGACGTCGGTGCCCTCGTGCTCTGTGGCACTCGTCCGCATGGTCGCGAGGACGTCCTGAATCTGGCCAGCGGGCTGTGCGTACTGGACGAGGTGATTCCCGTCAGCCTGGTTGTTGGTGTAGACCGAATCGACCATCACGAAGCCGGCGACACCCGCACTGAGCACGAGCAAGGCAACGGCGATGCCGACGCCGACGGTGTCTTCACTCTCGTAGGCTTCCAGGCCCCAGCGAGCGATCAGCCCGACGCCAACGGCGGCGGGAATCGACAGCGGAATCAGGATGTGCACGACGTCCCACGCGCCGCCGATGTCGGTGCCCAGCGCGTAGCCAGCGACTGAGACGAACCCCCCATACGCCGAGAACATGACCAGATTTCGACTCTTCCGCGCGCTGTATCGCTCCGCGAAAAACCCGATGAGGGCGAACACCGCAGTCGGCGCGGCGTAGAACCCCAGGACCCGGAGGTAGCGGCCCGCGAAACACGCCCAGCTATCGATGAGGTTGTCCGCGTGACAGCCCGGGTCCGTGGAGCCGGTGATCCATCGAACGAACTCGCTGTAGAATCGATCCCAGGTGACGTCGAACAACGCGGGCAACCGGGTCGGGTTCCCGACGGCGTCCCAGAGGCCGAGGTGGGCCGCTGCGTCGCCGAGTGGGTAGGTCAGCCCGTCGTAGCCCGCGCCGCGCGGCGCGTAGATGAACAGGAAGATGCCGACCGCGATGATGACGACCACCAGCGCGTACCAGGCGAAACGCAGCGGCGTGAGCGTTCGACCGAGCACGGATCGTGGACTCGAATCGCCACCGTTGCTGGCCGACTGCCTGCCCAGCAGTGTGTCGACGTCGTCGAGCCACGGGCGCACGTGGTCGTCACGAAGTCGCCCGTATCCAGTCGTTGCCTTCGCCCACAGCAGGTGCGCGCCGGAGTCGTACGACCGCGGGCGGAAGAGTGCGTGGTCGGCGAGCAGGGCAGCCCCGCCGATCCAGGTCAGCAGGTAGACGACGGCGTTTTCCTTGGACCCGATCCCAAGCATGACGAACGCCGTCGCGCCGTAGAGGTAGCGGTGCCGGCGCGTGTCGTAAAAGCGAACGAGAAAGCCCAGCGCGACGAACATGAACGCCCCGACCAGGATGTCACTCCGCATGAATCGCGAGTAGTACAAGAGGACCGGGTTGGCCGCGAGGACGAACGCCATCGCGACGACCTCGATGCGTCGCAGGTGCTTTCGGAAGAGCAGGGCGGCGGCAGGAAGGAATCCACCAATGATGGCGACAGGAAGGCGCATGAGAAAGTCCGTCGCTCCGAACAGCGCGAAGACGTATCGATCCAGGTGCTGGAGGAGTGGTCCGTGAATGATCCGACGATACGCGAAATGGCCGGTGTCGAGTGTGTGGAGCGACCAGTAGGCGACCCGCCCTTCGTCGTAGTGGGCGACGCGGTCCCCCAGGAAAAGCAGGCGAAGGAGGAGTGCGAGCACGACGGCCAGGGCGACCCCCCAAAGCACCAGACTATCAGTGAGGGGCAGCCGTCCTCGGAGCGCGTCGGCTGCCCGGGCCGTTCGCGGACCGGGACCCTGCTCGCCGGCCGATGACATGGACGCGACTGCGGCGCGTGGCTTTAGAACCCTTCTGATTTCTCAATCGCGCTTTCACCGACCGTTCCGGTCCACGGGGCGGAGCGAACAACGGTACTTCTTTTACCGGTCGAATCCCCGCTTCGACTATGGTACAGCTCGGACTGGTGGTCGCCCAGTTCAACAAAGCGGCGCCGATCACCCATCGGATGGCCGACCGTGCACGCGCGGCCGCGGCCGAGCGCGACGCGACCATCGTCGCCGAACACGAAGTGCCGGGATCCTACGACACGCCGCTGGCGGCCGATCGGCTGGCACGCCGAGAGGACGTCGACGCCGTGGCGGTGATCGGCGCGATCGTCACCGGCGACACCGATCACGATCAGGTGATCGCGGACGCTGCCGCCCAGGGGTTGACCGACGTCAGTCTCGACCGCGACACGCCGGTCGCCCTCGGCATCACCGGCCCGGGCATGACCCAGGACGAGGCCGCCGACCGCGTCGAGTACGGCGCGACGGCGGTCGACAGTGCAATCGACATGGCCGAAACCCTCTGACCAGGACGACACACGTCACTCGACAGACCCACTCCAATCCATGACTCTCGAATTCAGCGAACGCGTTGGACGCGTATCACCGAGCGCCACGCTCGCGATCAGTAACGCCGCGGCCGAACTGGAGGCCGACGGCGTCGACGTCGTCGACCTGAGCGTCGGCGAACCGGACTTCGACACGCCGGAAAACATCAAGGACGCGGCCAAAGACGCCCTCGATGCCGGCGAGACCGGCTACACCTCGACGCCGGGAATTCCGAAACTCCGCGAGGCGATCGCGCAGAAGCTCCACGACGATGGGCTCACACAGTACGAGGCCGGGAACGTGGTCGTCACGCCGGGCGGCAAGCAGGCGCTGTACGAGATCTTCCAGACGCTGATCGACGACGGCGACGAGGTCGCCCTGCTCGATCCGGCGTGGGTTTCCTACGAGGCGATGGTGAAACTCGCCGGCGGCTCGCTGGCGCGTGTCGACACCGCTGCCCACGACTTCCAGCTCGAGGGCGCGCTGGACGACCTCGCCGAGTCCGTTTCGGACGACACAGAACTCCTCGTCGTCAACTCCCCGGGCAACCCCCACGGTGCCGTCTACTCCGACGCCGCACTCGAAGGGGTTCGGGACCTCGCCGTCGACCACGATATCACCGTGATTTCCGACGAGATCTACAAGGAGATCACCTACGACGGCGCGACCGCGACCTCGCTGGGCACGCTGGAGGGAATGCGCGACCGGACGATCACGGTCAACGGCTTCTCGAAGGCGTACTCGATGACCGGCTGGCGACTCGGCTACTTCGCCGGCCCCGAAGATCTGGTCACGGAGTCAGGCAAGGTCCACGGCCACTCCGTCTCCTGTGCGGTGAACTTCGTCCAGCACGCCGGGGTCGAAGCGATCCAGAACACCGAGGAATCGGTCGAAGAGATGGTCGAGGCCTTCGCCGAGCGACGTGACTTCCTGCTCGGCCTGCTTCGCGATCAGGGCGTCGACGTCGCCACGCCGAAGGGTGCCTTCTACATGATGCCCGAAGTCGCCGACGACGACGCGGCGTGGTGTGAGCAGGCCATCGAGGACGCCCACGTCGCGACCGTTCCGGGCAGTGCCTTCGGGACGCCGGGCTACGCGCGATTCTCCTACGCCAACAGCAAGGAACGGCTCGCCGAGGCCGTCGAGCGTCTCACCGACGAAGGTCTGTTCTAACCGGTCAAGTGGGTACTGCCCTCCTTCCCCACCCTGTTTTTGGGTGTCCACCTCGCGATGGCCGAAGTGGTGCTGCCGTGACCGGTGGGCGAGGGGCTGAAACAGAACGTTTTCGGCGGCTGGTGGCGGACTTCGACAGTGAGCGTGGATCGATCCGAGCGACCGGACAGTCGGCAAAGCTGGATCGTCGCGGTTGCCGGTGCGGTCGCGATGATCTTCACGTTCGGGACGCCACTGTCCTACGGGGTGTTGACCGGTCCCTTCAGCGACGCGTTCGGGGTCTCCCCGCTGCTCCTGTCCATCGCGTTTGGCGTGATGCTCAGCACTTTCTTTTTCGGCTCGGCGTTCGTGGGCGTCTTCGGCGTCCGGTTTTCCGCCCGGCGCGTCCTGCTCGCGTGCGCGACGATTACGATTGGCGTGGCCCCCTCACTATACCTCACCGACTCGATCGTCGGGCTGGGTGTCGTCCTGGGCCTGTACGGTCTGGCACTCGGGACGTTCTACGTCCTCGTCGCCTCGGTCGTCCCGCGGTGGTTCGACGCGCGCCGTGGCGCCGCGACGGGTCTCATCTTCGTGGGAAACGGACTCGGTCTGTTCCTGCTGCCGCCGGTCTGGCAGTACGTTCTCACGGAGTTTGGCGTCCGCCGGGGATTTCTCGCCGTCGCCGGCGTGAACGCGGTCGTCTTTCTCCTCGCAGCATTGGTCTGTCGGCGGCCGCGCTGGGTCGAGCAGTCGACCGCGACCACGAGTAAACTTCTCGACTGGCTCTCAGGCCTCGGGCGCACGCGACAGTTCCAGTTGCTGTTCGTCGGGATTGCGCTCGCGTTCGCCTGGTATCAACTGTTTGCCGCCTATGCGGTCGATATGTTCGCTGCTCGGGGCCTGACGGCTGCGGGCGCGTCGACGGCCTTCGGTGCCGTTGGCGGCGTGAGTATCGTCTCCCGAATCGGGGGTGGTTACCTGGGTGACACGGCCGGCGTGCGCCGGACCTTCCTGGCCTCACTCGCGTGCACCTCGATCGGACTGGCACTGTTACTGGTGCCCCTTCGTCCCATCCTCTATCTCGGTATCGTGATTCTGGGCCTCGGGCTTGGGGCGACGGCGACGCTGTACATTCCCTTGCTGATGGGAATTTACGCCTCGGACATGGATTCAGCGGTCATCGGCGTCTTCAACGTCGGTGTCGGTATCGCGTCGCTCGTCCTCCCGCCACTGGGAACCTGGGTGGTGGCGTACTTCGGCGGCTACACCGTTCCGGTCGCGCTGACTGTCTCGATGACCCTCCTCGCCATACTCTCCGTTGCTATGGCGACGCGGAGCGCTTAGTCGGATTCCGCGTCGCGTTCATCCAGAATCCGGTCGATGATCTGCCCCGTCGATAGTAGCTCGTCACTTGCCCGAGATTCGCGGGCGCCGGCGCGTTCGACCGCACAGTCGATGCCACGTTCGGCGAGGGCTGCCTCGATTGCGGCGACGTCGTGGTGCTGGTCGTAGCCCAGTGCGATGACGGCGGGTTCGATCTCCTCGATCGGGACGAAGATGTCCTCCGGGTGCCCGAGGCGGGCGTCATGGACCGGCTTCAGCGCGGCGACCATCTCCCGGCGCTGTTCCTCGGGAACGATCGGGTCGGCCTTGTGATCGATGTTGCTCTCGCGCGCGACGATGACGTGCAGTTCCTCGCCCATCGCCGCTGCTTCTTCCAGATAGTGGACGTGGCCCGGATGGAGGATGTCGAAGGTGCCCTGGGCGACGACGCGGCGAGTCATCAGTACCCGCCCTCGCCCCACTGGGCGTCCCGTTCCTTGCGCAGCTCTTCGTCGATGTCGGCCTGTGAAAAGTCGAAGAACGTGTCTTCGGGTGGATCGACGTCGAGGACGCGCAACTCCCGTGGTTCACCCTTTCGATCGAAGGCCTGCCAGTCGTGCTGGCCGTAGGGGGCACCGATGATGATGTGCACCGAGCCCTTGTTGAACGTGATCAGGTCCTCGTCGCTGGGCTGGAGGACGCCGTTGGGGTGGGAGTGGACCGATCCCGCCGCTGTGTGATCGTTCGGAATCATGCTCGTTTTCACCGTTGCACTGACCGAGTTGGATTCCGTCCCGGGGATGACGAGCACGTCGGTGATGATCGTCCCGCGCTCCTCGACGTCGAACTTGCTGGCCTTGTCGCCCCGGAGCAGCCCCATGTATTCACGAGGGTGGGTCTCCTCGGAGGCGGCGAGGGCGAAATCGAGTGCGGACCGAGCGATACCGATCACCTCGCCCGAGCGGAAGAGCCCCATGTGAAGGGAAAATCCGGTGGCGCGCCTTCTAAGCGTTCCGACTAGGAGATCGTGAGGGGGTGATCGTCTTTGAGAGAATCGGATTGCACACGCTGACTGCTACCGCAAGGATTCGAAAAAGGAAAAAGGCGAGTTGAAAGCCCCGATTCGCTCCACTCGGGGGCCTCGCTGCGCGCTTCAGTCGCTCACGACGTTCGCTCCGTCCAGTGCTTGCGACGGCCGCCTTCCTGGAGCGAATCCCCCCTTTCATTACTCCCGAACGCGACCGAAACGGCCACGCCCTCCCCAGCCGATTCAGTCGCTCCCGCTGGTCGCTCCTTCATCCCTCGCGCGCGTTCGTTTCGCCTCCCGCCGGTCGGCGTCACTCTCGCACGCGCCTGACGCAGAGCCACCATTGGGAATGCCGGAAAACCATTCAAGCGATTTCTTTTAGACATCACTCTAATATCAATATGAACTCGTATCGATTCCACTATCGTAATGGGCGGGAACGAAAGCGATCCGGGGGGTTTCGTGCTGGGAACCACCTCGGTCGGTACGCCTCCCGCTCATCCCCGCACTGCTAGCAATCGCCTACACTTACAACGGACGCCGACCCAGCACCGGTCATGAGCACGCCCGATTCGGTCACCTCGTTGATCGAGCAATTTCGCGAGGAAGCCGAGATGGACCGTCCGGACGAGCAAACGCCAGACGTCGGCATCATCATGGGATCGGACTCGGATCTGGCGACGATGGCCGGCGGGAAAGGAAAGCGTCCCGGTGCCTACGCCGCGCTCGCGGACGAACTGGACTTTGCCGAGCAGACCGACTACACCGATCCACCCGAGGAGCGGTTCACCTTCGAGACGTTCGTCGTCTCGGCCCACCGGACCCCGGAGTTGATGTACGCGTACGCGGAGACCGCGGAGGACCGTGGGCTCGACGTGATCATCGCCGGCGCCGGCGGCAAATCCGCGGACCTCCCGAACATGACGGCCTCGATCGCGTATCCGCTGCCGGTCATCGGCGTTCCCGTCCAGGAGAAATCCGTTGATTCGGTCATTGGGATGCCACAGGGGGCACCGATCACGGCCGTCGACGCCGGCAAGTCGTTCAACGCGGCGCTGTCGGCGGTCCAGTACCTCGGGCGGAAACACCCCGAACTTCGCGATCGGCTCGTCGACTATCACGACGATCTCCAGTCCGCGGTTGGTGACGTCTCGCGGGACCTTCACGAACTCGGGACGCCGGAATTCAAAGCCCAGTACTGGGACGACGAAGACGTCTGAGCGACCGACAGGACCCCCGGAAAACGAAAGAATCAACCCTTATATGCGAGCGGCGGAAAGCGGGAAACGATAGGAGATTCCGGAATGAGCAATCCATGGATCGCGATCGCCGCGCTCGCGCTGGTCGGCATTCTCATCCCACTTGGGATGATGGGTGTCTCCGCGCTGCTGCGGCCGACCGTGCCGGAACAGGGTAAAACGGCCACCTACGAGAGTGGTGAGGTGCCGACGGGCAGCAGCCAGACCATCCGTTTCGATATTCAGTACTATATGGTCGCGCTGCTGTTCGTGATTTTCGACGTCGAGACTGTCTTCATCTTGCCCTGGACCGTCATCTACGGGGATGCCGTCGGCGCCGTCGGACTCGGTCCGGCGCTCGTGCCGATGCTCGTCTTTATCGGCATTCTCGTCGTCGGCCTGGGATGGGCGTGGCGTAACGGGGCCGTCAGATGGGTGCGCAGTCCGCGCGCCAGCCGTAACGTAGAGCACAAACCATGAGTAGCGACAATCAGCCACCCGGCGTAGCACAGTCCACACAGGAGGCCCGGATGGGTTCGGGAGCGGACAACCGGTTCAACTCCAAACTCCGCGAGGCCTTCGGTTCCTCGCCGTTTATCCTCACCAAGTTCGACAAGTTCATGAACTGGGTGCGGGGCTCCTCGATGTTCATGTTGCAGTTCGGGATCGCCTGCTGCAGCATCGAGATGATGCACACCTACGCGATCAAACACGACCTGGACCGATTCGGGTCGGGTGTGCCCCGCGCCTCCCCCCGCCAGGCCGACGTGATCATCGTGCCGGGGACTATCGTCTCGAAGTTCGCCCCGCGGATGAAGCGCGTCTACGACCAGATGCCCGAGCCGAAATTCGTCGTATCGATGGGTTCCTGTACGATCTCCGGTGGTCCGTTCCAGGAGGGCTACAACGTCATCAAAGGCGCGGAGGAGGTCATCCCGTGTGACATCCACGTGCCTGGCTGCCCGCCGCGACCCGAGGCACTGATCTACGGCGTCGCGAAGCTTCAGGAGCGAGTCGCCGAGGGCGAATCCGCCCCGGTAACGGTCAAACCGTACGAACTCGAACAGTTCGGTGATCTCGAACGCGACGAACTGGTCGACAAACTCGCCGACCAAATCGAGGAGGACGAACTCGTCATGCGATACAACTGGGCTGATTCACCATGAGTCTGAAAGAACACCACCCCGACGTCGTCGACGACGTCGGCGTGACAGAGGACGGACTCGATGGGGACGCCATCGCGGACCTGCTCGGTGACAACGTTATCGGCCGAGAGCAGCACATCAACGCCCCCGGATTCGTCATCCGACCGGACGCAGTCGAGGACGTCCTCCGAACACTCAAACAGGAGGCTGGGTTCGATCATCTCTCCTGTCTCACGGGCCAGCAATATTCGGATCGCTACGAGTCGATCTATCACATGCGGAAGTACGACGATCCGACCCACGAGGTTTCGATCGTCGTCCCTTCCCCACGTGACGACCCACACAACCAGTCGGCGGCGTCAGTCTACGATACGGCGATCTGGCAGGAGCGAGAAGCCTACGACCTCGTCGGGATCGATTACGACGATCATCCCGACCTGCGTCGGATTCTCCTGCCCGATACGTGGCAGGGCCATCCACTCACGGACGACTTCAACCAGGACCAGCCACAGGTCGTCTCCCTGCGGAAACACGCCAATCCGCTGGAGCAGGACACCAACCATCCGGACGATCCGGACACGATGCTGGTCAACATCGGCCCACACCACCCGGCGACCCACGGCGTCCTTCACCTGAAGACCGTCCTCGACGGCGAGCAGGTGGCGTCGGTCGAGCCCGACATTGGCTATCTCCACCGCTGTGAGGAGCAGATGTGCCAGAACGGCACGTACCGCCACCAGATCATGCCCTACCCCGACCGGTGGGACTACATTTCCGCCGGGATGCTCAACGAGTGGGCGTACGCGCGGGCGGCGGAGGATCTGGCGGACATCGAGGTTCCGGAGTACGCACAGGTCATCCGGACCATGGCTGCAGAGCAGTCCCGGATCGCCGCGCACATGCTCGCGTTGGCAACCTTTGCACTGGACGTCTACGGTGACTTCACCGCAATCTTCCAGTACGCGATGCGGGATCGCGAGGAGACGATCAAACTCCTCGAAGATCTCTCCGGCCAGCGGATCATGTTCAACTACTTCCGTCTCGGTGGGGTCGCCTGGGATCTGCCCGAACCGCGTGAGGAGTACTTCGAGACGTGTCGGGAGTTCCTCGCCGGTCTGCCGGACAAACTCGACGAGTATCACGACCTGCTGACCTCGAACGAAATCTTCCAGATGCGGACGGTCGACACCGGCATCCTGCCCCCCGAGCGGGCCAAGGAGTACGGTGCGACCGGCCCCGTCGCGCGAGGCTCGGGGATCGACTACGACCTTCGTCGTGACGATCCGTATGGCTACTACGACGAGCTCGACTGGAACGTCGTCACCGAGGAGGGCTGTGATAACTTCTCTCGCGTCCTCGTGCGAATGCGAGAGGTCGAAGAATCGGCCCGCATCATCGAGCAGTGCGTCGATCTCCTCGAAGAGTGGCCCGAAGACGAGCGTGAGATTCAGGCGAACGTTCCCCGGACGTTGCGACCGGACCCGGACACTGAGATTTACCGGGCGGTCGAGGCGGCGAAGGGAGAACTGGGTATCTACATCCGCTCCGATGGGACGGACAAGCCGGCACGCTTCAAGATCCGGAGTCCGTGTTTCTGCAACCTCCAGACGCTCGAGGAGATGGCAGAGGGCGAGTACATCCCGGACCTGATCGCAGCACTCGGTAGCCTGGACATCGTGCTCGGGGAGGTCGACCGGTAATGCAATCGGCGCCGTTACCCGAAACCATGGCGAACCTCCTCGGCCTGGATCCCGAGGGCCCGATCGTCATCTTCGTGATGGCGATCATCGCCTCGGCAGTGATCGCCTCGGCCCTGCTCGGACTCGTCGCGGTCAGCGGGATCTGGGGCAAACGAAAGATTACGGCGGCATTCACCGACCGGATCGCCGTCAACCGCGTCGGCCCCTTCGGGCTGCTGATTATCGTGGCCGACGCCGTCAGGCTCCTGTCGAAGGAACTCATCATTCCCGATGGCGTCGACCGACCGGCGTGGGACCTCGGGCCGCTGATTATGGTGTTTTCCTCGATCGCTGGCTTCGCGGTGATTCCGATGGGCGCAGGCGTACAGATCGCGGACCCGGAGGTCGGACTGGTGTACGTCTTCGCCATGGCATCGACAGCCTCGGTCGGGCTCGTGATGGCCGGATACGCGTCGAACAACAAGTACTCGTTCCTGGGCGGACTGCGAGCGGTGGCCCAGAACCTGGCCTATGAGATTCCACTCGTCCTCACTGGGGCGTCCGTCGTTATCTTCGCCGGCTCGCTCCAGATGAGCGAGATCGTGGCGGCACAGCAGGGCTCGCTGCTTGGCCCGATTCCGCAGTGGTACGCCTTCGTCAACCCCTTCGCGTTCGGCCTGTTCATGGTCGCAAACCTCGCGGAGGTCGGCCGCAACCCATTCGACGTGCCAGAGGCGCCGACAGAAATCGTGGCCGGGTGGCAGACGGAGTACTCCTCGGTGTACTTCGTCCTCGCGTACCTCTCGGAGTTCCTCCACATCTTCCTCGGCGGCGCGATCATCGCCACAATCTTCCTCGGTGGACCGGCCGGCCCGGGGCCCGCGATCCTGGGTATCGTCTGGTTCCTCGTGAAGATCATGGCGGTGTACCTGTTCACCCAGTGGGCGCGCTCGGCCGTGCCGCGCGTCCGTATCGACCAGATGATCGAAATCGGCTGGAAGGGCATGCTCGTCCTGTCCTTCGTCAACCTGGTGTTGACGGCCGTCATCGTCGGGGTGATGGTCTAATGCGATCGACTGGCCCCGACACGAGAGGTGATTCACGATGCTAGGTATCCTGAAAGGAATGGCGACGACGATGAAACACGCGCTGGACGGCGAGACGTTCACCGTGCAGTATCCAGAGGAAACGCCGGACGTGAGCGCACGCTTCCGTGGCGTCCACAAGTTTAGCCAGGAGCGCTGTATCTGGTGTCGGCAGTGTGAAAACGTCTGTCCGAATAACACGATCCAGATCGTCACGGACGACCAGCGCAACGGCGAGCAATACAACCTCCACATCGGCCAGTGTATCTACTGCCGATTGTGCGAGGAGGTTTGCCCGGTCGACGCCATCCTCTTGACTCAGAATTTCGAGTTCACCGCGGACACGAAAGACGAGTTCGCGTACAACAAGGAGGATCTGAAGAACGTCCCGTGGTACAAGGACATCGACCCGCTGGAATCGCGTGAGCCCGATCGCGGGGCATGGATCGGCGAGGGCGAGGGCGCAGTCGACTACCAGTAACGACCTAGTCCCTGGATTAAATTCTTCGTCCGGGTATTTGCAGCCTTACTCTGAGACGCCGACCCACTTGCCTGAGCCCAGTGGCTGATTTCTACAACTACCGAGTAACGCAACGGCGAGGTTGAGGAGCCGCCACAACCGAGACGCGTTGAAAGCCCCGCGGCGCTGGGCTCGCGCGACTCGCTGCGCGCTTCGCTCCCTTCGGTCGCTGTAGTGCTTCCGTCGTCGGGCTTCGCCCAGCACCGCGCCCCTTTCATTCCCTCCCGTGTCGGCTGATTCGACGAGCTACGTGGGTGGGACTGAAAGGGGCGCGTCCCGGTCGCGGCTACGCCGCGACACTGAAGCGGGCGGCGCAGCCGCCCGCGCGG
>Ga0207733_100703_pt1 | contig 15012 bp, 20 predicted proteins | sample A23P3SouthBayCA_FD_187735 | JGI IMG/M metagenome (GOLD analysis project Ga0207733, IMG submission 187735) | Aerobic enrichment media microbial communities from Eden Landing Ponds, California, USA - A23 P3 (SPAdes) | ecosystem: Environmental > Aquatic > Marine > Unclassified | place: Emeryville... | reverse complement strand
CCCAGCATGAGGGCGTAAAATTCCCACGGGTCGCTTGGCGGCTTAGAGGTCCTGTTGGAATCGGCGGTGTCATTTACGGTAGTGTTTCCAGTTCCAGTTTCTGTTTTCTGATTGGGTGTTGTCTGCTGTTTTGTCGTTTGAGATTGCCCGGTAGAGTCGGCAGTCGATGTTGCTTGACGATACCCATCTGTTTGGTTTCTCCAGTCCCCTCCTCGATGTTTCTGTGTCTCTCTCTTCGTTGAAGTGGTTGACTGGCGACCCCCTGTAGTCCGCGTCCGCTTCCTTTTCGAGCTGTCGTCATCTTGCGAGGATGTTCTTGTATTTGCCCCACCAGTTGTGGTGTTCTCCGGCTGTTTATTGGTAGACCGTTTGCCGGTTTTAGTGGTGCTACCCGCCGTATCCTCGCTATTTATTTCTTTGAGCAGTCGGTCACGAGCATTGATGATCTGCCTGGACCGTTCCGTGGCATTCTCTGCGTCGCTCTTATCCGGGTGAGATTGCTTTATTTGCTCATGGAACGCATCTCTTATCTCGTCCTCCGTCGCGTCTGTTCCAACGCCTAGGAGAGTTCTGGCTGTTGAGGAGTCCATATCATTACCAATTACTGACCACGCTTTGACTACCGGTCTACTTAGTTGATTGGGTCCAGATTCATACTTGCGAAAGGTATCACAGTTGCTCTGGCACTCGACCTGCTTCAATATCGGCTATGAGATACTGTTTGGCTTTTTGACCAGAGACTGCTTTTGGACCACTCTGGTACGTTAGCGACCCGTTCTGAACAGTATACACTCCAATTTTACCAGTTTCGGAGCGGACTGTCACTGAGTCGGGGCCGCGATCTATCTCAATCTGCCGGATAATGGAGTCCAGTTTGGCTTCGGTTTTCTGGTCATCATCCGAACGGGCGATTGCTGTGTGAGCTGCCATACCACATTATTGTAACTATATTGACATAAAGGTTGTGGTCAATAGCGTTAATCTAAGAGAAAATGACTTGTATGAAAATAACAGCGGACACGCTGGGGTTGATCAGATGTATCGATATTGTGACTATTTCAGACGTCGACGGCAAAGAAATTCAGTTTACCGTCATCTAAGAATAGTTCGAGGGCGAACTGATCTTCACGCTCATCTGGATTCAGGACCAGAAATGCCTGCGCTTCGGCAGGACTCATGATGTCTTTGTGAGCTACTTCACTGACGGTGAGATCTGGACAGAGATTTTCTATAGCGTCGATACTCTCTTTTTCGCGGCGACCGCCTGATAGCCCATCCTCGGTTTCGACGACGTCAGGATAGCAAAAGAGCTCATCTGTCTTTTTGTCCATGCACACTTGCAGTCCGAGTCCTTCGCCCGTTGGCAGTTCGATAGCAATCAGGGCCGTGCCGGCGTGTTCACCGGTCCCTTCTGAGAGTCGGTGGACTGGTTGTCCCTCAAGATTCTGAAGGAGTTCGGTGGTGCTTGGGCTGTTGGAGTCGGCTGCATACGCTTTTTGACCGAGTTCTGTATTACTCCGCTGAGATTTGGATTTTCTAGTCATTGGGTTGCTTGCGACTGATATTGTTGGCTGATTATCTAACGCTCTGTAGCTTCTTCTGGGTTCACGTCAAACTGTAGTTCTATGCTCCCGTCGTTGTAGTCGGCCAGAAATGCGTCGAAGGGGTAATCGGTTCCTCTGGCTCTCTCTCCTTCGTAGTGGAGGTGGCCATCTTCGTACCAGTATTTCCCTGTGCATTCACCCTCTCGTTTGGCATAGAGGGTGTTTGGATACTCAGAATCTCGAACTCGTTCGAGCAGCGTGTAGGGGGTGATCTGACGAGTGTTGCCACTGCTCATGGTTGGGGCTTCCATACCCTTTCTTGACACCCTATATACATAAATCTGTTGACAGTTATTTGTGCTACTTCGGGGCTACCGGGGCACTACTGATTCGGCCAGTCAGTTGGGCGAAGGCTGCGTCCCATCGTTTGAGTGGAGGAACTGGACACTACCGTGCGGGTCCAGTCCCCGCCGACTGTATTCTGGGAGTACAGCCCCCACGAGAGCTGTGAATGTAGGAGCGAGTTGGTCACTGGATGAGCCATTGGTAGAGCAACGGCGATTTTTGATCCAGTGTGTGGCGTCCTTGGCGGCTATATCGAGCGCTTCTGGGATGACGATCTTCCCTGTCTCCTGTAGGTAAGCGTCTTCGAAGGCTCGCTGTAGCTCATCTCGGAACTTCTCAGTGTCTTCGTATTGTTCCCAGCCGCGTTCCTGAAGGCACTCGACGAGAGCCTGTTCAAGATCGGGGAGGGAAACGCCGTAGTTATTGTATATTTCCTGAACCTGTTCAGTATCAACATCCACCCGGTCGGGCTTCTCTTGAGAGATGCTAGAAGTCATAATTTGAGAGTCTGCGTTATCGGGCCGATGCGATCTTGTGGACAACGGCCGCGATTGCACAGAGGCACAGCAGCCCGAATACTATTGCATCGGGGAGAACGATAAACAGTCCCCACGTCCCGGCCATCACTCCGATGATGATGGCGAGACTTTCTATCGTTCCTCGTTCCCCATCATCTGCTGATGAATCACCGAGCAGTTGCTTCATGAGTGCCATTCGGACGATGACACCGCCTAACGGGCCGATAGTGAGCATAGCGAAAAAGCCGGCAACAAAAATGACCGCCGCGAAGACTAGAAGGGCGGGTTTCATTTGTAACACGATAAGCGAAGACATGCTCATAATCGGATTAATACTTCGAAACGAGAGTCCCCGAGCCGGGACCCACAGAAGACTTGGTATAGAACTCGCCAACAGCTGCTCGTGTTCGGGTATCGATGATATCCGCGAGTCTCCCCACAGTTTCCTGTTCGCTGAGGGTTTCACTGCTATTCATGGTATCAGGGTTGAACTGAGTCAGAATGAACTTTGTCGTCCCCGGCTGGGACCGAACGACCGTTGTGGGGACTTCACTTGTCGGTGCTGCATCAAACACTGCAACACGAGTACCGGCGCGGATACTCTCAAGGGCAGCGACAATATGTTCCCGGATTTCTCCCCGGGGGACAGTGTTTGGCACTGTGATTTGATGTTTCTTGTCTGCCGATGGGGACTGTGGAGGCTGTGGGCCGTTCGACGAAAGTGTGTCATCAAACTGGCTATCGCCTGCAGCCTGTTTACTTGTTCCAGACATGGCTCATCCCTGCTTGCAGTACTGAATACTTCTGATTCCAACTCTAGCAGTGTGTGGTCTAAGCGGCCTCCTGAGAGCCGCTATAGCTGTTCTTCAGTGGGAGTACAGCTAGGCTACAGCACTACACAGCATGTCTCTCCACCAGAGACATGGGCTGCCACAAAGCTGGTTGGGGGACAGCAGACCGCATTGCTATATCGAGGGGGGCGGGAACCCGTGGCTGCCCGGCACCCAGGGGCTGGGGCGGATTGATGTGGGGCAACGGAGGGCTCTACTAGAGAGATCCACAGCAACGGAGACCGTTTCTAATTTCTGGCAGCGCTGGAATCCATCTCTGCTACTCTTTTCCATCCCCTCCCTCTCTCCCCTCCTCAAATATTATTCAGTGTGGTGTTGTGCTGGGTTGTGCTGTGCTGGGCTGTGCTGTGCGGTACTGGACCGGATTCGCACCGAACGGGGTGGAGCGCACGCGACCCCGTCGCCGAAGGCGACTCATGTGCGGTGCGGTGAGGTTCTGGAGCGCTTCGGCAGCGAGCGGGGTGGACCGACGTTGTGGTCCGACCCCGCGAATCTTCGATTCGCTCATGTTTGCGGTCGTCGTCGACGGGCGTGCCAGGCGACCCACCCGGGAGCGATCACCGGGATGTCCACTGTGCTGTTGCATGCGGTAAACTCTCACAAAAGCGGTCGTGCTGAATACTTAATCCGGAGGAACTACCGGAGAAGGTCGTGGCTGCTCGCGCAGCGAAGCGAGCAAGGAGCGGAGGGTGGGGAGGCGGTCAGTCTGGCGGTCCTGGTGGGCGACCCGGCGAGTCGCGGTCGCTGCGTGGCCCCTATCCGGGTACGGGTTGCCCGGATATGCCTCGCAGCGGGACCCGCGAGCGGGACGAGGGGGGTCTGGGGATGAGATGCCGCCACGGTCACGCTCCAATCGGACCCCCGGCTGTAGTAGCCCGCACCAACAGCAGACTGGACTGAGGGAAAGCTCGCTCGCGGTTTGAGCGTGCAGGCCGCAAGTGGAGCGTACCCCCAAGCCCCGGAACTAATAGGGGTGAGACGTTCTCAGAACGTCGAAGGTGAAGTCCGACACTGCGTGTCGGACCGAAGCCCCCTCGTGGGGTGAACCCGTCGGGTACCGCTGCGGAGCGTGAAGAGGCGAGTAGTTGCGGCGCTGTTCTCGCCGGGCCTCACTCACCACCAAGGCGGTCGGCCCAGTGGGCAATCACTTCGCCGTGGCACGCATCCCCATCTTCCTCATCAGCTCGCTGGCACCAGCAGCCCACCGTCTTGCCGTGGAATGCCGCGACCCGTTTGCGGAGTTCTGGGTCGCACTGGAGCCGCGCCTCGAAGGCTGCTGCAAATCGTGCGACCGATTCCTTCCGGGAATACGGCCCACCGGCCTCCTGCGTTATGAAGGGGTTTCCTAACCAGCCGCGATCTCCAGCGGCCACTTCCCCGTCGACGTAGTCCCGGAAGTTCACCTGGGAGTCGCCGCGGCCAACATACACATCGCAATCGTCTGTCATCCAATGCCCGACCGAAGTTTCCATTTCATCTGACATAGGTACTCACTCTGCACAGGGTCTCTCTTCAACCCCTGCACTCCCACTGCGGGAGTATATAAACGCTCACTGGAGTGCCAAAAAAAGAGTCCAGGCTGGTCACACCGAGGGCGAGCCTTTGATGTCCATATCGGTCGACCCACACTCTGGGCACTCGTGCTGGCTGTCGAAAGAGAGGACTGCCGTCAAGCAGTCCTCACACTCGAGGGCGTAGGCCCCACTGGACTCGGCAAGGCAAGTGGGACAGTCAACCCACCGGCGGGGGTCGTACGTCTCCCCGCAACTGTGTTGCACAACGCTCGGAACGGCCACGACGCCGTCAGGTGATTCGGAGTTCGGTTCGTCCATGCTGGTCTGGTCGATAATCTGCTTCATGCTGCCTCGTCACTGCTTGGGTGACTCAAATATCGCTGCGGGGGAGTGGATTCACCATCGACTGCTACAGCCCGTCTACGCCGTCTTCGCTTCCGTATAGTGGACTTGCGTGTCTGCCGTCGGGTACTCGGGCGTCTGTTCGCGAGCATCCGACAAACAATCGTACACTCGTTTGACAGTCACGTAGCCGAGCTCCTCCAAGAGGTACTGGTTGCCGAAGGAGATCGCGAAAGTCGTCTCTTGGACGTAGTCCCCGCCTTCCCTCGGTTGGAGCGTTTGGGACTGGAACTCAACGGTGAATCTGCTCGGGAGGGCGGGGAACAGGTCGAAATCGGGGTGCTTCACAGCGACGTACTTCGCGACGGCCTCTGCGGATTTGACGCTCTGGTTGCGCCCATAGTCGATAGCGGATTTCATGACTGCTATCGACGGTGGGGCTTCGTGATCGGCATTGAGGTCGCCGTCAGTGCTGATGAGTCGGTCCTGGGACGTGGTGTTGTGAGGTGTCGATGACATTGGTGCTAATCGAGGAGGGGCCAACGCTGTGGCAGTGCAGTGCTTGCCGGGCTGTGGTTGCTCTCTCGCCGCGCACTGCGCGGGACGCTGGCTCGCCCATGGTTGCCTCTCACTCTGGCTGACTCCGCTCAAATAGCGCCTGCTTGCCTCTGAGAGCAATGGGGTGTCATGGCCTTCGCGGAGACGGGTTGTTGAAAAGGTCGTGGCTGCTCGCGCAGCGAAGCGAGCAAGGAGCGGAGGGTGGGGAGGTGGAGCGAGACGGCCGCGCCACTGGCCGTCTCGCTGGTGGTCACAAAGTGGCAGGTCCTCTGGAGACGTTTCGACAAAAAAGGGGGCGCACCTGGTCAGGCCGGAACCGGCTTGTCGGCCAGTGCATCGACGAGCGCGTCGGCGCTGGCGTTGCCGTTGATGTTGTCGAACTCCGCCGCGAGGCCACGGAGTTCGTCGTACTCCATGGATTCGAGTTCGGACCGGGAGAGTTCGTCCTCGTCGGCACCCGTATCGAGCTGGTCGGCCACCCGTTCGAGGGTTTCGACAGCCGCCTCGTACACCGTCTCGTCGTATTCGCCCTCGTAGAGGTCATCGGCCTCGGCCTGGAAGAACTCGTGACCGTGCTCCCCGGTGAGGCGCTTGATGGTGTGCTGGGCGTTCTCCGCACAGAGGGAGAAGTACTCGCTCTCCGAGATGGTGTTGACGACTTCTGGCCGGACAGAGGTCAGGACAGAGCCATCGTCGGTTTCGAGCGTGTTGGGCTTGCCGATGACCTGAACGAATTCAGGAGCCTCCAGTTCGGCCATGTCGCTCCGGGCCTCCTTCTGGTACTGGCCAGCGTAGGTGAGGAAGTCGTTGCCCGCCACGTCGGTACACCGCATTCGGAGGTACGCCTGGTCATCGCCCACATCCTCGACATCGGTGACGACGCCGGCAAGCATGACGCGATTCGCGCCAGCACCGCTTGGGGTGATGAGGAACTTCGGCGACTGGTCCCCATCGCCCGGTTGGATGATGTGGTCAGCGTTTGTGAAGTCGTCTGGAATCATGCGCTTGGTCGGCTGGCGGGCACCGCTGCTTTCGAAGTCGTTACTCTCGTCCGTACCGTTGTTGGATTCACTCATTGGTTGTAAACACCGTGTTGGGTCTGTGGAGACGCTGTTCGCCCCACGTCCCCCGCACTTGTGCCTTGGCTCCCCAAATATCGCTGCGGAGGCAGGCGGTGCTGCGGGGGTGAGAGACGCCGGCTTGCGTGCTGTCGTTAGTACCGACTACTAACGTTCGGAGCCAACACACAGTCACCTTCATCTCTCTCACTGAAGCCTGCTTTCTCAAATATCGCTGCGGGACGTGCTAACCGGACTGGCAAAAAAAGGAGCGCGACCGGCCTATTCGGAAAGCGCCGCGGGTCGGGCCTCACGGGCTTCGACGAGCATCCCGTCCACGTCGATGTCGTCGAGGGGGGCGTCAGCGACGACGACCTCTTCAGCCTGGATGGAACCGTAGATTTCCGGGCCAGCCACCGAGACGCGCTTGCCGATGATGACCTCGGAGAGTTCGCTGTTGGTTTCCTCGACATCGAGGGTGTCGTTGAGGATGCTCATCGCATCCTCGAACGTGACACCGAGAGCGGCCTCGGCCTCGGGACGCTGCAGGACCACATCCTCGGCAGCCTGCCCGTCATCGACGGTGAGTTTGAGGCGAAGGTCCTTCTCGGTCTCAACACTGCCGTGGTCGGGACAGTGGCCATTGTCGATGACACGGGTGCAGTCGTCGTCGGAGCACCGGTCAACGATACCTTCGCGGGCCTGGACAACCCGCCCATCGATGTGTTCGAGGTTGTCCACAGCGTTGATGTCCTCCTCCTGGAACTCGACGGTGGAATCGCTCGTGACCTTCAGCGAGTAGGTTCCATTGTACTCGTCAGTGGGCACGTTGCCGAGTTGGACAATGTCGCCCTCGGAGAGCGTCGGGGCATCCGCGCTGGCCCAGACGGTGAGTTCGGCTTTGCCGCTCTCGTCGGCAATCTGTGCTTTCTGAGCGACCGAATCAGCGTCGATGGTCCACGTGGAGAGGATTTCGACCACGGCGTCCACCCACGCCGACTCGTTGTCAGCGTTTTCGTGGAGTTCGGGAATCTCATCGAGTGCGACCTGCTCGTTGTCCTCGCCACCGAGCTGTGGGACGCTGACCGAGGAGTCGTCGGGCGAGTGGCGACTGGCCACTGTCCGGACTGCTTCGGACAGGTCAAGAGCGTACACTTCGACGCCCTCCTGGATTCCCTCTATCAGCGTGTCCACGTCCACCTCGACGCCGTCTTCTTCGAGTTCAGTTTGGAGCGATTCTGCCGTCTGGATGTAGTCAATGTCAGACATGGTTGTGTGCGGGGTGAGGCTCTTCGCCTCCTTTTCCCCATTCCTGCTTGGTGACTCAAATATCGCTGCGGAGCGGACCGTGCAGGCAGGAGACACGGGCCGCTGCTGACGACGCAGGACAGAGGGCACGCGGTGCTGCTCTGTGCGTGCTTCTGGTCCGTTCATGGTCGTCACTCCAGCAACTTCGCCAAAATAACGCTGCGGTCAGCTGTCGGGTGAGGGCCGATCGGCGACGAGATCGGCGCGAAGCGACGCCGTCTGCGGTAAGGTCGTGGCTGCTCGCGCAGCGAAGCAAGCGAGGAGCGGAGGGTGGGGCGGCGGACCGACCGGCCGCGTCACTGGCCGGTCGGTGACGATAGCGAAGTGACGAACGTGTATCGGCTGCCAAAAAAAGAGACTGCTGGGCGTTCAGTTCAGGTCCAGCGTCTCTTGTGCGTGGGGGTCATCCGGGTTGCCTGCCGCCTTGCCACCCATGTGACCTCGCACCTCGCTGACCGTCCCACTGCGGTCACAGCCCTCGACCGGGCACTCAACCGTCTCGCCCTCTTCACCGAGGTCCTCGCTGTCACCTGACTTGACGACTGCCTCGCCTGACTCGGTCTGGTATCGGTGCGCGTGCTCCTCCGGGACAAGCGACTGCGGGAACGCCCACTGGACCAGCGTCGGGTCAGCCGTCGCCCGGCGCTCGTAGTCCGTATCCTGAGCAGCGCCATTTGGCTTGCTCGCCCGCCGCTCGTCCAACGTGGACTCGTTCAGGTTGTAGGCCTCTGGGGGCTTCTGCGCTGGACCTTCCGCCTGAACCTCGCCATCGAACTCACTGGCCTCGATGACCCGGCTCCGTGGGGCATGCCGGCTGACGTGAGCGCCAGTGCCCGCTTCGAGTCGCTGGATGACCGTCCACTGGCAGGCGTGAACCTTCTTGTCCGCCCCACGTGCTCCGTAGTCGCGATGGGGCTTCCCGTCGATGATGCGAACGACATCGCCCTCGTGGAGGTCCGTCACGATGTCACCGGCCCACTCGGTCCAGTTACGGCACTGCCGCGTGTTTTCGTGGATGATGAACTTGAACGACTCGCCCGTCTGGAAATCCTCGACGAGCGCCACCTGGTACTCACTGGCGTTCATCGGGTCGAACAGTCGAACGACCTCGCCCTGGACGGTCACGGTCTGTTTCCAGTCCGGGATGTCGCCCACCGAGGTCGGCGCGACCTTGTAGTAGTCATCTGCATTCTTCACAGCCTGCAGCGCGGCGTCCCGCGCACTCCCCGTCTGGAGCCGCATGTGACAGAGGAGTTGGAGCGCACGCCGCTCGGTCATCGCCGTCTTCTCGGCGACCTGTTCAACGTACTGACCAAGGTCACGAATCTCCTCACCGATGCGCTCGACTGGCGACCACGACTCCTCGGGCTCCAGTCCACCCGCGAGTTTCGCCCGTTCATCGAACTCTTCGAGCTCTCGGTCAGCCGCCGTTGCGGCGCCATGTCGGGTCGCCGCCGCTCGCTCCCGGGTGGGCGACATCCCCTCGTCGGCGTCCGCCTCACCGTCAGCGTCGAACCAGCCCGTCGCGTATTTCACGTTTTCGACCGGGCAATCGTCGAGTTCCGGCTTGCCCGACTGTTCGACCGGCGTCTCCGAGGGCTCCGCGATGGCGCGTGCCTCCTCGGCCAGCCGGGCGTGGTCGGCTTCCTCGGCAACCCGCTGCTCGTAGGCCGCGAGGGTCTCCTTGGGACGACGGTCAACGAGTTTGGGGATTGGCTCCTTGTCCGACTGGTCAGCGACCGGCAAGTCGTCCAGTCCCATGTTCTCCGCGACCTCCTCGTCCGACTTCGTGTCGTACTCGCCACGGTCGAGTCGCTCCGGGGACGCAAACCGCACATCGCGGTCCACCTTGAACTGCTGGGTGTTGTCACCCTGCATTTCCGCCGTGTCATCGCCCGTTTCAACCGACTGACCCTCTTCGTCAGTCTGAACAGCCGTCAAGAGTTCCTCTTGGTTATCGAGGTGAGCGCCCATCGGGGCCGTCGGCGCTTCGAGTTCCTTGACTTCCGGGTTCTCGTTGGTTTCCGGCGTGTCGAAATCGTATTTCCGCTTGGCAATGTCAGACTCGCTCTGGTAGCCTGCACGTGCCGTGTTCGCATCGTTCAGCGTAACATCGTCGCTGGTGTTGTCGAAGTCGGTACTATCGTCGGAAGTGTTGTAATCCGTCATTTGAGTCACCTTCATTGCAAGGTTACGACCGCTCTGCACCGCACGTCTCTCTTCAAACCCTGCACTCCCAACGCGGGAGTATATAAAAGGCTCATCGGGCTGCCCACCCATGTCGGCCGACCGGCCAGCCGCCGGGGGCGGAATACAGCCGTTTGAGGCACACTCCTGCCTCTCTTCAAAAATATCGCCTTCTTTCTATCTCTACAACACTTCTTTCTATGCTTGCACTACAGAGTGCGGTAGCGGTTGGGGTCGGTGGCAGTAGCGGTCGCGGTCGGGGTAGCGGTAGCTGGGCAGTAGCGGTGGCGGTCGTGGTAGCGGTAGCAGTGGCGGTAGCCGGGCGGTGGCAGTAGCGGTCGTGGTAGCCGTGGTGGAATGGAAGGGCGAAGGCTGTCGATCCGTCCCGGAGCCCGCAAGCACCTACGGAGCGCAGCGTGGCTCCCGGAACGGTCGGTCGACAGCCGAAGGGCTTCCGGGCGGTTGGTGGTCCAAGCCTGCCTGCTAACGCACCAGATACCAGGCGGGTTCCTTACTCCTGGGGGACCATCGCCACGTCGCCGTCCTCGTCGATGACGTACTCAAGCTGCTGGCGCTCCCCGTCGCGACACCGGTACGTTGCTGGGAGCGTCTCGTTCAGCCACGCCTCGCGGTCGGCGTCCGTCTGAATATCCGCGTTGGGCCGATGCACGCTGAACAGGTCCATGCTGAACCAGCGGTTGACCGTCTGTTCGCCCGTCGGCGAGTACAGCTTCACCTGCTGGGCCTCGACGTCCACGCCGACGACAGCGAGTGCCGACCTGCCCTCGGCGGTCTTCAGGCCATCGCCGATATCGACAGCGTCGGGGTCGATATCGAGGTCGTCGCCATCGGCGCTACGCGGCGGGTGTGCATCTCGTTCCATCCTGTCCCGGCGAGACGGCTGAATATCGCGCTAGGGAAGGCGCTCCATCGCTCGTCCCTTTTCGTGCAGTGGGGAGGTTGTCGAATTGCAGGAGTCACACAGGTACTCGTCGGTATCGAGGACCTGATTGGTCGCCCCGGGAGCGCCGCAGACCTTGCAGTCATGGGCCAGTTCCGCTTCCATCGTCTCTGTAGGCGTACTGTCTTCGGGAGTTGCTGAGAACTGCTGATTGCGAGCCATTCTATCGAGGCGTGGGACTGGAATATCGGAGTCGGCCAGCAGAGAGCCGGCGTATCGCGACCGGTGACACAGACAACGGGACCGCCGGGCCTCTGGCCCAAGGTGGAGCGTTCCCCCGAGCGCTTGCGCTCGGGAACCGCAGTTGTGATCACAAACGAAGGGTCGGCTGTCTACGGGGCGGGCAACTGCCTGCGGCGAGTGTGGTACTGCCGGGTGAGGTGAACCACGAGGTAAATGAGGCCGAGCATCAGGGCGGCCTCGACGGGGTCGGTCAGTGCTGTCTGGACAAGCCACGCGAGGGCACCAATGCAAGCGATGGCCAGCTCCAGTTTGGCTGTGTTCATCGGTTGCCCTCCGTGCTGTCGAAGGTGAGGAGCAACTGCGTCCCCAGCGAGAGTGCCGACATGATTTCGTCCGTCACCTCGTCGGTGTAGATGTCAGCCGACGGTTCGATGCTGGCTGAGAGGTACGGGCCGCCCTCATCGAGATCGCCGATGGCGACAGTGACTGTTCCGAGGGACTCGGTCCCCTTCGTGAGCTCGACCTCGACCTCGCTCTGGGATGCCAGGTCGCTGGAGAACTCAGGGAGGGTGGCCTCGACGGGCGGCTCGGCATCGGGACCGACGCCGTCCCGGTACTGCAGGTCCTCGCGGATGGCGTCGATTTCGGGCTCTTCCAGGGCCTTCGATGGCGGGGCCGGCTGCCCGTTCTCGCAGGGTTTGCACAGGAGGTCCTCGTTGCGCTGGGAAGCGTTGAACGCGGTGGACTCGCTGGTGGTGAACTGGCCACCGCAGTTGTCACAGGTAACGGTCACGGCAGCCGGACTGGGCGACCGCTGGGCGGGAGGGGCGCGACGACTCATACGAGGAGCCCTCCGAGGACGGCGCTGTAGAACACGATGCAGATGAACGCGATGCAACCAACCAGTGCACGGCGAGCGAGGGTACTACGCATGGCTCACTCCAGCACAGATACTCGAATATCGCTGCGGGACGTGCCAGTACACTGACGACGGGTATCGGCAGGGAACCCAGCGGCGGGAGCAGTGCGGTCAAGGTCGTGGCTGCTCGCGCAGCGAAGCAAGCGAGCAGCGGAGGGTGGGGCGGAGGACCGACCGGCCGCGTCACTGGCCGGTCGGTGTCGACAGAGAAGTGACGATCGTGTATCGGCTGCCAAAAAAGAGACTGTCGGGGAGTGTCACATCCCGGCCATCGCCTGGTGTCGAAGTTCGTCATCGCTCGGAACGTCCCAACCGTGGTACCGACGAGCGATGTCGCGGGCACGCTGCATGTTCGTGACGGCTTCGCCGGAGTGGCTATCGAGGGCTTCAATGTCCCCGGAGTAGCCACCGAGACCGAGCACGCTACCCGAGCCGGCACCGATGACAACGAACCCGTCGAGCTGGTACAGCGGGGAGGTCAGCGTCATGCCAGCAGCCCTCCCAGAACGGCCCCGGTGAAGACGACGTACAAAAGGGCAAAGCACCCCACCATCGCGTACTTCGTGAGTGGACTCATCGGGCATCACCTCGAACTGCGTCGGCGGTCTGGTTGGAACTCGATTCGTCGTCGGTCGCGCTGCTGGTGGTAACACACATCTCTCTTCGAACCCTGCACTCCGCTCGCGGGAGTGTATAACCGGCCCACTGGAGTGGGGCCTGCCCTACTCGTCGCGGTACATACGGTAGCTGATACGTCGGGGGTGGAGTGCGTGTCGCGACCGCCCCGCCGTTGCACTGCTGTCCGTCGCGGTAGCCGCCGAGGAGTTTCACTCTGGTCCCCCGGTTCACTCTACTCCTGCTTCGGGGGCTGAATTTCGTTCGTCTGCTGTCCCGGGTCACTTCGCAGTTCGTCTTTCTACCAGTTTCCGTATGGTTTCTTTCACTCCCCTTGTTCTTGCTGGCTCCACAAAATTTCCCGTTTCCTGTTGTCTCATTCACTTTTTCTCTATGCTTCCACTACTCTGCTGTGCGTTCGGGGTGTTTCGGGGGTCGCGTTGCCGCCCGTGGAGCAGTTGCTGTCGAGGGCGTCTGTCCGGGGTCGTCCTCGGGGTTGTCTCGGCTTTCTGATATACGTTAGGAGCAGCTACTAACCTGCTTGTTGCCCCTCGCGCCTGCACCCCTCGGGAGGACTGAAAGGGGGCGGGTGCTCGATCCGGCCCGGACCCCGTAAGCACCGCAGCTCGCGAGGAGCGCAGCGCGGGTCCCGGCACGGTCGGTCGAGCACCCGCGGGCTTTCGAGGTCAACACCATCTCGGCCATGGCCATCGCGGTCGTGCTGACTGTCGTCCTATCGAGGCTCGTCCCCCCACTGTTTCCGGTGCTTCCCCACACCCCGTTTCGAGTGTTGTTGGAGGCCGTCCCCTCGTCGATGAGTCGTCCCGGCCACGTCCGAAATACCCTGTGTTGTGAACCTGATACATTCCCGACTGTCCCCATGGGGCTTACGCCGTTCTTCCCACTGCACCCTACGCTCTGTTCAGAGTCCACCACCCCGCGTGCCAGATGACTTCCCGGTCTGTCTATCGAGTCATCTCTCCCTGGTCGTCGCCAGTGTGGCCGCCCACCCAGTCGTCGCGATCTCGCAGTCAGTCTCCTTGCGCCCAGGCCCACTGTCCCACCGTCGACGTCGTCGATCATTCCACCCGTCTCGCTCCTGCCGGCGGCCTACATCTGTGTCGCCAGTCTGCCTGTCCCACTGTCGCGTCTATCTAGTCGTTCTGGTAGTTCACCCCGCTTGGGGGTCGCCCCCTTGGCGCTCGCCTGAAGCCCATTTTCGGTCGCCTACGGCTTCACCTCACTTTACCCCTTTACCCCCCTTTCTCTTTGGACGATTACCCCCGGGTAAATTCTGTCTGCACATTCTTCAAAATTCTTTAGAGTGGCTAAAGCCAGTTCTAAGCCAGTAACTACTGTCTGAACGATAATTACAGCTATTCAAGAGAGATAATTAGAATGTTAGGCCCTGGTGCTGTCGTATACTGTAGTATGAGGGTTTCAAGAAGCCGCAGAACTTTGTACGATATTGTCTGAACACCGTTATACTGTCTGCACACGGCCGATTTCAGCACTTTCGGCGTTCTCTATCCTTGTTCTTCTCCCTCTATTGTCTGAACACCGATATACTGTCTGCAAACGGCTGATTTCGGCACTTTCGGGGAAAATATGGGCGCAAAACACTCGTATATCGACTAATCTGCCGCGAGCCGTCTGCACACGCAGGATTTCGCGGAATACGGTAGAGAAAGCCAAGTTCAAATCACGAATACCACTGAATTCTCGCCCATACTGTCTGCACACGGCTGATCTGTCGTATATCGACGAAAGAACAGCAATCTTCAGTGAATTACTAATGAATCTAATAGGTGCGGATGCCCTACTGGTAGAAGGAGCGACTGCAGTTCCTGCTAATCAGCGGTGGTGATCAGAATGAGAATATAGTTTCAGGAAGAGACGGGGATTACGATTCAGTCCGATTACGCTTGATATTTATTCGAGTCGTTGGTGTCTTCGAGCTGGTCGAACATCGCTTCGGGGAAGGGGAGACTCTGGTAGATGTCGTACGGACAGAATGATTTGCCGATGCAGTGGCGCTGCATATCGTGGTTGTCACAGTGCATCGGGAGGGGCGCATTGCCGTTGATCTCGCCGTGTCGCAATTCATAA
>Ga0207733_100699_pt1 | contig 15174 bp, 10 predicted proteins | sample A23P3SouthBayCA_FD_187735 | JGI IMG/M metagenome (GOLD analysis project Ga0207733, IMG submission 187735) | Aerobic enrichment media microbial communities from Eden Landing Ponds, California, USA - A23 P3 (SPAdes) | ecosystem: Environmental > Aquatic > Marine > Unclassified | place: Emeryville... | reverse complement strand
CGCCAGCAGTTTCGAGGAGATCGAGCGCCATTCGTGCGTCCCCAGTGTCTTGCGCGGTGAGAGCTGCACAGAGCGGAACGACGTCGTCACCCAGCACATCAGGGCGGAAGGTGAGGTCAGCGTAGTATTTGAGGATGGTTTGGAGTTCTTCGGCGTCGTAGGGAGAAAACTGGATTTCTCGTTCACAGAGCGTACTCTTGACGCGGCCGGAGAGGTTATCGCGGAATTTGAAGTTATTACTGATCCCGATGAGACCGATTTCGGCGTCTTCGAGTTCACCCATGGAACGTGCCCGTGGAAACTCATAGAGAAGCTGTTCGTCCTCTCCGAGTTTGTCGATCTCGTCGAGGATGATGAGAAAGTCACCGCCGATTTCGTCAACCCGGCGGTAGATCATCGACCAGATTGTATCGGGATGGGTCCCCTGTTTGATGGTGCGGTCATCGTAGAGTTCGTTCGCGATGTAGGAGATGACCTGGTAGGTCGAGGTCCGTTTGTTACAGTTGATGGAGATGATCGTGAGAGAGGTGTCTGTAGTTTCGATCTCCTCGCGGAGATACTCCATCATCTTCGTCGTGGTCGCTGTCTTCCCGACCCCGGTCTGGCCGTAGATGAACACGTTCGGTGGGCCAAACCCGTCGATCAGGTCCTGAAGCGCTGCTCCGTACTCCTCGATGATGTCGTCGCGTTCCAGGATCTCCTCGGGAGTGTACTCCTCCTTGAAGGGTTCCTTGTCTTTGAAGATCTTGTTCGGACCTTTGAACGGCGAGTTCATTACTGACGACTGTCACACGCCTGGCTAATAAACCCACCCTTGCAAGTGTTCCAAGTGTTGTAAGTGTTCTCGGGCATTTATAACACCCCCACCCCCCAGATTGTAAGTGTTCTCAGCTACACGGTAGCGGGCCGATAACGGTAGCACAGTCGTCACGACAGGGGAAGACGAAGGTGCAGTCACAACTCTCCCTTCTCTACTACTAGCTAGAAAAGAGTTTATAATATTAATGGTACAAGCAAAATAGGTAAGAATTCGGAATGCGCTGTTTTGAACTTTTGAGACACGCTATCTCGCGGAAACACTTGCAATCTGGGGTGTCTGACGATAGTCAATCACCCCGTCTTTATGAGGCGTTGTGTTTTCGGACCGGGACTGTACAGTACCCAGAACACTTGCAATCTGGGGTGGGGGTGTCGCCACAGGTAGCGCGGACGAGCCGTCGATTCCCGTTGCCGAGTTCAGACTCCGACCACTCGGGGATTGACGTCCCCTTGCCGCTGAAATCGTACTCCGGACTGGGGTGTGTTACTTCGAGGTCATTCCGGCGTCTACGGGAAGGCCGATCCCCGTGACGTAACGGGCGGCGTCGCTCGAGAGCCACATATACGCCTCGCTAATGTCCTTCGCTTCGATCATCTCGACGTCCTCGAACACGCTCCACGGCCCGCTGAGCTGGCCCATCTCCTCCATCAGTTCCTCACCGTAGGCCTCGGTGAAGCCCGCGATCATCGGCGTCTGAACGCCGGTGGGGCAGACGGCGTTGACGTTGACGTCGTACTCCGCGAGTTCGAGCGCCAGCGTCTTCGTCAGCCCCAGCACGCCGTGTTTCGTGGCGACGTAGTGACCCGACGAGGGGGTGCCGACCAGCCCCGCGGCCGAAGAGGTGGAGACGATCTTGCCGCCGTCGCCGCGGTCGATGAAGTGCTGGCCGACGTGTTTCGAGGCCAGCCACACACCCTTGAGGTTCGTGTTGATCATCTCGTCCCACTGCTGCTCAGGCATCTCCGTCATATCGGCCGCGTTGAAGATGCCGGCGTTGTTGGCGAGGATGTCGATCCTGCCGAACTCGTCGAGTGCCTCGTCGACGGCCGCGGCAACCTCGTCCTCCTCACGGACGTCCATCTCGATAGCGAGCGCCTCCTGGCCCTCGTCTTCGACCATGCTGGCGGTCTCTTCGAGTTCGTTCGGGGTGCTGAGGTCGTACGGGTTGGTCTCGATGTTCTCGCAGATGTCGGTGACGACGACGTCGGCACCGTGTTTCGCGTAGTGCTGTGCGTGCGAACGCCCCTGGCCGTGACCGGCGCCAGTGACGAACGCGACCTTGCCGCTGAAGTCGTACTGAACCATGGTGTTGTTGTTTCGGAGGGTGGGTATCGGTCGTTACTTCGCCAGGAACCCGGCGTCGACGGGCAGGGTGATCCCCGTGACGTAGCGGGCGGCGTCGCTGGAGAGCCACATGTAGGCCTCCGTGATGTCCTTCGCGTCGAGCATCTCGCCGGGATCGAAGATGTTGAACGGGCCCGAGAGCGCCGCACCGCCCTCGTCGAGAACCTCATCACCGTAGGCCTCGACCATGCCGCTGACCATCGGGGTGTCGATGGCCGACGGGGCGACAGCGTTGACGTTGACGTCGTACTCCGCGAGTTCGAGCGCCAGCGTCTTCGTCAGCCCCCGAACGCCGTGTTTCGCCGCGACGTAGTGGGCGTTGCCAAGCGGAATCCCGGAGAAGCCGGACGTCGAGGCGGTGGAGACGATTTTGCCGCCGTCACCGCGCTCAATGAAGTGTTGGCCGACGTGCTTGCTACAGAGCCAGACGCCTTTCAGGTTCGTGTCGATCAACTCGTCCCACATCGCCTCGTCCATCTTCGTCGCCTCCGCGATCGACTCGATCCCGGCGTTGTTGGCGAGGACGTCGATCTTGCCGAACTGGTCGACCGCCTCCTCGACGGCTGCGGCGACCTCGGCCTCGTCGGAGACGTCGGCTTCGAGCGTGAGCACTTCCTGGCCCTCGTCCTCGACGAGAGTCGCGGTCTCAGCGAGTTCGTCGGACGTCCCGAGGTCGTAGGGGACCGTCTCCTTGTTGTGGCTGATGTCGACTGCTACCACGTCAGCGCCGTGCTTCGCGTAGTGCTGTGCGTGCGAGCGACCCTGTCCGTGCGCGGCGCCCGTGACGAACGCCACTTGCCCATCGAAGTCGTACTCTGGCATGGTGTTCCTCCAGGAACGTCCCACGTTACCATTACTCGCGGTATACGTTCCCACACAACTGTGGTTTGCGGCCTCCAATAAATGTACTAGATTTTATCAATTATAAAAAATAAATACAGATTGAACTACCCGATCAAAACCCCGGTAAACACCGGCTACCTCGGGGACTCAGTCCTCGAGGTCGAGTTCACGTCGTACGTCGTGGAAGACGCTCATGACGTCCTGGTCTTCCTCCTCGAAGGGAAGTCGTTGGAGGCGGTGTTCGAGTGCCATTCGTGCGACGTGGCGGACGGTCCGGGCAGTTACCTCGTCTTCACCCTCGAAGGCTGCCAACGTGCGGGCGGCTCGTCGAAGCGTGATGTCGCCGCGGTGGCCGTCCACGTCGAGTTCGATGTTCATCCCCGCGATCAGCCGTGCGATGGTGTCGTCGAGTACCACATCGTCGAGGCGCTCACGGGCCGCCACGATGTCCTCGCGGAGTGTCGCCTGCTCGTCGGCGTACTCGGTGCGGAACGCGTCCGGATCGGCTTCGAAGGCGGCGCGTCGACGGCTGATCTCCACGCGATTGTCCACCTCGGTGACGCCTTCGACGTCGACCACGAGGCCGAATCGGTCCAGTAGCTGAGGCCGCAGGTCGCCCTCTTCGGGGTTCATCGTCCCGACGAGGATGAACTCCGAGGGGTGCCGAAAGGAGACCCCCTCGCGTTCGACGATGTTCTCGCCCATCGCCGCCGCGTCCAGCAGCACGTCGACGATGTGGTCGTCGAGGAGGTTCACCTCGTCCACGTAGAGGACGTTGCGGTTGGCCTCCGCGAGGATCCCCGGTTCGAACTCCCGCTCCCCCGCCTGCACCGCGCGTTCGAGGTCGATACTGCCGACGACGCGGTCCTCGGAGGCGTTCAGCGGTAGATCCACCACCCGCATCGGCCGGGTCTCGACCGGGAGGTCCTCACCGACGTCGTGGCGCTCGCGACACTCGTTGCACATCCGGTCGTGGTCGTCGGGCGGACAGCCGTAGGGACAGTCCGCCACGGCTTCGATCTCGGGCAGCACCTCCACCAGCGCGCGGACGGCGGTGGACTTGGCAGTCCCGCGCTCGCCCCGGATCAGCACGCCGCCCACGTCGGGGTTGACGGCGTTCAGCACGAGCGCACGTTTCATCTCGGCCTGGTCGACGATGGCCGTAAACGGGAACGTCCGGCCGGTGGACGCCGCTTCGTCGGCCGTCGATGCCTGGTCTGTGGTGTCTTGGTCGGTCATCGATTGTGGTCGGTCGTTCTCGCCGTTGCTCCCATCGCGTCGGGTCATGCGGTTCCCTCCTCCGGGTCGAGCGCTTCGAGATCGACGTCCCGCGGCAGGTCGATCAGGGGGAGGTACTCCCCGCCCATCGCCGCCGCGAACTCCCGGTTGCGCTCGTGGCGCTTGCGCTTCATCCGTCGGGCCTTCCGCTCGGTCCATATCTCGTCGGGCGTGGTGTCGATCTTGTGGCCGGTGTCGACGAACACCGACGGGATGTCGTCCTCGTCGAACAGCGCCGCGGCGCGGAACGCGTCCTCCTTCGCGTCGCCGTTCTCGCGGTACTCCACGTTCGACTGGCCGTCGGACAGCACAACGACCAGCGGGTAGAGTTCCTGATCGCGGCGTTTCTCCCGGTCGACGAGCCGGTACGCCTCGACCAGCCCGTGAGCCAGCGGCGTGTTGCCGCCGACAGTCAGTCGCGAGACTGCCTCCCGGGCCTGTCGGTGGTTCCGGGTGGGTTCGACCAGCGTGAACGCGCTCTCACCACGGAACACCACCACTGCCACGCGGTTCCGGGCGCGGTAGGCGTCCTCGATCAGCGAGAGCAGGCCGCGTTTGGTCTCCATCATCTGGCGGCCGCTCATCACGCTGCCGCTGGCGTCGACGACAAACACCACCAGCGCGCGTGCGGTCCGCTCGCGGAGCTTCTGCCGGAGGTCCCGCGATTCGATGGCGAGGCCGTCGCTGTCCTTCCGCCCCCGTACCCGCTGGTGGGGTGCGGCCGCGCGCAGCGTGGCGTCGATGGCGACGTCGTCTATCTCCTCCTGGATGCGCGACCGGACGTACCGGCCGCTACGCACGTCGACCCGCGAGGGCGTGCGTCGCGCGAGCGCGCTCCGCATCGTCCGGTCCTTCTCCGGGTCGATCGCCGTCCGATCGACGGTGTAGGACTCCTCCCCCTCCGCGATCGGGATGCCACCGCCCTGCCGGTCGGCGGAGTCGTCGCCCTCGGGGTCGCTCTCGTCGTCGTCGCCCTCGTCGGATTCCTCGTCGCTTCCCGTCGAGAGAGCCGCCTCGCCGAAGGTCATCTCGGCGACACCCTCCACCCGGTGGGGGAACGCGAAGTACTGCGCCTCCGCGACGTGGGCCTCGGTCACCTCGTCCTCGCCGTCGAGGGCGGCGATGGCGCGGGCGATCCGGGAGACGGCGATGTCCGCGCGCATCCCGTGGGCGCGCTGCCGGAGTGCCTCGTAGGAGGCCTCGTGCTGACGCTCCTCGGGCATCTGTACGCGCTCGATCCGCTCTCGTGCCGCCCGGACCCGTTCGCGAAGTGCACGCTGTTCGTCGGCGTACGCGGCGCGGAACGCCTCCGAATCCGCGTCGAACGCCTCCCGCCGTTCGGCAATCTCGACGCGCTCTGCGGGATCGTCGCTGGCCGTCACGTCGACGACGATGTCGAAGCGGTCGAGCAGTTGGGGCCGCAGCCCGCCCTCCTCGGGGTTCATCGTCCCGACGAGGACGAACTCGGCGGGGTGCCGGAAGGAGACGCCCTCGCGTTCGATGATGTTCTCGCCCATCGCCGCCGCGTCCAGCAGCACGTCGACGATGTGGTCGTCGAGGAGGTTCACCTCGTCCACATAGAGGACGTTTCGGTTGGCCTCCGCGAGGATCCCTGGTTCGAACGTCGCTTCGCCCGACTGGACGGCCTCCCTCAGATCGATGCTGCCGACGACGCGGTCCTCGGAGGCGTTCAGCGGCAGATCTACCACCCGCATCCGTCGCCGTTCGATCGGCAGGTCCGCGCCGGCGTCGTGGCGCTCGCGGCACTTGCTGCACATCCGGTCGTAGTCGTCGGCTGGACAGCCGTACGGACAGTCCGCCACGGCTTCGATCTTCGGTAGCACCTCCGTCAGCGCACGCACGGCGGTTGACTTGGCGGTTCCTCGCTCACCTCGGAGCAGCACGCCGTTTACGTCGGGGTTGACGGCGTTGACCAGCAGCGCGCGTTTCATTGCCGTCTGGTCGACGATTCCGGCGAACGGGTACGACGCGCCCATGTCAGTACTTCACAATGCGTCGTTTGGTTATAAAAACTGTCGCCGCTCTGTCACAGCGGTGTTCGGATACTACTCCGAGTAATCACTGAGTGGGGAACAAGACCCATCGGAGCTGGAGTCGTCGCGATCAGCATACTCCGGCGGGACGATGTCAGGGAAGTAGGTAGACCGAGTTTGCCCCAGACTTTCTGAGAATGACAAATATTGGCCAGAAACAGCGGTGAGCGACGGTATTACTGTTGATTCTATCCGAACATTTCCCATCGCGGTGGCAGAAAAAATCAACCAACAGATCGGAAGATCTCGCGAACCCCCAAAGAATAAGGTAGACTGACATCATTTGGGCGGTACCGATGAGCTCCAGAGGTACTCGTAGCCAGTGGCGTGAGCAGATCAGCCAACCGGAACACGACATCGTGGAGGAACGGAACGTCAAGGTCCCGATGCGCGACGGCGTCGAACTCGCGGTCAACGTGTTTCGCCCCGACGCCGAGGGGGAGTTCCCGGCCCTAGTCGCGATGGCCGGCTACGGCAAGGAGACCCAGGACCTCCCGCTCTCGCCGCAACCCCTGGGGGAGAGCGCGATGTGGGACGGCACCATCGAGGCCGGCGACCCGGAGGAGTTCGTCCCGCGCGGCTACGCACACGTCGTCGCCGACGTACGCGGGACGGGCGACTCGGGCGGCGCGTTCACCGGCATGATGGCCTCCCACGAAGGCGAGGACGGTCACGACCTCATCGAGTGGATCGCCGACCAGCCCTGGTGTGATGGCTCCGTCGGGATGACGGGGTACTCCTACTTCTCGTTCACGACGCTCAAGACTGCGCTCGAACAGCCCGAGCACTTGGAAGGTATCTTCGTTTCCCACGCGCTCTCTGACTTCTACCGCGACGGGGTCTACCCCGGCGGCGTTCTCAACATGTTCTACTACGGGCTCTGGGACGGCCGCAACGGGTCGAGTGGGATCCCTGCGAACAACCCCGTCTCCAAAATACAGCGGGACTGGCCACAGGAGAAAATCGACAAACGGCGGGCGGAACTGCTGGACGACCCTGACATCCGGCACCAGCCGAACCTCTATCATCTCCTCCAGTACCCGTTCAAGAACCCGATGTTCTACGACATGCTGATGAACCCCTACGACGGGGAGTTCTGGGAGGACCGCTCTATCTACCCCCGGGTCGAGGACATCGACGTTCCCGCCTTCGTTATCGGGAAGAACCCCCACAGCCTGAAGGGGTTCTGGGAGCTGTACGAACAGCTCGACACCACGAAGAAACTGCTCGTGAAACCCCCCGGCCCCGAGGAGCGCCCCTGGCGGGAGGACGTCGAGCTGTTGGTCAGGTGGTTCGACCACTGGCTGAAGGACATCGACACCGGCCTGCTCGACGAACCCCCCATCGAAATCGCCATGCAGGGCTCCCACGAGCGCCGGGAGGAGACCGAGTGGCCGGTCCCCGACGTCGAGTGGGAGGCGTGTTACCTCCGCCGTCGCGGACAGCTATCCTTTGCCCCCGAACGGTACCAGGCCGAACCCGACTCGTTCCTCCAGGAGCCACTCCACGTCTCCCAACAGCGAGGCTCGGTCAGCTACGTGAGCCAGCCCATCCCCGGAAAGCTCCAGCTCATGGGACCGGCGTCGCTTACCTTCTACGCCTCCATCGACCAGCCCGACACCACCTGGATCGTCTCCCTCTCGGACGTCAGGCCGGATGGCTCCGAGGTGCGCCTGGAGAAGACGTACCTGAAAGCCTCCCACCGGGCCGTCGATCCGGACCGGTCCGAACCCGGCCGGCCGTATCACCCCCACACCGAGGAGTCCGTCGACCCGGTCGAACCGGGCGAGATCACCGAGTACACCGTCGGTCTCGGCCCCTTCGCGAGCGTCCTGTCGGAGGGTCACCGACTCAAGCTAACGATCGAGAGCATGGAGTCACCCCTCGACGACGAAATGCACGTCCACTACCACCCCCACCTCTGTAGCAGCAGGACGACGCTGCACAAGATCTACCGGAACGACGAGTATCGGTCTCACCTGACGCTCCCGACGGTGAACGTCGACGACGAGGTGCTCGACGTCCTGTCGAACGACAGCTACCTCGGCGGCGACCCGACGCACTGACGCCGCGTCACGGACCGCACGGGACGGCGGCGAGCGATCCCGGCGGGTCAGGGGCCGCCCGTGTGGACCCACCCCCCGTCGACGAGGAGGGACTCGCTGGTGACGTACGACGACAGGTCGCTCGCCAGGAACACGGCGGCGGCGCCGACGTCGTCGGGGACGCCGAGGCGTTCGAGGGCCGTCTCGGCCGCGCGGTCGCGACGCTGTTCGTCGGTCCCTTTCTCGGCGTCGAGTCCCGTGTCGGCCGTGTACCCGGGCTTGATGGCGTTCACCCGAATCTCCGGCCCGAGCATCTCGCCGAGCGCGTACGTCATCGACTGGATACCCCCCTTCGCGGCGGCGTAGAACGCCGCTCCCGGCGCGTCGAATCCACGGTCGGCGGCGGTACTGGAGACGTTTATGATCGACCCCCCGTCGCCCGCGAGCATGGCCCTCGCTGCCTCACGACAGCCGAGGTACGTCCCCCGGAGGTGGACGTCTATCATCGCGTGATAGTCTTCGACGGTGGAGTCGAGAAACTCGACGGCCTGAGCGACACCCGCGTTGTTGACCATGACGTCGATGCCGCCGAACTCCGCTGCCTTCCCCACGGCCGCCTCGACGTCGCTCGGTTCCCGCACGTCGCAGTCGACGTAGACCGCCCGGGCGTCGGTTCGCTCCCCGATGGCGTCGACCGTCGGCGTGGTGTCCGGCGTGCTCGGGGTTTGGGTGACGTCCGCGACCACGACGTCGGCGCCGTGGTCGGCGAGCGAGAGTGCGATGCCGCGGCCGATCCCGCTGGCGCCACCGGTCACGACGGCAGTCCGATCTGTCAGGAGTTCCGCCATGCGTGATGTCAGCGTAGGTCACCACAAGAACGCTTCGGCGGGGTCGCCGTCGGCACCTCATGAGGTACGGGCTGGGCCCGGACCGGGGGGTTGATCGACCCCTGCGCGGGAAAACACTATGACGCTGGGGGATGAGTCAGCGGTGTACGATGATGTCAGAACCGTCTCAAGACGAGTTCGAAGAGGGGTTCATCCAGGTAAACGGCGTCGAGACGCACTACTGGGAGCGCGGACCCGAGGATGGCCGCCCGCTCGTCATGGTCCACGGTGGCGGGTCGGGCGCCGACTCGTGGGGGAACTGGAAGTACGCGATGCCGCTGCTGGCGGAGGCGGGCTACCGCACGCTGGCCATGGACATGGTCGGCTTCGGGCAGTCGGCGACGCCTGACCCGGACGAGTTCGACTACACGAACCAGGCCCGGATCGATCAGGTGATCGACTTCGTCGAGGCGATGGATCTCGATCGCCCGAGCCTGATCGGAAACTCGATGGGCGGTTCCGCGTCGATGGGCGTCGCCATGCAGTCTCCCGAGACGATCGACAAACTGATCCTCGTCGGCGGCGCGGGCTACCTCACCCTCGACGAACGCCCCCAGAGCTGCCGCGACGCCGTCGACATCCTCTCGAGTTTCGACGGGTCGCGCGAGGCGATGTTCGACATCGTCGACGTCCTCTCGGTGACCGACTGGTTCGACAGGGCCGCCATGGTCGACCACCGGCTGTCCAACCTCGAACGACCCGGCATCGAGGCGGCCTTCTCCGAGACGATGCGTATCGCCACAAGCGGCGACATGTACTACGACGACGAGGAGATCGCCGCTGTGGACGTCGAGACGCTGATCATCAACGGACGCGACGACCGCGTGATCCCGCCCGAGGGCGCGTTCGGCATGTTCGACCTCATCGACGACTCGACGGTCCACGTCCTCCGCAACTGCGGCCACTGGGTGATGGTCGATCAGGTCGAGTGGGCGGCGTCGCTGATCGACGGCTTCTTCGACAACAGCTACTGACTCGCTGGGTCCGTCTCGCGTCGCTGTGTCGGTCTGTTTCCACCGCCGGGCGGCGTCCGGCAGTCGCCGGCTGTTCCCCCCGACGCGGTCAGGAGGCGTCGTAAGGTGCCTCACCCCCGTCGGACTGGGGATCCCAGGCCGCCTCGTAGAAGGTGGGCAGGTCTGGGAGCGGGACGTCGACGTCGAACTCGTCCCACCGTTCGGCGACGTGCTCGTACATCTCGCGGCGCAGCGCCAGTCGTTCGGGGAACTCCCCTTCGTCGTAGTACTTGTAGTTCTTCGTCGCGTCCAGCCACAGCTTTGCGCCGTGACGACGCATGTCCTCGGGCAGCGAGGGGTCGAGCGGGTAGCCCCAGGTGTCCTCGATCACCTGGACGTCCTCCGCGGGGTGGAACCGCGTGGCGAGCGCCCACAACACCTGGTCGATGTCGGTCGGCTCGACGTCCTCGTCGACGATCACGACGAACTTCTGGAAGTACGCCGACACCGGCGCCCCGGACACGACCGACGCGACTTGGGCGACGTGACCCGGGTACTGCTGATCGATCGAGACGAACGTCATGCCGCCGCCGCCGGCGGCCTGGGGCGGGTTGTACACGCCCTCGATGCCGGGGACGCCGAGGTCGCTCTCCAGGGAGTTCCAGATGCGCGCCCCACGCATCGCGACGCTCTTGACCCCGTTGTCCCCGCCGGGGTAGTCGGCCTCCGCGGCGACGGTCAGGATCGGATCGTCGCGGTAGTGGACCGCCTCGAACGTGGCCGTCGGTGACTCCGCGACCTCCTCGCCGTAGTAGCCGGTGAACTCGCCGAAGGGCCCCTCCGAGCGCAGGTCCCCGGGTTCGAAACGTCCCTCGGCGACGATTTCGGCGTTTGCCGGGATCGGCAACCCCGTCACCTCGCCCTCGACCAGTTCGACCGGGCTCCCGCGCACGCCACCAGCGTATTCGAACTCGTTTTCGGCCTCGCCGTACTTCGACCCCGAGACGAGGAGGAGTTCTGGCAGGATGCCGTAGGCGACGGCCACGTCGAGGGGTTCGTCGCGCTCCCACTGCTGTTCGACGTGCGCCCGCATATCCTTACCCTGGACGGCGTTGATCGACGCCGCGTTCGCCGACTGGACCATCCCCCGGTAGGTGCCGACGTTGATCGCTCCCGTGTCGGGGTTCTCGGTGATCACCGCACACGCGGTCCCGATGTACCGCCCCCCGTCGCGGGGCCACGTCCGGGGGGAGGGGAACCTGTGAAGGTCGACGTCGTCACCGTAGTCCGAGTTCTCGTACACCGGTCCATCGCTCACGAACGTCGGGTCGATCCGGGTGCCAAAGCGGTCGCGGCCGAGCGAGATGAGCTCCTTCATGTCGAGGTCGGGATCCTCGTTCATGCTCAGAGCGAGGCGGGTCGTGCTCGATCCGAACAGGTTCCACAGCGCCCGGAATCCCTCCTCGTGGTCCGTGATGGTCTCGAAGAGGAGCGCCGGCGCGCCGATTTCCTTGTTGACGCAGTAGGCGATGGCGCCCATCTCCTCGTTCCAGTGGACTTCGGAGTCGATCCGTTCCAGGGCCCCGAGTGCCTCGGCCTCGTCGATCCACTCCCGGAGGTCACGTGACATGCGATCCACCACGAAACTGCCGCTAATCAAGGTTCGGGTCCACCGACGAGGTGTGTCTGGATGGCGGTGAGGCGTGTCGAGATGCCGGCGGGGACGACCGACGCTTACCGGTGACTACCTCATTCGACCGGCTCGACGTGGACGTCGACGACGGCAGGCGTCCCTCCGTCGACGGCCTCCGCGGCCGCCCGGAGCGCCGCCGCTAGCTCGGACCGCTCCGTCACCCGTTCGGTGTGCGCTCCGACGACCGTCGCCGGCCGGGAGAGTTCGAGGCGGGGTGCGAACGCGCTGCCGGGGACGCCCTCCTCGGCGGCGACGCCCTGGGGGTGCTGGCCCTGCGTCGACAGCGAGACGGCGTTCCAGCCGCCGTTGTTCACGACGACCGTCAGGGTCGGCGCCCCGTGAGCGGCCGCGAGCCACGCACACGCGGTCGGGTTCGCGAACACGTACGCCCCGTCGCCGACGGTCGCGATCACCCGGCTGTCGGGTTCGGCGAGTTTGACGCCGACGGCCGCGGCCGCCCCCCACCCGAGGCCGGACCCGCCGAAGCCGCGGTAACTCCCGGGACGGGACAGATCGACGTGTCGCAGCACCGCCCCGGAACTCGTCGTCGCGTCGTTGACGACCACGGTCCGGTCGTCGACGAGGTCGTCGACGGCGGCCGCCACGACCGCCGGAGTGAGCCGGTCGGCGTCCCGGTGGGCCGCGAGCGTCTCGTCGGACGCCCGTTCGATGGCCCGGTGGCGCTCCCGCCACGCGTCCCGTCCCGCCGCGCCGTCGTCCGGATCGAGTCGCGTCGCCAGCCGGTCAAGCGTCGTGACCGGATCGGCGGCGGCCGTCACGTCGACGTCGAAGTCCCAGCTCGGGTAGGTGGCTTTCGTCGGTTCCGGGTCGATCTGGACGACGGACATCTCGGCCGGCGGGGAGCCGTCCCAGGGGATCCACGGCACGTCGACGTCGACTGCCACCAGGAGGTCCGCGTGGTCGACGGCGGTCGCGGGGTCGAACCCCACGTGGAGGTCGTGGGTCCGCGGGAAACACAGGCGCGTGGGCGAATGTTCGATCACGCCGGCGCCCGCCGCCTCCGCGAAGTCGACGAGCGACTGGATGGCGGCGTGCTCGTCGGTGGCGTGGCTCCCCCCGACGACGACGGCCGGTCGCTCGGCGGCCGCGACCAGGGCAGCCAGATCGTGGAGCGTCCCGTCGTCCGCGCCCGGGCGGCGGATCGATCTGACCTCGCGCCCTGCCTCCTCCGTCGGCCGGATCGGCGTCTCCAGGGCCTCGCGGGTCGCCGTCAGGTACGTCGGCCCCTGGGGGACGTCCTGTGCGCGTTCGAGCGCCCGAACGACAGACTGGTCCGGGTCGGCCGGCGGTTTGTACTCCCCGGTCCACCGGTAGTACTCCCTGACGACGCCCGGCTGATCGAACACGTCCTGGACGTACTGGACGACGTTGTTACGCGAGCCGACGAACCCCTCGTCGGTGATCGGCGCCAGGCCGGCGAGGACGACCATCGGCACGCGCGACCGGTGGGCGTTGTGCATCGCCGCGCCGAGGTTCTGGGTGCCCACGTCCACGTGGACGAGCACCGCCTGTGGCTCCCCCGTGGCCGCCGTGTAGCCGTGCGCCGCGCTCATCGCCGCGAACTCGTGTGGACAGACGACGATCTCCGGATACGCCGCCGTTCGGTCCGCCGCATCGAGTCTCGCGGCCGCTTCGAGTAACGGTGCGTGGTCGGTCCCGAGGTTCGCGAACAGCCGCGTGACGCCGTGCTCGTGGAGCGACCGGAGCAGGCGCTCGGCGGCGACGACCGTCTCGGCGTCGTCGCTCGCGGTTCCCGGGGTCCGCCGGTCGTGGCCGTCGGCATCGTCGTCTGACTCCATCTGTCTGTGGACCCTCCGGCGGCCCGCCGCAAATACTTACCCCCGCCTGGACCGCGGGGCTCTGGCTTTTTGCCGTCGCACCCGCAACACCTTGCGTACGATGCGCGCAGCCCGGTACTACGGCAGGGAGGACGTCCGGATCGAGGAGGTAGAGCGACCGTCGCTCGGGCCGGACGACGTCCGGATCGACGTCGCCGCCTGCGGGATCTGCGGTTCGGACCTCCGCATGTACACCGACGGCCCGAAACGGCCGCTCGACGAGCCCCACCCCGTCACCGGCGCGGCGGCGCCGTTCACGCTCGGTCACGAGGTCGGCGGCACCGTCGTCGCAGTCGGGTCGAACGTCACGGCCCTGGACGTCGGGACGACGGTCGCGGTCAACCCGATCGTCTGGTGTGGGAGCTGCCGGTACTGCGACGCCGGCCACTACAACCGCTGTGCTTCGGGGGGGTTCGTGGGCCTTTCGGCCGGTGGCGGCGGGTTCGCCACCGAACTCGTCGTCTCCGCGGAGAAGGCGGTCCCCGTCCCGGAGTCGGTCCCGGCGGAGCTGGCCGCGACGGTCGAACCGTTTACCGTCGCCCTCCACGCCGTCGCCCGGTCGGCGTTCTCGCCCGGTGACGACGCGGCGGTGTTCGGTGCCGGTCCGATCGGACTCGCGATCGTCCAGCAACTCCGGGCGTCCGGCGCCGGGCGGATCCTCGTCTCGGAACCCCGCGACGCCCGCCGCGATCTCGCGGGCGCCTGTGGTGCGGACGTTCTGCTCGACCCGGTCACGGCGGACCCGGTCGAGCGAATCCACGAGGAGACCGATCGCGGCGTCGACGTCGCCTACGAGGTTGCGGGCGTCGAACCCACCTTCACCCAGGCGGTCGAGGCCACCCGGACCGGCGGCGACGTCACGGTCGTCAGCCTGTTCGACGACGCAGTCGCCTTCCAACCGACCGCCGTCGTCACCGGCGAACGGACGGTCACCGGCACCGCCGCGTTTCACGGCGGTCCACGCCCCGCCGAGGAGTTTTCGGTGACGGCTCGTCGGATCGCCGCTGATGATCTCGATCCCGAACGGCTGCTCACCGATCGTCTCCCGCTCGACGACCTCACCGACGGCATCCGGCGGTTGCTTGCCGACGACGCCGCCGACGTCAAGATCCTCGTCCGACCCTGATCCCGGTGGCACGTGCCGACGCCTGTCCGTCGATGGCCCCTCGATCAGGTTCTGGCCCCTCGATTAGTTGCTGGCCCCTCGATTAGTTGCTGGGCCGCGATCGGTGCCGGCGCGAGTGAGGGGCCGACCTGATCGCGCCCGGCGGCCGCGACCGGCTGGAAGTTTTATCAAACGGGGGTGAGTCGTATCAGATGATGCCGCCGGAGATTGCCAAACTCGGACACGTAGCGCTCGTCACGCCGTCCCTCGAAGACTCGGTGTGGTTCTTCCGG
>Ga0207733_100689_pt1 | contig 15390 bp, 15 predicted proteins | sample A23P3SouthBayCA_FD_187735 | JGI IMG/M metagenome (GOLD analysis project Ga0207733, IMG submission 187735) | Aerobic enrichment media microbial communities from Eden Landing Ponds, California, USA - A23 P3 (SPAdes) | ecosystem: Environmental > Aquatic > Marine > Unclassified | place: Emeryville... | reverse complement strand
AAAATGAACGTCAATCTGGTACATCTTGTCCTCAGTCGCTTGGATCGAGGCTACCCAGCCACGTCCTGCGAACTGATATTGAAGATGCAACAGGCTATGAGTGGATAGAGTGGTACCCTTCTCAGGGGTTGTAGGTAATCGGGAGACACCCTCACCTGTCGACGTCAGGTGTCTCCGGAACTGGCCATTTCACCGGGGATGTCGACATCGTCCATCAACAAGACGCGTCGTTCCGTGTACTCGAGGCCGTTCTTGCGCTGTGTCCGCTTTTTGATTGCCAGCCTGCTCTTCGAGAGGTCGAGTAGCGCATCGATCGTTCGGGAGACCAGTTTCTTCGCGTAGTCGTCACTGATTCCCTTCTCCTGCCGGCGGATCCAGTGTTTCATATCGCCGGCGGTGACGTACTCTCGAACGCTTGCACTTCCGTTCCTCCAAGGATTGTCTCCAACGGCCGGATCGGTACGTGCCTTCCAGAGCTTTGCAGCGAGCCGTGATGGAAGCGCCGATGTTGTCGCCCGGAGCATATCCTCATCCATCTTCGCGAGCTGCTGGAGCGGAAGTAGATCCCCATACGAGAGGGAGACGTTGCCACCACGTTCGAGTGGGTCATCACTCTCCGGCAATCGGAAGTAGCTCTCACCGTCGTCTTTCTGGATGCGCTCGAGGCGGCCATCCACGACGTCGATCTCCCCATTATCGATGTGTTTCTCCAGGAGGTGTGCACCCTTCTCGAGTTCGCGTGCCTGGAGTTCACCGACGCGATCTTTGTTGGCGTTGAGTTTCTTCTCGTGGGCGTCCAGTCGTGCCTCGATGGGTGTCTGTGATTCTTCCAAGTCCTCGAGCCGTGCTTCGAGATCCTTGTTTTCGGTGTGGGCCTCCTCGAGTTCGACCTCGAGGTGACCGATGCGGTCATCCTTTTGGGTGAGTTCGGACTCAAGGGTTGTGACACGCTCGTGAAGCCGCTCAAGTTCGTCGGCAAGTGTTTGAAGTGTCTGTGCATCAGGGTCGGGACAGTCTGTGTTCGCGCTCATTTGGTACTGGATTCTGGGTTCGGTGTCATCGTCGGGGCGATTCGACTCGCGCTGCTGGTCGATGTCGGGAACGCTGGTAGAGCAGTAGACTACCGACTCGAGAGCCGTCTCGAGAAAGCACAGTGGCCGTCTCCCCGAAAGACGTCTTCGTGTTCAGGAACACTGATGTCGATCTGCCGGGGTTGGTGGCTCCGCCTCGAGTGGCGAGGTGCGGCAGTCTACTGCGCTTGAGAATCAACGCGGTCCCGAGGTAGTGTGCTGGATCAGCTAGCCACCCTCGGGTTGAAGTCGACAGTCATGGCTTGCCAGCTTGGTAAGCGAGTCAAACGGACACTCACAGATATCGCAGTAGTGTCTCTGCTCCGTGAGGAACGTCTCATGTTTCGTGTGGCCGCCATCGGGCACGGCAGACTGTCTTTGATCGCTTTCACTGGGGTCGTGCTCGCTGGGCCGTCCCTGGACGTGAAGATCGACTTCGGTAATTGGTTCGCGACCAGTTTCTCTCCACGTGCTATTGCGGCGTTCGTGTTCGATCCGCCAGGCTTCGCCACCGGTATCGGGGACAACCATCACCCGTCGGCGACGGCCGTTGATCCCCGTGTACTCGAACACGAATTCGACGGTCGGTTCGGTAGGCTGGTCACAGCCGCCGTCGGTTGCGATATGTGGGTCGGCATCGGCATCGACGAGTAAAATTCCGTCCTCGGTCTCGAGATCGTAGACTCGGGTATCGTCGTCGGCGATAATAATCTCCGAGCCGTCGGTCGCTTCGATATCGCCCGGTTCGTAGCCGGCGACGGCGCGGGCCTCCGCTCGCAGGCGCATCTCGCGAGCGCCTTCGCGCTCAAGTTGTTCGGCACGCTTTACGACAGCTTCGTGATCGTTGACGATCGTCATTGGTCGCCCACCTCGACAGCGCTGACGATCGCGTCAGCCATCGTCTTGAACAGGTACTGCACTTCGAAGCCGCCGCGACGGTCGGCGATGTAGTCGATCCAGTCGTCGATCGTCTTCTCGACGTCCTCGAGGTCATAGCGGACGGTGCGCTCGCCGTTCTCGATAACGTGAACGGACTCGTCGGTCGTCCGGTAAACGTGGTGTGCGCCCTCATTGTCGATGCCGACGGAGATGTAGTCGGCGCGTGGGTCGGTGGTCTGTGCTTCCGAAACCGTTTCGTGGGTTCGCGGTTGAACACTCATTGCTTCTCTCCAGAAGCACAGGTCCGGTGCTCTAACACCGGGCCAAGAGTTTCTCCCGGCCATCCCGTGCTTCACAGTAGTTAGTATATTTGCTAACCAAATAAAGGTTAGCACTTGTTCTAACATTAGCTCATTCGATAACTATTAGAATATACGCTAAGTATTGTATGGGAAGAGGTGAGCAAATATTACAACCAGCACAGCCGAACGGGGTCGTATGTCGAAGACCCGGGCGCTCCTCACGGAGACTGAGCGAGAGCAGATCGCCGGCGAGCACGGAGACCAGCGACGCTATCAGGCGACGTCTCGTGTCCGCCGCCGCATCGATGAGGAATTGTCGAAAGATATCGAAGTCCTCGAGGAACACCACCCGGAGCTGCTTGAGGAGCTTCGCGATGTCACCTGCGAGGAGCGAGATCACGATGAGTAACCAGCAGCCATTGTTGGGTCACAAGGTTCGCGAACAGCCGCTTGCCCAGGTTCGCGACGCACTCATCGCGCTCCCCCTAGTCGCCGATCGAACATTGATCTGTTCGGTACTGAGATCAGTCACCCTTAGCAGCAGCTCTGAGACAATTCGTACACACGAACCCAGCTTTTTCAAGTGAGATCAACGTCGATACGTAGGCAGATCGCCTATAGAGGCACAGACAGGTCGTTTACTATGGAATCCCTAAATTGACGACGTGCACACGGCAAGTCACGGCTCGTGTGCATATTCGAGAATCGGATTCTGTCGACGTGCAACCCCAGGGAGGAGCCCCGAAAAGTACTAAATTGGCCGCTTTGCTTGTGCTTGGTACCTGCTGTCCGTCAGCTCAGAATATAAATGGTCATCATTCAAAAGCCTGATAATATCACGTTTGTCATTCCGACTCTCCATCACAAGCCCCCATTCACCCGATCGTTCTTCTAAATTCACATCGAGATTAAATTCATCAATCACTCTCTGGACAGTATCTCTGTTCAACTGGTCATACAACTTCCTTTCTTCGACAGTGACCATTTTTCTCAGGGCCGAACGATCACTTAGAACTGCTTTCTCAAACAAGTCAGAAGTGTGGATCGTAAATTCGCTATCCTCAATTTCTTCGAATACAGTCTCAGCACTATTCTTGTACTCAGTGAAGTAATCGAACATATCTTCAAACTTTCTTTGATTTATAACAAACATAACTCCTCTATATACGAAGGCATCAACTTTCTCTGGAAGAGCTACGAGGTCATCTTTGAAGATATCGTATTCGCTGTTCCGTTGGGTCAATTTCACCTTCCAAGAGCTGCCGACAATTTGTCGAGTAGAGAATTTGCGAAAGGCAACGAACATCTCGTCTGCTAATCGGCTACGAATGCGTAGTGCTTGGATCTCAGGAGATTCAAAACCGTCATATGATGCCTCGTCAAATCCTGATTTCTGAGTGAAGGGTTCAAAAATCCCATAATTGGGTATCTCATCAACAGGTAGATACTGGATCGGGACGACTTCTTCTTCAATATTTCCTGCTTGGTATTTACTAAGTGGCTTATCTTCATTTCTCACCACATCGCGGACAACTTTGAATAAACTCTCAACATAGAGGACATTTAGCTCTGTGTGTATGTGTTTATGGAATGGTATCTTCCCGATATCCAGATATTCGTCATCTCTGTCAGAATCTTCCTTAGGAACTCTTTCTGCGGCTAAGAAAAAGTCTTGAATACGGTCTTCAGGATCCCCATTAGCGAAATCGTAGGCACTATTTAAGATTTCCTTAGCTTCATCAGCCGATACCATTGGTACTAGACTGTTAGGTAAACGCCATTACTTAATTCTACTGTCTTGACGGGTTTGCAGGAAGGATCCAAATCGTCCTTCGTAATAACAGTCAATATCTCATCGCCAGTGTCGATCTCATATATATCATAGTTGAAGATCGCGAGGACTGGATTTACGTACAGGTGGTTCGATCTGACCTGGATGACTCCAATAACTAGAAAAAACACAATAAATGCTAGCCAATTGGTAGCCTGTGTGTAGTCAAGTACGACAAAGGGAAAGACGTACACTAAGATATAATTGGTGACCAGATCGTTCCGACTTCTACAGGAGTCTATACTAGCAAATCGTTCTCCTCCCTTTGATTGCCGTAACTTCAGTACCAAGTATAAGAACGACCCCGAGACTGCTATAAGTAACAGCCAGAATAGAGAGACATACGGGACTTTCTGACCAACTAACGGTGAGAGCACAGCAATATTGAGATCGGGGACTGTAAAGTTAATTTTCCTGTGATTTATTACCAATATAAAGTATAGGGGAATGTAGGAACTCAAGAAAAGGAGCCACTTGACACCACTCCTGAGTTCCGCCATGTTTTTGAGTTGTATCTTCTGTGACTAAACCTTTGGCCATTGACCTAATGACTTTCTGACTGGCATTGGAACGAGGACCGAGAGGCGCCTACCTTCACTTCGGAGGAAACGACTTTTTCTGGAAACCTCCATTTCATGTGCTTCAACTGGAGTTCGACTAGCGGAGGCAGGGGTGGGGCGCTGTAATTTTTTGGCGCTGTCGCCTTGGCGACACTCCCAGGCTGGTCAGATCCACAGATCAGCAAGGCTCTGGACTGTAGCCCCGCTACCGTCCAGCGCACACGGAGGCGCTTCTTTGAAGAAGGGCTTGCGGCGATCCACCGCCGCAAGCCCGATCGTGTCTACGAACGCAAACTAGATCGTGTTCGCTGCGCTTTAGTGCAGAGTCATTGCACTGATACCGCTGTAAACATCATCTCAAGGCAATGAGCGACATCCCACAACCGGCCACAAGACCATATTCGCATGGAGAGAGGGTTCAAATATATCTTGGGCCTGATGACCCAGATGAGCGGTATCATAACACCAGATGTGAAGTTACAGAGATTCATACTGACGATCTCGATTCAGATACTGGACGAGAGCTTGATGCGTATTCATACTCACTCAGAGCCCTAGAGACAGATGAGGCACTCACACTCACATTCCGTCATCACGATCTTGTCCCAGTTGAGGTCGACAAATAGTGTGAGAACGGGATATTGTCGATATATTCAATCATTATGGCCTATCAAGACTATGAACAACCGAGCGGAAAGAACACTGTAAACCCGTTGAATAGAAAGCCAAGAAACTGTAGGATGTCGTATTAAAAGGCTTTGATCATCGCCTGCTGAAAAACGGTTTGCCATGAGATCTGATCTCGGTATTTGCCAGCAAACGTTTATTTCGGAGGTATCCATCTAACGAGATATGAATGATATCGAGGGGCAGGTAATCCAGAACGTGCAAGATCTGGCCGGAGGCCTACCTGAAGCACTGGACTGGACGGTTGACGTATCCGGTGAATCCATTGTTGTTGAACTCGGCGATGGATCGCTTTTGATCTCCGTCAATAACGTTGAGGGCAACCGGCCTGGCGTCTTCCAGACGAATGGGTTTGTGAGATGGGAGGACATCATAGGCTCCAAGATCATTGACTTGACTCCATGTCACAGGAAGCGATGGAGTACCGAGACTGGGATCCATCCGGTTACCGGCCGCCCGTACTCACCTTGGACTCTGGGGAGCACCTGTACCCGTCAGCTGATTCGGAAGGCAACCAGTGTGGTGTCTTATTCCGGGTTCAGAACAAGGAGAGCTTTATTGTTGACTTTGAGCCAGCCGCAGGGGACTAATCCTTAGAAATAGACCTACTTAGACTTCAATTCTTACCACTCTTCCAGTTCCTCAAGGACCTTATCTGTAATATCATAATAGTTGGTCCGGTGGCCCAGATGTCGAAAGTTATCTACACCACACCCCAATATTTCTAGATAATCTTGACCCTTTCTACGCCATTCTCTGACAAAACGGCATGATCGACCAGACAGCGCCGAAGAGATTCTCAGCGAACACGTCGAGTACGCGTTCGACGAGAATGCTCACGACCAGCCGCATAATAAGCGCGAAAGTGACGACGGTGACGACGAAGAGGAGTGGAGTACGATGAGGACATCTGCACTGATGGCGGGGCTGTGGTGTGATTTTTCGATACCTCGCATCCACAACCATAGGACAACTCTTAGTGTAGCTTCAACAGTGAACGCAGCGTGTCATAGAATGACGATTATACAGCTCTCAATTCGTGTATGAGCCTGTAGTTTCGCCAGTCATTGGATCTTTCAATGAATATAGCATGAATAATACCTGTTGAGAACTATTATATGACACGCTCGATATACAGTAAGAGCACCAGTGGCAGGGTAAATACCTGCACCAGGTACCCAATTCTTCCGTGAGCTACTACCACGACGGTAACCTGCGAGTATCGTGTGTGGTGTATATTCCCTACTGGCTGTTCATCCTCATCTGCTGACCATGAGATGCACCACCCCAAAGTCGAACGGGAATTTTTACAACGACTGGTTAGAAACACCGCGACATAGCCTCATGCGGATGGTCAAATACGGTACGGAAGACGGGTTTGAAGCACGACCATCCGACAGGAACATTGGGATTGCGGTCCTCGGCCCATGGCAATCTGAGCGACCCCTCCAGTCACGAACCTAATCATGTCTACGCAAATCACACGAGACGGAAATCGAGAACAGCTTCAGGAACTGCTACGGGACCTCTTCCAGTTCGACGCTGCCGATCTCGACTTTGGTGTCTACCGCATACTGAACCAGCGTCGAGATCGAATTGAGCAGTTCATCGAAGACGATCTCCTCGATGCGGTCGACGAGAGCCTTAAATCTCTGGCTGATGCGAAGCGCGCCGAGATCGAGGAAGAACTCGAAGAGAAAGCAACAGAACTTCGCCAGGACTGGGACGACGATATCTTCAACCCCGATGGGTCGCTGAAGGACCAGTACGCGAATCTCGGACAGAAAGACCTCGAAGAGTACCAGGATCTCTGGGAGACCCGGGAAGACGTCGCCGTTGCTGAGGAGACGGAAGCTCGTATCTTCAACGATCTGTACCGGTTCTTCTCTTGCTACTACGAAGACGGAGACTTCCACACCAAGCGGCGTATCTCCTCGAAAGACTCGAAGTACTACGTCCCGTACAACGGGGAGGAGACGTACTTCCACTGGGCGAACAACGACCAGTACTACGTCAAAACTGGCGAGCACTTCACCGATTATCGATTTGATGCCGACGAGTGGACCGTCGAGTTCCGCTTAGAGGAGGCGGATGTACCACAGGACAACATCAAGGGAGACAGCCGATACTTCGTTCTCGGTCGTGGCGACCCGGTTTCGACGAACAGTGATGCTCAGACAGTGACGATTCGATTCCAGTACCGACAGATCACCGAAGACGAGGCAGACGACTACGTCGAGGCGTACAACGGGGCGACAGGTGACGACCGAAGCTCCTTCGCGCACATGACGCCCGAGATGCGGTGTGACGCTCTCGAAGGACGTATTTTAGGCTACGTTGAGGACGCAGATGCTGAACGCATCCTCACCACTGAGAAGGACGCTGCTACCTCGACGGTGCTGAAAAGCCACCTCAACCGGTACGTCTCAGAGAACTCCATGGACTACTTCGTCCACAAGGACCTCCAAGAGTTCCTTGAGGGCGAACTCGAGTTCTTCCTCCAGAACGAGGTTCTCGACGTTGACGAACTGATCAAAGCGGACGACGGTTCGTCCCCACCAGTGCTTCGGGCCCGAACGGTACGTAAGATTGCGGAGCGCATCATCTCCTTCCTCGCCCAGATCGAGGACTTCCAGAAGCGGCTCTTCGAGAAGAAGAAGTTCGTCGTCCAGACCGACTACATGGTCACGCTCGACCAGGTCCCTGACGACCTGTACACCGAGATTCTCGAAAATGACGAGCAGTTGGAACAGTGGCGGGATGTCTACAACACGGACCAGTGGGATGCGGATCTGAAGTGGCAGGGTGAGTTCGATCAGACGTTCTTGAACAACCATCCCTACGTGATGATCGACACCGCGCTGTTCGACGATGAGTTCAAACTAAAACTCTTGTCATACTTCGATAATATCGAAGAAGCCACAGACGGAGTGTTGGTGAATTCCGAGAACTTCCAGGCACTGAATCTCCTCCTAGAAAAATATCGCAACGAGGTTGATTGCACGTACATCGACCCTCCGTACAACACGGGAGGGCGTGATTTCCTGTACAAGGACAACTACCAGCACTCGTCCTGGCTCTCGATGATGGCGGATCGGATGAGCTTAGCGAAAGCGTTCCTGAGTGACGATGGGACCTTCTTCACGTCCGTCGATGAACGTGAACTAGCAAACCTCAAGCGACTGATGGACGATAGCTTCGGTAGTACTCAAACAGGACCGACGATAACGTGGCGGCGGAAGAAAGAAAGTGCGAACGACAGTCAGGGGTTCTCTATTAAAGGGGAATACGTATTGTCTGCCTTCGGTAGTAATGAAACTAGTATCCATACTCTACCGCTCAGCGACGAGTATCTAGGATCCTCCTACCGCGACCCGACGGACGAATTCCCCGAGGGACAGTGGAGACCAGTTCCGATAGCAACTTCAAGCGGACATCAGTCCGGTGGGTATACGTACGAAGTAACCTCGCCCGACGGTCGGACCATCGAACGAGAGTGGTTATACCCAGAAGAGCGATTCAAGGAACTTCGAGACGAAGGACGGATCTATTGGGGGAAAAGCGGAGATGCTATACCACAACGGGTTATGTACGCCAGCGAGTCTGAGGGCGTCCCACCGGACAACATCTGGTACGATTTAGCCACGAACAAAGAGGGGAAAAAGCAGATTCTCAATTATTTCGGAGACTCGGTCTACGACACACCTAAACCGCCAGCGCTTATCAATCGGATATTAGAAATCTCTGAGGGTAGTGACAGCTACTCGAATGTCGTCCTCGACTTCTTCGCGGGGTCAGGCACGACAGCTCAGACAGTAATCGATAGAAATAGAGACTCTGGTGGGCGAAAATACGTCCTTGTCGAGATGGCAGAATACTTCGACTCGGTACTCAGACCACGGGTTCAGAAGGCCGTCTTTTCTGACGAGTGGTCAGAGGGTCTCCCCGAGAACAGGAATGGTCAGACACAAGTCATCAAATATTCTCGCCTAGAATCGTACGAAGATGCCATCAACAATATCTCTCTCGAAGAGCCAGCGACCGCCCAACAGAAGTTAGTTGACGAAGACATAGACGACTACGTCTTGAGTTACATGCTCGACTTCGAGTCACGAGGTAGTGCTCCACTTCTTCCGGAGGGTACGTTCGACGAGCCGTTCAGTCACGAACTCGAGATTGAGCAGAACGGAACGAGCCGTGAGCCAACGACTGTCGACCTTGTCGAGACGTTCCACTACCTCATCGGAGCCGACGTTCGACAGTACTGGCACGAGACGCACCAGGATCGAAAATACGTCGTGACCGAGTGTGAGGTGGACACTGAATCGGGTATTGAAACAGTCCTCACAGCGTGGCGACGAACGGAAGACATTGATTACGAAGAAGAGAAGGGATGGTTCGACGACGAGTTTGACACCGAATCGTACGACCGCGTCTACGTGAACGGCGAAAGTCAGATCGCGCAGTCAGAACCGCTCGAAATCACGTTCCGAGAGAAGATGGAGGAGAGCCCCAATGTCGCGTAGTGCGCTCGAGAAGCTACGGAAGCGGATGGCGCTGACAGCCTACTTTCGCGACGCCTTCGGCGTCGATGACCCGAACGACCCCAGCTCAGTCCGCCAGTACTACGAGGAACTGGACGACCAGGACGAGGGATACGATGACGAGGGGCGCAGCGACGTCTATCGGTTCGTTTCGTTCAAATCCGACGGTGAGGTTCTAACGTCTGAACAGTTGCTTCAGTACGACGAGAACGTCAAAACGCACACCGAAGCACTCAACGAACGCCGATCGGACCCGATCACGCTGAAGCCTTTCCAGGTTTTGGCGTGTCTGATGACGGAGGCGTATCTCGATAGGGTGGTGAACGACCGAGAGGCGTTCCTGGCCAACCTCAACGAATTCGTCAACGAGCAGAACGAGGAGAAGGGGCGTATCAAATTCCCCGAGTTCGATGACAGCGACCTCGACAAACTGGCGTTCTGGATGGCAACGGGCAGTGGAAAGACACTGCTGATGCACATCAACTACTACCAGTATCTTGACTACGTCGAGGACTCGGACGACCTCCCCGAGAACATCCTCCTCGTCACACCAAATGAGGGGCTCTCAGAGCAGCACATCGAGGACCTGCGCGAGAGTAGCATTCCGTGTCACCACTTCAACGCGGACACGATCGAACTGCAGGGCGTCGGCGAAAATCCGGTCAAGGTCATCGAGATCCAGAAACTAGTCGAAGAGAAGAGTGGTGAGGGTCTCAGCGTTGAGGTGGAGTCATTCGGTCACAACAACCTCGTCCTCGTCGACGAAGGCCACAAGGGCTCTGGAAAGGGTCAGACCTGGCGAAAGCTTCGCGAGAGTCTCGCCGAAGACGGATTTACCTTCGAATACAGTGCGACGTTCGGGCAGGCACTTTCGAAGGCAAGCGTCGACGTCGAAGAAGAGTATGGGAAGTCGATCCTCTTCGATTATTCATACCCCCGATTCTACGACGACGGATACGGGAAAGACTACCACATCGTAAATCTGGAAAGTGAGGTTGACACCGACCTCCGTGATCGGTACCTGCTCGCGAACCTCCTCACCTACTACGAGCAGATCTACGTGTTCAACCAGGACCCAGAGACGGTTCGGAACACGTACAACATCAAATTCCCACTTCTCGTCTTCATCGGCCACACGGTAAACGCCACGACGAAGTCCGAAGTCAGTAAAAACGAAGACCGGACTCTCACTGACGTCGAGAAGTCGTTGAACTTCATGGCCAGAGTCCTTCGAAACGAGGACAATTGGGTGCCGGAGGCTATCGACCGCGTTCTACAGAAGGACGCCGGGTTGGTTGATGACGATGAAATCGACCCGTTTGGAGAAGCGCTTGAAGCACTCCGTGAAACCAATCTCGATGGTGAGGAAATCTACGGCCAGCTACTGGAAGAGATGTTCCACGTTCGTGCGTCATCTGGTCTGGACCTCGTCAACATCGAGAATGCAGACGGGGAAATCGGTCTCCGGGCAAGCGGTACAGATGATTACTTCGGCGTAATCAACATCGGCGGGGACAGGGTATTCCTCGACCGAATCGAAGGTGGGTACGAACACATCACCGTCGAATCGGACCAATTCAAGAAATCGCTCTTCCGCTCGATCAACAAGCGTGATTCCCCTATCAACGTCCTCATGGGATCGCGCAAGTTCATCGAGGGTTGGGACTCCTGGCGCGTTTCCACAATGGGACTGATGAACTTCGGCCGTGGAGAAGGGTCTCAGGTCATCCAGCTCTTCGGAAGAGGAGTTCGACTTCTGGGGAAAGATCGAACGCTCAAACGGTCTTCACAACTTGAAGTCGACCCACCCTCGAACCTTTCGCTTCTGGAGACGCTGAACGTCTTCGGCGTTCGCGCCGACTACATGGCGCAGTTCCGTGACTACCTCTCTGATGAGGGAATCGATACAGAACCGCGTGATGTGGTCGAGATTGAGACGCAGACGCAGGACCACTTCAAAAACCAGGGATTGCTCGTCGTGCGTCCGGAGGTTGAGTCGGAGTACGCCGACGAGGTCAATCTCGAGCTCGAAGCAACGGGCGATCTCACTCCCGAGATCGACATCATGCCCCAGGTTGGGGTATTGTCGTCTCGTGATGAATCCGCCAATGAGTTTGACGAGAAAGAGCCTCGGACAATCCCAGAGGAGTATCTCGACCTGCTAGACTGGCACGAGATCTATCGGAAGGTCTGGCAATTCCGTAAGGAAAAGGGATACCGGAATCTCGTCTGTGAGAAGAAAACGCTGCAAGAGATACTCTCCAACGAGTATTATACGCTGTACTGCCCGCAGTCGATGCTGGAGGTTGAGCACTTCGACGACCTCGAGCAAGTACAGCAAATTGCCGTGATGATCCTCCGGAAGTACATCAAAGAGTTCTATTCAGACCGCCAGAGCAGCTGGGAACAGAGCCAGCTGTCCTACGTGCCGATGGACGAGGAACTGACTCGTGAGCAGGGGAACTTCTTCGAGAAGTACACCCTATCAGTCAAAACGAGCGCCAAGGGCTTCCTGAGCGAACTACAGGATGCGATCGGGGATGACTCGTTGTATACAAACGCTGATGGGAAGCCGAATCGGGTCCATTTCGACCGCCATCTGTATCTCCCGCTCATCGCCGAGGAGACGAACGTGGCCGAGGAGGACATTGACTACTCACCACCGCCGCTGAACAAAGGCGAGAAGCAGTTCGTGACGAACTTAAAGAGCTATTTCGAGTCTAACGATGGCCAGAAAGTTCTCGATTCATGGGAGGTGTACCTGCTCAGAAACCAATCCCGGGGGAAAGGTGTCGGGTTGCTCAGCGATGGGAACCGATTCTTCCCCGACTTCATCATGTGGTTGCAGAACGAAGACGCCCAGCATATCGTCTTCTTGGAACCGCACGGAATGGTTCGTGAAGGGGAGCCACTCGAAGATCACCGCGTCAAGTTCTACGAGGGGATTGAGTCGTACGAAAAGGAACTGGCAGAGCGAACGGGTAAAGACCACGTCTCACTCCACTCGTACGTCATCTCCCAGACGAGCCTAAACGACCTCCGAGATCTGTCGCGAGTGGACACTCGCGAAGAGTTCCACGATGTGGGGCTCTTCTTCCAAAACGAGGTCAGCCAAATCGTTGAAGATGTGCTTGAGAGTGCGTCTGCAGAAGCCCAGGAAACGATCGCTGAATAACGAGAACGGAGTTTCTGCTCTATTGAAAATTCGGTACGGCGGTAGGAACACAGCTCTGTAGCGGTCTTCTTGATGTACTCAGCTTTGCACGTTAGCGTCAGCTGTTGAGTGAACGAAGAGGTGGTCGATCTCTTCCATGAGGACATCAACGCCTCGGTCATCGTTGTCCCGAACCCACGAGAGAAGGTTGTACACGGCTTCTTTCAGAGAATGTTCAAGGTTCGCTCGAAGCGATGACGCTTTCGAGCGAACCGTCCCCAAGGCGCTCGAATCGGGATCAAGACGAACGAGACTGTAGGCGGCCATGAGAAGGTGCCAGTGGCGACTGGCACCTTCGTCGGTCTGCATCTCGCAGTCTCCCAAGCCGAGATCCTGCTTCGAGTCCTCGAAGAACGTCTCGATGCGCCACCGCATTCCGTAGGAGCGAATCACGTGTTCGGTCGGTGCGTCAATCTTGTTCGTAGCGAGATACTTGACCGGATTCTCTTCGTCTTCGTCGGTCTCTTTCTCGGCGACAACCAGCTTCACGTCTCCCAACTGGGAGACGGGAAGCTTCTTCGTCCAGATGTGGTAGGTCTCGTCCTCGATATTGCGCTCAACCGTGTCGATGCGCTGCAAGAGCGCATCGACGCGGATTTCTTCTCCACCGTAGGTCACCTGTCGATTGCTCCGGAGCGGCCCGATCCAGTCCTTGCCGTAGGATTCGATGAGTTCAGGAAGGCCAGAATCGTGGGCAAACCACGAGTCGAAGAGGTAGGTGTTCCTGCGGACACCTACCTCTTCTTCGAGTTCGGTAACGATCTCGCGGGCGAGATCGTACTTGGTGTCATGGTCTTGGTCGTCCTCATCTTGCTTTTCGTAGAGGCGAAAGGTGAGCGGATAGGCGGTTTTGTCGTCAGCGTAGAAAGCGTAGATGAGATCTTGCCCCCAGACAGTGTCACCTTCGGCGTGATCGTAGAAGTGGCCGACGCCGGGGACTTCGTCCCCGGCTTTCTCGGTGATCGTGTCATCGAGGATGATGTAGCCATCCTTTGACCAGCGTGTTTCACCGTGTTTCTGGAGTTCTTCAAGGCGTTCGTGGTTGAACTGCTGTTCGTCCCAGTCGTACTCAGTGAGGAACTTGTTGAGAGCGCGTTTGCTGTTGCTGGAAGGACTTCGCGTGCGATGCCCGCCACGGTCTTGTTGCTGGCCGCAACAAGACCTGTGGCGTAGGTTTTGGCGTGATGACGTTGTGCTGGAGACAGCGACTCGAACTCGTCGAACGCACGCGTACACGACAAGAAGTCCGTAATCGGCATCATCCGTCTTTGCCACTGCCTACGTCACGCTCCTACTTCAACGTGCAAAGCTGAGTACAACGAAACTTCAGCTCGTACAGCGAATGGGCGTGTGCTCCGCAAACATGGCGATCAGCGACCACACTTCCATCATTACGTCGCCGTCCCCGACGACCAATTCCTCGATGGACTCGATTCGAAAGAGTACGTCCAAGACATCAACTGGGTACGCGAACTCGGCGAACAGATCGGCCAGCAGCCTGTCATCGAGAGCGCTGACGTCGACCAAGATATCCTCGAGCGTGCCGAGCGGCGGGGGACACGAGCTCTGGGCGCGTGACTTGCTCTCCGACCTCGGCGTCGAGACCGTGCAGGGCACGCTCCACCTCGACGAAATCATCGAAGATCTGACGCTCGAGGCCGCTCAGACGTTGCACGAGACAGTCGACCTCCGAGGCGACGAGGTGGTGAAGTCCGACTGGAAAAACGCAATGACGATTCTCAGATCTGATTCCGAGCTAAGTCCAACCACACTTCAACGAGTTTGGTGGCTGTTCCCGCTTTATCGAGAGCGACCGTCAGAATTAGAGGATTTACTCTCCAGCATTATCGAGAAGAAAAACGAGATCAAAGCCGAGAAATCGTCTTCAGAAAGCAGGCCCGATTCAACCGACAGCGAATGTCTGCGTTTTGATAGTGAAACCAGAGGACTAGAATCAGGAACTGACGAGGCATTGATTGATGACAGTGATACAACCGTCTCCACATCGGCTCTAGACGAGTCGATAGACAGTAAGCAAGATGGATCCACTCCTACAGAGATTACTCTGACAAACGAGACTGAAGGAACTGGTCCGAAAACTGAATCGTCAAGAACGGTTGCAGAGGAGAGAGAAGATGATAGCGAAACACAAAATGGCACCGAGACTGACGACCCGACGAATCAGGGCCTCGTTGGTCGCATCAGGGCATTCTTTGGGCGATAGCGTGAACTACCGATCAAAGGTAGTGGTCTCGAAGAAACGAACGTAGATATCGATATTAGATACGCTGAGAAGAGCGTAT
>Ga0207733_100688_pt1 | contig 15391 bp, 14 predicted proteins | sample A23P3SouthBayCA_FD_187735 | JGI IMG/M metagenome (GOLD analysis project Ga0207733, IMG submission 187735) | Aerobic enrichment media microbial communities from Eden Landing Ponds, California, USA - A23 P3 (SPAdes) | ecosystem: Environmental > Aquatic > Marine > Unclassified | place: Emeryville... | reverse complement strand
CCCCGCCAGCCATGCCGGTCTTCTGGTACGGTCCGTAGGTATTGAACGGTCGTAACGTCGTGACGGGGAGATCGTAGGCATGATAGTACCCGTTCGCGAGATCCTCTGCCGCGAGCTTGGTCGCTGCATAGGGCGATGCGGGATCTACCGGATGGTATTCGTCGATCCCGTCCTCCGAATCGGCCATGTCGTATACCATGCAAGTGCCGACGAGACCTAACCGGGTGTCGGACCGGCGGCATTCCTCGAGGACGTTTTCTGTTCCGATGACGTTCGTCTCGAAATGCGATCCCGGATCTTCGAGACTCTCTTGCACGTCGACTTCGGCTGCCAGATGGAGGCAGGCGTCGAGCTCGTCCTCGAACACATCCTCAACAGCGCCTTCGTCTCGAACGTCCCCTTCAACGAAAGTGAAGGCCTGGTCGCCGACAAACTCCGTAATATTTCGCCTACACCCATTCGAGAGATTGTCGATGCCAACGACCGAGTTGCCTCGATCGAGTAAATCGTTTACGACCCATCGACCGATGAAGCCAGCAGCGCCAGTGACAGCAACATGCTTGGACATTATTCGTTCACCTCAAGGACACCGTTCTGCTGCAGGACTTGCTTTATCCCCTCGCAAGAGAGGACCTCAGCCTCTTCAGAGGAGCGCAGGACATCGCTGGCTTCCTCGTAACCTTCGATGCCGTCGTGAGTCAGGTATCCATTTGCTTCCACGGATTCAGGCGGAATGGCGTAGGTCGACTGGTTTTCGAGGGCTCTGTGTGCTTCACGTTCTGTCATGATATCCTCGTGGATTGTCTCCCCGATTCGTTTCCCGATGTACTCCCGTTCTATCTCGGCCGGGTCGTACCCGAATCCAGGTGCGAGTTCATCGATCAAGACACCAGCGAGGTCGTCGATCGCCATCGCGTCCATTTTGTAGAGGAAAACCTCGCCACCCTCGGTTTTCGTAACTCCTTCCAAAATAAGATCACCTAATTGCTCCCAGGTTAGGAAAAACCGCGTCATACGATCGTCGGTTACCGTCACCGGCCCTCCCTCTCGTATTTGATCACGGAACAAGGGAATCACCGACTGGGAGGAGTTGATAACGTTGCCGAACCGAACTGATGCGAGTTTGAGGTCTTGACGGCCCTTATGTTTGTTTCCGGCCGTAATTAGTTTCTCCCCGAGGAGTTTGGTGGTTCCCATCGTATTGGCTGGGTTCACTGCTTTGTCGCTGCTGGTGAAAACGACCCGTTCGACGGTCGAGTCGACCGACGCGTCGACGACGTTTTGAAGGCCGACGACGTTAGTCTTGACTGCCTCAAAGGGATTGTACTCCATCAAATCGACGTGTTTCAATCCTGCCGTATGAATGACGATGTCGATATTGTCGATTGCCCGTTCCAGACGTTCCTTCTCCCGTACGTCGCCTGATAAGTATCGACATCGATCGTCGTCGATTTCGCGCTTCAGGTTCGCGAGATTTGCCTCGTTATTATCGTAGATCCTCAGCACATTCGGGTCGAGTTTCAGAATCCGAGTGCTGAGATACTGGCCAACGGAACCCGCGCCGCCCGTTATCAAGACGTTCTTTCCTTCAATCATAGCTCGATAGCCGAGACCACTGAGTCACGAAATCCATCTGTATTCTTGAAGAGTCAATTCTTTCCACGGGTTATGAATTCTGCGCCTGGGTTGCGAAGAGTCTCGCGTATTTTCCATCGTTCTCGACGAGTTCTGCGTGAGTTCCGACTTCAGAAATTTTTCCCTCGTCCATTGTGTAAATGCGATCCGCGTTCATGACAGTCGATAGTCGATGGGCGATAACGATCATCGCCCGATCTCGCTCCATTGCTTCGATGGCGGAGTGGACTTTTTCTTCCAGCGTACTGTCAAGGTCGCTGGTCGCTTCGTCGAGGACGAGAATGTCGGAGTCTTTGAGGAGCGCTCGGGCGATGGAGACGCGCTGCCGTTGGCCGCCAGAGAGGCGAACGCCATCGTCGCCGAGTTTCGTTTCGTAGCCGTTCGGGAGGTCGTTGAGGAATTCGGTAACCTGTGCGATCTCGCAGGCTCGCTGGATGTCCTCCTCGGATGCATCACGGTTTCCGACTGTGACGTTATACCGAAGTGTGTCGTTGAAGATGAAGGGTTGTTGGCGTACGACTGCAACGCGTGACCGCCACGCAGCCATGTCGAATCGATCTATCGGCGTTTGGTTAGCTTGAATCGATCCCGAGTCCGGCTCGTACATTCTTGCCAGAAGTGACACGATAGTCGACTTTCCCGCTCCGGACGGGCCGACGAAGGCGACGAATTCGTCGTGATCGACTTCAAACGAGACGTTTCGCAAGACCTGTTCCTCGTCGTTATAGGAGAACGAAATCTCGGAGAATTTAACATGATCGACGATATCAGGTAAAGGGGCATCAGCAGTATTCGGCTCGGTTTTTCCGTCCAAATCGTCGATGAATTCTTGCGTTCGGACGAGATGCGGAAGATCACCTTCCAACTGATAGACGAGATTGTTCAAGGTGCTCACGCGAGGCGCGAGACGGAACATTGCGAAGAGGAATACACCGAGCGAGGCGGGTGTCATGCCTGCGAATGCCAGCGCTACGTAGATCAGCGCAAAAACCGTGACAGCAGTGATCATTTGATAGATATTATCGATCGCCGCCTGATTCCGTCGAAGTGCAATCGTCGAATCAGCGAATTCCCCGACAGCATGGGTGAAGTTCGAGAACAGTTCGTCTGCCATCCCAAACAGTTTCACGTCACGAATACCCTGGGTCCCCGCCTGGGCCGACTCCTGTAATCGTTCGTTGGCTTCGGCGACCCGATCACCTACTGAGTAGGCGGATTCCAGTCCACCGCGAACTATAACTGTTACGCCGCCGAGCAACACCGCCGCCCCCAGCGTCAGGAGTGGTGCAAAGTAGAGTGCGACCAGTAAATACATCAAACTCAAAAACCCCTGTTCGATGATGTTTATCCCCCGTCCAATCGTTCGTCCAGCGTATGTGGACTGCGTGACAATGGCGTTCAAGATGTCGTCCGACCCTTCCTCGTCAAAGTAACTAATCCTGGCGTCCAGAGCTTTATCGAACGACTGGGTTTGGAGTTCTTTCACGTAATTCGTTCGAAGCGACGCTTTCAGCCAGGCCACAATGAAACTCGACGAATACCGGACCACCATAACAGAGGCGACACCAATCACGACCGTCTCGAGCGTGAGCGAGATACCCAAAAGTTCGTATGCGGATACAAAGACACCAAGGACGCCACTTGCGCCGTCAGCAGCCGATGGATCCTGCGCCAATTCAATGATGGGAACGAGAAAACTCAGTCCAATCCCTTCCATTAATGCCGCGAAGACACTTAGACCAATAATTCCGATAGCAAGGAATGGTCGAAACTGCGCGACGATATAGAGTGCTCGGACTTTCTCAGAGATGGAGAGGTTGTCGGTCATTCGTAGGAGACGGCCTCCGTAGGCCGGGAGTGATTGGCAAAGGTTCGTGAGTCTGGCTATAAAACTGGTGTGATTGAATTACGGCACCACGACGACGGGATGAATATCTGTAGAAGGAACTTTGCGCCCCTTGGAGCGAGGCAAGCACGATCGACGAATTAACCATTAACCAAATCGTGATGAGCACGCCGGGCTTACCCCTCGGCCTGCTACGATGGGAACGAATGTCAACTGAGTATCACTTGGGGAGTAACTTGATTGCGGTATTCGAAAATCTGTCAGGATATGACGATGAGCGACAAAGTCTCCGTAAAGTCTTTCGGAGGAACCACCGGGCCTCAAAAACCGCACCAGGTGTGGTCCGATTGTATCTCCAGCGGGGGACATGTACCTACGACGAGGGGCCGGCTGGCTCCGATCCATCCGGCGAACACGATTCACTGATGTCGTTGAACGCGTCCGAAGTTGGGGCCAGCTTCACCACCCCAACCGGGATGGGAGATGACAAGACAGAAGGCCTGTCGACCGAACAGCGAGACGTTCGTTGGCAGGTAACCACAAGGAAAGCCAAGAGGTAACCGGGACAAGAGTGAAATCCTGGTAAATACTCGTTAGCCTTGATACCGCGCCACGAGAATAGGCGGTATTTTTGCACCATTATCTAAAACCCCAAAATCATCCGGTAGCGAATTCGGATATTCACCCCCATTTCGTTCCAATCTGTCATTTGTTTCATTTATTAGCAATTCAAATTCTTTTTCGGACAAGGGTATTCCCTCGTGTCCAAATATATCTACAATTTCATAGCCAGACTCTTTTAGTAGGGATGTGAATTGTTCTACATCCACGTCTAATAGATTCGGATGCAATTCGACAATGACGATATTTGGAGTGATATTCATTTCACTGATTATCTGATATTCTGAACCCTCGCAGTCTAGTTCAAGAATATCACACGCAGAAAGATTTTCTGGAGATACAATCTTGGGTATTGAATCAACTTCGATTGACAAATCACCTACTGCAGCATGTTCTACTTCAACGTTACTGATATCATTTAATTCTAATATTTTGGTTAGGTTTTTAATCCTATTTGAGTCCGCTTCGTACACAGTTATTGATCCTTCAGAACCTATTAAATTCGAGGCAACACCCACCGTAATCCCAAATCCCCCACCTACCGAGACCATATCATTTCCAAATTCGTTCCATTTGTAGTGTGACTTAACTAATCCACCTTCAAATTCCCCAACATATGAAAAATCGCGTAATAAAAATGGGTCAAGTGGTTTTATATTTTCATTAACTACTACACCGTGTTTTACTCTATACGCTACTGTTGGTTGTAAGTTCCTTATTGTTCTATCATAGATATAGCTGATAGCACATTTCAAAAAATATCTAAGTCCGCTCCTTTTTAAAAGCTCCTTGCCCTCTCGAACATCATCAACCATACTCATTACAGATACTGTTACACAATAATGGTTGGAGCATATCTGTTTCGTTAAAAGAAAATTGTTTATCTTTCCTAGAACTACCTGATCGACCGGCAGATACTCAGTTGAGTCCTGCGTAGGTATTTCCATATTGCACCTTCGCCGAAGCCACTCCAACCCAGCCGTTAACTCTCGATCCGCCAATTCAGCAGACTGTAGGTTCTCCTCTCGACAACCCACGTTTTTTCGCCGTCCAACGCATCCCTCTTCGCCCTTCAAAACCTGTAAAGACCTATACGCCTCGGCATACCACGATTAGTTCATGAAAGCGGTCGTCCTCGCTGCCGGGGAGGGAACGCGCCTTCGACCACTCACTGAAGAGAAGCCAAAGGGCATGGTCGAAGTCGACGGCAAACCCATCCTCACCCATTGCTTCGAGCAACTCGTCGAACTCGACGCCGACGAACTGATCGTCGTCGTCGGCTACAAGAAAGAGAATATCATCGATCACTACGGCGACGCGTTCGAGGGCGTTCCGATTACCTACTCACACCAGCGGGAGCAGAAGGGACTGGCCCACGCCCTCATCTCCGTCGAGGAGCACATCGACGACGATTTCATGCTGATGCTGGGCGACAACATCTTCGACGCCAACCTCGCGGACGTCACCCGGAGACAGCGCGAAGACCGCGCCGACGCGGCCTTCCTGGTCGAAGAAGTACCCTACGAGGAGGCCGATCGCTACGGCGTCTGTGTGACCAACGATTACGGCGAGATCACTGAAGTCGTCGAGAAGCCCGACGATCCGCCGTCGAACCTCGTGATGACCGGCTTTTACACCTTCTCACCGGCCATCTTTCACGCCTGTCACCTCGTCCAGCCCTCCAACCGCGGCGAGTACGAGATCAGTGAGGCCATCGACCTGTTGATTCGGAGCGGCCGCACGATCGACGCTATCGGCATCGAAGGCTGGCGCATCGACGTTGGCTATCCCGAGGACCGCGACCGCGCAGAGGCGCTCCTGCGCGGCGAAGAACCTGCAGAGGCCCAGGACTGACTCCGCACTCCCCTGGGTCCCTTCCCATCGTCGAGCCCCCCTCCCTGGGCCAGTGGGTCCGCGTAGACCGAAGGGGGTCGGCGGCACCCACTTCCACCACACTCGCTCGCATTGATCGGAGGGCCCGTGTTCCGAGATCAATGAATCACATCGCCCATCAACCAGCAGAGTGAACACCCGAGGAATGCCCGACTCCCGCCCCATCGTCGTGGCCGTCATCGCGGCGACCTTCTTCGCGGGCTTCGGTGGCGGCGTCGTCTTTCCAATCCTGCCGAACCTGGGCACGGTGCTTGGCATCTCACCGTTTCTCGTCGGGCTCATCCTCAGTGCGAACCGTTTTACGCGACTGTTCGCGAACGCGCCGGCCGGGTCGCTGATCGACCGCATCGGGACGCGAACGCCGCTCATCGTTGGCCTCTTCGTCGAAGCCCTCGCCACCCTGGGCTACGTGGTCGCACTCGGTGCGCCACTGCCCGAAGCCTGGTTCCTGGGCGCCCGCATCGTCTGGGGGATCGGCAGCGCGCTCGTGTTCGCGACGGCGTACACCATCGCCGCGGACGTCAGCACCGACCGCTCGCGGGGTGCCTCGATCGGGGTGATCCGTGGCGGCATCATGCTCGGCTTCCCGGCGGGCCTCGTGGTCGGTGGCATCGTCAGCGACCTCTTCTCGATCACGATCGCATTCGTCGTCGCCGCGGCGTTCGCCCTGGTCGCGGGCGTCGTCGCCTACGGCCTCGTCCCGGAAACCCACGTCTCCGAGCGGCGGTCGACGATCAAGCCCTGGGAGATCGACACCACGCGCCCGACGGTCACCGTCGGCCTCGTCAACTTCGGCCTCTTTTTCGCCTATCTTGGCGCGCTGTTCGCGACGCTAGTCCTCTTCGTCGATGCGAAGGACATTCTCGTCTTTGGCTACGGTCCACAGGGGACGTCGGGCTTTCTGATGGGGCTGACCGTGCTCACGGCGGCCATCACCACCCTCGGCGGTGGCAAACTCAGCGACGTCCGCGACTCGAGAATTCCAGTGCTGTTCGCCTTTCTCGTTGTTTCTTTCGTGGGATTCGTGCTCCTGGCGTTTGCCGAGAGTCTGCTGCACCTCGTCACAGCGTGTCTGCTCATCGGCGCGGGCCAGGGTGGCACGAGCGGGCCGCTGGTCGCCCTGCTCGCGGACCTCACGCCGGACGAACGGATGGGCCGGGCGATGGGCACCAACAACGTCTTTGGGGACCTAGGCGGCGGCCTCGGCCCAGTCCTCTCCCTGCCCCTGATCGACGTCGTCGGCTATACGCCGATTTACGCGGCCTGTGCCGTCATCCCGCTGCTCGGCGGCCTGACCCTACTCTGGGGAGTCGGTGCAGGGAGTGACGGTATTGCCACGTAGTGTCCCAGGTGGGACAACTTCTCTCCGACCGTTTCAGCCCCGCACCACCAGAAGATAGGCTGCAGTATCGGACATCGAGGAACGATCTATTTACCGCCCGGGATCGATCGGTCGGTGACCGGAACACATGGGAGGTTACACCGAAGCCGTACGGCTGGTGGACGCCCGGACAGCGCGCGCCATCGTCGAAACGGTGCAGGGCGACCTGGATAGGTTCGACGCGCCGGAGCAGCCGGACCCGACGATCATCGCCCTCCTCGAGACGCCGTTCGACTCGGTCGTCGAGGCGGCCGCCCACTTCGACCGCCTGGAGCGACACCTCCAGGCCCGCGAGGATCGACGGGCTGTCTTTCTCACGATCTACGCGAGGATGACGCGTGCGGTCCACGACGGTGTCGAAGACGGTGCCTTTGCCGACCCCGAGTGGATGGGGCGCTACCTCGTCACCTTCGCGAACTACTATCGGCGGACCTTTCTCGCGTTCGAACGCGGCCACGTCGAGCGCGTCCCCGATCCCTGGCGGATCGCGTTCGGGACCGCGATCCGTGGCGACGCACTCGTGATCCAGGACGCCTTCCTCGGCGTCAACGCACACATCAACTACGACCTGGCGCTCACGCTCGAAGACGTCGGGATCGATCCAGACCGTCCGGCGAAGTACGCCGACCACCGAGCGATCAACCAGATCCTCGCGCGTCTCGTTGACGTACAGCAAGAAGCGCTGGCGGAGACCTACGCCGCTGGCGTCGAGGATCTCGACGGCGTTCTCGGTGGGTTCGACGAGACGGCGACCCTGATGTCGATGACCGAGGGACGCGAACAGGCCTGGCGGATCGCCGTCATCCTGACCGACGTCGGGCTCTCACCGGTGAACCGGTTCGCTCACTGGGTCCTCCGCGTCACGGCCACTGGGGGTGCGTACGTCCTGCTGGGACCGCAACTCGATCCCGCGCTCCTGGACACGCTCCGACGGGTCGAGCAGGACGGCCTCGCACTCGACGACGTCCTCGACCACGTTCGGAATCGGCTCGAGGACGCTCGCTGACGCGACGACAGTGTGGAGAGGGGCCCCAGTCGACGACTAACGAGCGAACGACCGCAATAACCTTACAACCTCCCTGCCGACCTGTGGCCATGAACGTGCTCGTCACAGGTGGTGCGGGGTTCATTGGTTCCCACATCGCACACGCCCTTCTCGACAACGATCACGACGTCGTCGTCCTCGACAACATGGATCCGTACTACGATCTGGGCCTCAAGGAGCGCAACCTCGAGGTCTGTCGGACCGCTGGCCAGCGTGACGATGCCGGCGACTTTACCTTCCTCGAGGGATCGATCGCCGACGAAGAGACGGTCGAAGCGGTGTTTAACGACCAAGACGTCGAGTTTGTCTACCACGAGGCGGCCCGCGCCGGTGTCCGCCCGAGCGTCGAGCAGCCCAAATACTACGAGGAGAACAACGTCGGTGGCATCCTCACGCTCCTGGAAGCGGCCGTCGAACACGACGTCGAGCGCTTCGTCAACGCCTCCTCGTCCTCGGTCTACGGTCGACCGGACTATCTCCCCTACGACGAGGAGCATCCGAACTACCCCAAGAGTCCCTACGGCGTCACCAAGCTCACCGCCGAACACTACTGCAAGGTGTACGACGATCTGCACGACCTCGCGACGGTCAGTTTGCGACACTTCACGGTCTATGGGCCACGCATGCGCCCGAACATGGCCATATCGAATTTCGTGACGCGCTCCCTCGACGGCCGACCACCGATCATCTACGGCGACGGCGAGCAGACCCGTGATTTCACCCACATCGACGACATCGTCGCGGCGAATCTCACGCTGCTGGACACCGACGCGGCCGACGGTGAAGCGCTGAACGTCGGATCGACGGACAACATCACGATCAACGACTTAGCCGAGGCTGTCATCGCCGCGACTGACGCCGATGTCGAAGCGGTCCACGAAAGCGCAAAAGCCGGTGACGCGCGTCACACCCACGCCGACGTGAGCAAGGCAAGCGATCTGCTGGGCTACCAGCCCTCCATCGGCATCCGCGAGGGCGTCGAGCAGTTCGTCGAGTGGTATCGCGCAAACGAGGAGTGGTACCGGCCACTCGTCGAATCGTAGTGCACAGCAAGGTCGGCGACCGACGCTCGCTTATCGCCGGGAGAGCGTGAACGCGAGCACGGCCGCAATCGCGGGAATGGCGGCCAGTGCGGTGAACGTCCCCTGGACCGACGTAATCGTGAGCAGCGTGCCAGCGATCGCGGCCCCCGCGGCACCGACGCCGAAGACGGCCAGATAGGTGTAACCGTAGGACAGCCCTCGATCGTTCGCCGGACTGTTCTCGGCGATCATCGCCTGGTACAGGGGCTGGAGGGCAAACAGCGTGAACCCAAGCGCCGCACTGACGAGGAGGAGTGGGAGCAACCCAGCCTCGGCCGCGGGGACGAACGCGACGCTGATGAGCACGAGCGGAACGTACAGTCCGAGCAGCCCTTTCGCGGGCCTGACTCGGTCCGTCAGTCGGCCGCCGACGTACTGCCCACCGATGCCAACGACCAGCAGGCCAGCGTACAGATACGCTGCCAGGTCGAAGCGTTCGGCCAACGTGGTGCCCGGTTCGAACAACTGAACGACCTCTGTGATGTCCGGCAAGTACGTTCCCAGAACGTCCGGGAGGAAGGTCAGCGTGCCGCGGTAAAACAGGCCAGTGGCACAGGCAATGCAGAAGGCAAGCGCGAAGGCGACGGTGAAAAGCTGCCGACTATCGGCCAGGAATCGCCGGAGTGGCCCAGTCTCGGGCGAGTCCGCGTCGGCGGATCCGGCAGCCGTTCGCTCGCCGCCATCGGTCTCGACGGCCGCCATCGGTTCGAACTCCAGGCGGACGGCCACGAGCGAGGCGAGGATCGCCAGAGTACCGAGAATCGCGGCAACGAGTTGCCAGTCGAAGCGGAGCAAGAGGAGTGCCGTCACGAGTGGGCCGAAAGCGATGCCCGTATTCCCGGCCATGCCGTGGTATGCAAACCCGCGGCCACGTTGCTTGACGCCAGTCGAGATCAGTGAGAGTCCAGAGGGGTGGTAGACGCTCGCGGCCAGGCCCCAGACGCCCAGTGCCAGTGCGATGGTCAGGACGTCGCTGGCGAAACTCAACAGGAGAAAGGCCGTTCCCATGCCGAGTAAACATCCGATAACGAGGCGGTGGGAGCCAAACCGATCCGCGAGCATCCCACCGGGTAGCGCGCCGAGGCCGAACAGGCCGTAGCCAACGGCGACGACCGTCCCGAGGACGGCCCGCGAGACCGGGAGTTCCGCGAGCCACGCCAGCATGAAGATCGGAATCGATAGCTCGTAGATGTGGACGAGCGCGTGTGTCGTGCTCGTAAACAGCAGGATGGATCGGTCGTTGTCGATCATTGGTGATCTCGTCGCGGGCGAGGATTTCAACTCCACATCGACCGTCCGATACTAAGAAGGCCCGGCATTTCGCCGGATGCCATCAGGCGTCGTCGAGGAGTCGCGAAATCGAGGTTGCCACGTCGTGTTCGGGTTCCCAGCCGAGTCGCTCGTGGGCGGCCGTCGTATCGACCCTGAAGTCGCTCACGAGCGTCTCGCCCGATCGGGGATTCTCGACGAGGTCGACGTCGACGTCGATGCCCTGTTCGCGCGCGGCGGTCTCCTGGACGAGTTCGGCCATCGCCATCACGCTGGGATCCTCGTCGCTCGCGATCTCGTACTTCTCGGTGCCCGTCTCGCCCGCTTGGACCTGATGGATGAGCCGTTCTGCGCTCCGAACGAAGGCGTGGGCCACGTCCTTGACGTGGACGAAATTCCGGGACTGGGTGCCTGGTTCGTAGACGGTCAGGGTCTCGCCGGCCAGCGCGCGACTGACGAAGAAGTTGATGACCGTCCCCTTCGAGACGGTCCGGCCCCCGACCTCGTGGTCGCCGTAGAGATTGGAAATCATGAACTGGTGGGCCGGGAAGGCGTCGGCGGCCATGTCCTCGATTGAGTGTTCGGAGATCATCTTCGTCCGGCCGTACCAGTTCATCGGATCGCGCGCCTGGTCGACCGTGATTGGGAACGCCTCGGGATCGCCAAGCACGGCCATCGAGAAGGGGAAGATCATCCCGACGCCGTTCTCGCGACAGAACCAGGCAACGTTGTTCGTCCCCTGGACGTTGACGTCGAAGGAGAGTTCGGCCTGCTCTTCACAGTCCTCGACGCCCGAAATGGCCGCCAGGTGGATGACGACGTCCGCGCCGGACAATTCGGCTTCGAGCGCGTCACGGTCGCGAATATCGACGTCGGCGACGGTGAGGTCGCCGTTCTCGCGAATCTCGCCAAGGTAGAAGTTATCGAGCGCGGTGATCGTCCAGTCGGGGTGAGCTGATTGCAATTCCTGCAGGATGCGGCTGCCGATGAAGCCGGCGGCACCGGTGACTGCGACGTGTGGTGCGTCCGTCGTCGAGTTCGAAGAGGGTGTCATGGTGTCGTAAAGTTCGCAGCGAGGTCGCGGACGCCCTCGCGGAGCGTCCAGGTTGGTTCGAAGCCGGTCTGGGTCAGTCGATCGAAGTTGACGTGATAGGAGGGGCCGGGATGTTCGTCTTCGAGGTAGGTCACGTCGACCGCGCCGACTTCCTCGCGGACGACGTCGGCGATCTCGGCGATCCGGTAGTTGTCGGCGTTCGCCCCGACGTTGTAGACCGAGTCGGACCACTCGCTGGGATTGAGCGCGGCGTGTTTGTACGCTCGGGCGGCGTCCTCGACGTGGATGAAGGGTCGCCAGTTCGACCCGTCGCCGTACACCGTCAGCGCGCGATCGGTGAGCGCGCGGAAGACGAAGTGGTTGACGACGAGGTTGAACCGGATCCCGGGCGCGTAGCCGTAGTTCGTGCTCATCCGCAACGCGGTGCCGTCCATGCCGTAGTCCGCACAGTACTCCGCCAGCAGGCTCTCGGCCTTGAGTTTCGATTCAGCGTAGGGGTTGATCGGATCGGGATCGACCGATTCGTCGATGTCGGTACTCGTCGCGCGGCCGTAGACGTTACAGGAGGAGGCGAAGGTGACCGATTCGACGCCGAGTTTGCCCGCCGCACGGAGGACGTTCTCGGTGCCGTCGAGGTTGACCGCGATCGTCTCCTCGCGCCGGTCGTGTGTGCTGGCCGCGCCGGTGATCGCGGCGAGGTGGATCACGCGATCGACGTCCCGCATTGCACTCTCGACGTCGCCGTACTCCCGGACGTCACCCCGCCTGAAGTCGACGCTCCCGGGACCGTCACCGAGCGTGCCCAACAGGGCTCGGGGTGAGCCACTCGAGAGATTGTCGAGGACGACGACGCGCTCCACCGACTCGTCGGCGACGAGCGCCGGGACGAGGGCGCTGCCAATGTAGCCACAGCCACCGGTGACGAGCATGTCCATCGCGATCAGTCCTCGTCGAGGACGCCCGGGAGGAACCGGTCCTCGTGGGCCTCGATGGTCGCCTCGTGGCGACCGAGCGTCTCGAAGATGTCACGGACGCCGTCCTCGAAGGTCTGTGACTGACATTCGATAAGGGAGGCGTAGCGGTCGTTTTCGATCTCCATCTTGTGGGTCTCGTCCTCGTCGCGTGGGTTCTCGAAGTGCTCGACGGCGACGTCGTAGCCCATCTCGGTGCCGACGTCGGCGATCGTCTCGGCGATTTCGACGATCGAGATGGCTCGTGTTACCTGGTTGTACACCGTGAGATCCTCGGGCCGGTCGTCCGGATCGGCGACCGCCAATTGTGCGAGGCCCTCGACGGCGTCTTCGAGGCTGATGAACGGCTTTCGCTGCTCGCCTTTCCCGTAGACCGTCACTGGATACCCGGCGACGGCCTGTGCACAGAAGCGGTGCCCGACGGTGCCGAAGTAGTAATCGAAGTCAAAGCGCGTCTTCAGCCGATCGTCCGCACGGGTTTCCTCCGTCTCCGTGCCGTAGACGATCGCGGTCCGCACGTCGGAGATCGGAATGCCGAACTGGGAGTGGGCGAGGCGCATATTCGCCGCGTCGTGAGATTTGGTCAGGTGGTACCAGGAGCCAGCCATCGCGGGGAACGGAACCTCGTCGCGCTCTTCCTGGTTTTCCATCGTCGCGCCGCCCTCGGGGATGGGGAACTCTGGGGCACCGTAGACGCCCGTCGTCGTCGTTTCGACGAAGTGGGTGTCGGTCATGTCGTGTTCTTCGAGCCCCCACAGCAGGTTCCGCGTCGCCTGCATGTTGTTGTGCTGGGTGTAATTCGCCCGCTCACCGTTGATCTGGGAGTACGGCGCAGAGGGCTGGGCGGCGGCGTGAACGATCGTGTCGGGTTCGTGAACCTCGAGCAGCTGGTCGACGAACGAGCGCTCGGTGAGGTCGCCTTCGAGAAAGGAGAGGTTGGTGAGACCGTGGATCTCCCGTGCAGCGGCGAGTCGCTCCTCGATGTGGGCGACGGGCGTCGCACTGACCGAGCCGATCTCCTCGACCCACTCGCGTCGGGCGAAGTTATCGATCAGCAGCACGCGCTCGTCCGTTCGGTCCGCGACTCGCAACGCCGTCGGCCATCCAACGTAGCCGTCGGCACCGGTGATGGCGATCGTCATTAGTTACTCAGCTTGTGAGTAACTCTCTTGTATTAAATATCTTGTGTGCTCCGTCGCGGAACGCGCTGCAGATCCAACGGAATCGAACAGCCCTGGTTACACGATTGCTTCAATTACGACCCAGGAAGGTGCGCGATCAATATCCAGTGTCAACGGTTTTGTCCGTCCGGCCACAAGGACTGGTATGGAATTCGACTTCGCGCGCTCGGTGTTGCCACTCGTCGTGATCGTCGCAGCCGCGACGGTCGCCCTGACGACCGTCATGACGCCCTCGACCGTGTTCATGATGGTCCTGCCATCGATGATCGTCTTTTCCATCGTCGCCTTCTTCTTCGGGATGAAACACGGCGAGTTCCGAGCCAGTCCATAGCCAACTGGGAGCAGGCGCGTTCGGCCGTGCGTTTCGGACTTTGGTCCGGTAGTGAGTCGTGGGCCGTCGGATTGCAGCAGTATCCAAGCCGCGAGCGGTGGCGCTGTGTTTCGACGTTCTCACGACCTGTGTCTCTCAGCGACGAAAACGAGGCAAAAATGCTATTCATGGGCCCATCATTCAGGCGATAATGGCCGTGATCGACGAGAAAGGTCGTCTTTTCGGCGTCGTCAACGTCATCGACGCGCTGGTACTACTGTTGTTGCTGGCGGTGATCGTCGCGGGCGTCGCGCTGGTGGTTGGCGGCGAGGATCAGGACCCAGAGCCGGATCCTACCGCAGAGACACGATATGGGACGCTGGCATTTACCGTCCCGATGGAAAGTGACGTGGCACGCATCGAGCGCGGTGAAACGCTCTCGGCCCGCTCGGGCGAGGAGGAACTGGCCGTCGAGGACGTGTATCGAAGCTTCTCGCACAACGGGAGCGTCCACGTGGTCGCGAAAATCAGCTACCATGGAAGTCTGACAACCGGGGGTGCCGTCCGATACGGGGGTGACGCGGTCGAACTGCGAACGGAATCCTACGCGTTCAGGGCCGACGTGCTCGCGGTCGACGAGGAAGAGGCGACGATTCCGACAAGAACCGAGCGAGTCGTGCTGCTGGCGAACGTCTCCAGTGCGACGGCGAGTGGCGTCGACGTCGGTGATACCGCGACCATCGCAGACACCGAGGTCGCGACCGTGACGGCCGTCGAGGAACGATCACGGAGCGACGATCGGGCCGGACTGGCCGTCGGCGTCGAACTGACCGTCTGGGATCGTGAGCCCGTGGCGACGTATAACGGGACACCGCTGCGACTCGGCAACCGCATCACCATCGTGACCGATCGGACCCTGCTTTCTGGGGAGATCGGTGCCATCGGGACGGACGATCCGACCGCGGCCGACGGCTCATGATGGCAGAGGATTTTCCATGAGTGGCACTGACCAGGATGATCGCGATGCGAGCGAAGAGTCTCTCACAGTGACCGACCGGCTGGCGGCCGGCCTCGATCGGTTTCTGGCGCGATTCGAGCCACTC
>Ga0207733_100686_pt1 | contig 15437 bp, 18 predicted proteins | sample A23P3SouthBayCA_FD_187735 | JGI IMG/M metagenome (GOLD analysis project Ga0207733, IMG submission 187735) | Aerobic enrichment media microbial communities from Eden Landing Ponds, California, USA - A23 P3 (SPAdes) | ecosystem: Environmental > Aquatic > Marine > Unclassified | place: Emeryville... | reverse complement strand
AGCGGGGCGAGTTCGACCCGCGAGGTGGCGCCGAATGACGACCGTCCACGCGCTCGCCGACCTGGATGGCGAGCCGCACGCGAACGCCTTCCCCGGCGACGAGCCGAAGACCATCAGACTCACGCTCGCGGACGGCGAGGCGGTCCCGTCGCACACGCACCCGGGCCGGGACGTCGTGTTCTACCTCCTCGAGGGGGCGATCGAGCTCGACCTCGACGACGAGACCCACGAGGTGACGGCCGGCGACGTCGCCCGGTTCGAGGGCGAGTGGGAGATATCGCCGCGCGCGCTCGAGGACAGCGTCGCGCTGATCGTTCTCGCGCCCCGCTCGGGGGAGTAGACCGGGACCCGGACTTCCGCGTCGGGCGGGGCCGATATCTCCCGTATGGCGGAGACTGTTCGCATAGCCACGAACAGGACGGGAACCACGGTATCGGTGTCGGGGAACATGTTCGACGCCGGGACTTTGGGTGAGGAGCCCCAACGATCGAGTACCGATGAGCACCTCTCACGACCACGCCGAGGCGGACCCCGTCACCGACCGGATGCACGACACCTCCTGGTCGGCGAACCTCGAGCACCCGAAGCACGCGTCCGACCGGGAGCTCCTGCTCTCGCAGGCGGTCGGCGCGATCGAACACACCGAACCCGGCAACCACGTCAATCTCGTCACGCACGGCGACCACGGGCATCCCTCCGAGTACCTCTATGCGGCCCTCGAGGACCGGACCGACGGCGACCTCGAGTGGGAGTACATCGAGCAGTGTGGCTGTGGCGGCCACGTGACCAGAGTGTACGTCGAGTGAACGGCCGCGGGTCGATCCCCGCCCGACCCACACCGACGCCGGTTCCTCCGCTCGCGTGCGATCATGTTCGGGGGGACTCATAGGCAGGACGGGACCGTACACACGTCCATGGCCGGATTCCCCTCACCGTTCGGCGACGCCGACGACGGTGACCTCTTCGACGAGTACGACGAGTTCGTCCCGGAACACGTCCCGACGCCGGGTCCGTTCCTCGACGGCCACCGGCTCCTCACCGACGAGGAACACGTGCGCTTTCACGAGGTGACCCGCGACCTGTTCGAGGAACGGACGGTGTACGACATGACGTTCAACTATAACCTCGCCCGGTTGAACCTCGACAGTCGTCACGGGACCGCGGGGTACCGGTACGCCGAGGAGGCCGACGATCCCGACGTCCTCCGTGCGGAGTTCACGCCGACGACGAAGTTCTGCCCGCAGACGAACACCCTGACGGTCGGGTCCTTCCGCGCGTGGAACGGCCTCTCGGAGCGACACGAGTACGATCTGGTCCGCGTTCGGGCCGCGCCGATGCACCAGAACAGCGAGTCGATCAACGAGCGGCTCGCGGAGCTGGAGGAGTACCGTTCGACCGGCGAGATCGGCCACGTCGACGAGGACGTGAGTTCTCCCGGCATGGGACGCACGGCGGGAGCGGACCGCACGAACAGCGAGGGTCCGAACGCACCCTTCTGATCGAGGTTCGGATCGCAGTCCGGGCTTGCGAGCGACGCATCGATCCCGGCCGAACCGCCTGAGCGATGGTCGGATCCCGGCCCGGGTTTCGCGATCGACGCCCGGGGTCCGCTCCGACGTCCGTCCGCACGCGAACGCCGACCGTGAACCGTCGGATCTACTTCGGTTCGACGGGGTCGACGCCGTCCTCGTTTCTCGGGGGCGAGTCCGTCTGGAGCGTCTCGAAGAGCACCCCCGGAAGCGAATGGGGACTGTGCGCCCTGATCACCTGGAGGATGTTGGCGACGAAACAGAGCGCCCCGACGAACAAGAGTCCCCCGCCGGCGGCGGCCGCGGCTCCGGGAAGCCCGAGGAGGTCCGCGGCGACGAGCACCGCGGTTCCCCCGGTCAGCAAGACGAGGTCGAGGGTCGCGATCCGGTCGTCGTAGAGGTCGTCGATCATCGGGACGGCCTCGTATCCCAGCAGGTCGCTGTACCGGTGGACCCAGACGATGAACGGCACGACGTGGTACAGCGTCCCGAGAACGACGAAGCCGATCACGCCCAACACGAGGAGGTGGACGGTTCCGGGGGCGCCGAACACGGCGGACGCCGAGAGCGGATCCGCGAACCAAGCCGGGAGCGTGAGGCCGCCCCACAGCACGAGCGCGGGAACGACGACCGCGTACCGCGAGAGCATCGGCGTCCGCTCGACCCGCGTCTCGTGGAGCCGTCGCGCGAGGATCACCGCGAAGCCCAGCAGCGAGCAGACCACGAGCAGTCCGCCGACCCGTGCGAGCGTCGCCACGCCGAGCAGCCGACCGAGCGCGAGGAGAACGACGCCCGTCGGGTAGGCCGCTTCCTCGAGTCGGCGGAGATACACGTCGATCCCGTGGAGCTCCGTCTGCGTGAACATCGTCGCAAGCTGGTACAGCGCCCCCAGCACCGTCGTGAGGACCGCCCCGAAGACGGCCAGCGTGGCGTGGGCACCGAGCACGTTCGCCCGGCTCACCGGCGAGTCCGCGAGGAGGGGGCGGACGAGGTCCACGGCCAGCAGGACCCCGAGCGTGCTCACGAGCACGAAGAACCCGAGCGCGATGCCGAAGTGTCGCTCGGTCACGTCGTAGGAGGAGAGGGCCGCGAGCGTTCGCGCGATGTTGTACACGAACGTCCAGAAGCCGAGCAGCATCGCGCCGCCGAAGGCCGGTACCAACGCCGCGTGGCCGGCGAGGAGGCTTCCCGCGAACCCGACTAACCCGATCGTGACCAGCCACAACTGCACGGACGCCAGCCGTCGCGAGTGGAGCGCCGTGCCGGACCAGACGGGGACGAACTGCGTCATCGCGCCCATGATCGTCAGGCAGACCCAGCCGGCCAGCAGCAGGTGAACGTGAGAGAGGACCGCGTACCCGCCGGCGGCGTCGAGCGCGACGCCGAGCGCGACGAGCAGTCCGGCGAGGAACAGTCCGAGTCCGACGACGAAGTGTCGCAGCGGTACCGTCATCGGCGGCTGGTGATCCGTGTCGACGTCTCCCGGTACTGCGGCCATGGACGATCGTACGGTCTCGGGACTCCTGCCGGTGTCTCCGAACATCTTCGTCCGGGCCGCGGTCCGGCGGCGGCCACGGCCGTCCCGATCCGGATCGAGCGACCGCGCACATGTTCGGACTCACGACCTTGCTGATCGTGCCCGTCCATCGAACGATGGCCGATATCGCCACACACGACGTCCCCGAGGGCGTCGACCCGACCGACTGGACGCTCGGCGTCACCGGCGCCGTCCGGAACCCGCTGGAACTGACGGCGTCCGACCTCGCGTCGTTCGAGGCCGAGACGTTCGTCGGCAACTTCGCCTGCGAGGAGGGCTGGGTGGCCGAGGGACTCGATTGGCGCGGCGTCCGAGTCGGTCGCCTCCTCGACCGCGCCGGCCTCGCCGACGGGGCCGAGTACGGACTGGTCAGGTCCATGGACGACGGGTACGCCTGCGCGTTCTCCCTCGATCGGCTCGCGGAGTCGGTGCTGGCGGTCGAACTCGACGGCGAATCCCTCGGCGTCGAGCACGGCGGACCCGCCCGCCTCGTCCCGACCGACGGCGGTCGCGACTGTTGGGAGAGCGTCAAATGGGCGACCGTGATCGAGGTACGTGAGGACCGACCGTCCGAGAACGACACGGCCCAAGAGATCGCGCTCTCCCGGATCGAGTGATCGACCCGGTGTCGGACGGACACCCCACGTCAGTCCGGACACCGAAGCCGGTCACGGAGCAGGGGCGTCGTTCGAACCGCCGACCGTGGGTGCCTGTACGGCGACCGTGTTCGGAACACGTTCGGGGTAACTGACTGGGTTCGGCGGAATCGAGGGTTCGACGTGACCGAAGAGCGTTCGCCGATCCCGGAGACGGCAGCACCGAAGGACCGACCGCGAGAGACGTTGGACGCCCGTGACCTCCCGCCGCCGCAGCCGCTACAGAACACCCTCGAACGGCTGGCCGAACTCGACGCGGGAACGGTCCTCGTCCAGCGAAACGACCGGGCGCCCCGGCACCTGTACCCGAAGCTGAGCGATCGGGGATACGAGTACGAGACGGTCGAGTGCGACGACGTCGTCACGACAGTTATCTGGATGCCCTGACCGGTTCAGTCGGCCCTCGTCGGTCGGAAACGGCTCACCCGAGCACTCCATCGTCGACAGCCGGCGGCCCCCGCTCGCGCTTTCGCTCGGCGAACGCCCGCTCGTCGTCGCCCACGTCCCCGCGGGCGACGATCGTCGCCAGTCCCTCACGGTAGGCGTCCGGGTCGACGACGGCCGGCTGATCGGCCGGACGCTCCAGAACGAGCTCCGCGATCCCGGTCTCGCGGCCGGTCCACGCGAACCCGCCCTTGTGCAGCGCCTCGTAGCTGTAGGCGTTGTTGACGGCGATCCGAACGCGTTCGTAGCCGCGCTCGGCGGCGCGGCCGACGACGAACGCGCACAGCCCCGGCCCGATCCCCTCCCCGCGCCGGGCGCCGCGGACGGTCACGTACCGGAGCCACAGTGCGCCGGGGTCGGTTCGGTCCTCGTTGAACGCCACGGCCCCCGCGGGCGCGACGAACTCGCGCTTCGGGTCCTCGGGCAGTCGGAACTCGCCGGCTCCGTCCTCGCCGTGGCGGTCGTCGCCCTCGTCGCCGTCGCGTCCGCCGTCGATGTCGTCGCGGTCGAGGGCGACGGCCTTCCCCGTGCTCGACATGACGAACTTCCCGGCATAGGCGTACTCGCGGTGATCGAGCCGAAGGACGACACCGTCGGCGGGCCAGCCGAGCAGTCGGAACTCCACGACCGTCGTTGGCGCCGCGGGGGCTTCAGTTCGGCGCCACGGCTTTGTCGGGAGGACGCGTCCGGACCGACATGTTCGGTCACGGCGACGTGGGATTCTTCGACCGCATCGCCCCCCTGTACGACGTGTTCATGCCGCCCGCGAGCGCCGAGGACCTGCGCGGCGGGCTGGCGTTCGCGCACCGTCCGGTCGAGCGCGTCGTCGATCTGGGCGGGGGAACGGGACGCGCCAGCCGGCGCCTCCGAGCGATCGGGCTCGACCCTGTCGTGTTCGACTACTCGGCGGGGATGCTTCGACGCGCTGGCGAGGAGGGGCTCCCGGGCGTTCGTGCCGACGCCGCGTCGCTGCCGGTTCGTGACGGGAGCGTCGACGCCGTCGTCGTCACGGACGCGCTTCACCACTTCCCCGACCCGGAGGCCGCGATCGGGGCGGTCGTCCGCGCGCTGGCCCCCGGCGGCGTGCTCGTGATCCGCGAGTTCGACCCGACCACCCTGCGCGGGCGGGCGCTGGCGACGCTGGAGTCGGTCGCGGGCATGGACTCGCAGTTCTTCGACCCGGAGGCCCTCGCGGACGTGCTCGAGAGTGCGGGACTGCGCGGCCACGTCGTCGACCCGGGCTTCGGCTACACCGTCGTCGGGGTGAAGCCGACCGAACCGGACCCCCGTCATGCGAGCGATGACGGCCACGGGGAGACGGCGGCCGAGGAACGCGGGCGTTAAGCCGGACGGCACGAACGGGCGCGTATGGCACCCTCGGGTACGGACTCGTTCCTCGCGAACAGGGTCGACAGGGCCGCGCTCCCGCTCGCGGTCGGCGACCTGCTCGTCATCGTCGCGTTCATCTACGTCGGCACGATCCAGCACGGGAGCGTCCCGTTCCCCCCGACGGGCGCGAGCGACGCGCTCGCGCTCCTGACCGTGGCAGCGCCGTTCCTCGTCGGGTGGGTCGTCGCGGCGCCGCTGATCGGCGCCTACTCCGCGGGCGCCGCCGAGTCGGCGAAGGCGTCGGTACCGCTGGCGATCCGGTCGTGGATCCCCGCCGCGGTCGTCGGGCTGATCATCCGCGCGACGCCGGTCGTCGAGGGCGGCGTCGCGATCACGTTCGCGATCGTGATGTTCGTCGTCGGTTCGGTGTCGCTGGGCGTGTGGCGGTACGTGGCGGGGCAGTTCGTCTGAGGACGAGCGAGTCGCTCATGCGTCGTTGATCCGTCGAGAGAGTCGGTGGGGCTGGGATTCGAACCCAGGAGGCTTGCGCCATCTGCTTTCAAGGCAGACGCAATAGGCCACTCTGCCACCCCACCACGGAGCTACCTTTCGCGGTCGGCGTCTAAGAGCTAACGGTCCCCGACTGTCCGTCCGATCCGGGGGCGGTGTCGGAACCGCTTCCGTCTCAGCCGTCGAGGACGACCGCGCCGTCGCGCACGCGCAGGCCGTGCTCGTGGACGAACGTCGCGGTGTGTTCGGGGACGACGCGCTCGGTCTCGATCCGCCCCCACAGCACCGGCAGCAGGTCGCGCAGGTCCGCGGCCGTCTCGACGCCGACGTGCATCGGGAGGAACTCGACGCGGTGGCCGGCGTCGTTCGCGCGGTCGACGAGCGTCTCCAGTTCGGGCCCCTCGAGGGCGGCCTCGTAGTCGACGGGCGCGGTGAAGCCCGCGTAGTACGTCCGGCCGCGGGTCGACGGCCCGAGGACGGTCTGGTTGCCGCGGAGCTTCATCGCCGCCGAGTCGATCACGGTGCGGGTGAGAAGCGGCGCGGTCCCGCGGGCGAGGGCGACGGAGTCGACGCCCTCCTCGCGTAGCAGGTGCGTGGCCGTGTTGCCCGCCCGCGCCGAGAGCGTCGAGCCGACCTGCGACTCGAACCGCGCGTCGGTCACGTCCTCGAGCGCCTCGCCGGCGAGGGCGCGCAACTGCGCCTCGCTGGCGGTGTCGCCCACGTGCTCGTCGGGCAGCAGGTCGTCGGGACGGAAGTTGACGAGCAGGTCGCCGCCGGAGCGCTCGACGGCGCGGAACGTGTCCTTCAGGGCCGCGGCGTACAGGTCCGCCGCGTCCGTGGCCGACAGCGGCGTCGTCTCGGCGAGGTCGGGCAGGGCGAGTCCGGGGCGTGGCGGGTCCGCGAGGACGGCGACGACGGTCATACCCGGGCATAGCGCGGCACGGGCAAAGGGGTTATCACACGTGCCGACGCAGGCCGGGCATGGAGTTCACCGCGTCGCTGGTCCGTGTGGGATCGTTGCTGTCGGTGCTCACGGCCGCCGCCGCCGTCGCGTTCCTGCTCGCTACCGGAACCACGGTGAGCGAGGTTCCGACGGTCGGCCTGGTCGCGACGGCGGGGCTGCTCGTCGTCGCCACGCTCGCGACCGTCGCGTGGGGCCGTCGGTCCGCCCCCGTTCGGTGGGAGACGCCGTACTGGTAGTTGGCGGGGAACCCCGTCCGCGGTCAGCGGCTCCGACGACCCTTCGTCTGGCGGTAATCGCGCGAGAAGACGTTCTCCCGCACGTGTTCGACGAACCGATCCGCGTCGGCGTCGGTGAGATCCTCGAGGGCCTTCATGGGGAGGAGTTCGAACCCCCGGCCGCGCACGGTCGTCGCGTGTTCGGCGTCGGCGTCGAAGGAGTCGGGCGAGCGGGTGGTGTATTCGATGGCCAGCGCCTCCAGCGCGCGCTGGCCGACCGGGACGATGAGTTCGGGGTTGATCATCCGCGCCTCGGCGTTGAGGAACGGCTCGCAGTTGCGCTGCTCCTCAACCGTGGACGGTCGCTCGGGGTGTCGACAGCGCGTGAGGTAGGTCGTGTACACGTTCTGGAGTTCGGGGTCGTCGGCGTCGGGCGGCGAGCGCGAGAGGCCCAGTTCGCCGAGCACGCGCTGGATCCGGCGTCCCACCTCGTCGCCGGTGAACGGGACGCCGGTCCGCTCGGCGCCCGCGGTGGGCGCGTCCCCGAGGAACAGGATCTCCGCCTCGGCGTCGCCGTAGCCGTGGACGACGCGCTCGCGACAGCCGACGAGCGCGGGACAGTGTTGGCAGTCGGTGTCCATCCCGTAAGGGTTCGACAGCTCCTCCTGGTGCGGCACTATCGGTGTTCGGAGTGTGTCGGGCATAACGGTGTGGGTGTGAGTGTTCGCGACAGGGTGTGCGCAAAGAGTGGCTTCGCTGAGCTCCGATCGGTACGGCATCTCTTCCGCTGAAACAGCCGTTGGATAGCGACTGTTATTTGGTGGAGTTAGCTGCCCACGGCGGTTTCTCGACAGTCGTGGTCCCAATTCCGTACGTTCTGAAGCGGCGCACAACGGTCAACTGCTCCCCATCAGCAACGGTCTGTGTTTGGAGCACGAACGAGCGTATGATCCCTTCAGCGGTCACCCGAACCGTGAGTTGCGACTCCGAACGCGTCGTAGTCAGGACGTAGCGGTCCGTATTCGGTCGCTGTTCGGTTCCGACGTATGCGAGTTCCCGACCGATGAGTGCACTCTCAAGGAACGTTCGACCCACATCGACAGTTGCGAACGTACTCGGCGGTCCCCCCTGATCGACACTGACGACGACACTTCCGTTCGGAAGCACTTGATGAGACACAGTTGTGCTTCCGTTCGTCCAGAAGTCGTACTCCGTACTTGGTGGCGTAACCGTTGTAGGAGCCACCCCGCCATCTTCAGATTCGTATCGTTGAGTGGAATTGGTTGTCCACGTCGTCTCACCCGTCCAGTAGACGACAGTTCCAGTCGAATTCGTCCACACCTGCTGATACTGCCACGTAAGAGAGCGATCCTCCAACGCCCGGTCGTGAGCGATGACCAGCGCGCGCTCATCGACCGCATCATCTGCGTTTGGTGTTACGCCAGTCGGATACGATGGATCACCGGAGTTCCCCTCCGGTGTCGAGGTAGCGGTCGTGGTTTCATTGAGTCGTGGGGCGACGGTCGACGGGTCCTCTGCTGACCCCGAGAAGGCGCTACACCCGGCGGTTACGACAAGGAGAGCGACAACCACTACGGGGGCTACTCGCATACTTGCAACTGGTGACATGTAATAAAAATAATTGGGGCTACTGAGAACGGCCGTGGTACGGGAGGAGTGAGGCGGTCGTTGGTTCGGATGGATATGGCCGAATTCGACCGCCTCGACGGAGGTATCGGGTGGATCGACGTGGATTTTGTGGAGCAAGAGCGGACACCCGAGCAGGTCAGTGAAGTCGGTGTTCAGCTCCACCTTGCGGGCCCCTCACTATGGAATACCAAACCGTCTCTTGAGAGGGTGAGTGTCGAGCTGAGTCGTCCCGCGAGTCAGAACTGGATTCGGAACGCTGATCGACAGCCGTCCGGCGATGGAGCTCCGAATCAGATCGCCGGAGCTGGTGCGATCGTACTTCGGACATCGTGGAGTCGGTGACCTGCGACCCGAGAGCGTGCCGTCTCGTTGCCGACACACGGAAACCAACAGGTAGGAGGAGGTCCAAGGACGGGGCATGGACCACGACACCCTCGATTCGCGACGGGTTCCGAAGGAGTGGGTCGCGCTGCTCGAACAGATGATCGACGAGAGCATCGAACGTGAGGGCGGGATCCAACTCTCGGCCGAGGACCTCCAGGTGGACGTCCCCTTGGCTTTCGGAGCGGACGCCGACCGCGCCGAGTGGGGGTTCGACGGGTCGGTAACGGTCGAGACGAAAGGGACGCGCGGATCGCTCGCTGAGTGGTTTCACCTCCATCACGAATCGCTTCCGGCCCCCGGGGAGGACGGCCTGCGCCGACCGTCCGACACCGGCGACGCCGACGAGTAACGGCCCGTCGTCCAGTTCATGAATGCTGCTGTCGCTGGGCGACACCCCCTTTCCGGTTGAACCACGATTATAACCGTACGAACCGTTCCTACACGTGTGACTGATGTCGTTGTCGTCGGCGGCGGCCCCGCCGGCCTGACCACAGCGTTGTTCGCGCAGAAGAACGGACTCGAGTCGACGGTTCTCGACACCGACGGGACATGGATGCACAAGGCTCACCTGTTCAACTACCCCGGTATCGGCTCCATAGACGGCTCCGCATACATGGAGACGCTCCGTGAGCAGGTCGACTCGTTCGGGGTCGATCGGCTTCAGGGCACCGAGGCGACCGGCGTCGAGGAGACCGACGACGGCTTCCACGTCGCCACCGACGAGGACGGCGTCGAGGGACGGTACCTCGTGCTCGCGACCGGTGCGAACCGCGATCTGGCGGAGTCGCTCGGGTGTGCGTTCGACGGCGACGTCGTCGACGTCGACGTGACCATGGAGACGAGCGTCGAGGGCGCGTACGCGACGGGTGCGATGGTTCGCGCCGAGGAGTGGCAGGCGGTGATCTCCGCCGGCGACGGCGCCGCCGCGGCACTCAACATTCTCTCGGAGGAGAAGGGCGAACACTACCACGACTTCGACGTCCCGAGCGACGCGCAGGCGGTCTTCGGCGGGATGGCCGACGGAGCGTAACGGCTCCCTCGAAACCGCCCGAGTACTGCCCGTCCCGACGTACTGTAGTGTGGTCGTTCACACACGCCCCGCGAAGTCGGTTGCCTCGACGTTCCCGCGATCGCTTCGCGGCTACCCGCACAGGACGAACTGACAGAACGGGTCCCGATATCTGGCGAGTAACGCGCCGGACCGACCGCACGATCCGGACGCCGGTCGGGTCGCTACCGCTTACGCTTCGAGTTCGACTTCCGTCCCGTCGCCGACAGTGGCCCCGTCGTCGGTCAGCGAGTACACGCGCTTCCGAGCGTCGCGAAGACAGATCGACTCGTCGACCAACCCGGCGTCCTCGAGTCGACCGAGAGCCGTTCGAACGGTGCGTGCGGACAGTGTGGTTTCGTCGACGAGCTGGGTCTGCGTCCGCTCGTCGTCACGATTGAGAACGAAGTGTACGAGCTTCGCGCTCGGCGGGAGATCCCCGAACGGTTCGGCGTCCGATACGGACGCATCGGTGGTCGCCTCCTGCGTCGTTCCTCCGCTCTCGGTCGATTCCGTCGTCGATTGTGTCTGGTGAGGTCCGGTCATTGATTCGAAAGTCCGCCGTCCGGTGTCGGACAACGGTCGGGTACGAGTTCTCATTATCTACTACATCCCGAGATGACTTACCCGTTTCCGGGCGTTCACGTCACCCAGTTACGCCGGTGTTACCGCGGTCGAAGATCGAAATCGGTTGGTTCCCTTCGTGTTCGTGGTCCTATGGTACACAGTCTGGCGACTGGCCGATCTCCCATTGAAACCTGGAGTCGTTGGTGAGATCGACTCGCACCAACTCAAACGCCGGCCAGTGAGCGGAACTACACACCTCAGCGTTGACTCTGCCCGTCACGGACTGCACTTCGCTGAGTCCACCGTTCTGGAGTACCAACTCTACACAGCAGCGGCCACGATCCGAATGCGTTCTCATGTCTGTCTGACGACACTAAATGAACCGTCGACTTCGAATCATAGTCCCTGCATACATCCGTCGATCACGGGTATCACGGGCCAGCTAGCCGATCCTCGGAAACCGAGCAACGTCACTGGCTCTTGAGGGCGGGCAGTTAGGGTCTGAAGCGGTCGGACGCCGCAGCGATCGAACTCACGGAGTTTCCGACTCCCCTCGAACCCGTCGTTCGAGTCCCGGAACGTCCGTTCCGGTACGCGAGGAACCGTGGTTAGTCGTCCGAGACGGCGGGGGCGACTGGTTCTTCCGCGGGGGATTCGAGTCGCTCCTGTCCCGATACCCACGCGAGTTCCTCCTCGTAGTGGAACGGTCGGTGATCGCGTGTCGGATCGACGACCGTCAGCGAGAGCCAATCGTTGTCCAGCAGTTCGGTCAGCTCCTCGTGGTCGTCGAGGACGTCGGTGACGCGGTCGACAGGCGCGTGAACGACAGTCGAGAGACGGAGGGGTTGATGGAGTGGCTCGTCGTCAGCGGCCATCAGGGACTGCAGCGGGAGACCGGTCATCAGATCGCCCCCGTTGCCCTGATAGACGCCGACGTTCCCGACGGGGTTCTGCGTCACCTTCGAACCGCTCCCGTAGACGGCGTTGTCGACCGTCGAGAAGTAGTACTGGTTGTTGATCCACTGGGTGACGACGAGCGGCCCGGTGAGGATGCCCTCCAGCGCGTCGCCGTCGGGGTCGGACGACCAGTCGTACGAGTGGAGGAACGCGCGGCCGTCGAGGTCGACGTCGTCCGTCAACTCGCGGGGACCGACGACGAACCCGGCGTTGCCTGCCAGTCCCCACTCTGGACGCGTCTCGGCCCAGTCCGCCGCACGACGCTTCGTCTCCCCGACGGCCCTCGAACCGTCGGAGCCCATGCGTTCGGCGCGCTCGGCGGCCGCGTGCTCGCGGGCGGTTACGAGGTCGGAGCGCAGCCGGTCGAGGTCGTCCGCGTGGCTCTCGGGCACGTCGGTCGCGTAGAGTTCCACCTCGTCGGTCGTCGTGTTGTGTTGGCCGGCGAGGAAGACGGTGTCGTCGGGAACGTCGAAGCCGCGCTCGCGGAGTTCCGCCTTGACTTCGGCGTCGTTACAGATCGCCGCCATCACGCGGGCGCTCGGACCGCCCGGGTTACCGGCACAGGCACCACAGTCCAAGCTCGACCCGTAAGGGTTGTTTGCCGTCTCGCTCGCGTGGCCCGCGAAGACGACGAGCCGACCGAACTCCTCCCAACCCATCAACTCGAAGGCGGTGGCGGCGTACTCGACCTTCTCCTCGGTGGTCAGCCCGACGGGGAGGTCGCCAGAGTACGTGTGCTGGTGGTCGACGAACGGCCGACAGAACTCGTGACTGTCGGGTACCGTCCCGGCGGCCGTGTCGATCAGGTCGCGGACGCGGCCGGGAACGAGCGTCCGGGCGGCCAGCGAGAGGGCGTAGCCGCTACCGGCAGTCTCGACGTAGCCGTAGGCCGTGGCGGCGTTGGCCTCCAACATCTCGATGACTTCGTCGGCGGCATCACGGATACCCGACCACCGGTCGTAGCGTGCCTTCGTGTCGTCGTCGGTCGAGAACTCGGTGATGTAGTGCTGGGGATCGAGGATCGGTGGGCAGGCGTCGACCGACACGTCGGCGTCGTGTCCCCGATACTCCATCGGGATGCCGAAGAAGCCGGCGTATCCGTGTGTCTCGTAGTCACCCCTCGCCTCGATGTGGCGACGGATGACCTCCGAGCGGGTGTCGATACAGAAGACCAACTGGGCGTCCGGGCGGCCCGAGGTGTCTTCGCCGGCCATCGACCGGCTCTCCGCGGCGACGGTCTCCACGAGGTCACTGCGATAGGTTGCCTCCCACGCGCGCAGGAACGCCCGGGCGGATTCGTGGACGTGGTCCCCCTCGACGACGTCGTTCGCGGGGTCGAGGTCGCCGCCGACGGCGTCCAACAGTGCCAGACGCGCCGCGAGGTATCCCTCCAACGAGATCGGGTACGTCGACTGCCACTCGCCCCCGTCGTCGACACGACGCTTGATGAGTCCCGTCCACCCCGGGAGGGCGGCGAGTTGCTCCTCGAGGATGGGCTCCCACTCGTGCTCCGGAAACTGCTCCAGCACCGTCTCGATGGTCTCGATCGGTGTCTCGGGGAGGTCGGGCATGATCCCTTCATCGGGGATATCGCCGTCGTGGTCGGCCACTCCACGGAAGGCGGTGTAGAACCCCGCCTCGCGGTTCGGCATCGACCAGTGGGCGCTGCCCTCCTCCAGGAACGCGGACAGCCACTTCGCCAGCACCCGATCGACGTGGGCTGCGGCCGCGTCCCCGTCACCGCCCTCTCCGGCGGCGTCGTCGGCGTTTGCGGCGTCGGCAGCGTCGGCCATGCGATCGAGCAGCGTCTCGGGGGAGTCCTCGTATCCCGCGTCCGCGAGTTCCGCCTGAAGTATCCGCGGATCGATCTGCCCGCGATCCAGCGCCGTCGCGAACGTCTCGGGACTGGGGTACCCACGGCCGCCCAGCAGTGCGGTCGCCTGATCGATCGCTTCGTCGAACGGTTCGTCCTCGAATCCCGAGAGGGGATTTGCCGTCACGAACGAGTGGACGGGCCACAGGGAGCCGACGGTCGTCGCCGCGTCGTCGATCCTGTCGCGGATGGCGGATTCAGTACTCATTGTACTCCTCCGTGGAGGTCAGCAGAGTCGCCGATGACGGTTGCGTCGCGTTCAGCAGTGCCACGTACAGACGCTGGCTGTGTTCATGGACGCCGGTCTCGATGGCCACGTAGATGGCGACGAAGCTGACCGCGATGACACCGTGGAGCAGGGTCAACTCGGTCGTCGCCGTGCCGACCGCCAGAAGCTCCGTGACGCCCTCGTACACGACGGCGTAGATGAGGATGGCCGGGAAGAAGACCAGCGGGACGGCCCCGTAGCGGGCCGTCCGCGAAAGCGAGGTGTGTTGGATCGTGCTGCGGGCGGCGTGGAGCGTCGTGAAGACGACGAAGAACGTCAACAGGAGGCCGCTGTCGACGTTCGCCCCCTTCCCGGTCATCACCGTGAACACCACGCCGCCGCCGAGACCGGTCAGCAGTGCCACGACGAGGCCACCGGCATCCGTGATGCCGCCGATCGTGTGCTCGGTAGTCTCGCTCGGGCTCGTCTGTTCGACCTGTTCGCCCGAACTGAGGAACTGGTAGGCCTTGTAGAACCCGTGGAGGATGAGATGGGTGATCGCGGCCGCGAAGAACCCGAGACCGACCTGCATGATCATGAAACCCATCTGGCCGACCGTCGAGCAGCCGAGTTTGCCCTTGACGTCCGTCTGGACCGACTTCAGTAGCTTCCCGCCGCTCGCGCTGGCCGCGCCGACGGCGACCACCGCGAGCATGAGCGTGGAGTCGACCGTGATGACCGGGGCGAAGCGGGTCAACAGGATGCCGCCGGCGTTGACGAACCCGGCGTGCATGAGCGCCGACGCCGGCGTCGGTGCGGTCATCGAGGAGAGCAGCCAGCCGTGGAACGGGATCAGGGCGGACTGGATCATCGCCGCGAGCACGAGCGCGCCGGCGGCGACGAGCCACACGGGGCCACCGAGCGTGTTGGCGGCCGCACCGATCCCGGAGATCGTCGTCGCGCCGGTCGCCCACCACAGCGATGTCAGCGCGACACCGAGGAGCGCGCTGCTGGCGAGGAAGTACCTTCGCGCGACGCCGGCGGCCGCCTGCGCTTGGTTCCAGCCACTGACGGTTCCGATGAGGGTCGCCATCGCCAGCCCCATCGCCAGCCAGAGGAGTCCGAACAGGGCGACGTGGTCGGCCGCGACCAGTGCCATGACGGACGCCGTGAAGGTGAACATCGTGGCGAAGAACTTCGTTACATGTTCGCTGCCGGCCATGTACCGGCGAGAGTAGCTGTGGACGATACCGCTGAAGAAGGTCACGACGACCCACATCAGAACGGTCAGCCCGTCGACGGCGATCACGCCGGGGACCTCCCACGCGCCGCTGATCCGGGATCGAGCGATGAGGACCGCGACGCTGGCCGCGAACAGCGACCACACCATCCACGTCAGTACAACGGGCACGGACGGCGATTCCACCGTCGTGTCCGGCAGCGCTCCGACCGTCGGTTTCGAGCTCCATCCTGACATCGTCTGATCTATCCGAGCGACCGAGACGGGACCTGATCCCGTTCTCGTTCGTCTCTACGCCCCATTGAGAACAGATTGCCTAATAATAT
>Ga0207733_100684_pt1 | contig 15526 bp, 19 predicted proteins | sample A23P3SouthBayCA_FD_187735 | JGI IMG/M metagenome (GOLD analysis project Ga0207733, IMG submission 187735) | Aerobic enrichment media microbial communities from Eden Landing Ponds, California, USA - A23 P3 (SPAdes) | ecosystem: Environmental > Aquatic > Marine > Unclassified | place: Emeryville... | reverse complement strand
AACGTTCCTGAAGCGGCACGCAGACCAGGCAGTCAGGCCGATGGCACGGCCCGTGCGGTTCCAGTGGGACGACCACGACTGGTCGGAGTCACCACGCTCTCACCGTCCCAACGAACAGCGCACAGACCCGAGTACCGTCCAGCGTGACGGGAATGTTGCCTCCGGGGAGACGTAGACCGGCTGAGACTTTCACGGAGGAAACCGCGTCGTTTACGGCGCGGAGGATGTCATGCGCTCGAGTCGACCACGACGCTCAACTGATCGTCACCCGTCCGTACGACCATGACTCACGACCGAATCCACGCCCGGAAACCGACACACGACCTCGAGCGCTGGTCCGTCGGCACGATCGAGTCGATTACCGACCGGGACGGCCACTGCGTCTTCGAGGTCCGAACCGCGGCCGGCGAGACGATCGAACTCGTCGTCACGACTGCGATCCGGGAGCTGGTGTTGCGACGGCTCGACCTCGCTGACGACGAGTCACCGATCGGGTCCCGCGTCTGGTATCGACAACACGGCGGCTGATTGGTGTCAATCGGCCGTGAACGCGCGGCCACGGGCGACGAGCCGCCAGGTCTGTCCGGCAGTAATCGTCCAGATGACCAGCAGCAGTGCCGTCACCCCGATCAGAACGTGGCCGAAGACGGCGACACCGAGGAAGTTCGCGAGTACGTCGGCCGAGACGGCGAACGCGCCGATCGGGAACGTGTAGGCCCACCACGTGAAGAAGAACGGGTGGGTCCGACGCGTGACGTAGTAGGCGACGAGCGCGCCCGTCAGGACGAACCACCAGGCCGAAAAGCCCCACAACAACAGCGCCAGCAGCTTCAGAAGCGGCACCAGCGGTGCGACCGCGAGATCGAAGCCGACGCCGGCCTGTAACGCGTGGGTGAGTCGTGCGAGATCGATGACGAGGACGGACGTCGGCGCGAGTCCGATGGCGAACGTCGGCGCGAGTTTTTCGTGGGGTAGCGTCTCGTAGGCGTACCGGTAGAGGACGATCGAGCCGAAAAACAGGAACAGGAAGGTCCCCACGCCGAGGGCGACCACCGAGACGGTAAAGATCGTCTGTCCGGCGAGCGTGCCGGCGTAGTACTCACTGACGAGCAGGAACCCGAGCAACGGAATCACGAGGTGTGACACCGGCGGGATGTACCACGCGAAGACGCCGTCATCGGGGCCGATCCGGTCGTTAGTGAACATGAGCGTGACCAGCAGGAAGCCGAACCCGAAGATGCCGGCGCTCCCGGCTGCAAACAGGGCCGTCAGCAGCGGTCGCAGCGTCGCCGCTGGTAAGATGTCGCCCATCGTCTGAGCGATGCCGACGCCGAGTACGATCAGCGTGATCGGCATCGTCGGGAAGAACTGGCTCCGGATCGGGTGGGTCAGATCGGCCCACACCCGGTCGGGATAGAAAACGAGTCGCAAGCACCACGGGATCAGGTACGCGACCGTCGCGACCACCGTCAGGCTGACAAACGCGACGGCGAGCGCCGCAATGGGGGCGAGATCGGTCCGTGTTGCGACCAGCGCGAGTGCGATGCCGAGCACGCCCGTCCCCATCGTCGATCCGAACCACTGTGGTCCGAAGAATTCGATCGTGGTCGCGATCCGCGACCACGTGTCGTCTGTGGTCCGTTCTACATTACTCATACACTGCCAATATAGTAGCAAGTGGGCACAACTACATTTGAAGGTATCGACTGCACTCTGTGATAGGGCTTCAATTCCAGTCAGCTTTCTTTCCTCAAACGCGATATATTCTCGTTCGCTCTTCGGCAGCCGATTCACAAAGTATTTGGCTGTATAGTATATATCGCACAATACAACGATGGACGACGTTTCCCTGACGACGATCAGCGACGACGGATTCGACACGCAGAGTCTCATCGGCGATTTCGAACTCGAGATCGATCCGATGGAAAAGACGGGACCGAACCCGAACGCAGTACTCGTCGCCGACTACGCGTCGTGTTTCCTGCCTGCCGTTCGCCTCGGCGCACGGAAGGCCGGCGAGGACGATCTCGGCCGCATGGAGATCGACGCGACGGCGACGCTCGACGACGACGATCACCTCGAGTCGATCGCGTTCACCCTGTCCGTCGAAGCAGATATCGACGATCCCGACGAATTAGTCGCCCGCGGTGAAGAACGCTGTCACGTTCACGCGGCGCTTCGTGAGGAGTTACACGCCGACGTTACCGTCGAAACCGACGCGTTCTAACGGCCCGGTCGTCGCGCTGTCATCGCTTCTCGAGTGAGAACAGCACGGTTCAAAAGCCGTCGAGTCGTGTTTGTCCACTCTCGCTATCTGTGACACCTGCGAGGTCTGCTGCCCGCTGGAGTGCGTTCTCGAACGTCTCCTCCTGACTGCGGTCGTACAGCGTCGCCGCCGGGTGGACACAGATCAGCAGTCGCCGCGGCGTGTCGCCAATTCGAACCTCCTCAAGCGAGCCCGCCTCCTTGGTGACCGCGACCGACCGCTCCAGCAGGTGCTCGCTCGGGACTTTCCCCAGCGTGACGATCACCTCCGGATCGAGCAGTTCGATCTCCTGTTCGAGGTAGCCTCGGCAGTGCTCGAGTTCCTCGGTCGTCGGATCTCGGTTTTCAGGGGGCCGACAGCGCACGCAGTTGGTGATCCGAACGTCAGCACGTGCGAGGCCGACGGTTCGGAGGCCGTCGTCGAGGACCGAGCCGCTCCGCCCGACGAACGGCTCGCCCTGTTCGTCTTCGTTGGCCCCGGGTCCCTCGCCGACGAACAGCAGGTCGGCGTCCTCGGGCCCGACGCCGTTGACGATCTGGCTCCGCGAGTCGACCAACGCCGGACAGCGCGTACACTCCGTGACACGGAGATCTTCCATCTCTCCCATACTGATGGCTCACGCGGTCACCTTCTACCTCTTTCGGGATGCAGGTGCCGGTCACCGTCACAATCGCTGTCAGTCGAGCGATCGGGCGTACGAATCTGCCGCGCGAGCCGCCAGCCGGGCGACGCGAATCGGCTCCGGACGACCGCCCGCGGGCGTAAACGCCCGGACGATCTCGTCTGCCTCGTCGGACTCGAGGCCGACGGCTCTGACGTAGACGGTATCGCCGTCGAGTGACAGTTCGCGTCGCTCTGGCAGTGCCCGATAGGTCTCGAGGCGTGTCTCGAGTTCCGGGCCGGAAAACGCGTCGCGGAGGCCAGCCGTGAGCCCGTCGCTCGCCTCGAAGGTGACGGCGATCACCGGTCGCTCGGCGACCTCGTGAATCCGTGACAGGTCGAGAATGTTGTACCACGCAGGGGCGACGGCGCCGAGCATGACGTACCGGATGTCCGGTCGCTCGAGGTCGTCGAGCAATCCGAGAACGGAATCGGTCGCATCGGTGCCACCAACACGACAGGAACTGTATGCGAGTCCGTCACAGACACGGTCGGCGCGAACGACGGCACCGGCGAGCGTGCTGCGACCTCGATCGCCGCGGTACGATTCGGCGATGCCCAGCGCCCGCACCCCGGACTTCATCAGGTGTCGTCTTCGTCTTTGATCTCCTTGAGTCGGTCGAGTAATTCGTCGCTCGATGCGCCGTTTTCGAACTCGATGGTTCCGTCGTGGCTATTCGATCCCGACTTGACTGCGTCATCGTCGTCAAAATCAGCGTCTACCTCCTGCTGCTCGGATTCGTCGTAGCTCCCGAATCCCATACACGTTCTTCTATGCGATTCGGATTGAAAAAGTCAGTGGTCACTGGTTTATTAGGGGTCTCCAAGTCCCCTTGATGTTCCGGAGGTGGCCCAACACGACCGGTCCCGACACCGAATATAAGGACCTCGTCATATGGTGGGCGAATCGGACAGCCGCCTGCCGACGGGGATCGATCATCGATACTACCGTTTTTGTCCCCGGCTGCCGACGACTTGCGTATGGAGGTCCATCACGTCACCGAGGACGCGGAGACGTTCACCTGCAACGCCTACTTAGCCGCCGGCAACCACCCCACGCTGGTCGACGCCGGTGCCATGGACGGCGTCGTCGACGAGATCCGCGCACACACCGACGACCTCGAGGCCGTCGTCATGACCCACCAGCACGGCGACCACGTCGCCCAGCTCGAGGCCGTCGTCGAGGCGTTCGATCCCGATGTCTATGCGTACGCCGACCACCCGACGCGCACCCACGCGATCGACGACGGTGACACGGTCGTGATCGGCGACGAGGAGTTCGAGGTCGTCTACACGCCCGGCCACGCCGACGACCACGTCTCGCTCGTCTCCGAATCGTCGCTGTTCTCCGGCGACGTGGTCGTCCACGACGACGGCGCGTTCGACTACGGCAGCTTCGGCCGCACCGACATGGCCGGCCAGTCCCGCGAGCGACTCATCGAGAGCATTCGAGACCTCCTCGAGCGCATGCCCGACACTGTCGAACACATGTACGCGGGCCACGGCGGCGTCTTCCACGGCGATGTGCGTGACGTCGTCGAGACGGCACTCGAGCGGGCCGAAAAACGAGAGCCGAAGTACCCCGACGAGTAGCACCGCGAGCGCTGCGCGTACCGGGTGCTGTAGCTCTGTTCGAGTGGGACTGGTGTGAGAAAACTGCTCGCTCGATTATGCCGCGCGCGCTTCCTTCGCCTTGGGGCGAAGCTTCTTGTATCCGCACTTGCGGCAGCGCTTGGCGTCTTTGGAGTTGCGAGCGTTACAGCGCATGCAGATCTGCTTCTCGAGCATCCGTTTCTCGGCGGCGTCGAAACTGGCCATACCCGGCCTTTGACTGGGGTGCATTTAGTCTCTGTGATCCGACTGGGGTGTTCGCGTCTCGAGTGACTGGTTCGAGAACCAACAGTTAGGTGCAGGCGACACGAAGTGGCCGATAATGGCGACCGGTCCGATTAGATGGACGTTCGACCCGCGTGAGAGCTGGCTCGCAGGGCTCGCGACGTACGCACCGTACGGTCTCTTTGGTGGGGTCGGCCTTCTGGCCCTGCTCGGCGGCGTGGCGCTCATCGTCTTCGGGACCGGCGACGCATCGGTGCTGGCGGTGCTCGTTGTGCTCGCACTCGTCGGCGGACCGCTGTCGCTGCTGTATCTCTGGCTCCTCGTGAACTACGGCTCGAACGGATCGAAGTGGGTCACACAGTACACCGGGGCGGCCCGCGTTACGAAACGTGGTATCGCCGTCTCGGCGGTCGTCGGTGGACTCCTCATCGTGACCGCGATCGCCGTCGCGGCCGAGTTGCTGGCGGTCTTCGTCGCCGCCGTGCTGGTCATCGTCGTCGTCACCAGCCCGCTCACGACGCCGGTCGCGCTCGAGCCACGGGAACGTCGACTGACGCTCGGCGACGACGAGGGGTTCGGCAGCCCGACCGTCGTGAGCCTCGAGAACGTCACCGGCGTCTGGCGGGTTCCGCTGGGGCCGCTGTCGCGTTGGCGGTTCGTCGTGCTCCGCCGAGTGCAGGGAAACCCGGTAGTCGTTCCAGTACCGGACCATCACGTCGAAACGGTCGATCGCACGCTCGAGGCGGGACTCACCGCGACCCCAACTGTAGAGCCGAAAACAGCCGGAACGACGCGCCCGATGCGGATCGTATTGGCAGCGATCGGGATCGGGTTCCTCATGACTGCAGTCGGGTTCACTGTGCTGATCGAACAGACGGGAATGACTGCTGGTGGGCGAGTGGTCGTTCCCATCGGGCTCCTCGTTATGTTCGCCACAGTCGTGCTCGGCTACGCTGGATACGAGTCGTGGCTCGCGCGCCGTTCAGAACCGTCGTCGGACGGGTGACGATGACCGTGGCTGGCGGTTCTAGTGGCTGCCCGCTCCGTCACTCCTCGTCGGCCAGATAATCGTCCTGTACCACGACGACCTCGCTCGAGTCCGTACACTCGCTGTACCGGCGCAGCGGTTCCTCGTTGAGCGTCAGGAAGGTCTCTCCCCAGCGGAACGGCTCGAGAATGTCCTCGGCTAGCTCCCAGTCGCCGAGGATACAGGCCGCACCGGCGAGCGCTTCGACGGTCGTCAACTGGAACGGGCGCCCGTAGTTGATCGGATTCGCAGCGACGAGAAACGGGAGTGCCCGGTGGACGCCGCGCATCTTGAACGAGGCGGCTTCGGCGGACTCCCACGAACAGTCGAGCGCGACTAGCGTCCCCAGCCCGTCTGCGGCGTCGGCCGGCGAGAGCGCCTGCTCGGCGTGGGGGTTGAGCACGATCCCGTAGGGCACCTGCCCCATCGACCGATAGAGGGTCGCCTTGTCGAACTTCTCGAGGCGACGCGCGGTGCACTTGTCGGGGTCGTCGTCACCCTCGTAGTAGACGTGACACTCCACACGAGAGGATAGGAACGGCCGCGAGAAAAGCGCACGGTTCGGGCCCGGTGTCGTACGCTTTTGTCGGTGGCGACGAATGCGGTGGTATGGATACGGAGCCGGACGGGACGGACGCCGCAGCCGACGACGGCCGCGCTCTCGTCCGTCGGTATTACGACGCGCTCGACGAGCACGACTACGACGCGCTCGAGGCGGTTCTCTCACCGACGTTCTCACAGCGCCGTCCCGACCGCACGTTCGAGGACCGCGAGGCGTTCGTCGCGTTCATGCGCGACGAGCGGCCGAATCCGGACACCAGCCACGAGCTCACGTCGATCGTCGCCGAGGACGACCGCGTCGCGGTGCGCGGCCGCGTGGTCGACGACGGAACGACGCTATTCGAGTTCGCGGACTTCTTCGAACTCGAGGACGGACGGATCGACCGGCTCGAGACTTACTCGCGGTGATCCTGATCAGGCCGAGCAGTTGTTCGGTCCAAGCTCGAGTTCGACCCGATCTTCCGGCGGAACCTCGGTGACGCCGCGATTGAACTCGATGATCTCCTCGTAGTTCGACGGCTTCTCGCCGGCATCGGCCATCCGCTCGACGAACGCGTCTTCGTCGAGTCCGAGCAGGTCGATGCCCGTTCGCGCGTCGCGGATCGTCGTCCGGATCGGCTCGCCGGGTGCGCCGTGTTCGAACTCGCCGTCCGCGGTGACCGTCACGTGTCCCGGCAAGACGACGAGACGCTCGGGTTCGGTCAGGATCGTCCGATGAAGCGTCTCGTAGAGCATGCGTGCACCCTTCTCTCCTTCGTCCTCGCTGAACTCGAGTTCCGTCCGGCCGGTCGAGTCGACGTGCAGCGTGTCGGCGGTCAGCAGCGCCGCGTCGTCGACCAGCAGGGATATCATCTCGCTTGTGTGGCCCGGCGTGTAGATGGCTTTGAGCTCGCGCTCGCCGACGGAGAGCACCTCGTTGTGCTCGAGCGGGGTGTACTCGCGCTCGACGTCGCGCTCGCTGGCGTGCTCGCCGAGGTAGTAGGGGACGCCGAGGTCGTCGGCCAACTCGCGACCGCCGGAGATGTGGTCGGCGTGGACGTGCGTGTCGATTACGCACGTGATCGAGAGGTCGGCCTCCTCGGCGGCGGCCGCGTACTCGTCGGTGTCCGCGGTCGGATCGACGACGACGGCCTCGCCCGTTTCGGTACAGCCGACGACGTAGCCCAGACACCCCTTTGCGCGCCGCTGAAGCTGGACGATCGTCAGCCCCTCGCCGACGTCGATCTCGACGCGGTCGTAGACGCCGCTCCATCCCTCCATACCGCCGTCGACGGCCGCAACGTCGAACTCATTGGTCGCTGAGTCGAGGCGCGTCGCCAGATTGCTCGAGGAGATTCCCTTCGCGCAGACGGCAATCACCCTGTCGGCGTCGCCGACGACGTCTCGTAATTCATCGAGGTGGCCGTCGAGTTCTTCCTCGGGGCCGAACGGGAAGTTGACTGCGCCCGAGATGTGCCAGGACTCGTAGCTGTCTTCCGGCCGGGTATCGACGAGAACGTACTCCGCGTCTCCGTCCTGTAGCTCCGCGAGCCGCTCGGGCGAGATTGTGTCGACCATACACGATCATACCCCTTCGAGCGATGTAAACGCCGAGGCGTCAGGTGCCGGGATCGCACCCGCGAGACGGACGATGGGAGCCGTCGTTTAACTGATATGCGATCCAATGGCCGATATGGCTCTGTCAGATTTCGTCGCCGCCGTCATCGCCGTCCTCCGTCGTCGTCCGTCCGATCTCCTGCCGCTGTACCTCCTCGGCGCCGCGATCCCCGCGATCGTCCGCGTTGTGCCGCTGCTCGCACTCGGCGTCGCCTACCTCCAGCTCGCGGCGACCGGTCGACTCGAGACGATCCGTACCCAGCTGGCCAGCATCGGATCGCCACCGGATCCCAACGCCGAGCCCGAGGCATTCGAGACGTGGGCCAGCGGCCTCGAGCCGCTCGTCGACCAGCTCGTGACGCCGCCGTTGCTCGCGCTCGCCGCCATCTCGGTCGTTGTGAGCATGCTGTTGTTCGCAGTGCTGTCTGCCGCCGTCGCCGCAGGCCAGCTGTCGGCCTGTTACGGCCGGCTCCGTGGAACTCAGGGACTTCACACCGGAATCGAGGGTGCGTCACGCTTCTGGCTCCGAGTTCTCGGGCTGTTCGTCCTCGAGTTAGTGTGCTGGGCGGTCGTCCTCGGGACCGTCGGCATCGCCACAGCGCTGTTCGCCGGCGGCATCTCGCTCGCGGCCGGGTCGGGGGCCGTCGCGATCCCCGTCGTCCTGCTGGGCGCGATCGTCGCGGTCCTCGTTCTCCTCGTCGTTCGTGCTCTCTTCGCGTTCGCGCCGGTCGCGATCGTCGTCGACGACGCGGGCGTGGTCGCCTCGCTGCGGAACGTTCTCGGATTCGTTCGCTCTCGACCGGTCGAAGCGGCCTTTTATTACGTGATCGCGATCGGGATGCTCGTTGCGCTCTCGACGATCACGGGCCTGCTCTCGCTGGTCGACATCGTCACCGTCGGCTCGCTGCTCTCTGCGCTGGTCGCCATGCCGGCGCTGGACCTGTTGAAGACGGCCATCTACTGTGGCTACCGGGATCGATTGCGGCCACCGGAGCCGCCGGCGCGGTCGCTTCGGGACGGGGTCCGGGCCGGCCTCCGTCGCGGCTGGCAGGAACTGATCGCGTTCGTCCGAGCGCACCCAGGAACCCACCTGTTCGCCGCCGTCATCGGTCTCCTCGGGTTCTGGATGGGGTGGATTGCCGCCGATCCCTTCGTCGGCACGTTCGAGGCGTCGATCGCGGCCCGTCTCGAGGGAGAGTTCCCGCCGACGATGGCGGCGAACCTGTTCGGCAACAACTGGCTGGTCGCGCTCGCGACGGCCTACGCCGGGGCTGCCTTTTCGATCCCGGCAATCGTCTCGTTGCTGTTCAACGGTGTCAGCCTCGGCGTCGTCGCCCGGCTCGAGGTCGACCCGCTGGAACTCGCTGCGTTCGTCCTCCCACACGGCGTCCTCGAGATTCCGGCGATTCTGATTGCAGGCGCACTCGGCATCTCCGTCGGCGTCACCGCCTGGCGGACGTGGCGGGGACGTGTCGGGCGGACGGCGCTTGCAGAGACGCTCGAGCGCGCATTCTGGGTGCTGGTCGGCGTCGGGATCCTCCTCGCGGTTGCCGCTGTCATCGAAGGTTTTGTCAGCCCGTACTACTACCGGCTGTTCCTTTAGTGGTGGCTACCGATAGGCTTCGAACTCCTCGCCGAATAGCAGGAAGTACGCAGTGCCGACGAGGCCGATTCCCGTCGCGATAGTGAAGGCGACAACTGGATCGCCGGCGAACACCTGCGTGCCGGTTAGCGGGTTCGAGATGCCGTCCCAGAGCAGGCCACCGAGCGCCGCGCTCGGGATGACAACCACGTTCCGTAGGAGGTAGTACGCACCGGTCACTCGGCCGCCGGTACCCTGTTCGGCGGGACCGACGATCAGCGCCTTGTGGGCTGGCAAACCCGCGAATCGAAGTCCCGAGAAGGCAAAGAGGACCGCAAGGATAGCGGGGTCGGCGGGCGCGTTAATCAACAGGATCGGAAAGATCGCGTACACTGCGAACCCCAGCGCCACAACGGGCTTCAGCCCAACGTGTTCGGCGGCTTTCGCGACTGGGATCATCGTCAGCAGGGCGACGACCATCTCGAGCCCAAGCAGAATCCCGAAGTACGACTGCGGCGAGAGGGCGATCGCACCAACGACCGGCAGGGAGACGGCGAGCCCGACCTCGAGAAACCGGGTGACGACGATCACGAAGAAGACGTAGACCATCCCGTTGGCGAAGCGGACCAGCGTATCGCCGATCAGCAGGGGCCGGAGTTCGGCGGGCATCGCCCGGAGATCGGACAGGAACTGGGAGACGCCCTCGAACTCTTTGCCGATGTCGTCCGAATCGGGCCTGTAGCGGACGTGCTGGACGACCGTCCCGACGACGCCGAAGCCGACGGCGACGAGCAAGAGTAGCTGAAAGGCGGTGACGATCTCACCGTCGCTTGAGCCGAAGGGGTAGAACAGGGCAGCGGCAACCAATGGCCCGACGAGGAAGGCGCTCCGGCGGAACGTCTCAGTGCTCGCGAAGCCAGCCGCCAGCTGCGAGGGTGGAACTGCCTGCTTGACAATGGCGAAGGTCGCCCCGAGCCCGAAGGACTTCCAGGCCTGTGCGAGCAGCAAGCCGAGAAAGATCGCAACGATCGCAAGCGACGTCGATCCGATCGAGATATTCGTAAGCGCGGGTGCAACGAGCCAGATCCCGAACCCAAGCGTCGAGCAGAGCCCGAAGGCCGTCAGGGCGTACCGCGAACCGATCCGATCTGAGATCGCTCCGCCGGGATAGGGGTAGACGGCGCTGATGACGTTCCCGAATGTGCCGAAGAGTCCAATGACGAACACGGAGGCCCCAAGCGCCGACATGTACTCGGCCATATACCGGCTCGTCATCTGAAAGCCGAGGCTAAAGGCGAACATCGCCAGCGAGAGGACAAGCACGTCCCGCTCGAGCGCGAAAAACTGCCGGAACGCATCCAGTGGATCAGCCCGCTCGTCTGCGGGCTCTTGCTCGAGGCTCATATGCCCTGTTTCGCAGTCCAGCGGCTTGAAACGTCTCCGTTGGACGGAACGATCGTCGATGCCGGCAGCAAAATACGACAAAGGGAAGGGCTCATTAGCCAGTAGTGTGAGGTTCAGGACATGGCATCGTGGAAACGGGACTTCGCCAGCGGGCTCGTCGTCCTCGGTCCCATTCTCGTCACGCTCTACGCTATCTATTGGCTTTATGGACTGGTTGCCGGTCTAACACCGGGACTGATTCTTAACCCCGACGCGCTCGAGCCGCTCATTTCCGGCTCGAGCGCACAGGCCGAACAGACGCGCGAGCAGGTGGCCCAGTTCCTCCGCGTGATCGTCGCGCTGACCGTCTTCGTCATCCTGACGTTTTCCGTCGGCTATCTCATGCGGACGACGATCGGCGGGCTGGTCGAACGGCTCGTCGACAACGTTGCGAATCGAGTGCCCGTGATCCGGGTCGTCTACAACGCCTCGAAGATGGCCGCCGAGACAGCCTTCGGGGAACAGGAATCGCTCCAGAAGCCGGTCAAGATCGAGACCTGGGAAGGACTGCGAATGACGGCGTTCAAGACCGGCAAGGTGACCAACGACGGCCGCGAAGTTCTGTTTCTGCCGACCTCGCCGAACATTACAACGGGGTACGTCGTCGAAGTCGAACCCAGCGAGATCACGGAACTCGACGAGGACGTCGAAGACGCGCTGACGCGCGTGTTGAGCGCCGGATTCGGTGATGCGAACCACCGCGGCATGGACGCCGGCATCTCGATCGACGTCATCGACGAAGCGAAGACGAGCAGGAGCAACGACGATTAAACAACGAAATTTTACGCTGCGGTCGCGGCGAAGCCGCTCCCTCGGTGAAATTTCGATCAAAAGCACTCCTCCTTCCCCGCCACTTCGTTTCGGGTCAGTCGTCGGCCCGCTCGCTCCCTACGGTCGCTCGCGGTGAGTATCGGTAATCGCCTGCCCTCCCCCGAGTCGCGCGCCCTCGCGTTCGCTCGGACACGCTCCTGGCCACAGCGATCACACGTTCAAAGACAGAGACAGAACCCAATTCGGTCGATCGTTCGGCTCGTCTCGAGCCCGGTAACCCGTGTCTATTGTGAGGAATCGATTACTCGATGTCGACGAACTCGAACCACTCGGCGTACTCGTCGGGGGATTCCTCGACGATTTCGAAGAACTTCTGCTGGATCTCTTCAGTCACGGGGCCGCGCGAGCCGTCGCCGATGACGACGTTGCCGACCTTCCGGATAGGCGTGACTTCGGCCGCGGAGCCGGTGAAGAACAGCTCGTCGGCGGTGTTGAGTTCGCCACGCGAGATGGAGACGTTGTCGTGGACGGTGTAGCCCAGATCCTCCGCGATCTGAATCACGGAGTCGCGGGTGATACCGTCGAGGATCGACTCCGAGAGCCCGGGCGTGTAGAGTTCGCCGTCACGCACGAGGAAGACGTTCTCGCCGGGGCCTTCGGCGACGTTTCCTTCCTTGTTGAGGACGATGGCCTCCGCGTAGCCGTTGCGGCGTGCCTCCTCGCCGGCGAGCATGCTGTTGACGTAGAGCCCGCTCGTCTTGGCGTTGGTCGGAATCTGGCTTGAGGCGTGTTTCCGCCACGAGGAGATCATCACGTCGATGCCGTTCTCGAGGGCGTCCTCGCCGAGGTAGGCACCCCACGGCCAGACCGCGATAGCGGTGCGAGTCGGGCAGTCTTTAGGGCTCACACCGAGGGAATTGTAGCCGTAGTAGGCGATCGGGCGAACGTAACAGGAGGGAAGTTCCTGGCGGCGAATGAGTTCTTTCGTCGCCTCGGTGAGTTCGTCCTTCGTGAAGTCGATGTCCATCTCGTAGGGCTTTGCGGACTGGAACAGCCGCTCTAAGTGTTCCTCCCAGCGGAACAGCGCCGGGCCCTTTTCCGTTTCATAACAGCGTGCGCCCTCGAAAACACCCGACCCGTAGTGGAGGCCGTGCGTGAGAACGTGGACCTGCGCCTCGTCCCAGTCGACGAATTCGCCGTCCATCCAGATCGTATCGACGTCCATCTCGTCGAATCCCATGATCAGAACTGTTGAAAGCCCCCGTACTAAGTGTTCGCGGTTTGCGGCTGTACGCCGGCTCAGACGGACTGCTGTCAGTCAATTCCGGCGCATCCGCGACTCGCCATGCGGGTGTGCCGGGAGCCAGTGATAGCAGTCCGTATGACGGGTCGATTTGGCCGCGACTCGAGCACCTCGCCCGAGCGGGTGTTATTGCCGTGCGGCGTCTCCGAGTCGCTCGAGGACGTCTCGGCCCTCGAGGTAGGCGAAGCCGTGGCGCTCGGCGTAGGCGCGGGCGTCAGCGGGAGAGAGTGCTGCGCCGGTGTCGTCGTCGAGCATCTCACAGACGACGACGGCGGGCGAGCGGTCGGCGGCGTCGGCCAGTGCGAGTCCGAGTTCGGTGTGGCCCTCGCGCTGGGCGAGCAGGTCGGGGGCGCCTTTCAGCAGGTGAACGTGGCCAGGGACCCGAAACTCGTCGGCGAAGTCTGTCGTCGCGGGCGTGGCGGCGGCCTCGCCGAGCGCCTGAATGGTCGTCGACCGATCCTCGTCGGTGATGCCGGTGTAGGTGTCGCGGTGGTTGACCGTCAGCGAGAACGACGATCGGTCGTCGTAGCCGAGTTCGTGATCGGCCGTCGCGGGGTGGTCGACTGCCTCCGAATAGAAGGGGAGATCGAACGCCTCCGCGATGTCGTGACCCAGTGCGACGCAGATCAACCCGCCGGCGTCGTTGCGCAGTCGGGCGACGGCGTCGGGCGTCACGGCGTCGGCGTGGTAGATCAGGTCCGTCTCGCCCTCGCGGTCGGCCGCGTCGTGGACGAGGATCGGCTCGCCCGCCCGCAGCGACTCGAGCGCGTCGTCGAACGCACTTGAGGACACGTCCGTCCCCGCCGCGACCCCGTCGGCGTTCGACCGCGGACCCGCCTGCCCCGTCATTCGCGATCACCCACCGAGACGGTGACGTGATCGCCGTCCTCGAGCCCGAGTTCCTCGCGGAGCTTGTCGGGGGCGATGACCTCGAGTTGGTCGTCGTCGTGGTGGGTGCGTTCGGGGGCGATGGTGTGAGCGTCGTCGTAGACCTCGCCGTCGGCGGTTTCGATCGTCGCGGGGTAACAGACGGCAGGGCCGTAGGTCCGCTCCTCGGACTCCCAGCCGTCGATGGGGACGGGCTCGAGCGAGGCCATGGCGCTGCGTCGGCGGACGCTGTCCTCGCGGAGGTCGACGTTCAGCGTGCCGGGAAACGGCTCGTAGCCCAGCCGCTCCTCGAACTGACGCTGATAGCCCGACAGCGAGATGTAGTGGCGTCCCTCGCCCATGCCGCTGGTGACGGTGCCCTCGAGTGCGACCTGGGCGTCCGTCTCGAAGATGCGACGGTAGTCCTCGTACTCGGCACGTAACGTGCGCTCGCCGGTCTCCGTAACCGCGACCCACTGCCCGTCGCTGACGGTATCGCGCTCGAGCAAGTCGGCACTCTCGAGGCGCTGAAGCCGACGGGAGGCGGTCTGATTAGATGCGTCGAGTCGGTCGGCGAGATGCGAACAGGAAATTTTGACGTCGCCCTCGAGTCCGCCCTCGAGTGCGAGCAGTTTGAGCACGGCCAGTTCGTCGTGCCCGACGGCGGACTCGGCTAGCACAGACATACACGCATCTATACCATAGTCCCCTAAAAGCATACCGGATGTGGAATGCGTAACGGAATTGTTACAGCAGGTCGGACGGGATCGCGTACGTAAACATCTCGAGGCGGGGAGAAAAAATCCTCCGGTCGATGGGGTCCGTTTGCAGTCGCTTCGCCGACCGAGCCCAGGGGAATCGTAAGTAACTGCGAACGGAACACGCCCTGAGTGGTGGCCTGAACTATTTGTCGGTCTGACTCGAATCCGAAATATGGTGATCGCGTCCCCGCTTGTCGCCGTCGTGCTGTTTCTGGTCGGGGTCGGGCTGATCGTATACAGCGCCGAGGAACTCGTCGAAACCATTACGAAAGCCGCAGCGGTGACGGGACTGTCGACGTTCGTCCTCGCGATCTTCTTTGCTGGCCTGGACCTCGAAAACTGGGCGTTCGGCGTCGCGTCGATACTCGGTGACCTGCCGGGCGTCGCGATCGGCTCCGCGCTGGGGTCCGGACTCTTCCTCGTCGGCGTTGCAGTCGCGGTCGGCGGGCTCGTCACGCCGTTCGAACCGATGATCGACCGCGACTATCTGCTCTTGTTGCTCGCCTCGCCACTCGTGTTGCTCGCGTTCATCGTCGACGGCACCGTCTCCCGGCTGGACGGATTCGCACTCCTCGTCTACAGAAAAAGCAGGTCGAGTGCCTCGGGGCTTAATGATCGTGAGAACTTTTGTTGGCCACGTTCGCTCACCAGGTGATGGGTGAAGATCGTCGGAAGGAGATCAAATATCATCTTTCAGAAGAGAAAATTGATGAACTCCTCCGCGAGGCTAAAGACGATCGCCGGAAAGAGCGGTTGGGTTTTCTGAAGAACCTCTATTATGGCGATTCGATTGCGGAAGCTGCCGACCGTGAGGGCAGGTCGGCAGCGACCGGCGGTCGCTGGGCGGATGCTT
>Ga0207733_100682_pt1 | contig 15528 bp, 15 predicted proteins | sample A23P3SouthBayCA_FD_187735 | JGI IMG/M metagenome (GOLD analysis project Ga0207733, IMG submission 187735) | Aerobic enrichment media microbial communities from Eden Landing Ponds, California, USA - A23 P3 (SPAdes) | ecosystem: Environmental > Aquatic > Marine > Unclassified | place: Emeryville... | reverse complement strand
GAGGACCCGTGGGTCGGCGGCGGCAACGCCGGGCCCGCCATCGAGGTCATCTACAAGGGCGCCGAGCTGGCGACGCTCGTCTTCATGTCGCTGGAGCAGAGCCCGGACGGCGACTACGAACTGAAGGACGGCAACACCTACTCCGAGATGGACACGTACATCGTGGACACGGGGTACGGACTGGAGCGGTGGACCTGGATGAGCCAGGGGACGCCGACCGTCTACGAGGCTATCTACCCGGACACGATCGAGTTCCTGAAGGAGAACGCCGGGATCGACCTCACGGACGAGGAGGAGGAGCTGGTCCGTCGATCCTCGACGCTGGCTGGCCACCTCGACATCGACGAGGCGGAGGACGTCGAGGCCGCCCGCGACAACATCGCGGACAAGCTCGGCGTCGACACCGCGGAGCTGACGGCGCTGCTGGAGCCGCTGGAGGACATCTACGCCATCGCGGACCACTGCCGGACGCTGGCGTACATGTTCGGCGACGAGATCGTTCCCTCGAACGTCGGGACGGGGTATCTCGCGCGGATGGTGCTGCGGCGGACGAAGCGCCTCGTCGACGAGGTCGGCGTCGACGCCCCGCTCGACGAACTGGTCGACATGCAGGCGGAGCGCCTCGGCTACGAGAACCGCGACACGATCCGCGACATGGTGCGCACCGAGGTCGAGAAGTACCGCGAGACGCTCGAGCGGGGCGGCCGCAAGGTCGAGTCGCTGGCCGACGAGTACGCCGGCACCGGCGAGCCCATCCCGGTCGACGAGCTGATCGAGCTGTACGACTCCCACGGCATCCAGCCGGACATGGTCGAGGAGATCGCCGCCGAGCGTGGCGCGTCCGTCGACGTGCCCGACGACTTCTACGGGCTCGTCGCCGCCCGGCACGACTCCGCACAGGCGTTCGACCGCGAGGAGTCGGGCGACGAGCGGATCGACGACCTCCCGACGACGGAGCGGCTCTACTACGACGACCAGGAACGGACGGAGTTCGAGGCCGTCGTCCTGGACGTGTTCGAGCGCGAGGAGGGCTACGACGTGGTGCTCGATCAGACGATGTTCTACCCCGAGGGCGGCGGCCAACCCGCCGACCGCGGGACGCTCTCGACGGACGACGCCACCGTCGAGGTCGAGGACGTCCAGATACGCGGGGACGTTGTGCTCCACCGCACCGACGACGACCCCGGAAAGGGCGAGTTCGTGACCGGGCAGGTCGACGGCGAGCGCCGCCGGCGGCTGATGCGGCACCACACGGCGACCCACATCGTCGGCTACGCGGCCCGGCAGGTGCTCGGCGAACACGTCCGGCAAGCGGGCGCCCAGAAGGGGCTCCAGTCGTCCCGCCTCGACGTGACCCACTACGACCGGGTGACACGCGAGCAGGTGAAGGCCATGGAGGCGGTCGCCAACGAACTCGTGCGCCGGAACGTCCCGGTGAAACAGGAGTGGCCCGACCGCCACGAGGCCGAGTCCGAGCACGGCTTCGACCTCTATCAGGGGGGGATCCCGCCGGGCGAGCAGATCCGGCTGATCCGCGTCGGCGACGACGTGCAGGCGTGCGGTGGCACCCACGTCAACCGGACGGGGGACATCGGCTCGATCAAGCTGCTGAAGACCGAACCCGTGCAGGACGGCGTCGAGCGGCTCGTGTTCGCCGCCGGCGAGGCCGCACTGGACGCGTCCCACCGCACCGAGGACGCGCTGTACGACGCCGCCGACGTGCTCAGCGTCGATCCCCAGGAGGTGCCCGAGACCGCCGAGCGGTTCTTCACCGAGTGGAAGGAGCGCGGCAAGACGATCGACCGCCTGAAGGAGGAACTCGCGGAGCTTCGCGCCGCCGCGGGCGGCGAGGAGGTCGCGGTCGGCGACGCCGTCGCGGTCGTCCAGCGGATGGACGCCGACAGCGACGAGCTCCGGGCGACGGCCAACGCGCACGTCGAGGACGGCCGGATCGCCGTGCTCGGTTCCGGCGACGGCGGCGCCGCGACGTTCGTCGTCGGCGTCCCCGACGACGTCGGCGTCAACGCCGGCGAGGTCGTCGGCGAGCTCGCGGGCCGCGTCGGCGGCGGCGGCGGCGGTCCGCCGGACTTCGCGCAGGGCGGCGGTCCCGACGTGGACGCGCTCGACGGCGCGCTCGAGGACGCGGCCGACGTCCTCCGCCAGAAGCTGGAGGCGTGACCCTCCGCCCCCCATGTCGCTGATCGACGCGCTCCCGTACCCGATGGGCGCCGCGGCGGTGCGGAGCCTCACCGACTCCGACCGGATCGTCGAGGCGCACCACGAGGTGATCGCACAGCGCTCCGGGACCGAGGTCGTCCCGGCGCTGTTGATCACGACCGAGACGAGGGCGTACGCCGTCGTCGAGGACCGCGAGGCAGAGCGCTACCGCGTGCTGGCGTCGGGCGACCGCGACGACCGCGAGACGGTGTACGCCGAGCTCCGCGAGTGGGCGACCGAGCAGGGGTACGGCGGCCCCTGACTCCCGACCGAACCGACTTTCTCTCCGCGGCCGATCCGGTTCGGGCGTGCCCGACGAACCCGACGACGCGGAGCAGATCCGGGAGTACGACAAGCTCGTCCGCGACGGCGTCCCCGACGTGATCCGCGCGGCCGACGAGACGCCGGTCACCCGGCGGGTTTCGGGTGCGGAACTGGACCGCTATCTACTCGACAAACTCGTCGAGGAGGCGACCGAAGCCCGCGAGGCGGCCGGCGACGCCGGGGGGTCCGTCGACGCCGAACTCGCGGACCTGTCGGCGGTGCTGGAGGCGCTGATCGAGCGTCGCGACCGCGAGCGGATCGAGCGGCTCCGCCGCGAGAAGGCGGCGGACCGCGGGGCGTTCGCCGACGGGATCGTGTTGGAACGGGTCGAGTCCGCCGAGTGAAGCGATCGCGGCGGGCCTCGCGGTCGATCCGTCCGGCGACCGAAACCCCTACTCGGCCGGACGGCAAGCGCGTGACATGGATCCGCGAATCCGCGAACATGCCGAGACCATCGTCGACCACTCCATCGAACTCGAGGCGGGCGACGACCTCGTCATCCAGCTCCCCGCCGAGGCCGAGGACCTGGCGGTCGCCCTCCACGAGTACGCCGGCGACATCGGCGCGAACCCCGTCTACCTGAACAACTCCCAGCGCGCCACCCGCGCGTACCTCCGGGCCCGCGAGGACGACTTCGAGCTGCCCGACCACGAACTCGCGCTGTACGAGGCGGCCGACGCGTTCGTCATCGCCCGCAGCGGCGGCAACGTCTCGGAGAAGGCTGACATCGACCCGGAGACGACCGCCGACTACAACCGCGCGCGCCGGCCCGTCCAGCGGGAGCGGCTCTCGAAGACGTGGTGTCTCACGCAGTTCCCGACGAGCGGGCACGCCCAGCTGGCGGGCATGAGCACCGAGGAGTACGAGAACTTCGTGTACGACGCGGTCAGCCTCGACTGGGAGGCGCAGGCGGAGTTCCAGCGACAGATGGTCGAGCTGATCGACGACGCCGAGGAGGTCCGCATCAGGTCCGGCGAGGAGACGGACCTCACGATGTCCGTCGCGGGCAACACCGCGCTCAACGACGACGGGCGGGCGAACCTCCCGGGCGGCGAGGTGTTCACCGCGCCCGTGAAGGACAGCGTGAACGGCGAAGTGTACTTCGACCTGCCGCTGTACCGGCAGGGTCGCGAGATCGAGGGCGTCCGGCTCACCTTCGAGGACGGTCGCGTCGAGGAGTTCTCCGCCGAGCGCAACGAGTCGGTGCTCGCGGGCGTGTTCAACACCGACGAGAACGCCCGCTACCTCGGCGAGCTCGGGATCGGGATGAACCGCGCCATCGACCGGTTCACGTACAACATGCTGTTCGACGAGAAGATGGGCGACACCGTCCACATGGCCGTCGGCTCGGCGTACCCCGAGACGGTCGGCGAGGGCAACGAGGTCAACGAATCCGCCGAGCACGTCGACATGATCGTCGACATGAGCGAGGACTCCGTGATCGAACTGGACGGCGAGGTCGTCCAGCGGGACGGGACGTTCACGTTCGAGGATCGCGAGGACGAGTGAGCGCGTAGCGCGAACGAGTCCTCGAACCGAACGGGGAGCGAAGCGACCCGTGAGGATCGCGAGCCGTGAGCCGCACGTCTCCGACGGGCGACGACGCGCTTCCGTGCGGCTCCAGTTGACGAGATGAGATCCGCGCCGGAGCCGTCAGTGAGTCCGTATGCACGTACCGCGTCCGCGGTCGGCGACACCGTTCGCGGTACTGCGGACCGACGGAACCGATAACGTTCACGGAAGTGCATGTACTAATATATTTCTCTCTGTACGCCGGTACCGGGATTTATGCGTGTGTGACCATGTCACTCGGGTGTGCCCAAGGTGAACTGTCCCGACTGCGGCCGTCAGATCGGAATGCACGAACTCGAGGCGAAGACGACGGCACAGTCCGGCGGCTTCTCGACCCGGTACCGCTGTCCGTTCTGTCAGACGGACATGGAAGACGTGACCGAGCTCATGGTCTGAACCCGGCGTTCGGCTGGATCGACCGTTCTCACCGTTCGCGGCCCGCCGCGGACCTCAATTCACTCCTCGACGTCGAGGTCGAACTGCGCGTTCTCCACGACCGTGTTGAGCACGACCGAGGTGTTGGTCTCGCGGATGTCCTGGTCGGCGAGCAGTCCCTTGATCCCCTCGTTCATCTCGTCGGTGTCGTGGAACTTGCCGATCGCGATGACGTCGTAGTCGCCGGTGACCTCGTAGACGGACACCATCTGCTTCTGGTCGCGCAGGCGATCGACGATGTCCGGCAGCGCGCTCCCCTCGACTTTCAACTGAACGATCGCCGTCACGTCGTAGCCGATTCGGCCGTAGTTCACCCGCGGTGTGTACCCCTCGATCACGCCCTCGTCCTCGAGATCGCGGAGGTGGTTCGAGACGGTCGTCACCGACACGTCGAGGTCCTCCCCCAGCGAGCGGAGGCTGGCGCGACCGTTCCCGAGGAGCGCGTTCACGAGCTTGGCATCGAGGTTTTCGTACGTCATTATAATCGACCACGGGTGCCTCCCTTTAGAATTTGACGGATGTCCACTACGAGCGAATTGAAGGGGAAATTGCACGGACCGTCAACTCCTATATGCCGGGAGTGTATGGAGTCAAACGCCACAACATGACGGACGGAAATACCAAGGCTGACGGCGGCCTCAGCGCCGTCGAGCAGGACGTTATCGACGAGATCGACGAGAAGGGGATCGACTTCCTCCGCCTCCAGTTCACAGACATCATCGGGACGGTGAAGAACGTCTCCGTCCCGGCGACGCAGGCCGAGAAGGCGTTCACGGAGGGTATCTACTTCGACGGCTCCTCGATCAACGGGTTCGTCCGGATCCAGGAGTCCGACATGCGGCTCAAACCCGACCCGGAGACCTTCGCGGTCCTCCCGTGGCGGACCCGTGCGGACGACGAGGGTGGCGCCGCCCGCCTCATCTGCGACGTGATCGACACCTCGACGGGCGAGCCGTTCGAGGGCGACCCGCGGCGCGTACTCAAGAACGCGCTCGATCGCGCGTCGGAGATGGGGTACGAGGTCAACGCCGCGCCCGAACCCGAGTTCTTCCTGTTCGAGGAGGACGACGAGGGTCGCGCGACGACCGAGACCGGCGACCACGGCGGCTACTTCGACCTCGCGCCGAAGGACCTCGCCAGCGACGTCCGCCGCGACATCATCTACGGGCTCGAGGACATGGGCTTCGAGATCGAGGCGTCCCACCACGAGGTCGCCCAGGGGCAACACGAGATCAACTTCGAGTACGACGACGCCCTCTCGACGGCCGACAACGTCGCGACCTTCCGCACCGTCGTGCGCGCCATCGCCGCCCAGCACGACCTCCACGCGACGTTCATGCCCAAGCCCATTCCGCGGATCAACGGCTCGGGGATGCACACCCACATCTCGCTGTTCACGGAGGACGGCGAGAACGCGTTCCACGACGAGGACGACGAGTTCGACCTCTCGGAGACGGCCAAGCAGTTCACCGCCGGCATCCTCGACCACGCCGAGGCGCTCGCGGCGGTGACGAACCCGACGGTGAACTCCTACAAGCGGCTCGTCCCCGGCTACGAGGCGCCCGTCTACGTCGCGTGGTCCGACCGCAACCGCTCGGCGCTCATCCGCAAGCCGGCCGCGCGCGTGCCCGCCGCCTCCCGGATCGAGGCGCGGTTCCCCGACCCGTCGTGTAACCCGTACCTCGCGTTCGCGGCGCTCATCCACGCCGGCCTCGACGGCATCGAGCGCGAGCTCGACTGCGACGACCCGGTTCGGGAGAACATCTACGAGTTCGACGAGCAGAAGCGCGAGGAGTACGGCATCACCACGCTCCCGTCGAACCTCGGCGAGGCGCTGGACGCCCTCGAGGAGGACGAAGTCGTACATGACGCGCTCGGCGAACACGTCAGCGAGAAGTTCGTCGAGGCGAAGTCCGCCGAGTACGACGACTACCGGGTCGACGTCTCCGACTGGGAGCTGGACCGCTACCTCGAGACGTTCTGAGGTCGCCGCGGCCGGCCCTCACCGCCGGGCCACTCCGTCGACCGCTCGCGTTTTTTCGACTCGGTCGGTCACTCCGACCGTTCGGTCGGACCTGCTCCGTCGCCGTCCCTGTCACCCTCGCCAGGTTCCGCCTCGGTGATGAGGTCTTCCACGGGCTCGGTGTTCGCGCCGTCGTCCCGCATCGCCCGAACGCGCCCGACGACCGTCGGCCAGGCGACGACGAGCGCGACGCCCGCGAACGACAGGGGGACGGCCGCAAGCAGGCGGAACGGGGTCGTGTCGGGAACGACGCCGAACACGTACGGGAGCCCGACCGAGGCGACGGCGTACGCGGAGCCGAACACGGCAGCGATGAGCGCGAGCCCCACGACCGTCTCGAGGGGACCGACGGTCGTCGTGTCCGTGCCGCGAACTCGCCAGACGGCGTACCCGCCGAGTCCGCCGCCGAGGACGATGCCGGCCTCGAGCACCTCGCCGCCGTGCCCGCCGACCGCGGCGACGACCAGCGCAACCGCGCCGAGCCCGGCCGACAGGAAGAACGCCCGGTCGGGGTTCGGACGGAACCCCCTCCGGGCGACCCGCTGGAACAGCCACAGCCCCGCGAGCCCGACGGCGATGCCGACGACGACGTCCGCGAGGTAGTGGACGCCGAGCGCGATCCGGGTGAGCGCGACGACGCCGATCAGCAGCGCGGCGACGCGCCGACGGCTTCGACGGGTTCCAACGTCGAGGAACGTCGCGAGCGCGCCGTACACCATCGTCGCGCCGATCGCGTGCCCGGAGGGGAAGCCGAACCCGTCGCCGGTGGCCGTGTCGACGTAGACGCCGTGAAACAGCTCAGGGAGCCACAGCGGGACGGTCGCCTCGCCGGCGCCGGGCGGCCGCGGAAACGCGAAGACGCTCTTGAAGCCGACGGTCACCGCCAGCGCGCCGAGGCCGACGGCGACGACGGTCGCGCCGACGCGGCGGGGGTTGGCTGCCAGCCGGTCGTCGCCGACCCAGTACAAGAGCGCGAGGCCGAGATAGAGGAACCACGCGTCGCCCAGTTGCGTGAGGACGGCGGCGACGACGGCCGCCCAGTCGGGCAGCGCAGCCGCGCCGGCGGTGATCGTGCGGAACATCCGCCAACCTCACCGCCGGTCCCGGACGGCGTCGAGCGCGCGGGCGGGCACCGACACGAGGTTCAGCCCGACGCCGACGAGGAGGAACAGCGTGTACAGCCCCAGCGTCGAGAGGAACACCACGAGCATCGCGGCGATCGCGACCCACTCCTCGAGGAAGTAGAACGCGCCGAGGGTCATCACGGTCCCGTACAGCAGCACGAGGTACGGCCCCCATCCGCGGGCGTGCCCCCGCCGCATCCGCCGGCGGACGTACCGCTTCAGTTCGGCCTCCACCGCCGGCTTCTCGATGGTCCGGTCGTCGATCGCGTCGAGGTCCGCACGGAGTTCGGCGACGCGCTCGTCCAACTCCCCGATGTCCGGCGCCGGACGACCCTCGTCCTCCTCGTCGTCGGCCGCCGTCCCGGCGCTCGCGGTCTCGCCGCTCATTCGTCACCTCGCACGCGTGTCCGTCCCTTTATCCTGCCGGTCTCTCGCCTCGACGGGGTCCGGCGGTCACCGCTGTCGTCCCTCCGCTCCCGGCGAACGACGTTGACGACGGCGCCGACCAACACCAGCGTCCCGCCGAAGTAGAGGAACGTCACGAACAGCAACACGGCGCCGAGGACGCCGTACACGGTTCCCCCGTCGCCGCCGTCGGCGGCGCCGAACTCGACGTACGCCTGAAACGCCACGCGAAGGACGGTCCAGCCGACGCCGGCGAAAACCGCGCCGGGGAGCACGTCGCCGAGGCTCACCTCCGAGTCGGGAAACACGTAGTACACCGGGAGGAACGCGGCCGTGAGAAGCGCCGGCAACGCGAGGAAGCTCGCGACGACGGTCACGACGCCGACGTCGACGACCGCCACGGCAACCCCGAGCAGGACCATCGCGCCGACGCTCCCGCCGATGCTCGTGGCGACCACCAACGAGTCGCGAAGCTGGTCCACGATCCCTGTGGGGTCCTCGACCCCGTACACCTGCGAGAAGGCGATGTCGAGGCTGCGAAGCACCTTCAGCGCCCCCCACAGCGTCAGGGGGAGGCTGATGAGCGTCACCGACCCCTGCCCGGGACCGTCGACGAGCGCGGCCACGAGCAGTTCCTGCCCGCTGTCGGTGAGCACCTCCGCGCTCGCGTCGACGACCGTGGCCGCGAGTTGCTGCCCTCCCACCGTCACCGCGACGATCAGCGACAGGACGGCCGCCGGCAGCAGCGAGACGAACGCGTAGTACGCCACGCTCGCCGCGAGGAAGGTGACCCGCTCCTCGCTCGCCCGCGCGGCGACCTCGCGGAGGAACGACGCCGATCGCCGGAGCGCTCCAGTCGTTCCCGCCGAGTCGGGTTCTGCCTGCACATCGAGCGTTTCACGCGACCGCGAGAAAAGCGCACGGTTCGTGTCGGGACGGCGAGAGCTGGCTGACCGCAGCGATCGACGGAGCGCCGGTCCGCTCTCTCCCGCTCGGACGGGAGGCCCGTCGGAGCGATCGCTCGGATCAGGCGTGTCCGGCGAGCACCGCGTTCGTCGCCGCTCCGACGAGGACGAGCAGGTTCGCCGCGTAGAACCACGCGACGAGCACGACCAGCCCGCCGAGGACGCCGTAGATACCGACGCCGCTGCCGGCGGCGGCGTACGCGCCGAGCACGGCGCCCGTGGCGGTCCAGCCGACCGCGGCGACGAGCGTCCCGGGGATCACCTCCGTGCGCGACACCGTCGTCGCCGGGAGCGAGTAGAACAGCGGGAACAGCGCCACGGTCGACAGCAACAACACCGCGACGGGGGCGCCCCAACGCGCGAGCGACTCGTTGGTGTACAGCGACAGGCCCCCCGCCGCGAGCAACACCGCGAGGATGCCGAGCCCGCCGACGCCGAGCGCGAACGCCGTGTCGTGGACGCGCGACCGCACGCCGCGCTTCTCGACCCCGTAGACGGCGGCGAACGCGCGGTCGAACCCCCGAAACAGCTGCACCACCGAGAAGGCGGCCAACGTTCCCGCGACGACGACGATCCCGCGTCGGTCCGTCACGTCGGCGAGCGAGGCCCTGAGGAACGCTCGCCCGCGGGGCGTCAGCAGCTCCCCGCCCGCGGTGACGGCTTCGGGGGCGACGACCCCGTCTCCGGCCCGGGTGAGGAACGCGACGATCAGCACCGCGACCGGGAGAGTCGCGACCCCGCTGTAGTATGCGAGGCTCCCGGCCACGAACGTGGCGTCCGCGGCGCGGAGGGCGCGGACGACGGCGCCCGCGACCGCTATCGGACCGTCGCCGTCCACCTGTGATCCCCCGTCGCCGGCCGGCCCGGAGCCACGACCGTCGTTCGACACGTCGACCGCGTTGTCAATCGAGGTCAAAGAGGGCGGCGACCGGATCCGGAGCGATCGTTCGGCCGCCTCACGCGAGGCCGGCGGTCGCCTCGCGCATCTCGGCGACCGTCGCGTCGGTCTTGAACGCCGTTCCCGAGTAGTGAGCGTGGGAGGCGTCGAAGCCGGCCTCGCGCAGGACGCCGATGAACTCGTCCATGCCGACGGCCGGACGGCTCCACTGCTTGCACAGGCGGTGCTGGTCGTAGTGGGTCGGCGTGTCCAACTCGGCGGCGACGGTGTCGAGCAACGTCCTCGCGCGCTTCGCCTCGCCCATGTCGTCGGTCACCTCGCCGGCGACCCGCTCGGTGAACTCGGCGTCGGCGACCGCTCCCAGCCAGATCGGTCCGGCGGTGAGGACCCGGTTCGATCCGCAGTACGGACACGACTCGGGCGCGTCGGGGAGCCGACCGAACTCGTGGTCGCGTTCGAGGCAGTCCTCGCAGTGGTGAACGAACCCCAGCGAGTCGAGGGTCGCCGTCGCCTCGGTGGCGTTGGCCTCCAGTTCGAGGTAGGTCCGGGCGTAGTGCCGGGAGACGTGCGAGCAGACGGGAACGGCGGCCTTGTCCCGGCTGGCGGCCCGGCGCGCGAGCGCGCCGATCAGCACGCGAAGTCCCATCTCGGGGTGGTACTCGGTGTTTCGGGGGAGCGTGTCGTACCGGCGGACGCCCGACTCGAAGTGGGCGCCACACAGCGGCGCGGTGTCGGTCGCGGTGACACACAGGAGGTTCCGCGTGCCGGCGACGGCGGCGTCGGCGAACGGCATGGGGGAGCCGTAGGGGTCGACGTCGACCACGTCGAAGAACCCCTCGTGCAGCAGCGCGTTCGCGTCGCGCTGGATCGCCTCCCCGTCGTAGGGCTCGAGGTTTCGCCCCGCGAGCGCGACGGCGTCGTCGTCCACGTCGGCGGCGGTCACGTCCCATCCCTCGGCGGCCGCGCGGGTGGCACGGACCCCGGAGGCGGCCATCGCGTCGAGGTACGTCCCCGCACGCGGCTCGCGGTCGGCGTAGGCCCGAAGCGTCGCGACCGTGACGTCGCGGTTCAGTTCCATCTCGGGGTTGTAGAACACCTCGTCGGCGCGGCCCTCGCTCGCGCCGTCGCGCGCGCCCTCGACCTCGACGGTGACGCCGCCCTCCGTGACCTCCATCGTTGCCGGACGTGCGCCGCCCGTGGGGTTAACTGGCGCGGAATCGGCGCGCGCCCCGAGCCGTCGGCGACCTCGCTCGCCCGCTCTCGACCGGGACCGAAGCGTTTTGCCGGGGCCACGCCAACCGGCGCCACGTGACTCGAGGCGACGGCGACGCCGACCCGGACACGACACCAGAGGCCGCCGCCACCGATGCAGGGCCCGCCAGCGGCGAGGACCCCGCCGCCGACGACGAGGACCTGACCACGGTGGACGCGACCGACCTCGCTCCGGGCGCGTTCGCCGATCTCGCTGCGGAGGACTGGCGCGCGGCGCTGGCGGCGGCCGGCGAGCTTCGGCCGCCGGTCGTCGCCGAGATCATCACGCTCCACGGCGACCGCGGTCGCCGGGCGATCGAGGCCGTCGGGGAGGGACGGGTGAAGCGGTACCGCGACTTCACCGTCGTCGTCGGCTATCGGGACGAGCACGTCGTCGAGGACGGCGGCTGTGACTGCCGGGACGCCACCTACAACCTCGACACCTCCAACCCGAGCGAGCGCTGCTGGCACGCGCTCGCCGTCGACGTCGCCGAGCGCGTCGACCGCGTCGACCACCACGACATGTGGTACTCCGAGGTCGCCGAGTTCCTCTGACCGAGCCGCCGCGCGGCGACACGGTCGCAGCCACGCCCGGACGACGCCGCGTGCTCGGTCACTCGAACGACGCCGTCTCGACCGTGAGTCCGTAGTACACCGCCGGTGCGAGCGCCAGCGCCACCGCCGACAGGACGGCCGCGGGGGACACCGATCCGGCGAACAGCGCGGCGAACAGGACGGCGACGCCGAGGACGGCGCCGGCGGCGACGGCGCCGAGCCTGGCGGTCGGCGTCGCGGCGAACCCGGCGGCTCGGGCGGCGATCGCGCCCGTGATCCACAGCGTCAGCGCCGCCGCCGGGCCGAATGGCGTCCCGAGGAAGAGTCCGGCAAGCAGCAGCGCCGCGCCGGCGCCGGCACCGGTGAGCAGGAGCACCCGACCGTCGGGGAGCGTGCGGACCGGCGCGTACGTGACGGCGTATATCCACGAGGGTGCGGCGACGAGCAGTCCCATGAGGGTGCCGCGCAGCGTCGCAGCGGCGGTTCCGCCGGTCGCCGCCGCGTCGGCGACGAGCACGGCACCCACCAGCGTGCCGGCGACTCCCACGGCCCGCGGCGGCAACACGCCGGTCGGATCGTCGTCGTGATAGATCGCGTACACCGCGAACGGGTACAGGAGACCCACACCGGTGAGCAGCGACCGCGACAGGTCGCCCGTCGCCCACAGCGCGAACGCGCCCACGGGCGCGGCGAGGAGCACCCCGGTCAACAGCGCGAGCTCGGGAGCGCGGCGGTTCACGACCGATGTACGAGCGGGGCGAGCAAAAGCCCCCCGTCGTCGCCCCCCGCGGGTGTGCCGCGGTCTGGCGGTAGCCCTACACGAGCGACTCGATCAGACGGAAGCGTTTAGACGATGCCGGAGGTAGCTCTCCGCATGGCGGACTGTCCACTTGCGGATGACTGCCCCCGGTTCTCCGAGCGGATTCAGGGTATGGGCTGTCAACACTACGGCGACCGCGGCGGCGCCGAGTGGTGCAACGAGTACGACATGCCGATCTCGGATCTGAAGCAGCAGCCGGTCAAACCCGGCGAGGAGGTCGTCGTCGAGGTCGACGACATCCACGAGAGCGGCGCGGGCGTCGGCCGCACGGACGACGGCTTCATCGTCATGGTCGACGGCCTGCTCCCGCCCGCCCGGGCGGTCGTCCGCATCGATCGGGTGAAGCACAACCACGCGAAGGCGAAACACATCGTCGAGCGACTCCCCGACGAACCGGACGAGGGCGACGAGGGCGTCGAAGGCGAGGGGGAGAACCCGGCGATCGACGAGGAGACCGAGGCCAAGCGGGGCGAACGGCTCGGATCGCGCGACAACTTCTGGGGATCGTAGCGCCGATCCGCCCCGGACGTCGCGGCTGGACAGTCCGTACTATCCTTTTTGTGTGCCGGGGTTCGATCGATTCTCATGACCACTGAGGGGAGCGTCGACGCGGTCGATGTCGCCGAACTGCTCGACCGCTCCGGCTTCGACGCCGACCGCAGCGTCCTCACCCGTCGGCAGGCGGAGGTGCTCGCGCTGCGCGAGCGCAACGTCAGACAGGCGGACATCGCCGACCTGCTGGGAACCTCGCGGGCGAACGTCTCGAGCGTCGAGTCGTCCGCCCGCGACAACGTCGAGAAGGCGAGGGAGACGGTCGCGTTCGCGGAGGCGCTGTCGGCGCCCGTCCGGATCGAGATCGCCGCCGGAACCGACCTCTATGACGTGCCCGATCGCGTGTACGACGCCTGCGACGAGGCCGACGTGAAGGTCAACCACACCGCGCCGGACCTGATGAAGCTCGTGAGCGACGACGCCGGCGACGCGGTCCGGGGCCGGGAGGTCGTCGCGCCGATCCTCGTCGGCATCACCGGCGCCGGAACCGTCCGGGTGCGACGCTCGGAGCAGCCGAACGGCGAGTAACCGCACGTCCTGCCGCCTCTGGCGGCTTTTTGCGCGAGTCGGTCGTACCCGCAGGTATGGATCTCCGACTCGACGAGAACACGGCGCTGGTGACGGCCAGCTCGAGCGGCCTCGGCTTCGCCTCGGCGGCGTCGCTGGCCGCCGAGGGCGCGAACGTGGTGATCTGTGGTCGAACGCCCGATCGTCTCGAGGCGGCCGAGGCGGCGCTTTCGGACGAGCCGGGAGCGGTCCTCGCGGTCGAGACCGACATCACGGACCGCGAGGACGTGGCCGCGCTCGTCGAGGCGACCGTCGACGAGTTCGGCGGCCTCGACCACGTCGTCACGAGCGCCGGGGGCGTCCCGCCGGGCACCTTCGACGGGACGACCGACGACCAGTGGCGCGGCGCCTTCGACACGCTCGTGATGAGCGCCGTCTGGACGCTCCGGGAGGCGCGCCCGCACCTGACCGACAGCGACGCCGGGACGGTCACGTGCATCACCTCGACGTCGGTCCGGGAGGCCATCGACGGCCTCGTGCTCTCGAACGCCGTCCGCCGGACGGTGATCGGGCTCGTGAAGACGGTCTCGCGGGAGTGGGCGCCCGAGGTGCGCGCGAACGCGGTGCTCCCGGGCGCACACGAGACGGCCCGCATCGAGGAACTGGTCGAGGACGCGCTCGACCGCGGCGAGTACGACAGCTACGAGGAGGGCGTCGCCGACTGGGCCAGCGACATCCCGCTGGACCGCATCGGCGACCCGCGCGAGTTGGGCGACGTGGTCGCGTTCCTCTCCTCCGAGCGCGCGTCGTTCGTCAACGGGGCGGCCCTGCCCGTCGACGGCGGTCGCCTGCGGTCCTGAGCCCTCGGCGAACTCCGTCTCCGCGCTCAGAACCGACCCGCCCGCTTCAGTCGGTCCACCGCGTCGCGGACGCGCTGGGCCTCCTCCCTCGGAACGACGAGCACTCGGTCGTCGTAGGCGACGACGCACAGCCCCTCCACGCCGACCAGCGAGACGTGCTTGTCGTCCGCGGCGACGACGTTGTCCGCGGCGTCGACGGCCAGCGTCTCGGCGCCCCCGGCGACGACGTTCCCGCCGGCGTCCGCCCCGAGCACGCGGTCGAGCGCGTCCCACGCTCCGAGGTCGTCCCACGCGAACGCCGCGGGAACGACAGCCGCGCGCTCTGCGCGCTCCATCACCGCGTAGTCGATGCTGATCGGGTCGACGGCCGCGAAGCCCGCCTCGGGATCCGGCTCGTCGCCGTCGAGCGCGTCCGCGAGCGGCTCCAGCGGCGTGTCGCGCGCCTCCCGGAACAGCGCCGCGGGCGTCCACGCGAAGATGCCGGCGTTCCAGTAGTACCCCGCGTCGACGTACTCCGCGGCGGTGTCGGCGTCCGGCTTCTCGTGGAAGGCGGCGAGGTCGCGGTAGCCGATCGTCGAGCCCTCGTCGGTCCGCTCCTCGCCGGGCTCGATGTAGCCGTACCCCGTCGCGGGTCGGGTCGGCTCGACGCCGAAGGCGACCAGCCGGTCGGTGTCGGCGGCGACGCGCGCCCCCCGCGCCATCGTCGCCTCGAAGGCGTCGCCGTCGGGCACGTGGTGGTCGGCGGGGAGGACGACCACGACCGGGTCGCCGTCGACGGCCTCGCGTGCGCGGTGCGTCGCGTACAGGATCGCCGGCCCGGTGTCCTTGCCCGCCGGCTCGACCACGACCTCGGCGTCCGGGGCGTGCTCGGGCACCTCGGGGGCGAACTCGGGTCGGGTGGCGACCAGCGTCGCGTCCGCGAACCCCGTGCGAGCGGCGGTTCTCGCGAGGAGGCTTCGGTCGTCGTCGGGGTCGCCCAGCGCGAGGAACTGCTTCGGGCGGTCGCTTCTGGAGGCGGGG
>Ga0207733_100677_pt1 | contig 15558 bp, 19 predicted proteins | sample A23P3SouthBayCA_FD_187735 | JGI IMG/M metagenome (GOLD analysis project Ga0207733, IMG submission 187735) | Aerobic enrichment media microbial communities from Eden Landing Ponds, California, USA - A23 P3 (SPAdes) | ecosystem: Environmental > Aquatic > Marine > Unclassified | place: Emeryville... | reverse complement strand
CCTCCAGTTCGTCCACGCGTGCGGCCAGCTCCGCACGCGAGGGCGCGTCGTCGGATGGGGCGTCGGGAGTGTCCGTGCTCATCGTTACTCGGTCTTGCGGACGTAGTGTTTGTACACGTCGTCGCCCTCTTCCTGCTCGACGAGCTCGACGCCCTCGGTGCCGCCAGCCCACCCGTCGATGTCACTCATACTCCCCGGATCGGTGGCCAGCACTTCGAGGACCTCACCTACAGCGAGGTCGTCGATCGCGCCTTTCGTCTTCACAACTGGCATGGGACACGATGCACCTTTCACGTCGAGCGTCTCCGCGATGTCAAATTCAGCGTTCATTGGTTATCTGCTCCGTGAGTCTGTATTGGAGCTATCGCACAATATCACCTAGTCAAGTAAAAGATTGTTGGTTCTTGGATGTTCAGCAAACAACTGCTATCTCGGACGTACGGCGCTAAATGGATTTCTGTGTCTTCTTAGGCGATCTCGGGTGCATGTATAGATCCATCTGATCAATAGTATTGTTTAGAATGTGGGTTACTATGCAAATGCTTTTGTGCATCCGACCGATAGAAACGAGTGCATAACATGAACGCTGACGACTTTCCGACGCCGGACGTCGACGTGGACTCCGTCGATCCGGAAACGCTGAAAGACCGTATCGACGCCGGTGAGGACGTGACGCTCCTTGACGCGCGCATGCAGTCGGACTACGACGAGTGGCGTATCGACGGCGACAACGTCACGTCGATCAACGTCCCGTACTTCGAGTTCCTCGAGGACGACATCGACGAGGCCGTCCTCGAGCAGATCCCCGATGACCGCGAAGTGACTGTCCTGTGTGCGAAAGGCGGTGCCAGCGAGTACGTCGCGGGCACGCTCGCGGAACGCGGCTACGACGTCAACCACCTCGAGGACGGCATGAACGGCTGGGCGAGCATCTACGAGGCCGTCGAGGTCGAGCGCTACGACGGCGCCGGCACGCTGTTGCAGTACCAGCGGCCCTCTTCGGGCTGTCTCGGCTATCTGCTCTACGACGACGGCGAAGCCGCTCTCATCGACCCGTTGCGGGCGTTCACCGACCGCTATCTCGATGACGCCGCGGACCTCGGCGTCGACCTGCAGTACGCGCTGGATACGCACATCCACGCCGACCACATCTCGGGCGTGCGCGCCCTCGACGACGAGGGCGTCGAGGGCGTGATTCCCGAGGCGGCTGTCGACCGGGGCGTCACCTACGCGGACGAGTTGACCACGGCCGAAGACGGCGACACGTTCGCTGTCGGCGACGCAACTATCGAGACCGTCTCTACGCCCGGCCACACAACCGGGATGACCTCCTATCTCGTCGACGGTAGCCTGCTCGCGACCGGCGACGGGCTGTTTATCGAGAGCGTCGCCCGCCCCGACCTCGAAGAGGGCGACGAGGGGGCGCCCGACGCTGCCCGCATGCTCTATGAGTCCCTGCAGGAGCGCGTGCTGACCCTGCCCGAGGACACGCTGGTCGGTGGCGCGCACTTCAGCGACGCAGCTGAACCTGCCGAGGACGGGACGTTTACGGCACCAATCGGCGAGCTCGTCGAGGAGATGGACGCGCTCACGATGGCGGAGGACGATTTCGTCGAGCTGATCCTCTCGGACATGCCGCCGCGACCGGCCAACTACGAGGAGATCATCGCGACGAACCTCGGGCAGAGCGCGGTTGACGACGAGGAGGCGTTCACGCTGGAACTCGGGCCGAACAACTGTGCCGCCAGCCAAGACTCGCTCGCGGGTGACTAACCACGCCAATGGTCACTGACCCAGTACTGCTCCAGACGGTTGCCGAGCTGTTCCCGAACGGGATCAGCAGGTACGCCGTCGGCGGACTGCTAGTCGGGCTCGGGACTGTCGTCATCTACCTTGGAACGGGGATCCCAGCCGGCGCGAGCACGTTTCTGGAGTCGACGCTGTCGTATGTCTCCGACCAGTCGCGGTTCCAGCAGTACGTCGGCTCGCGCGACTGGCGCGTCGTGTTCACGGCCGGCATCATCCTCGGTGGGCTGGCCTTCGCGGCGACGTTCCAGTCCGGTCTGGTCACGAGCCCGCTGTACGAACCTGGAACGACCGGCCAGCTGTACGAGGTCGCCGGTGTGACGCTCTGGATGACCGATGTCCAGCCGTGGCGGTTGTTCCTCGGTGGCATCTTGGTCGGCATCGGGACCCGGATCGGAAAGGGCTGTACGTCAGGCCACGGCGTCTGTGGCGTCGGCTCGGCGTCGAAAACGTCGATCGCCGGCGTGGTGACGTTCCTGACCGTGGCCATCGGGACCGCGCAGGTCGTCGCCGCGCTAGGGGTGAGCCCGTAATGGCGGACAGACATCCGCTGTTCAAGCCGCTGATCTTCGTCGGCGGCCTGATCTTCGGGTTCGGGCTCGGGTTCAGCCACATGGCGCGACCGGAGGTCGTGCTGAACTTCCTCCAGTTCGACGACCTCGGCCTCCCGTTCGTGATGTTCGGGGCCGCAATCGTCTCCGGGATCGCATTCGCCCTGTTGCCGCGGATTCGGGACACCGCACCCCTCACGGGCAACCCCTACGAGCGCCGGCTGAAGCCGTTCGACCGGAACGTCCTCGTCGGCGGCGCCGTCTTCGGCGTCGGTTGGGGACTGTCCGGCATCTGCCCGGGCGCGGCGTACGCGAGTCTCGGCGTCGGCAACGTCACCATCCTCTGGGCGCTCGCCGGAATGTTCGTCGGCGCGTACGCTCAGGGCTACTGGCGGAGCCACAACCAGGCGCGTGACACCGCCGCGACGGGCGCAGACTAACTCACACATGGACCCCGCTCTCATCGCCCTCTTCGCCGGTGCAGCGCTCGCCAGCCTGTTCATGGCATGGGTCATCGGTGCCGGGTCAAGCGGCGCGACGCCGTACGCCCCTGCGGTCGGTGCGAACGCCATCGGGACAATGCGGGCCGCGTTCCTCGTCGGCATTTTCGGCTACGCCGGTGCCGTTACCCAGGGCGGCAACGTCTCGGAAGCCATCGGCAGCGGCCTCGTCGGCGGCATCAATCTCCCGGTCGCCGGGGTCATCCTCGTGCTCGTGTTGGGCGCGGGGCTGATGGCGGTCGGCATCACGACCGGTTATCCGATTGCGACTGCGTTCACCGTGACCGGTGCTGTAATCGGCGTCGGCCTCGCCCTCGGCGGGATTCCGGTCTGGTCGAAGTACCAGCAGATCGCCGCCGTCTGGGTACTGACGCCGTTCGTCGGCGGTGGTATCGCATTCGGCATCGCGAGCCTCCTCCCGCGTCCCGACGTCCCCGAGCGGTACAGTATACCCATACTTGCCGGGCTCGTCGGGGCCGTCCTCGTGAACGTTCAGTTCAGCTTCCTGGGTGAGGGGAGTGCGGCAGGAACCGTTCGCGGTCTCGGACAGCGGGTGCTGGCAGTCGACGGACTCGCGTCGGCGGTCGGGATTACCGGCATCGCGGCGCTGGCCGTCGCGGCCGTTGTCTGGTGGGACGTCAGCCGTGACGAACGCGGCGGCTTGCGTCGGATGCTACTGGCGCTCGGATCGCTCGTGGCGTTCTCCGCGGGCGGGAGTCAGGTCGGGCTCGCCGTCGGGCCGTTGCTGCCGCTGCTCGACGAGATAGGGATGGTTTCGACGTTCGCCGTGCTCGTCGGAGGCGGTTTGGGGATGCTCGTTGGCTCGTGGACGGGCGCACCGCGGATGATCAAGTCGCTCGCACAGGATTACTCGTCGCTCGGGCCGCGGCGCTCCATCTCGGCGCTCGTGCCGTCGTTCCTGATTGCACAGCTGGCGGTGTTGCTAGGCGTCCCGGTCTCGTTCAACGAGATCGTCGTCAGCGCCATCATCGGGAGCGGCGCCGCGGTCGGTGGCCGGGAAGCGATCGACGCACAGAAGATTCTTCTGACGGTGGGAGCGTGGGTCGGGTCGTTTGTCCTCTCGTTCGCGCTCGCGTACGGCGTTGCGTTCCTCCTCTTGTAGGCGGCGACGAGGGAACGCTGTACTGTTTGCTGTCTGCTTTTTGACGCTTCACGCCAGTGTGGCGGCCGTGGTGCTGATCGTCGATTCCCTCAGACTGCCCGGGGCGGCGGAACGAGGAAGACGTTCCCCGTCGCCTGTGCGACGACTTCCTCGGAGACACTCCCTAACAGGAGCCGCCGGATACGGCTTCGTCCCTTCGACCCGACGAGGATCGTCGACGGCGTTACCTCCGCTTCGACGGCGAGGATTTCGTCGGCGGGATCGCCGTGCCGGACCTCGATCCGTGTCTCGATACCCCAGTTTTCCAGCGTGCTCGCGTGCTCAGCCAGCTTCTCCTGTGGGCTGATGTCGCCGTCGACGCCTTCGTCTTTCGGCGACCGAACGTGAACGAGAGTTGCCTCTTCGGTCGCGTGACGGAGGTACGAGAAGGCGTCGAATGCTCGGTCGGCGTTCTCAGAAAAGTCCGTCGCGAAGAGAATACGCTGAAAGAGGTGCTCCCGGAGAACGTCGGGGTCGTCGGTCGCCCGCTCGACGCGGTTGACCAATAGCGGAACGACAGTAGTCCGCGCGAGGTTGCGTGCGGTTGAGCCGATGATGCGATTCTCCAGCGGGCTCTGACCCCGTGAGCCGACAACCGATACATCGGCGTGGACGGTCTCAGCGATACCGTTGATACGTCGATAGGGGGTTCCCCGGACGACGTGCGTCTCGACATCGAACCCTGCAGCTTCTATTACCGTCTGATACTGGTCTAGCCCCTGTTGGCGTCGCTCCTCAAAATTCACGCCGGGCATTCCGGAGTGGACGTTCGCCGGAACGACTGTCACGAGATGGATCGTATCGATGCCGATACGGCCTAGGCACTTGAGACAGGTTTCGTTCTCTATTGCAGCCTCACTTGCAGCCGACAGGTCGGTCGCGCAGAGGGCCCTCATATCGACACGTTTGTCGAGCGTTGATAACAGAGTTTTGTCTGATTTTGTAGGGATAGTCGGTAATCGGACGTACACTGACTGGTTTCTGAAGCTGCCAGCGTCGATATGTTTCCTGTAAGTTATCGATACCCTGGTCGAGGTTACCGGAATATAGTATTGTATGGTAATCCCAAAACCGTTATAGGCACGAAGCAGGTAGGGGGTATTGAGCAGAAATGTACAAGCAGCGAATTTCCGCATTCGAACGTCAGAGGGTGAACCGATGGCAGGACTAGAGATTCCCACGTGGGACCCGGAGACAGCCTTGCTTATCGGCACGATTCTACTGGAAGCGATCGTGCTGTACGTGGGCTATGGTGGCCTCGAACGGCTCTTCGGGCCCTATCTCATGAAGCTCTTGGTCGGAGGTGAAGCAAATGCTCGATAGTCTCCTTGACGGGCTCGGGATCTTGGAGACCAGTCCCGAGATGCTGGCGCTGTTCGTTGGGTTCGGCCTCGTCGTCGGGGTCCTGTTCGGGTTCTTCGGCATGGGCGGGTCGTTCCTCGTTACCCCTGCCCTGCTAATGCTGGACTACCCGGCACCCGTCGCGGTCGGGAGCGGGATGGCATTCGTCTTCGGAACGGCTGTCATCGCGACCCTGAAGCACCATGACCTCGGGCAGGTCGACTACAAGCTCGGCGCCATCATGATCACCGGGACGACGATCGGAATCGAGGCTGGGCGTGCCAGCGTCTACTACCTCGAGTCGCTGGGACTTGCTGGCGGCATCATCAGTGTCGCCTACGTGCTCCTGCTCGGCGGTGTCGGAGCGATGGTGACCCGTGACGCTTTGAACAGTGACGGCGGCGGTGGAATCGATCACGAGGCAACTGACAAGGACCTCGACGAATACGAGATCCCCGAAATCGCCAAGACGATTCAGCAGACCGTTCGGATCCCGCCGATGGTGACGCTCCGCGGCGACGTTCGTGTCTCCGTGTGGGTCATCACGGCCGTCGCCTTCGCGACCGGTCTTCTGTCCGGCTTCCTCGGCGTCGGTGGCGGCTTCATCCGGATGCCGGCGATGATCTACGCGATCGGTGTCCCTGTGCCCGTCGCCGTTGGCACCGACCTGTTCGAGATCGTCTTCTCCGGCGGTCTGGGAAGTTACCTCTACGGACAGGGCGGCGGCGTGAACCTCGGTATCGTCGTTCCACTGCTGTTCGGGAGCGCACTCGGTGCGCGTATCGGCTCTGCCGCGACTGCCGTCGTCGACGCTGACGGCATCAAGATCTACTTCGGCGGGATGCTCTTGATCGGTGCCATCGCGGTTGGTGTCGGCGAGATCGGTTCCTACATCGGAAGCCCGACTCTCGAACTGCTCGGGTTAGTGCTCGTCATCGGCGCGGCTGTCGTCGTCGCCTTCGCGATCCTCTACACGTCGATTTCGTCGCTTCGTGAGACGCGTCGGCAGCGGACTACAGTTACAGACTAATCTGCTTTTGCGCCAACCCGCTGCCCATTCGGGCTGATTTGGGCGTCTACGCTGTTGAGGTTTCTAGAGTGAAGAGTAGCTGTTCACGGGATATTCCTCTCTCTTTGGCTCATCCCGAAATTGTGCGAAATGCGCAAAAGTCTTTTAATCGCCTGAGACCTACATAGCGTTGATACCGATGCCAGATTCGATGTCTGAACAACTCCGCCGGGACATGGAATGCGAGGGGCTGCTGGAGTGCTTCCACGGGCTCAAAGAACTTGACAGGGAGTGCTTCAAGGCGCTCGTCGAGGCCGAAGAACCACTGACTGTCGACGAGATCGCCGACGCAGTCGACCGTGAGCGCTCGACCGCCTACCGTGCCATCCAGCGGTTGCTGCAGACCGGTTTCATCGAGAAAGACCAGATCAACTACGACCAGGGTGGCTACTACCACGTCTATTCACCAACGGATCCCTCGAAGATAGCCGATGACATGCAGCGTCTGCTCAACGACTGGTACGCGAAGATGGGGCAGCTCATCCAGGAGTTCGAAACCAAGTACGAACAATCCGAAACTGCGGCCCCTGCCGCCGAAAGCTAACTTACTCTCTTTTCTAAACGTCGGCTTCAGCTACTCTCCTCGAGGAGCTAAATTTCGCGCGGTATAGAGTTCTAACCGATATTTCCATCGACAGCCGTTCTTGGGTAGTATTGTACATATTACCCAAAACCCTTAATTAGCGCTGGTGCATACATACTGGTGATGGCAACTGATACTGCATCCGACGCTGGTACCGCGACCACGAACGAACCGCTCCACGTTGACGGGCAGTCCCAGCTCAACGACGTCGTCGCAGAATACGACGTCGTCCTCACGGACTTCTACGCCGACTGGTGTGGTCCCTGCCAGATGCTCGAACCAATCGTCGAGACGCTGGCTGCCGAGACCAGCGCGACTGTGGCGAAAGTCGACGTCGATGCCAACCAGCAGCTCGCTGCTGCCTACGGCGTTCAGGGTGTTCCCACGCTGATCCTGTTCGCCGACGGCGAACAGGTCGAGGAAATCGTCGGTCTCCAGGGGGAAGACCAACTCCGCGCGCTCATCGAGACCTACACCGAATAAATGACTGAGGACATCCACGATCTCGTCATCGCTGGTTCAGGTGTTGCCGGTCTCTCGGCGGCGGTCTACGCTGCTCGGGCCGATCTCGACCCCTTCGTCCTCGAGGGCGACGAGCCGGGCGGCCAGCTCACGCTGACGACCGATGTCGAGAACTACCTCGGCTTCCCCGATGGTGTCGGCGGCATGGACCTCGTCCAGCGCGGGAAGGAGCAGGCCAAGCAGTTCGGCGCGCAGTTCCAACACGGTCGCATCGAGGACGCGGTTCTGGATGAGCAGCCGCTAGAGCTATCGCTGTCCACTGGCGACACGATCTACACACGGTCGATGATCGTCGCGACCGGTGCGAGCGCACGCTGGGTCGGCGCCGAGAACGAGGAGGAACTGATGGGTCACGGGCTGTCGACGTGTGCGACCTGTGACGGCGCGTTCCACCGCGGCGACGACATCCTGGTCGTCGGTGGCGGCGACAGCGCGATGGAGGAAGCGCTGTTCCTCACGAAGTTCGCCGACTCAGTGACCGTCGTCCACCGCCGCGAGGAGCTGCGTGCGTCGGAGATCATGGCTGATCGTGCTCGCGAACACGAGGACATCCAGTTCCGCTGGAACACGGAACTCGAAGCCATCCACGGCTCGCAGACGGAGGGCGTTACCGGTGCCACGCTCGTCTCTCATCCTGAAGGGTATCCCAGAGAGAAGGGCGAGTCCGGGATCGACGTCGACCGGGAGACCGTCGAGGTCGGGGGTGTGTTCTACGCTGTCGGCCACGCGCCGAACACGCAGTTCCTCGATGGCACTGGCGTGGAACGGGACGAGAGTGGCTATATCTTCACGCAGACCGATGCTGCTGGTCGGCCCACAGCCCAGACGGCTGTCGATGGAGTGTTCGCTGCTGGCGACGTCGCCGACCCCCGCTACCGGCAAGCGATCACGTCCGCCGGTACCGGAAGCATGGCCGCGCTCGACGCTGAAGCGTTCCTCGAGACGCTCCAGGACGAAGACGAACCGACGGCAACCGCGACAGCTTGACATCCTCCCCGCCCTGAAGGGCGAGGATTCCCGACTGCCGTTGGGATATTGTGGTCTACGGGACAACCTGTTCTTGTGGGGCTACTCTCCCCGTCGATTTATCGAACAAGCGCACCGATGGCTGTGCCAAACAGCCGTTACTCCTATCCCGAGCGGGATTCGGAGTTACCGTGGCTCGCATATTCTCCGCCGCGTTCAGGTCGCTGTTAGCGACTAATTCACAGTTCTCACACACGTACAACCCGCGCTCAACGCGGTTAGAATCTGCTTCTGTGCCACACTCACAGCACGTTTTCGAGGTCTTCAATGCGCCCTCGGGAACCCGCTCTACGTCGATGCCGCGTTCCTCTGCTTTATACTCAATGTGGCTCAGGAGAGTTTCAAACGCCCAACCGTGTAGCCGTTTGTTACCGTGGCGGCCCCAATCAGAACCATCACGGATTTTCTTTGGGTGACCAACAGCTATCGTTCCGACATCGTGAATTGCACACTGCTCTACGATGTCCTTCGACAGTGCGTGCAGGAAATGTTCTTGTCGTCGTGCCTTCTTTTGCCGAAGTCGCTGTGCCTCGTTGCTCGGGCCGTTCTCACCTTCCGTAGCGTATTCTTCGTGACGGAAGTAGTGAGCATCTTCATTCAGCGCGTTGCCCGGATACAGCAGCGTTTTGTCACCGACAGAGACAGCCGCAGTATTGCAAATACCAAGGTCAACACCAGCAGTTTTCTCACCTGGGGTTTCGGGCGTGTCAATCTGCATCTCACAGACGAAATGCAGTTCCCATTTCTCACCAGTCCAGACAGCACGCACCGTCTGGACGCTCTCAACACCGTCGAGCGTCTGGTTATCTGCCTGAACCGTGAAATCGCAAAGGATGTAGTCTGCGGCGTACCGAGACTTCTTCATATTCGTTCCCTTTGAGAGACGAACACGGTTGTATTCGGTATCCAGTTTGAAGCCCTGATTCTTCCACGTCACGGTTGAGCGCGGGTGTTCGTCACCGCTCTTGCGGTAGCCGGGCGGATTTGCGCCGGAATCGCCCTGCTTGTACCACGAGACGAACGCTTCACCGAGTTCTTGGAGAACTCGTTGACTGGACTGAGAATGCAAGTCCGCATAGCGTTCGTGATTCTTGAGATACGAACAGAGTTCGTCGGCGTCTGGAATGTGGCCGATAGCATCCCACACACGAGAAATTGTCCACCGCCCGATGTTCCATAGCTTGCTGGCGGCGAAGCCATGCGAATCGAGGTCATCGTGGACTTGCGAGTGATTGGTGATACTCGCTTTCAGTGTCCGGGTGACAACCTGATTCGACACACGTAAGCATAATATTTTGAATTACATAATTGCTCGGATTGCATTTTCGCGTGGAATATCCAGTCGTAGCTACGAGCGAGGTTTAACTCCGAGATGTCGGATTCATCCCCGCCCTGAAGCGCGGGGCTTTCTCCTTGCTTCTCCGTAATCCCGACCTGGCACACCGTTTTGATTTCCTTGAGATAACCAGTGTGTCCTTGGACTGTTTACCCTCCCGTGGCGGTTCTCGATGAATGATCGATGTAGCCTGCTCACGGAGCAGATATTCTGTATAAGTAGATGGTACAGAGTGCGAGGATAGCCTCAGCTACCTTCGCTGCGACGGCCAGCGGGTTCAGGTTCCCCCGCATATAGAACGCGTCAAAGCTGAAACCTTGGAACACAAACAGCGCGAGAATAGTGACAATGGCGTATCCCGCAGCGACAAGAAACAGCTCAGGTCGCCAGTATCGGCTACTGTACAGGAGGACCCCGCCAAGAAACCCAAGGCCATTCAGAATAAACAGGGTCCCTAGTGTCTGACTGAAGCCCATGACACGTGGACCGAGCAGTAAGTGGATGCCAGCAGTGGTAAGAGTGGCCACGATTGCGAGGTACCCGACTGGATGCGATGGAAGCGTAAAAAACGAGTCCTGGCATTGTGTCGACTGAGCGACTATAATACGGAATCATCCCCGAGGTGTATTAAATCCATATGAGTCTCCCAACATTTCGGGAATCAGATAGAATGATGACTCACAAACGCAAACGTACGGGACAACGCCTGAGCCAGAGTTCGGGGCTTGGTCACTAGTTACAGTCCCAACATCGACCGAACCCGTTCTATCAACCCGCCCTGCTGATCGAATATCCGTGTCATCTCCTCGTCGGTCAATTCGAAATCGAAGATCGAGAGGTTGGCTTGTAGATGGGGGTGGCTCGACGCTTTCGGAATTGCAGCGACCTGTTGCTGCTGGATGAGCCAGCGGAGCGTCACCTGTGCTGGCGATTTCCCGTACCGGTCACCAATCGTCGCCAATGTGTCGTCGTCATTGACGCGCCCTTTCGCCAGCGGACTGTAGGCCGTCAGCATGATATCGTGATCGATGCAGTACTCCAGAAGATCTGTCTGGTCAGTGTAGGGGTTGTACTCGACCTGATTCGTACAGATCGGTGTCTCAGAGGCTTCACGTGCGTTTGCAAGCTGGTCTACCGAGAAGTTGCTTACTCCGATATGTCGAACTTCTCCAGCAGCCTGGAGTTCGTTCATTGCCTCGATGGTTTCCTCAATCGGGACGGATCGACTCGGCCAGTGGATTAGCAACAAATCGATCGCCTCGAGGCCAAGCTTTTCGCGACTCTCTCTGGCGACCCGCTTGGTCTCCTCGTAGTCGAGGTTTGTCCGCCAGACCTTGGTCGTAATGAACAGGTCGTCTCTACTGACAGCCGTGTCTGCGAGTGCCTGCCCGATCGCAGTCTGGTTCTCGTAGTACTCGGCCGTATCGATGTGGCGATAGCCAATCTCCAGACCCTGAGAAACCGTCTCAGTACAGGTCCGGCCACGCAGGCGATAGGTTCCCAGCCCGAGTGCCGGGATCTGTGCCCGATTTGTGTTGACGTATTCCACAACGGGGCTTGGATCGACTGCGAAAAAGCTCCTGTGCCGACGGTCGTGACTGGTCTGTACCCCCAACTGGAGGCCGTACCCCAACTTGCTTTTTGCTGGTGGCCGTACCCGATGACAGATGCGTGGTGGCTTGAAGCAGTTCAAACAGCCGTTGTGCTACGTGATGGCGCTCCTATACGTCGTTGCGGGGAGCTTGCATTTCGTCGTGCCGGATCTGTACGTCCAGATCGTGCCGCCGATCTTGCCCGCACCGCTCGCGCTGGTGTATCTGTCTGGCGTCGCCGAAATCGTCGTCGGGCTCGGCCTGTTGGTGCCACGAACGCGCTCATACGCCGCATGGGCGACAATCGCGTTGCTCGTTGCGATCTTTCCCGCGAACATCTATATGGCTGTGTCGATGGTCACCATCGAGGGTGCGCCCGGTGGCGGCGATCCCTCATCGCTGGCCCGCTGGGCCCGGTTGCCGCTTCAGGGCGTGTTGATCCTCTGGGCCTACTGGTACACCGACTGAGTGCTGAAATCACCCGGAGTGACTGACTATTGGTAGGTGTCTGAAATCGGTACGAACTATCGACGAAATTCGATCTAGTCATCCAGTCGCCATGGATAAAGTTTCCAGACACAGCCACAGGTGGTGTCTATCTGCCATCATCCTCGTCGAGCATGCCGACAGCGTCGTCAAGATCCTCGATGTCTTGCGATCCCTGTTCCTCATCGATGCACTGAAAGATGCCCTCGAAGACCCCGCAAACGACGAGGAGTTTCGTCGTCGGCTCACCGATACCTACTACGACGACCGCATTGACTACGACACCATCGAAGCGATCCTCGGCCGCGAGGAGGCGATGCGATTGAAACTTCTCCGGGAATCAACTTATTCGACGCCCCACATACCCGAACTCGAGGACGACCTCCCGGGTGATGATGCCTTCTATGACCGTGAGGTCTCCGAATGGACGGGCACTCCTTCGTCTGATTCGGACGTATCGCGAACGTGACGATGCCGGAGCACGCCGATACCGTTGTTGACACGAATGTATTGCTGAATCTCACAACACCGGTCGTTGACGGGCAGTCTCACAGGCACCCTCTGGCAGGGACCCGCTCAAAGTCCTACTCGCGGCATTCTTGTTTCATTGCCTGCTGCTCTCGCCCGGGAATTTGGAGCGCTCCATACACGTCCTTGTCAATATCAATAGTAGCCATGTGGTTATTTATCCGTCGTGTGAATTAGGGGCAACGCGGATTGTAACGGAGCGGAGAACCTGCGTCAGAAGATAACCCCAGGAGGAGAGGAGTAGCCGCTGTGTGGCACAGCCATCGACGCACTTGCTTGACTCAGAGAGTAGGGTATTCGCCCCACGAGAACAGGTCATGTTGTAAACCGGCAAGATACCGCCTCTGAGATATGGGTCGCCCCAGCGCGAACGCTAAGGTGGATATCACCCTTCGAAACAGGCCACTGGACTCCCGTCTGCCCAGGGATTGGGGTCCAACGCGTCGGCTCCATCGAAACCGTGCCGCGTCGTTCTTGCCCGGACGACCCGTGCCGAATCAACGTAGTACGTGACGTACTGAGTGCTGTAATCGAATTCCATACCAGGGTGAATCGTCCCGGAACCGATGTACTGCAGTCGGACGACGGCCGAATTAGCCGGGCCCGCGGTGACCCACGAATCTTGGACAGAGATGTCGAACCGGGTCAGATAGCTGTCGCGTTCGCCGTCAGTCGTTATGTCGGTGTTTGCTATCATCTCAGCGTTCTGCCTGTAGGCCAGTTCAAACGTGGTGACGTACTCCAACGCAGCCTCGCCAGCGGGTTCCGATGGCGGTCGCCCGGGATACTCACGGGGTGCAAGCGCTCCGTCACGATCAACCGGCTCGGCCATCGGTCGGGAAACGGCCGAACAGGACACGTTCGGGGGCGTCTCCGGAATCTCGGTGGCCCAGCCAGCGGTCGCAGTCGGCGTCTCCGTGCCGGTCGTCGTCTCGTTTGAACCAGCCCCCTCGGGAGCGAGACACCCGGCTGACGCAAGTCCAACACTACTGCTGCCGAATACCTTCACGAGATGCCGGCGTGTTATGGTCATTGCACGTGTGGCGGTACCAGCCTCGCCGATAAATGGTTTCAGAACGGTCAAAAACGTATTTGAGCCAGCCTGCTGATTAGTGTGAAGAGACACGCTCGACAATTCACGTGGGTCAGCCCGGGAGCGATCAGCCCCAAAGACGCATCTCCGGGAGAGCGACGCCAGGCGCTCTTCGACGAGTCCGTCACCGGTGAAGGAATCAGAGCGCTGTCGCCACGTCCTGTGGACATACGTCTGACAGGTTCGATATATTATTCGAGGGCTATGCAAGATGGAGCGCGCGAGTCTTGCATCCGAACAAGCGCCGGGAGAGCTGTCGTGGGGCCCTCCACCTATCGTCGATCAGGAGTTCGAGGCTCTGTCACGGGGGGTCATCATTCCCTCCTTCACACCCTGCCTAATCAGGAGTACATTGATCGGATTGGCGGCGATAAGACCTAACGATAGAACGAGGTGATGGCCCCGAGGCTTCCGTACCACGTGAATCCCGCAGTGATGCCACCGAGCAACAGGACCGCCTGTTGGGGGATGCCGTCACCGTCCGCGTTCCCGGTCTGACCGGGAGCAGATCGTCACTGAGCAGTCCCTCGGCGAAATGCCCCGACGAGAACAACGTCGCATTGATCGCGCTCCCGGCCAGGGGACTACCCGTGATTACAAAACACCTGTCGTACTTGGGTGCTGAAAATACAATCCAAATTATACTTTCTCCTGCCATACCGTTGCTTCTGTTTTATCAGGCATTCCAACGGAGCAGAATAGACGAGTATATATCGAACATATAAAACGCCTATACGACGACAGCCGATAGCCCAACCGAACATCCTGTGTCTGACACCGAAACAAGCCAGCCGCGCATCGAGCAAGCACTCGCTGTCGTTCAGAAAGAAATAGACTGCATCGAGGCAGAATTGATGGCCTTCAGACGCTTTCGGACCCGTCTCGTGTCTATTGAACCGACGGGACAATGCGCAGCTACCGTCGATACGTCAGCGGGCGGGATGTCAGCGCTCGGTACCCGGCAGTCGAAACCAGATACCAGCCTGCGTGCCGTCCGGGAGGCCTATCAGGAGACAATAATGGCTGTGCCCCACTTCGAAGCTGAGTACGACGATTCGCTGGAAGCGAATATGTCGATGGAGTTCGGGGCGGAACTCGGCACCCAGATCGCCACGGGAACGCGGTTGACACCGCGGTTGCACGAGGCGCTGCTGACCGCGAGCGAGGGGGCACGCGACGAACGCGAGACGCTGCTCCCGGCACTCGAACGCGAGCGCGAGTCGTTACAATCGGTACGAAACACACTCGACGACTGCGAACGCCGCGGGAGCGCACTTGGTGCGAACGCACGTCGAACAACCGACTCGGTTCGTCTCGACAGCATCGATAACCAACTTGCCGAAATCGAAATAGACTGCGAGTCGGCAGCTGCGACCCGCCAACAGCTGCTCCACGGGCGGTCGGCTGCTGCCCTCTCCGGCATCGGCGGAACCAGTCTCGTCCGGTACCTGTACGGCGATTGTTTGGTGACGTGTCCAGCGCTTGCTGATATCGTTGCATGTCTCGACACGATCAGACGGCACCGCCGTTACTGTCTGGTATCGACGTGCTGAGGGTGGGAAGGCGGCTGTTTAGCGGCCCCTGAGGCAGTCTGGCCAGACCGCTTTGAAATATTAGAACGTATTCACCGCCCCCGAATTATTATCTTGCTCTTTCACGAACTGAGATGTATGAGCGTTGATACCGATCCACCACACCTATCAGCCCCCGTTCCAGGCCTGCGGCGTCTTACACATGCGCAGTTCAGCGGTGTGATTGCTTTGCTTATCGGATTCAGCCAAATGATCGTGGGAACTGTCGCTTTGGATGGGCTGTTGACAGTCATTGTTGCATGGGGAGGGGGGCTGCTTTTCGCTTTCGGGTACAATCTCATTCAGAACAGGCCTGTGTTCTACAGCGGATGGACCGAAGACGGTGAACCTGGATGGGTCAGTTTGTTGATCTCAGTGGTATTAACCGCGGC
>Ga0207733_100674_pt1 | contig 15735 bp, 15 predicted proteins | sample A23P3SouthBayCA_FD_187735 | JGI IMG/M metagenome (GOLD analysis project Ga0207733, IMG submission 187735) | Aerobic enrichment media microbial communities from Eden Landing Ponds, California, USA - A23 P3 (SPAdes) | ecosystem: Environmental > Aquatic > Marine > Unclassified | place: Emeryville... | reverse complement strand
GACCGCCCGGATCACCTCGTCCTTCTCGTCGGAGAAGGTGTCACACAGCGCGATCCGCGGGACCGACTCGGGGACGGCCTCGTCGAAGGCGCGCCAGGCCGACTCCTGGTTCCCGCGGCCGAAGCAGATGAGCAGCGCGTGTGGCATCGTCCCCGACGGCTCCCGACCGAGCACCTCGCCGGCGGCGACGTGCGAGAACCCGTCGAGCCCGCCGACGAGCGCGCTGCGCTCGATCATCGCGGCGATCGAGGGGTGGACGTGGCGCGCGCCGAAGGAGAGCACGTCCGACTCGGGAGCCGCGCGGCGGCACTCCAGCGCCGCCGTGGCGACCCCCGAGGCGTGCGAGAGGAAGCCCAACAGCGAGGTCTCGAGCGCCGCGAACTCCAGGTACGTACCCTCGATTCGCAGCACCGGACCGCCGTCGAACAGCGTTCCCTCCGGGACCGCGTCCACGTCGACCGCGTGGTCGGCCAACAGCGCGGCCGCGTCTCGCACGCCCGCGAGCAGCTCGAAGTCGCCGTCGGGGAACTGGTCGGCGGTCACCTCGGCGACGACGTGCGGGTTCCGGTCGGCGTGGCGCAGCGTCTCGACGGTCCGGTCGAAGTACGCGTCCGTCGCCGACCCGTCGCGGACGGCGTCGGCCCCGACGATGTCGAACGCGAGGGGCGAAGCGGTCATGTCCCCGAGTTCGCCGGGACGACGCAAAAAGTCACGCCATCCGCGGGACGCGGTGCGAGCGTCGGGAGCGGTCAGTCGGGCCGGTCGCGGACGGCGTCCAGACCGGCAACGGTCGGCGCGTTCGTGATCACGACCGTCCGGCCGTCGCGCTCGATCCGGACGGCGTCGGCGAACGGGCCGTCCGGTATCCGATACACGCCGGCCGCACGGTCGACGACGCGGGCGCCCACGCGGAGCTGGAGCATCGTGCGGTACGACCGACGGAACGCCGTCGCCTCAACGGCGTCGTCGAACCGGATCGCCCAGACGTAGCCGTAGGCGGCGTCGTCGCCGTCGCCGCGGCGGTACGGGACGAGACGGTCGCCCGTCCAGCCGTCGGACGGCGCCACGGTGTAGTTGCGCGTCGAGTACGGGCGGTCGTTCGTGTGAAACCCGTCGGCTGCGTAGTCGTTGTACCAGAACATGGCGAACAGGCCCGCCTCGCCGAGCCGTTCGCTCCGGCGGCCGAGGTCGAACCGCGACCAGCGGTCGCCCGAGCGGTCGGGGACCGCAACCTCCTCGGGGCGGTCGTCGGGGTAGCGCTCCGGATGGATCGTCTGCTCGGTCGAGAGGGGGCGGTCGTCGTAGGCGGCGTTCACCGCGGCCCACCCGCCGCGCTCACGAAGGCGGTGGACGAACGCTGGACCGTCGGCGTACGGCTGGTAGACGTACGCGAACAGCCCGCGGTTCACCGGCTCGCTCTCGGCCCCACCGCCGGCGCGCGCGGACGGCGGGACGCACGCCCAGCCGGCGGCATCAGTCGCGGTCTCGTTGCCGGGGCCGGCCACGCACCGATCGAGATACAGCGTCTCGACGTAGCGGGCGTCCCCCTCGGTGAGGCCGTCGTGTGCGAGCCCCGCGTCGCGCGAGCGCGTGCCGACGAAGCCGAAGTGCTGGTCCTGGAGCGCGTGGACGAGCTCGTGGGCGAGCGTCGCGCGGTCGATCCGGGGGTCCTCGGCGTCCGAGACGACGACGATCCGGCCGTCGGACGGCGTGTAGTATCCCTGAACCGCTCCGCCGTACAGCGCGTCGAACTCCCGGGCGACGTCGCGGTCCTCGCCGACGATCAGCGCTGCCTCCCACACCTGGTCGTGCCACGCGCCGTACTCGTCGGGGCGATCGCCGGAGAACACCTCGCGCTCGCGGTACTCGGCGCGGGAGATCACCTCGACGGGCACCGGCTCGCGGAACTCCAGCCCGCGGACCCGCTCGATCCGGGCCATCGTGCGGGCGACGAACGCCTCGCGCTCGGTCGGGGAGAGCCCGTCGCTCTGGTTCACCGCGATCGACTCGTTCCACCAGACGCCCGCCTCCCATCCGAGCCGGTCGCTCGGCGGGTCGTCGGGGTACGTCCAGTCGGCGGCGGCGGACGGGGAGGCGGCGGGAGCGCTACAGCCGGCGAGCACGAGCGCCGCGGCCAGGAGAACGGGTGCGACTGGGCGCACGGTCGTCGCCGAAGGGAGGGGGTCCGGCGCGAAAAGCGTTCGGCCGCAGGGGTCGAACGTCGAGTATCGCTCGAACGAACGGTCGCGGTCGTCGCGGGGGGAGCCGCGTCAGCGTCGCCGTCGGGCCAGGAATCCCGCGATCGCCACCGCGACGGCGGCGACGCCGACGCCGAAGCCGGCACCCCCGACCTCCGTCATGCCGGACGTGTTGTCGCCGGCGTCCGCGTTGTCGCCGGTGTCGTCGCCGGCGTCATCGGCGGCGGTGGCCGTGGTCGTCGCGTCGGGTCCGTTCCCGTTCTCGTCGGTAGCCGTTTCGGCGGGGTCCATCGTCGGCCGGATGTCACGCACGTCGTCGACAGTGGGCCCGTTCACGATCGTGACTCGCTCGCCGTCGAGGCGGACGAGGAACGCGTCGGCGAAGGGACCGTCGGGGACGACGTAGTAGCCGCGGTCGGTCTCCCGGACGTCGTGGGCCTCGAGCATTCGGAGGTAGGTGTCGTGGAACTCGCGCGCGTCCTCCTCCGTGTCCCACTCGGTGATCCACACGTAGCCGTACTCCGCGTCGTCGCCCTCGCCGGTACGGTACGGGAACAGCCGATCGTTCGCCCACCCGTTCGAGGGCTCGGAGTCGTAGTTGTAGGTGTCGTACTGGCTGCTCGTCTGGAACAGCCCGTTCGAGTCGATCGTGTTCGCCCGATACTCGCGCGCCTGATACCAGAACATCGCGTAGATCGACGCCTCGCCCACGGTATCGGAACCGTTCTGGCCGAGCCGCGGGTTGTCGCGCGGGAACGTGCTCCAGCCGTTCGTTCCCTCGTCGGTGAACTCGATGGAGCGCGGGACCTCGTCGGTCCGGTGGATCACCTGTTTGGAGGAGACCGGCGGGTTTCGGAAGCGCTCGTCGAAGGCGTCCCACCCTCCCTCCTCGATGATCTCGCTCACGTACACCGGGCCGTCCGAGTACGGGTTGAGCAGGGTGAGCAGGATGCCGAGGTTCGGACCGCCGCCTCCCCCGCCGCCGCCGCTCCCGCCCGCCTGCGGCGTGGCGACGCACTCCCACTCGGCGCCGCAGCGCCGGGCGTAGTTGGTCTCGATGTAGTTCGCCTCCCCCTCGACGACGCCGTCGATCGCGAGGTCGCCGTCCTGCGTGGATGCACGATAGGTCTCGTTCGTCAGGTCGTAGCGCTGGTCCTGCAGGGCGTGAACCAACTCGTGGATCAGCGTCGCGTTGTTGATCGTCGGCGAGTCGGGCGAGCCGGTGACGACCGTGATCTCGTCGCGCGTCGGCGAGTAGAAGCCGAGCACCGAGGATCCCGTGGTCTCGCCGATCTCCTCGCCGGAGCCGGTCGACTCGCCGACGATGAACAGCCCCTCCCACACCTGGTCGTTCCAGCGGTTGTACTCGGTCCGGTTGGCGCCGTCCCCGCCGCCGGAGCTCCGATTGCGGTACTCCTCGCGGGTGATGACGGACACCGGAACCCGGGAGTCGAACTCCGCCTCGCGGAGGTACTCGACGCGGGCCATCCCGCGCGCCACGTACGCGTCGAGTTCCTCGTCGCTCAGGCCGTCGGACTGGTCGACGTCGATGCTCTCGTTGTGCCAGTAGCCGTCCTCCCACCCGATAACGTCGGAGGCGGGATCCGCCGGCGCCTCCTGTTGGAGCGCGGTCACGCTCCCGTCCGCGAGCCGGTCGGTCCCCGCGTCCGCAACGGGGGACGCCGCCGCGGCGAGCGGCGGCGCCGCGGCGGTACACACGAGCGCGAGCGCGAACACGAGGGCGCCGAATCGCGAGAGGGGGGACGGGGCCGATCGTCGCATATCTCCGCATTGGGCCGGGGGTAGAAGTACCTTGTCCGGCAGTCGGACGCCGGGTGTCGACGCCGATCCCGACTTCGCCGATCGGTTTTCCCGTCCCGGGACCAACGGTCGGACATGAGTTCCGGACAGGACGCGTTCGATCCCTCCCGAACGGCGGTCGTCGTCGTCGACATGCAGAACGGCTTCTGTCACCCCGACGGAGCACTCTACGCCGAGCCCAGCGAGGCGGCGATCGACCCCGTCCGAACGCTCGTCGAGCGCGCGAGAGACGCCGGCGGATCCGTCGTCTACACCCGGGACGTGCACCCGCCCGAGCAGTTCACGGACGCCCACTACTACGACGAGTTCGACCGCTGGGGCGAGCACGTCGTCGAGGGGAGCTGGGACGCGGAACTCGTCGGGGACCTCCCGACGGAGGACGCGGACCACGTCGTCGAGAAACACACCTACGACGCGTTCCACAACACCGAACTGGAGGGGTGGCTCGACGCTCGCGGGATCGACGACCTGTTGATCTGCGGGACGCTGGCGAACGTCTGCGTCCTCCACACCGCCGGCTCGGCGGGACTGCGCGACTACCGGCCCGTCGTCGTCGAGGACGCGCTCGGGTACATCACCGAGGACCATCGCGAGTACGCCGTCGACCACGCCGACTGGCTGTTCGGCGAGACGGCGACGCTGGCGGACGTGGCGTTCGCGTAACGGTCGACCGTCCTGTCGGCGCCGTCGGCGACTGGGCGCCTCACAGGTTACTCCTCCGCCGGTGACTCGCCCCAGTCCTCGGGGAACAGCGTCCCGGGGTCCGACAGCGAGAACACGACGCGTTCGGCGTCGTCGAGCGGGCGGAGGTACGCGCGCAGCTCGCCCGCGGCGTCGGCGTGCTCGAGCATCGGTTCTGCCTGCTGTTCGGTGTAGTACAGCGGGAACGCGACCGCCTCGCCGGCGGCCTCGGCCTTCATCACGACGACGAGGAACACCACCTCCGACTGCTGGGCGCGGTAGGCGTCGTACTCGTCGAAGGCGGCCGTCTCGTCGGTCCCGTCCAGTTCCTCGACGAGTTCCTGTGCGGCGGCGAACTCGTCGCCCGGGAGGAGCACGTCGAACCCGGTTCGGTCGACCTCGATCCCGGTGCCGTCGGTGGAGACGTTTGGCAGGGGCGTCACGTCGCCCGGGTGGAGTTCGAGCACGTCCCAGCCCGCCTCGCGATACTCCTCGGCGGTGGCCTCCATGTCGGCCATCACGTCGTCCCAGAACTCGGTGTATCCAGCGAGCGGGTGGCTTCCGGCCATGGCTCAGCGACGGCGGCGCGGGGGGAAAACCGTTGTCGTGTGGAGTCGCGCGACGGGCGCCGCGGGACGAGTGCCGGGAGACGTGTCCCGCGGAACCGAGGCGGGACTACCGTCGGACGTTCTCGCCGACCGCGTCCCCGAACGCCTCGTCGCCGCGAGCGTCGTACGCGACGTGCCCGCGGACGAGCGTCAGCTCGGGGAAGACGGCCTCACGACCCTCGAAGGGCGTCCACCCGCACTTCGAGTGGAGGTCGTCGCCGCGGATCTCGCGGCTCGAGTCGAGGTCGACGAGCACGAGGTCGGCGTCCGCGCCCTCCGCGACCCGTCCCTTCCCCGGCACGCCGAAGATCGCCGCCGGGTTCGCGGCGACGAGATCGCGCACCCGTTCCAGGTCGAGGGGGCCCTCCCGAACCTCCTGCAGGAGCAGCGGAAGCATCGTCTCGACGCCGGGCACGCCCGAGGGGGCGTCCCGGACGCTCGCGTCCTTCTCCCCGCGGGTGTGGGGCGCGTGGTCGGTGGCGACGACGTCGACGGTGCCGTCGGCGACGCGTTCGAGGACGGCCGCCCGGCGCTCCTCGCTGCGCAGCGGCGGGTTCATTCGCCCGAAAGTGCCGAGCTCGTCGAGGTCCTCGCGCGAGAGGAACAGGTGGTGCGGCGTCACCTCGCAGGTCGCGCCGGCGTCGCTGGCGGCGTCGATCCCCTCCGGCGTCGAGGTGTGGGCGATGTGGATGGCGGCGCCGGAGTCGGCGCCGACCTCGAGCGCGCGCTCGACGGCGGCGGCCTCCGCCTCGGCGGTTCGGTAGGCGCTCCAGGCGCCGACGTCGGCGTCGCGGCCGGTTCCGTCGCCGGCGCGCTCCAAGGCCGCCCGGTCGAACAGGTCGGCGTCCTCGGCGTGGACGGTGACGACCGTGTCCTCGGCGGCCGCGCGCTCGACGGCGTCAGCGAACAGGTCCGCCTCGATACCCATGTCGCCGGTGGAGTCGGCGAGGAACACCTCCCCGAGCGCGAACAGCCCGCGCTCGAACAGCGAGTCGGGGTCCCAGTCGGCGGTGACGCCCCCGTTGATCCCGAAGTCGACGAGCGACTTCGTCGCGAGGTCGGCCTTCCCGTCGACCGCCTCCCCCGTGACGGTCGGGGGGTCGGTGTTCGGCTGGTCGACGACGGTGGTGACGCCGCCGGCGGCCGCCGAGCGCGATCCGGTGTGCCAGTCCTCCTTGTGCGCGAAGCCGGGCTCGCGGAAGTGGACGTGCGCGTCGATGGCGCCCGGGAGGAGGTGCCTCTCGTCGCAGTCGATCACGTCGTCGGCGTCGGCGCGATCGACGGTGCCCCCGTCCTCCACCCGCGCGATCGTCTCGCCCTCGACCAGCACGTCGCGGACGCGGCCGTCCGCGAGCGTGGCGTCGGTGAACAGCGTACTCATTGGCGGGGATGCGCGGGGGCCGGGCGTAAGTTCGGCGGATCAGTCGCCGCCCGTCGGAAGGTCGGCGACATCGCGCACGGCCGCGTCGCGGTCGCCGACGAAGCCGGACTCGAGCGACTCCCGCACCGTGCTCGGGTCGTTCGGGCCGCCCGCCCCCGCCACGGACCCGACCGACCCCGGATCGAAGGCGACGCCGAGCGCGTCGTAGACGGGGGCGAGCACCGCGCGGATCGGCCCCCGCTCGGCGACGGTCACACACCCTGAGACGAGCGCGGCGTTCCGCCGGACGCGCTGGGCGATGCCGGCGACCTTGCCGCCGCCGGCGACGCGAACGGAGTAGTCGCCCGGGCAGTACGAGGCCGGCGGCTCCCCGCGTTCCACGTCGGCGCCGGCGTCGCGGAGGGCGGCGACGATCGTGTCGACGGCGACGTCGTAGCGGTCGTTCAGGCCGACCCGAGCGTCGTCGAGCGGGATCGCGTGGGCGAACGCGAGCGTCGACTCGGCGTACGCGACCGCGCGGCCGCCGACGGAGCGCTCGACCGGAGGGAAGCCGTGCTCGCGGGCCGCCGCCGTCGCTCGGGCGTAGCCGTCGGCGCGGGCGTCGCGGCGCCCGAACGCGAGCGATCGGCCGGGCGCCCACACGCGGAGTGCGGGGACGCCCGAGTCGCCGGCTTCGGCGAGCATCGCGGCGGTCGCGGCGCGGTCGGTATCGCGGTCCGATCGGCGGCCACGATACACCCGGACGCGACCCTCGGCGACGCGGCGCTCGTCGATCACGCCCCTCGCTCGGAGTCGGGTCGCCTAAGCGCTTGCGTCGCCTGCGTCGCGTATGGCTGAGTCGGAGGAGCCGATGGAGTCTACCGATCCGGTCGCCGTACCCGCGTCGGTGCTCACACGCTATCGGACGTTCTCGCTGTACAACTCGCCGTACTCGGCCCACGACCGCGCGTGCGCGGTGGACCTGTACCCCGAGTCGAACGCCGGTCTCTCGCCCGTCGCCGGCGAGGTGCTCGACACCCGGACCGTCGGCTGTCCCGACCGCGAGTACGCCGTCGACCATGACCATCTGATCGTGATCGACGCCGGCGACCACCTGGCGCGCGTGCTCCACGTCGATCCGGCGGTCGAAGCGGGCGACGAGGTGGCCGTCGGCGATCCCCTCGGCGAGCTGGTTCGCTCGGGGTTCTTCGGCCGCTGGGTCGACAACCACGTCCACCTGGAGTTCCGGGAGCACGGACGGGACCCGTATCGGGCGTCCGGGTCGCGTCCGCTCGTCGCCGACGTGGACGTGACGGCGCTCCCGTGGGACGGGACCGGGACGGTCGTCGAGACGGGACCGAGTCACGCGGTGTTGGACGCGCCGACCCGCCCCGGCGGTCTCGGGTCCCGCGAGTTCGCCGCGATCGCCGACGACGACGGTCGCCCGCTCGACGGCGGGCTCGCGCACTACGCCGGCGGCGGCGTTCCGGGCGCCGACGCGGACGCCGGCGGCGACGCCCGTGAGGGCTCCGACGACGCGGTCTCGCTGCTCGGCGCCGATATCGGCGTGCGCGACGGCCGGCACGTCGACTGGACGGACGTGGCCGTGCTCGCGAACGGCGACCGGATCACCGGGCTCTCGCTGTTCGCCTCGCGCGGGCCGGACGCGAACGGCCTGAAACTCGTGACCCGGCCCGAGTCCGGCGATCCGCAGTTCGGCGTCGGCGACGAAGTCCGCGTCGAGATCGTCCCCGACGACGACCCGATCCGGCTCGGGTGAGTCGCCGGCGCGGTCAGAGTCGGCCGCGACGGGACAGTCGTCGCACGGGCGAGCGATCACCGCGCGGCGACCGCGACGGCGACGAGGCCGAGGAACGACCCGCCGAGCGCCAGGAGAACCACGACCGCGTCGCTCGCGCCGAGCCACAGCGCCGGCGCCAACGGAAGCAGCAGGACGCCACAGACCATCACGGCCGCGCCGAGTCGTCGGCCGGTCTCCGGTGTCGCGTTCGGCACCGTGAGCAGCTCGAAGCGACCGCGATAGCGGACGAGCCAGCCGAGGACGAGACAGCAGACGGCGCTCGCGAGCAGCATCCCGGGGCCGACGAGCCGTTCCGGGACGTCCGCGGCGACCGCGCCCGCGAGCAGGAGGATCCCCGCCCCGACGGCGGCCACGACGGCCGCGTTCGAACGCGCCGCGGCGTCGTCAGCGGGGTCGATCCGGTAGGTCCGTCGGAGCGCGCTGTCCGACTTGCGGCTGGCGAGCGCGAACGCGACGAGCGCCCCGCCGGTGAGCGCGAGGATGGCGACCGCGACCGTCTCGTCTGACGACACCATATGGGGTGGGTTATCAGGAGCACGAAAAAGCGTCTCGGCGGTCAGCACGCTCGCGTCGGCTGCCGCGCCGACGGGGAGTCACGGCGACGGAGGCGGGGCCGCTGTCAGCACTGATGGCGGCTTCCCGACGTGGTTCAGCCGATCGGTCCGAGGGGCCGCCGCCCCCGGATCGTCGTCGCCGCGGGACTGGCCGTCGTCCTCGTCGTGGAGGCCGAGTACGGCCCGACCCTCGCGTTGTCGCTGCCGCGTCGGGCCGGCGTACCGGGGATGGCCGCAGCCGCGAGGCGTCGGTGCTCGGCCACGCGTTTTCTGTGGGCGGCGCGGCCGCGAGCGCGCCGCCGAACACCGTGGTCTTCGGCCTCACGGCCTCGGACCACGCTTTCGACGGTCTTTTCTCTCATCGCCGAGCAGTACCCCGTAATGGCTGAGTTCAAGATCGTCGTCGGCGACGAAACCGGCGACACGCGGCAGTTCGACGTGGACGGGCAGGACGCGAACCGATTCATCGGTCGCGAGATCGGCGACGAGGTCGACGGTGCGGCCGTCGGCGCCGACGGCGACCTGACGCTGACCGGCGGCTCGGACAAGGCCGGCCGTCCGATGCGGGAGGAAGTCCCCGGCGTCGAGCTGAAGGAGCTCCTGCTCGAGGGCGGCGTCGGCTACAAGCCCTCGCGCGACGGCGAGCGTAAGCGCGTCACCGTCCGCGGCCGCCAGGTGTCCGAGGAGACCGTCCAGATCAACGCCCGCGTCGAGGGCTCCATCGCCGCGGCGCTCGGCGAGGACGAGCCGGAGGAAGCCGACGCCGACGCGGACGACGACGAGGAGTAACGCGGTCACCGTTTTCAGGTTCATGAGCGACAGACTCGCCAGCGACGCCGACGACGTCACCGCGTTCCGCGCGCACCTCGCGCGGTCGGGCGGCACGAGACTCCCGTGCCTGCGGATCCCCGAGGGGACCGCCGTCTCCGCCGGCGACGAGATCCGGCTCGTCCTCGACGGCGACCAGCGCCACGCCGAGGTGACGAGCGACTCGACGGGGCTGCTCGTCCGCGGCGCCTACGACGACCGCAAGCGGATGCGCGAGGCGGCTCGGGGCGCCGGTGGCGACAGCGAGAACCGGTTGGTCGAGTGGGCACGCAAGCACGACCGCGAGCCCGGCGACGCGGTCGATCTCGACGAGGTGGATCCGGGCTACCTCTACGGGCTGCGCGTTCCCGGCGAGCGCGCCGTCTACACGGTGACGAAACGACCGGACAGGGGGTTGCAGGACATCGCCGATTCGCTGTACGACGAGTAGCCCGGGCCGCCGATGCCCGTCCGCGTCGTCACCCGTCGAGCGGGACGCCGGTCACCTCGAACCGGGCGCCGCCGGCGTCGCTGGCCGTCACCGCGATGTCCCACCCGTGCGCACCGATCACCTGATCGACGATCGAGAGCCCGAATCCGGTCCCCTTCTCGGTGGTGGAGTATCCGTTCTCGAGGACGGCCTCCCGCTCGGTGGGCGGGATCCCGGCCCCGTCGTCCTCGAGGAAGAATCCCCCGTCCGACAGCGTTCCGACGGTCACTCCGACGCGTTCCTCGTTGTGTTCGATCGCGTTTCGAAGCAGGTTCTCGGTGGCCTCCTTGAGCCGAGTGGGATCACAGACGATCGTCGCCGTGTCCTCGATCGCGAGCGTCGTCTCGGCCATCGCGACGTTGTCCTCGGCGGCCCGGACGACCTCCGCGAGGTCGACCGGCCTGGTGTCGCCGATCTCGTCGCCGGTGCGCGCCAACGAGAGCAGGTCCTCCAGCAGCTCCTCCATCCGGACGATCGCCCGGGCGGTCGCATCGAGGTGGTCGCTGTCGAACTGCTTGCGGGCGAGCCCGAGGTGGCCGTCGGCGATGTTGATCGGGTTCCGGAGGTCGTGTGCGACCGTCGAGGCGAAGCCGTCGAGCTGCCGGTTCCTGCTCGCGAGGTCCTGTTCGTGACGCTTGCGGTCGGTGATGTCGCGGGTGAACCCCGTCAGCCGCCGGATCGACCCCTCCTCGCCCGCGATGGGGACGCAGTGAGACTCCAACCACACGACCACCGAATCGGACTTGTGGACGCGGTACTCGACGCTCTGGGAGTCGCCGGCGGAGGCGCGTCCCATCGCCTGCCGCACGCGGTCGACGTCGTCGGGGTGGACGCGGTCGAGGAACGATTCGGGCTCGGCGTGCAGTTCCTCGACGGGCTGTCCGAACAGCCGCTCGTGTGCCTCGTTGATGAACAGCAGTTCCCCCCAGTCGGCGGAGAACATCCAGAGAGCGTCGTTGGCGACCCCGGCGAGCTCACGGAGCCGCTCGTTGGTCCGCTGTGCGCGCCGCTCGGCCCGGCGGCGGTCGACGTACGTGGTGATCTTCCGCGCCAGCAGTTCGTGTTGCCCCCCGATCGCCTCCTCGATGACGTAGTCGGTAACGCCCGCGGAGATGGCCTCGCTCGCGACGCGCTCGTCCCCCGTCTCGGCGAACATGATGAACGGGACCTCCGGGTCGACCTCGCGGACCGACCGGAGGAACTCCACCCCCGTCCCGCCCGGCATCGCGTAGTCGCTGAGGACACAGTCCACGTCGTCGCTGAAGCGGTCGAGTCCATCGGCCGTCGTGGTCTCCGTCACCACCGTCAGTCGGTCCGACTCGCGCTCGAGTCCGATGACGAGCAACTCCAGCAGGTCGGGCTCGTCGTCGACGTAGAGAACGGTGATCTCGTCGTTCTCATGGTTCATTGTCGAGGCGTTCTCAACGGACACATAAACCCGTTCACACGCGAATATCACCGATGGTAGGAGAGGATCGGCCGGTCGAGCGGCGCGACCCCGCCGGGATCGAGCCGCGACGGACGACCTTATACGACTCGCGCGCCGACTCCGGGACATGACCGACGACGCCGACGCCGCCGATACCGCCGCGAACGACGGGAAGCTCGCGGAGTTCCTCGCGGGCGACCGCCTCGAGGACGTGGCGATCTACCTCACCCACGACCACCTCGACGATCAGGGGAAGATCGCGAACATGGGCCAGGCCGTCGACGAGGGGGTCGTCCTCGTGCTCCCCGGCGAGGACGGACGCCAGGCGTTCGCCGCCGGAACCGGCATGGACCCGATGGAGTTCGCCAAGGGCGCGATGGACCGCGACGGCGTCATCTATCCCGATCTGGGCGGCGGCGAGTGCCCGGATGCGGCCGAGGATCCCGAGGCCACCCACCGCGCGGAGTTCGTGTTCGCGTTCGCCGAAGCACAGAACGAGGGCGTCGGCGGCCTGTACGCCGAGGGCGACGTGATGCACGCGTACGCGCACTGCTCGTGCGGCACCGACTACTCGCACAAGTGGGTCATGAACGAGTACAGCGAGAACCCGACCGTCGAGGACTGAGACCGGAACCTCCGGGTATCAGGGCCGGGGGGCGAAACGAGCCGAGCCGGGAGTCCCCGCGCGTCGTCGAGAGCCGTCGCTCACGGGTGTAGAGCGACGGGGTAGGTCAGTCGACGGTACCCGCGGCGGGGTGACCCACCTGGGTGAAAGGTGCCGCCTGACCGTGCCGTCTTCCTACCGGAGCGGGTGCGCGTACAAAGGGGCTCCGGTCGAGTCGCCGGCTACGGCTCGAGGACGACGCGGAAGCGCGCCTCGTTGTCGATCATCCGGTCGTACGCCTCGTTCACGTCGTCGAGGTCGTACGTCTCGATCTCCGGGGTGATCTCGCGGAGGTCGCTGAACTCCAGGGTGTCCTGTGAATCGCGCGCGTCGCCGGAGGCCCAGGCGTCGACGCCGCCGCGGACGCCGACGATCGACTGCGCGTCGACCGACACCTCCTGGCCGGGAACGCCGACGACGACCACGCGGCCGTCCGTCCCGAGCCCGCCGATCACCGACTCGATCGCGGGCGCCGAGGGCGCGGTCGCGAGTACCACGTCGGCGCCGCCGAGGTCCTGCAGCGCGGCCGCGGCGTCCTCCTCGGCCGCGTTCACGAAGTGGTCCGCGCCGAGATCCGAGGCCAGTTCCTCCTTGTCGGGCGAGCGCGAGAGCGCGACCGTCTCGAAGCCCGCCGCGTGCGCGTACTGGATTCCGAGGTGGCCGAGGCCGCCGACCCCCTGCACGGCGACCAGATCGCCCGGCTGTGCGTCCGTGTTGCGCAGCGCGTTGAACGTCGTCACGCCGGCACACAGCAGCGGCGCGGCGTCGACGGCGTTCAGGTCGTCGGGAACCGCCGCCAGCGCCTCCGCCGGCGCGGTCATGTACTCGGCGTAGCCGCCGTCGTACCCGATCCCGGTGATCTGGGCGCTCTCACACTGCTGGAAGTCGCCGCGGCGACACGCCTCACACTCGAAGCAGTGGCCGCCGTGCCAGCCGACGCCGACGCGGTCACCCTCGCTCCAGGCGGTCACGTCGTCGCCGACGGCGTCGACGCGCCCGGCGACCTCGTGGCCCGGGATGCGAGGGTAGTCGATCGGGTAGGCGCCGTCCTTCACGAACGCGTCGCTGTGGCAGATCCCGCAGGCGTCGACATCGATCCGTACCTCGCCGGCGTCCGGCTCCGGCGTCTCGACGTCGACGACCTCGAACTCCGCACCCGCCTCGGGAACTCGTGCCGCCCTCATCGCGACTCACCGCACGCTGTTCGGTTCATGTACGAACGCTTCGACGGCCGCCGGACGGAAATCCCTGCGGGCCGATCGGAGAACCGCTGGAACCGCCAGACGTATCGGTGCCGTTCGGCCCCGTCGGACCGGGAGCGGCGACCCGATCGAGTCCGTCCCGTTGCGTCGGCCTCCTCCGACGGGAGTGCGGTCTACTCGGCCGCGTCGGCCGCGTTCTCCGCTGCGGCTTCCTCGGCGAGCGACTCGAACGCCCGGAGGATGACGCGTTTCGCCGTCGCGCCCTCGGTCGTCCAGTGGTGGCCGTAATCGAGCATGTCGTCGTAGATGTCGGGCATGCAGCCCGCCGCCTTCGGGTGGCCGCCGCCGTTCACCTGGCCGGCCACCTCGTGACAGCGCTCGAAGTCGTCCGAGCCGCGGATCGACGCCGACCCCGAGGGCTTGACGATCACCGCGGCGTCCATCCCCTGCTCGCGCAGCGCGTCGGCGACCTCGTTCTGCGAGCAGCGGCCGTAGGTGACGCCGACCGACCAGTCGCCGACCTCGTGTTCGACGGCGCGGTCGACGGCCTTCTCGATCAACAGGCGCTTCTCGACGCGCCGCTCCTCCACGTACTCCGTCGCCACCGCCGGCAGGTCGACGCCGTAGGCGCCGACGATCGCCGCGTACTCCTCGCCGCCGGTCCAGTAGGCGAAGTCGGCCAGGTCGTCGGAGCGCTCGTCCTCCTTCATCCAGAGGTCGTGATCGCGCGTGACGGCGGCCAACTCCTCGAAGTGCTCGTCGAACTCGTAGTCGAGCGACCGCAGCGTCACGTCCGTCGAGCACTCCTCGTCGCTCTCGCCGACGACCAGATCGATCCCCAGATCGCGAACCGAGGCGGCCAGTTCGTCGTCCCACTGGTGGTGGTCGAACCAGCGGACGGTTCCCGCTCGATCGACGACCGCGCCGAGGTCCTCGGCGATGTACTCGAACGCGTCCGGGCAGATGTCACAGACGAACACGTCGGTTCCCTCACCCAGGAACTCGGCGACGTAGCCGAGGTCCTCCTCGAAGGAGTGCGGACCGGAGGGGAGCAGCGCGACCGACGACTCCGCGTGCTCGTCCCGCTCGGCGTCCTCGCCCGCGTCCTCCCCGAACCGCTCCTCGTACGTGCCGTCGAGTTTCGCGCGGCGGCGCTCCTCGAACGGCGTCGGATCGAGGGCGGCGTCGTACGCCTCGCGGATCAGCGCGATGCAGCCGAGTCCGTCTGCGTCGGAGTCGGTGATCACGACCGCCTCGGCGCCCTCGACGGCCTCCTTCGCGCGCTCCTCCGAGCGGTCCTCGTCCAGCGAATCGGGATAGAAGAAGCCCGTCCCGGGAAGCCGCGATTTGCGGTCCAGCGGGAGGGTGTCGCTCTCGATGAGTGCGTCGTCCATATCCGGAGGTTGCGGTGCGCGGTGAAAACAACGGTGGTGTGTGACGTGGCGCGGACGGAGCGGCGCACCGGGGACAAGGGCGGCGCCGATCCGCGGTCGCAGGTCGCGGTGGGCAGTACCGTTTTCCCGAGCAGGCGTGTTGGTCACCGACGATGGCCGACCCCGACCTCGCCGCCCATCTCGTGGATCTCAAGTACCTGCTCGTCGCGCTCGTCGTCGCGACCGTCGCCGCCGAGGCTGCGACGAGCGGGGACGCCGGAACCGGCACGGCGGTGGTGATCGCCGCGGTAGTCGCCGTCCTCCCGGTCGCGATCGTGTACTTCGTGTTCGAGTCGCCGTCGCGTGTGGACGGCGACGGATCGTAGCCGGTCGGCGGCCGTCCCCGGGTCTCAGGCGGGCGCGCCGCCGTAGCCGTCGGCGTCCTCCCCGGCCAGTTGCCGGACCGTGAGCACCGGAACGGGACAGGTGCGGACGACGCGCTCGGCGACCGAGCCGATGAGGAATCGGTTCTCGCCGTGGCGCCCGCGGGTGCCGGTGGCGACCAGGTCGGCGTCGATCTCGCGGGCGTAGTCGGCGATCTCGTTTGCGGGGCGGCCCTCGCGGACGACGGCGGTCACGTCGAGGCCGGCGCGCTTCTGCACGTCGACGATGGCCTCGCCGCCGCGCTCCTGGAGGGCGTTGCGCATCTGCTCGCGCACCGGCTTC
>Ga0207733_100672_pt1 | contig 15793 bp, 17 predicted proteins | sample A23P3SouthBayCA_FD_187735 | JGI IMG/M metagenome (GOLD analysis project Ga0207733, IMG submission 187735) | Aerobic enrichment media microbial communities from Eden Landing Ponds, California, USA - A23 P3 (SPAdes) | ecosystem: Environmental > Aquatic > Marine > Unclassified | place: Emeryville... | reverse complement strand
GGGGGAGCCGGTCGGCTCGCCGTCGTCGCTCGAGTACTCCCGGAGCATCACCTCGCCCGGCGACCCCGAGGCTCCGCCGCCCGCGGGGACGCGGTAGGCGGGAACGTTGTGGGTCGCGTCGTCGTACGCCGTACGCACCTCGTCGAGGAACGCCTCGGCCTCGTCGACGGCGTCCGCGGGCGCGAGGTGACCGATGAACCGCGATCCCTGCACCGTGAACTCCGTGGACGCGCGCTCGGCGACGGTGCGGTACGGTTCGGGGCTCGTCATGGCGGTGTGTACCGACGGCGGGTGAAAGGGCTACTCGTCTCCCGTCGCGGCGGTCGCCGACTCGTCGGCGTCGCCAGCCGCGTTCGACGGGAGCCCGGGGTCGGCGACGAACAGCGCGAGGAACGCGACCGCGCCGACCGCCTGCGCGGCGAACGAAACCAGCGCGATCGGATCGCTCGCGAGGTGCGCGGCGACCTCGCCGATCGGGTCGCTCACGTCGTGGCTCGGGAGGAGGCCGCCGTGATCCGTGAGGTGCCACCAGGCGTAGCCGGCGGAGTACGTGAGCAGCACGCCGGCGCTCAGCGAGTAGAGTCGCCGGTTGTGTGAGCCGCGGACGATGACCGTCGCGAGCCCCACCAGCAGCAACGCCGAGGGGACGAACAGGTACGGGCGGGGGTCCCGAACGGACAGCAGCGGGAGGTAGACGAACAGCTGCGGGAGCCCCTCGATCAGGTGGATCGCCGCCGAGACGAGCGCCGCCTGCACGCCGAGCACGCGCAGGAGGCTCGCGGTTCGATCGTCCATACATCGACCTCGGCGAGTCGCGGTGAAATCGCCGTCGGTTCGTCAGAACTCGACGCTTCGGACGTACGGGAGGTCGCGGATCGACACGAGCAGGTCGCCCGGTAGTTCCTCGTCGGTGATGAGATACAGCTTCGGCTCGTCCGCGAACTCGGGATCGTCGGAGAGCACCTGCCGCAGCGGGAGCCCGGCGTCGGCGAGCAGTCCCGTGATCTCGGCGACGATGCCGGCGGCGTCGGGGTCGCCGACCTCGACGGTGAGCACGGTGAGCCCGAGCACCGGCGCCAGATCCATCAGGCTCGGCACCGAGGTGATGTTGGCGAAGATCCGCCGCAGCTCCCCGTCCTCGCGGATCGCGGTCGTCGTCGCGTCGACGACCCGCCGGTCGACGCCGGCCTCGCGGGCGATCCCGGTGTCGGGGATCTCGATCCCGCCGGAGACGACGCGACCCTCCTCGTTGACGGAGAACCCGCGGGCCAGCAGGAGCCTGACGACCGCCTGCTGTCCCGGCGACCCCTCGAACTTCCCCAGGATCTCGTCGAACATTCGTGGTCATCGTCGCCCACCTGCGGGCATAACTGTTCGGTGTTGAGCGATCGAGGGTCGGTTCACTCACCCGCCCGGTTCGAGGTTCCCTTCGGTCGCCGCTCGCTTTCGAGGTGCTCGCTCCGCTCGCACCTCCCCCACAACGCCCTTGTCGGCCCCCACCCACGCTCCGGACATGCGTGCACTCGACTGCGACTTCTGTGGGGGGACGGCGGGAGGCGCCTACGAGGTTCTCCCCCCGGAGGTCGACCCCGAACCGGACGAACAGAGACGGCTCGTCCTCTGTGACTCCTGTCGGGAGACGCTCGACGGCGTGGTGTCCCCCCTCCTCGACCGTCTCGACGACGACGGGGCGGGGAGCGACGACCCCTCCTTCGCCGCGGACGCGGCCGGCCACGCGGCGCCGCCCGCCGACTCGGCGGCGGACGAGGGGACCGACGACGGGGGAGACGATCCGAGGCCCGGGACCGGCACGGACGGAGACGACTCCCCGTCCTCCGCGGAGCCGGACCGAACGCCGGTCGCCGCCGAGTCGGACGAGACGGACGGCGCCGCCGTCGCGACTGAGGACACCGCCGTCGCAGCCGACGACGCCGCGGCTCCCGCGGAGGACCCCGACGGCGCGGCGGCGACGAGGGGTGACGACCCGGACGCGTCAGGGACGGACGCCGGCGAGGAGCCGGCCGACTTCCGGAAGGTGATGCGGTTCCTCAACAACCGCGAGTTCCCCGTCGATCGCGCGGAGGTCGCGGAGTTCGCGGCCGGCGCCTACGACCTCGAGGACGAGGAGGTGCGGGAGATCTTCGACTACGCGATCGAGCGCGGGGTCCTCACCGAGGACGACGGGCAACTGCTGAAGGGATAGCGGACCCGAGCGCGACGCGGTCCCGCCGGATCAGAGGTCGCCCTTGGTGCTCGGCGTGTCGCTTCGGCGCTCGTCGAGGCGGGTCGCGTCGTCCAGCGCCCGGGCGAGCGCCTTGAACAGCGCCTCCACCTCGTGGTGGGCGTTGACGCCGCGCTCGACCTCGACGTGCAGCGTCAGGCCGGCGTTCATCGCCAGCGCGTACGCGAAGTGCCGGGCCATGTCGCTGGTCAGTTCGCCCACCGCCGCCTGCGAGAACTCGCCGGAGAACTCGAAGTACGGCCGGCCGCTCACGTCCACGACGACGCCGACGACCGCCTCGTCGAGCGGCACCCGTCGGTCCGCGTAGCGGCGGATCCCCCGCTTGTCTCCCAGCGCCTCCGCGAACGTCTCGCCGAGGGCGATCCCCACGTCCTCGACGGTGTGGTGGTCGTCGATGTGCGTGTCGCCGTCGCAGCGGACGGTCAGATCGAACAGCCCGTGCTTCGCGAAGGAGGTCAGCATGTGGTCGAGGAAGCCGACGCCGGTGTCGACCTCGCCGTCGCCGTCGCCGTCGATCGCGAGCGTGAGATCGATGTCGGTCTCGGCCGTCTCCCGACTGACGGCTGCCGTGCGGTCGCTCATGGCCGTGGCCTCGGCGCCGCCGGGCAAGACGGTTCCGGCCTTCGTCGGTCGTCCCGTCCGGCGCGTCGTCCGCACGGCAGTCGTCCGGCGCCCGCCGGACGGTCGTCTGACGACCGTTCGACGCGGATTCAAGTCGTGTCGTCCGTTAACCCAACACGCACATGAACGAGGAACTCCCGGCGGCGCTCGCGTTCGCCGGCGGTTCCGTCTCGCTCTCGTCGGCGACGGACGCGGGGTTCGTGGTCGGGCTGGTCCTGATGGCGGCCGGGACGGTGCTGACGGTCGCGTACGTGGCCCGACGGCTCGGGGAGTGAGCCGTCGCCTCAGGTCGACTGCGCCTCGGCGAGGGTGAACCGCCCCTCGTAGAGGGCGGTGCCGACGACGACGGCCGCGGCGCCGGCCTCACGCAACGCGCGAACGTCATCGAGGGTCGTCACGCCGCCGGAGGCGACGACCGGGACGTCGACGGCGTCGACGACGCGCTCGACGCTCTCGCGGTTGATCCCCTCCAGCTGCCCCTCCACGTCCACGTCGGTGAACAGGATCGCGCCCGCGCCGAGGTCCTCGTAGCGGCCGGCGGCCTCGGCCGGGTCGAGACCGGTTCCCTCAGTCCATCCGGAAACGACGACCTCCCCTCCTTTCGCGTCGAGGCTCACCATCACGCTCCCGGGATGCACCTCGGAGATCTCCGCGACGATGTCGGGGGTCTCGACGGCGGCGGTGCCGAGGATGACGCGGTCGACGCCGCGGTCGAGGAGGGCGAGCGCGTCCTCGACCGTCCGGATCCCGCCGCCGAGCTGGACGGGCGCGTCCACCGCGTCGAGGACGGCGTCGACCGCGTCGGCGTTGACGCGCTCGCCCTCGAAGGCGCCGTCGAGGTCGACGAGGTGGAGCGTCCGAGCGCCCTCCTCGACCCACCGTCGGGCCGCCTCGACGGGGTCGCCGTAGCGGGTGGCCGTGCCGCGCTCGCCCTGCACCAACTGGACGACCTCGCCGTCCTGCATGTCCACGGCGGGGATCACCTCGAACTCGGGGAAGTGGCTCATGCGAGGGCCTGCGTCGGGGCGGCTGGTAAGTCGTTCGTCATCGGCGGTTCGGAACGCCGCCCGCGTGGTCGATCCCGTCCGCGATCCGCACGCCGTCGTGTTTATGCACGGACCGGCCGCACCAGCCACGTATGACCGTCTACGAGTCCGACCTCCCGGGCGTCGGCAAGAAGCATGAGATCGAAGTGGGCGACGACGAGCGGCTCGTCATCGTCACGCACAACACCGGCAGGCGCGAGGTGTTCCGCCGGAGGAGTGCCGACAGCGACGCCGAGATGCTGTTCGAGCTATCCGATGGACTCGCGCGCACCGTCGGGACGGTGCTTGAGGGCGCGTACTTTCAGCCGGTCGCCACCGACAGCATCGAGACGGTCCTCGGCGACGACGCGCTCATCGAGTGGCACGAGGTCCCCGCCGACTCGGAGCTCGCGGGCGAGACGATCGAGGCCGCCGACGTCCGTCGGCGCACGGGCGCGTCGATCATCGCGGTCGAACACGGCGACGAGGTGACGCCCAACCCCGACCCCGGAGCGGGGGTGGGCGCCGGCGACACGGTCGTCGTGATCGGGTCGAGGGAGGAAGTCGCCGCCTTCCGCGCGGCCTTCATCGACTCCGACGGCCGGGACGGCGCCGCCGCCGACGAGTCCGGCGGCGGAGCCGACGCGGACGCGAGCTGATGGCGTCGGGATCGACCGCCGCCGTCGGGGAGCTTCACGGCCTGCTCGCCCTCGGCGTCCTGATCGCGGCCGCGGTGTCGGTCGCGGCCGTCGGCCGTCGAGTCGGGATCCCGACGGTCCCGCTGTACGTCCTCGGCGGGGTACTCGTCGGCCCGCACGTCGCCGGCGACGTCGGTCTCCCGTCGATCGCGCCCGCGGAGGTGCTCACGCTCGCGGAGGTGGGCGTCGTCCTCCTGCTGTTCTTCCTCGGACTGGAGTTCAGCATCGACCGCCTCATCGCCGCTCGGCGGAAGCTCTCGGCGGCCACGGCCGTCGACCTGTTCGTGAACTTCCCCGTCGGCGTCGCCCTCGGCCTGTTGTTCGGGCTCGGCCCGCTCGGCGCGTTCCTCGTCGGCGGCATCGTCTACATCTCCTCGTCGGCGGTGATCACCAAGTCGTTGGTCGATCTGGGCTGGATCGCGAACCCCGAGGCGGAGCCGGTGCTCGGGGTCCTCGTCGCCGAGGACCTCGTCATCGCCGTCTACCTCGCGCTGGCGGTCGCGCTCGTCGCCGGCGGTTCGCCGGTCGACGCGCTCCCGCGGATCGCAGTCGCGCTCGGGTTCCTGATCGCGGTGGCGCTCGCCGCCCAGCTGCTCGCGCCGCGGCTCGCCCCCCCGCTGGGGATCAGCGACGAGGACCTCGTCGTCGGGACGCTCGCGGTCGCGCTCGTGGTCGCCGGGCTGGCGCTGTCGGTCGGCGCCAGCGAGGCGGTCGCGGGCTTCTTCGTCGGGGTCGGCGTCGGCGCCACCCCGCTACACGACCGCGTCGCCGACCGGATCGCGCCCCTTCGGGACGCGTTCGCGGTGGTGTTCTTCGCGTGGGTCGGCCTCAACACCGACCCCGTCGCCGTCGCGGGCGTGGCCGCGTTCGTGCTCGCGGCGGCGGCGCTGTCGGGGCCGGCGAAGCTCCTCAGCGGCGGGATCGCCGGACGACTGTACGGTCTTTCGCCGCGACGCTCCCTGCGAACCGGGCTCGCACTGGTGCCGCGCGGGGAGTTCTCGCTCATCATCGCCGCGCTGGCGGCGACCTCGCCGGACCCGACGGTCGCCCGGGTGATCCCTGCGTTCGCCGTCGGCTACGTGCTCGTGATGTCGTTCGTGGGCACGCTCGCGATGAGCGAGGCCGACCGGATCGAGCGACTCCTCGGCGTCGTGGAGGGCTGATCCGACGGCGCCGGGGCCGAACCCCGACCGCCGTCGGGAACCGCCCGGGGCCGGCACGTCCCGTCTTTCATCGCTGAACACGGGTGCGAAACCGTCAAGTCGACTCCGTCTCTGTCATCCGATATGAGCGAGACGGTCGTCGCCGACTTCGTCGGTCGGTTCTTCGCGCCCGGGATCGAGGGCGATCCGCCGACGGGACGGATCCTGCTGAGCCAGCGACGGCTCGTGCTCGCGGCCGACGACTACAAGGAGACGATCCCCCTGTCGTCGGTGTTCGACGTGAAGGTGGGGCAGGTGCCACCGGAGATGGCCGGCTACTTCAACGACACCGTCACCGTCGCCTACCAGAGGAACGACCGCCGCGGCGTCGCCGCCATCGAGGGGAACGACACCAACATCGATCGCTTCGCGACGGTGCTGTTCAAGGTGCTGCTCAACGGGACGAAGGCGCTCGTTCGCCACCCGGCGAAGGTCGGCGGGCGTGTCGTCGAGAGCGACGTCCACAGGGCCCGCCTCGACGTGACCCAGGGTTCGCTCTCGTTCGAGGGCTGTCCGGAACCGTTCACGGTCGACCTGCGCGCCGTGATCTCCGTCGAGCGCGCCCAACGCGACCTCGGCGAGGGTACACGCTCCGTCATCTCGTTCCGGCACATCGGCGACGGCACCGCCGTCACCTCGCAGGTCGGCATGACCTCCGAGCGGCTCACGAACATCCTCGGTCGGTACATCCGCCTGCGCTACGCCGACGTGAAGGAGGAACTGGAGGACGTTGAACTGGGAGAGGAGGAGACGGAGGTGCTCGTCGCCGCCTACTCGGCGGGGCCGAGCGTCTCGCTGTCGAAGGTGGTCGACATCGAGCCCCAGCGGCTCACCATGCTCCTCAACGGCCTCATCGACGAGGGACTGCTCGTCGACACCGACGAGGGGACGAAGCTCACCGCCAAGGGCAGGGTCATCGTCGGCCAACGGATCGAGAACGTGAACACCTGATCGGCGACGCGCGCGACTCCCGCCGCGAGGTGTCCCCCGCTCCCGCCGCTCACTGCTCGTTCATCGCCTCGCTGGCGATGTTGCGACCGCGCGGCTCGAGCGCGACCTCGCGACGGGTACGCACCTCCTCCAGCACCTCCGCCTCGATGAGTCGATCGAAGATCTCCTCGACCCGGTCGACCTCCATCCCGAGGAAGTTCGGCACCTCGAACGAGGAGACGCCCGAGTACAGCGCCATCAGCACCTCGCGCTCGGACTCGGACAGCTCGACGGCGCCGCGGTTGCGGTCGTGACCCTCGCCGAGGTACGACTTGATGACCGCGACCATCCACGGCTTGCCCGAGAGGTACGTCTGGACGCTCGTCCCCTCGTCGTCGGTGTGCTCGGCCTCGATGACCGGCGCCTTCTCCCCCATCACGGTACGCTCGGTCTCCTCGAGCGTCCCGATGTCGTCGAGCTCGAGCCGGACGAACGCCCCGCTCTGTTGGGCGACGGAGATCCCCCCCGCCTCGACCTTGACGCGGGCCTGTTCCCACTCGGTGTCCTGCACGACGCCGCCCCTGATCGCGGGGTGGCGTGCCTTGATCACCTTGCGGTCGAGGAACGCGCGGTACACGTTCGTCCGGAACTCCTCGTGTTCCTCGGCGGCGATGAGGAACACGTCGTCGCCGATTCGGAGGCTGAGGTAGCTCGAGACGCGCTGGATCTCCTGGTTCGCGTCGTACCGGCCGCCGATGTCGTCGACCGACGACAGCGCGAACGTCCGCTTGCCGCCGTTTCCGACGAGGACGACCCGCTTGTTCGAGAGGATGATGCGCCCGTTGGTCCACCCGACGTCGTTGAGCTTCCGTCCGGCCTTCATCGCCTGCGCGAACCTGCCGCGGGTGTCCGCGACCTTGTACTCCTCACCGTCGGCCGCCTGTCCCTTCCCGCCGTTCTGCTGCCTACTGTTGCTCACTGTCTAACACCTCCGAGCTTCGACAGCGACGCGAACGCCCGCTTCCGTATCTGCTTGTCCACGTCGCTGTCGGTGATCGCATCGAGCGTCTCCTTCGCGCGGTCGCCGCCGACGTCGCCGAGCGCGTACGCCGCCTTCGCCCGCGCGTCGGCCGACGCGTCGTCGTCGTTCACCAGATCGATGAGCGTCGACTCCACCGCGAGCCCGTCCATGTTGGTGATGCTGGTCGCCGCGAACTGCGCGGTCATCTTGTCGTCGTCGTCGAGGGAATCGACCAGCGCGTCGAGCACGTGCTCCGGCGGCTCCGTGCTCGTCACCCGCCCGAGAAACCAGACGGCGTTGCGCCGCTGGCGCGCCTGCGTCGCGTCCTCCAGGATCTCCACGAGGGGGCCGGTCACCGTCTCGTCGTCGGCGTCCTGAAGCTCGGAGACGACCGCGTCGCGCACGGCGTGGCTCTGCTTGGTCGGCGCGTTCGCGAGCAGTTCGATGATCGAGAACACCGCCGCCCTGCGTACCGTGTCGTGTTCGTCCTCGAGTGCCCCCGCCAGCTTCGGCACCGGCTCCGCGGAACTGGCGTTGCCGAGCGCCGAGGCCGCGAGCCGCCGGAGGCTCGGGTTCTCGTCGTCCAGCAGGTCCAACAGCGCCGAGAGCGCCTCCCCGCTGGCGATGGTGCCGAGCGCGTCGGCGGCGGCCGACTTCACCGCGGGGTGGTCGTCGTCCAGCCGCCGCTTCAGCTGTCCGACCGCACGCCGGTCACCGATGCGCCCGAGGGCGAGACACACGCGCTCGCGCACTCTCGCGTCCGGGTCGTCGAGGCGCTTCGCCAGCGGCCCGACGGCGTCCCCGTCGCCCATCCGACCGAGGGCGTTGGCCGCGGCCATCCGGTACTCGGGGATGTCCGCGCCGCCGAGTACCTTGGCGAACGCGCGGACGGCGGCCCAGTCGGCGGCGTTCGGGTCCACGCCCGTCTCCTTGGCGATGAGTCGCTCGAGCCCGTTGCCGCCCAGTTCGTTGAGGCCGTCGACCGCCGCCGCACGGACCGCGTCCTCCTCGTCGTTCTGGGCGAGGTGGATCAGCACGTCGACCGTCCGGTCGTCCTCGGGGTCGCCCACGTCGCCGAGCATCTCGGCGGCCCGCCGGCGCACCGCGGCGCTGTCGCTGTTTCTGGCGGTGTCGGCGAGCTGCTCCATGTCCCCGTCGCGGGCGAGCGTGTACAGTGACATTATCCCGTGTACTGGTAGATCCGACTGCGTTTCGCGACCGGCTCGAACGACTCGCGTATGTCCGGTGGCACCGTCTCGGTCTTCCCGAGCACGAGGTAGCCGCCGGGCCGGATCGACTCGCGCAGGGTCTCGAACAGCCGACCCTTGTACTCGCTGTCGATGTAGATGAGGAGGTTGCGACAGAACACGAGGTCCATGTTCGCCTTCGGCCCGTCGCGGATGAGGTCGTACGGCTCGAACGTCACCCGCGACTTCACCGAATCGCGAACCCGGAAGACGTTCTCCTCCTGTTCGACGTACGCCTCCGGGTCCGACAGCGGCGACAGCTCCTCGCCGATGTCCGTCGTCCGCGTCGTCTCGTACACGCCCGCCCGGGCCGCGTCGAGCGCTTCCTCGCTGATGTCGACGGCGGTGATCCGGAGGCGACGTTCGGTCACCTCGGGATCGTCTGCGGCGAGCATCGACAGCGAGTACGGCTCGCGGCCGTCCGCACAGGGCGCGCTCCAGACGTCGACACCGGACCGCCCGGCTTCCTCGGAGAGCTCCCGCAACACCGGGCGCAGGTCCGCCCACATGTCGGGATCGCGGAAGAACCCGGTGACGTTGATCGTGAGCGCGTCCAGCAGCGCCTCGCGCTCCTCGTCGTCGTCCTCGAGGACCGCGCGGTACTCGGCGTGGTCGTCGGCGTCGCGTCGCTGCATCCGCGCGGCGATCCGTCTGCCCAGGTACGCCTCGTTGTAGTAGCCGGGCTCGAACGGGACGCGGTCCTCCACGAAGTCGATGACGCCCTGCAGGTCGTCGCCGTCGTCGCGCGCGCGACTCATCGCCGCCCTCCAAGCGTCTCGACGTCGAGAATGCTCACCACGTCACCGTCGCCGAGGACCGCCGTTCCGGACAGCCCGGGGATCCCCGAGAGGATCCCCTCCAGCGGCTTCACGACGACCTCCTCCTGGTGGAGCACGTCGTCGCAGTGGAGCGCCACCGGGCGCTTCTCGTCGTGGATCCGGAGGAGCATGCCGTCCCCGTCTCCGTCCCCAGTGTCGAGGGATCCGGGGTCGGCGGCGTCGCTCCCGCCGTCGGCGAGGGCGTCGTCGGGCCCGGCCGCGCCGGCCGCGCCGGCGGTCCCGAGCTCCTCGCCGAGCCTGAGGACCGGGTATATATCGCCGTCGTGACGGACGATCTCGTCGCCGTGGGCCACGTCGATGCCGTCCGCCCTGCTCACCTCCGCGATGTTCTTGATCGGGACGCCGTACTCGACGCCGCCGACCTGGACGAACATCACGCGGACGATGGCGACCGTGACGGGCAGTTTGATCTCGAAGCGCGTCCCCTCCCCGGGCGTCGAGTCGAGGGTGACGCTCCCGTCGAGGTCCTTCACCGTCGTCCGGACCACGTCCATCCCGACGCCGCGACCGGACACGTCGGTCACCTCGTCGTTGGTGGAGAAGCCCGGGTGGAAGACGAGCTCCCGGGCCTCCGCGTCGGACATCGCCTCGACCGCGGCGCGGGACTTCACGCCCTCCTCGACGGCCTTCTCGCGCAGCGCGTCGGCCTCGATGCCGCCGCCGTCGTCCTCGACGACGATGGTGACGTGGTCGCGCTCGCGGTCCGCCCGGAGTTCGATGGTGCCGGTCGGGTCCTTCCCGGCGGCCTCCCGCTCCTCGGGCGACTCGATGCCGTGGTCGACGGCGTTGCGGAGGATGTGAACCAGCGGGTCGCGGATCTCCGTGAGGATCGTGCGGTCCAGCTCGATGTCGCGGCCGTCGATGTCGAAGTTCACGTCCTTCGACTGGTCGCGGGCCAGGTCGCGAACGAGTCGGGGGAACGTGTCGACGACCGCCGACAGGGGGATGAGCCGCATGTCCATCACCGTGTCCTGGAGGTTCGTCGAGATCTTGTCCAGCTCGTCGAGGTTGTCCGAGTCGATGTCGGCCTCCTCCATCTCGCGCCGGAGCTTGATCCGGCTCGTCACCAGCTGTTCGACCAGTCCGTAGAGGTCGTCCAGCTGCTCCACGTCGACCCGGACGGACGAGATGTTGTCCGACGACGACGTGTTTGCCCCGGCGCCGGACGAGGCGTCGCCCTCATCGTCGGTCTCGCCGTCACCCCCCTCGGTGTCCGACGCGTCGTCCTCGGCTGTCTCGGTTGTCTCGGCTGTCTCGGCTGTCTCGGCTGTCTCGGCTGTCTCGGCTGTCTCGGCTGTCTCGGCTGTCTCGGCTGTCTCAGCTGTCTCGGCTGTCTCGGCGCCGTCTTCGGTCTCCGCGGCGTCAGCCGCGTTGGTATCGGCGCCCGCATCGTCGCCGGCCGCCGGGCCGACCGCGTCGACGTCGACCGCCTCGACTTGGCTCACCGCGTCGACGCCGGCCTCGACGGTCGCGCCCGCGTCGGCGACGACGTACAGGTCGAAGGTGTCGTCGAACTCGCCCTCCTCGATCGCCTCGCGGTCGGGGTCACACGCCAGCTCCCCGAAGCCGTCCTCGACGGCCTCCAACACGAACATCGCGTCGATGCCGGGCATGTCGGCGTCGCCCAGATCGACGCGGGCGCGGTGGACGCCCTCGTCGTCGCCGGGCGACAGGCCGTGATCGAACGCCGTGTCCACCACTTCCGTCCCGTCGGCGCCCCCGTCACCGCCGTCGTCGTCGCTGTCGTCGTCCTCGCCGCCATCGTTGCCGGCGGCGCTCCCGTCGTCTTGGGACGCGTCCTTGTCGGACGACTGGTCGGCGTCGTCGGTCTCGAGGGCCTCGGCACCCTCCTCGGCCAGCACCCGGAGGTCCTCCTCGACCCCGGTTGGGTCGATGCTCGTGTCGCCCCCCTCGTCGATCTCCCCGAGCATCGCGTCGAGCAGGTCGACCGCCTCGAACAGACGGTCCATCAGGGCCCCGGACACCGCCATGTCGCCGTCGCGGACCTCGTCGAGGAGGTCCTCCATCGCGTGTGCGAGCCCGGAGAAGTCGCCGAAGCCCATGGCCGCGGCGTTCCCCTTCAGGGTGTGAGCGGTCCGGAAGATGGCGTCCATCGCCTCGGGGTCGTCGGGGTCCGACTCCAGCGCGAGCAGGGAGTTGTTCAACTCCGTGATGCCCTCCTCGGACTCGCGGACGAACGCGCGGACGTGTGCCTCGCTCATGCGTGCTCACCCGTGATTCCCGCGGCGATATCGCCCAACGGGAGTACCGAGTCGACCGCTCCGGTGGCGGCCGCGCGCTTCGGCATCCCGTACACCACACAGGAGTCCTCGTCCTGCGCGAGTACGCGGGCGCCGGCCCGCGAGAGCGCCCGAACGCCGTCACTTCCGTCGCCGCCCATCCCCGTGAGGATCACGCCGATGAGCGGGTCGTCCACGACGTCGGCGGCCGACTGCATCGTCACGTTCACCGACGGGCGCACCCCCTCGCCACGCTCCTCGTCGATCACGGACAGTCGGAGCCGACCGTCGCGCGCGCTCGCCACCTCCAGGTGGTGGCCGCCCTTGGCGACCGCCAGCTCGCCCCGTCCGACCCGCATGCCGTCCTCGGCCTCCCGGACTGTGAGCTCGCAGGCGTCGTTGAGGCGGTTCGCGAACCGACCGGTGAACGCCTCGGGCATGTGCTGGACGACGATGCCGCGGATGTCGGCGTCGCCCGGAATCGCCGAGACGACCCGCTCGACAGCGTCCGGACCGCCGGTCGACGAGCCGATGATCAGCGTCGTGTTCGGCTCGACAGTCTCACCGGCGGAACCACCGGCGGACGACGCGTCCGTCGACGCCGTGGTCGTCCCGCTCGCGGCGGCCGTCGCAGCCTCCGTCCGCCGGCGCTGCCCCGCACGCGAGACGTCCGCGCCGGCGACTGATCGAACGGTGTCAACGAGCTGCTCCTCCAGTCGGGAGACGCCCATCGACACCTCCCCTCCGGGCTTGGCAAAGAAGTCGACCGCGCCCGCGTCCAGCGCCGCGAACGTCTCCTCGGCGCCCTCGGCGGTGTACGCCGACAGCATCAGCGTCGGTGTCGGGTTCTCGGCCATCAGTCGCTCGACGGCCTCGATCCCGTTCATCTCGGGCATCTCGACGTCCATCGTCACCACGTCCGGGTCGACGTCGTCGACGATCGACAGGGCCTCGCGGCCGTCCGCCGCCTCGCCGACGACCTCGACCCCGCCCGACTCCAGGATGTCCGCGATGAGTCCCCGCATGAACTGCGAATCGTCCACTACAACCGTCCGCGGCGCCCGTGCGCTCACAGCGAACCCCCAGCCGGCCGTGCGGCGTCTCGAATCATGTTCTCGCATACCGATACGCCGTTATTGAAGTCACCGTCCCGAATTTCATCGCTGATAGCTCGTGCGCTACCGTTAAGCGAACGGATCCGGGAATCACTGGTATGGCAAGCAGTCAGCGCGCAGCCGACGGGGACGCCGTCGACGCGGAGGAAACGACGCAGGTGCTCGAGTTCGGACTCGGCGAGGAGACGTACTGCCTCGACATCGCCTACATCGACGAGATCGTCGACGCGGGCGACCTGACGGCGATCCCAAACTCGCCGCGACACGTCGAGGGCGTGATGGACCTGCGCGGCAAGACGACCACGATCATCGACCCGAAGACGCTGCTCGGCGTCACCGGCACGGGGGCCAGCGAGCGTATCATCGTGTTCGACCCCGAGGAGGTGGACGACGGCGGCACCGTCGGCTGGGTCGTCGACGAGGTGTATCAGGTTCGCGACGTCTCCAGCGATCAGGTCGACGAGGGGACGACCGCCGGCGACGACTCCGTCCGCGGCATCGTGAAGGGCGACGACCGGTTCGTCGTCTGGGTCGAGCCGCGCACGGAGTGAGCGCGCCCTCGCGTCGGTATCACTGTTGAATATCGGGGAGCAGTCCTTATCCGACCCCTCGTTCCGTGGTCTGATATGCGCGTTTCGAGCGGCGTTTCGGGATTCGACGACCTCGTCGGCGGGGGACTCCCGGCCGAACGGCTCTACGTCGTCTGTGGCCCGCCTGGAAGCGGAAAGACGACGTTCTCAGCACAGTTCATCGCCGACGGCGCCGCCAACGGCGAGCGCTGTCTGTTCATCAGCATGCACGAGAGCAGGGGCGACCTCGAGCGAGACATGGCCGACTTCGAGTTCGGTTTTACCGAGGCGCTCAACTCCGGGCCGATCACGTTCCTCGACGCCTTCTCCTCGGAGGGAAAGCGCTTCTTCGGCATGCCCGGGGACCGCCGCGACATCAACAGCATCACCAACCGGATCAGCTCGTTCATCGAGTCGCGCGACATCGACCGCGTCGTCATCGACTCGACGATGTTGCTCCGGTATCTCCTCGACGACGACGACCGCACGACGATGCGGTTCCTCTCGGCACTCAAGCGAACCGACGCGACGACGTACCTCATCTCCGAGATGACCGACCCCTCCGCGTACGCGGACGAACACTTCCTCGCCCACGGGGTCGTCTTCTTCCACAACTACATGGAGGAGGAGGGGATGCGCCGCGGCGTTCAGGTGGTGAAGATGCGTGGTACCGACGTGAACACGGACATGCAGGACCTCAGCTTCACGGACGACGGCCTCGTCGTCGGCGAGGACTCGGCGGTAACTCACTGATGTACGACGACAGACTCGGAACCGACTGGGAGGACATCTCCGGAACCGAGGCGATCCGTCGGGCGTACGCGCTCGGCGTCGCGGCCGCCTTCGGCTACGAGAACCACGAGGAGTTCGACCGCCTCCGAGACGCGCTCGACACGTCCTACGATCGCAGCATCATCGACCTCGCGTATCAGGAGGGGAAACACGAGGCCGAGGTGATCCACGCCGACAGCGAGGCGGCCGACGGCGACGCCGTCTGGCGGCAGTTGATCGAGGACGCCGGCCCGTCCGGCGACCTGCCCGATCCCGGCAGCGCCCCGGACGGATCGCCGGTCGGTCGGTCGATCTCCGCCACCGACTTTCCGTCGGCGCTCGACCGCGCGGGACTGCTCGAGGGCGGGACGGACCTCGACGCGGTCGGGTTCCCCGCGCTCTTGGGGTCGGCCCCTACCTCCGGACAGCCGGATGAGGAATCGTGACCCCGCGCCGATCGATCCGAGCGGCGCACTCCGAGCCGTGGCGGCGCTCCCGCTTCGACTCGGACGGCCGATTGTGGATCCCGCCGACCACTCCGGCGAACGGGGCGGCAGCGGCGTCTCCGGGAGCGAGCGACGAACGCGACCGCCCGACCGTTCGTGATGGAGGGTGCGCGTGAGCTTCCGCCGACCTGAACTGCCGTTTCCGTCCGTTTGGACAAAGGTTTTAGCTGTCCGACGCATGCTGACGCGTATGATGGAGGACGCCCCGCTGTCGCTCGACAGCGGCGGGGGAGGCGAGAGCCTCCTCATCGCCGGTCCGCCCATGACCGGTAAGTACACGCTCATGCTCCGCCTGCTGGCGGAGGCCGGCGATCGGGGCATTCTCATCACGACCGGCGACTCCGCGGAACAGGCCCGCGCCGACTACGCGGACGTCGCCGGCGTCGCGCCCGAGTCGGTTGGCGTGGTCGACTGCGTCTCCAGACAGCGCGGCGGGGACCTCCTCGATGACGAACTCGTCAGGTACGCGTCCTCCCCGAAGAACATCACCGACATCGGGATGAAGTTCACCGACCTGTACGAGGCGTTCCGCGAGACGGAGGGTTCCGTCGCCGTAGGGATCAACTCGCTGTCGGAGCTGCTGATGTACCTCGATCCACAGGACGTCTATCAGTTCGTTCGCGTACTCACCCGTCAGACGGAGGACGAGGGGTGGACCACCATCGCGGTGATCAACTCCACGATGCACGACGAACAGACGCTGCACACGATGTACGAGCCGTTCGACACCGTGATCAACACCCGCGAGGAGAACGGCGCGCGCGAAC
>Ga0207733_100669_pt1 | contig 15946 bp, 19 predicted proteins | sample A23P3SouthBayCA_FD_187735 | JGI IMG/M metagenome (GOLD analysis project Ga0207733, IMG submission 187735) | Aerobic enrichment media microbial communities from Eden Landing Ponds, California, USA - A23 P3 (SPAdes) | ecosystem: Environmental > Aquatic > Marine > Unclassified | place: Emeryville... | reverse complement strand
TCATCTCCAGAAGTATCTCAACTTCCTTGCACTGAAACTCAACTCATCTGAGGACTGGTTCGAGAAACTTCTATGTTACAATGTATCGGGATGAGCGTTGCCGTGAAGAGGGCTTTCAGTTCCGGCTCGAGAAACTGTACAATTCGGGTCACAGAGTGACGAACGCCGAGAAGGCCGGGCTCAAAGCACAACTCACTGAACGGCAGCTGGAGGTCGCCCGTACCGTGGCCCGAATGGGCTATTACGACAAAGACGGTGCGAGTGCCGACGAGGTCGCTACCGAACTCGGGATCTCGACGTCGACACTGTCGACCCATCTTCGACGTATCATGGCGAAAGTGTTCGATTTCATATTCGAAGGCGACAACGTGGACGACACCATTGAGCAGTAACACTCGAATGTACCTTCCCCCATATAATAGAGAGAAGAATACGACAACAGGGTTGAGTCCGAACGGATCCGAACAACTGGTGATGAAAGCACAGACCACGACACCATCGGCAAGAAAGTCCACCGAGAAGCCGAGTCAGAAGATCGTCGAGTTGATCGCGGACCTCGAGGGCGTTCAGCCAACGGAACTGACCCCGCCGCTGTATTCGGTGATCGACCCTGACGCCCTGGATTCACTCTTTCACTCGTCTGCCGACGACTCGGGATCGGAGGGTCACATCTGCTTTCGATATCGTGGGTATCTAATTCGCGTCCAGAGTAACGGCGATATCGAGATCACGAACCCCTAAGCGGGTACTGGCGACTATCGCTTTTGGGTCGTCGCATTCCGTCTCTATCGACCCTATGCTGTCGCTGTCTCGACTGGCGATCATCATCGCTCGTGACGAGTCGCGTCCAGGTTCGAGCGGACAGCAGTGACGGTCGACCGCTGGTCGAACCACAGTCACGCCCCGCTCGAGGCGCCGGTCGTCGACGCGTCGCCGGTTGCCGAACCTATACCGGGCCGGCGCGCCAACGAACGGCCATGCAGCGCAGGCGCGATCCGGTCGAGCGGGCCGAGGAGCGACGTGGTGACGGAACCGTCGATCTCTACGACATTTCGACGTGGGAGCCGCGGTCTGCCATTGATTTGCTCGCGTACACACTCTACAGTACGGTTAGCTACGGGCTTCGTGCGCTCGTCTTGCTGACCGCCATCGCGATCACCGTCTCGTTGCTGATCTCGCCGGCCGCAATCGTCCTCGAGGACCCGTTCGTCGCGGTCTTCTTCGGGCTCTCGGTCGTGCCCGCGGGGTTGCTCGCGACCTATATCTGGTATGCAGACATCACGACGAGCGAACCGCTTGGCTTGCTCGTGGCGACTTTTCTGCTCGCGGTCCTGTTCGCGACGTTTGCAGCCCTCATCAATTCTCTCAGTCAGGTCGTTCTCGGCTTCGGCAGCGGCGTACTCTTTTTTTACCTGATCGTCGGCCCCGTCGAGGAGACGGTCAAGCTCCTCGCTATCTACGTGTTTTCCTATCGGAGCGACAGCTTCACCGCCGTCATCGATGGGGCGGTCTACGGGGCCGTCGCCGGGCTTGGCTTTGCCGCCATCGAAAACGCCGTCTACATCAGCCGCGTCATCGGCGAAGCAAGTCCCGAGGTCAACCTCTTCGTTACCGCCAGCGGGATCGCGACGGTCCGTGCGCTGGCCGGTCCCGGTCACGTCATCTATTCGGCGATCGCAGGTTACTACCTCGGTCTAGCGAAGTTCAACCAAGAGTACGCCGGCCCGATCGTCCTTAAAGGATTGCTCATTGCGGCGTTCGTCCACGGCACGTACAACGTCACGGTCGGCATCGTTCCACAGCTCCTCGCCGACATCTTGCCCGTCGGCTACGGCGTCGCGTTCGTGGGATACGTAATCGGCTACGACCTCACGGTCGGCTACTACCTCTATCGGAAACTTGCCCGCTACCGGGACGCCTATCTGACGCTTAGTGACGATAGCGTCGATGCGCCGCGTCCGGAATTGACAGAATTCGAGCCACCACAACGCTAACTCGCTTGTCCACCTGGGCAACTCACGACTCATACGGCTGCTGTCAGTCGTTTCCGGCGCACCCGCGATCGTCGGTGCGGGTGCGCGATAACTCGTTACAGCAAGCTGGATCAGCGGTCTTCAAATCGTGCCTCGAGCAGCCGTTCGACGTACTTCGCCAAGACGTCGACCTCGAGATGAACCGGATCGCCGGGTGCTTTTTCAGAGAGCGTGGTCATCTCGTAGGTCGTCGGAATGATCGCGACGGTCACCCGACCGGCGTCCGCGTCGAGGTCGGCGACGGTCAGGCTGATCCCGTCGAGCGTGATCGATCCCTTCTCGACGACGTAGCGGTCGTAGCCGTCGGGCAGGTCGAACTCGAAGAACCAATCTTCCTCGACTGATTCGATGTTCCGCACTGTCGCGACCGCGTCGACGTGGCCCTGCACGACGTGGCCATCAAACCGGCCGTTGGCCGGCATCGCCCGCTCGAGGTTGACCGCATCGCCCGTCTCGAGATCGGCCAGATACGTTCGCTCGATGGTCTCGGTTGCCAGGAAGACTTCGAACCACGCACTCTCGTCGTACTTTTCGACCGTGAGACACGCGCCGCTGACGCTGATGCTCTGGCCGTGCTCGAGGCCCGTCGCGACCTCGTCGGCCCCGATCCGCAGTCGGAGGCCGTCGTCAGTTCGCTCTCGGGCGATGATCTCGCCGGTTTCCTCGACGATCCCCGTGAACATAGTCGCAACTGGCAGGCGATAGGGGAAAGCCGTTCCGGGTCCGATCCACAGCGGGTGGCGTGGACGTACGTGCGGTCGGCCGGTCTCAGGAAGATGGCATGGTAGACTCGTCGGCGACAGCGGTGCGCACGCCGGAGAACTCGAACCGGGCACCGCCGGCCGCGCTTTCGGTGACGTCGATTTCCCACTCGTGGGCCTGCGCGATCTCACAGACGATATTGAGGCCGAGTCCGGTGCCGTCGGCGTTCGAGGTCCAGCCGGGTTCGAGGACGCGGTCGCGCTCGTCCGGCGGAATGCCCGGGCCATCGTCAGCGACATAAAATCCGTCGTCAACGAGTCCAACAGTCACGGTGACGCCCTCGCCGCCGTGCTCGACGGCGTCCTGCCGAGCGTTCGAGGCAGGGCTCGTCGAGCCGTGCTCGACGGCGTTTCGAAACAGGTTCTCGAACAGATTCCGGATGCGACTCGAGTCGGCGTAGAACCGACCGTCGGAGGCGACCTGCAGCGACGCATCCCCGGTCGACACGGTGTCCCAACAGGACGTAACGACATCACCGAACGCGAGCGCGTCGACCGACTCGAGGTCGTACCCACATCGAACCATCGTCAACACGTCGTCGATGATCCCCGCCATCCGGTCGAGGACATCGTCGAGGTCGTCCAAGTGATCGAGGTCGGCTTCCGTTTGCGCGGTCGCAAGGAGGCCCTGGGCGACGTTCAGGGGATTGCGAAGATCGTGGGCAACGACGCTCGCGAACTCGTCTAAGCGATCGTTCTGACGCTCGAGGTCCTGTTCGTACGCGAGTCGGTTGAGCGCGATTTCGGCGTTCAGCGACAACACGAACGCGAGGTCCTCGTCCGACTGGTCGAACGCGCCGATCTCGGGATCGACGATACTGATCACACCATGGTCACCGAGCGGGAGGTATATGGCGGCGTGGGCTTCGCCGCGGTCGTGATCGTCCTCGAGCGATCGAACGTCATCGTACCGGATCGGCTCACCGCTTCGGTAGGCGTGGCTAACCGGTGAGTTACCGTCGACCGGATACTCCGGCCGCTCACCTAGCTCCGTTTCCGCTTGCTCGGTTACGGCGACCGCCCGCAGATACGTTTCGTCGACGAGTCGAACGACGTTGTGCTCGTAGCCGAGGATCGCACTCGCAGCATCGGCGACGAGCTGTGCAATCTCTTCTCTGTCGTCGGCCGCCATCAGCCAGCGCGTCGCCGTGTGCAGTGCCTGTAGCTGTCGCTCGTACTCCTTTCGAGCCGTCACGTCCCGGAAGACACCCACAACAAGCCGTCGATTCTGTAGTTCGAAGACGTGGGCGTTGATCTCGACCGGAACTCGTCCGCCGTCTTTGGTTTCGACGTAGATATCCGAACCATCCGGAAACTGGGTAAAAATCGACTGGCAGGACTCGATGTGCTGGTCGAAGAACTCACGGTACGTCGCTTCCTCGCCCGACGGGTGGACGACTGTCTGGGGCTCGCCGACGAGTTCGGCTGGATCGTATCCCGTGAGATCAGTGACCTGCTGGTTCGCTTCGATGAGTTCGCCCGTCTCCGCGTCCGCGACGAGGACCGCGTCCGGCACCGCCTCGAGGATGGTCCGGTATTTCGCCCGAAGCGCTTCCTGCTCGCTGATGTCTCGGACGGCAGCCATGAACTCGCGTTTCCCGTCGGTCTCGATCGGACTCAGGCTGATGTCGACCGGGAATTCCGAGCCGTCCTTTCGTTGGCCCGAAAGCTCGAGAGTGACGCCCATCGGACGAACTTCCGGGTCAGCAATATACGCGTCCCGTTGGGCGACGTGCTCGTCCCGGACGGATTCCGGAGCGAGGCGTTCGATCGGCTCGCCGAGGAGTTCGGTCGGCTCGTATCCGAACAGATCGGTCACACGCGCGTTCGCATAGGTAATCCGGCCATCGTGATCGACGAGGAGAATCGCATCAGGAGAGGCTTCACAGATCGCTTCGTATCGCTGTCTCGATTGGCGTGGCATGACGTGCGCTCTCGGGCTCGAAGCCGATACTGATACCCCGAGCGCCACCTATTTTAAAGTTTTAGTGAATAGTCAGTTTCGTATAACGAATCAACGCCATCCAGCCGGCCCTCGACAGCGCCAACGCGAGCGATCGGAACCGTTGCCGTCGCGTTTTTACGCCGCAGGCGCGATATACCGCCAATGGCCGGCATCATCGACACGATCAAACTGGCAGGAACGCTCGTTCTCGCGCTTCCCGCTGCCATCGCTGGGCTCGAGCTCGTGTTGATTCGCGGACAGACGACGTTTGGCATCGCCCTCATCGGGCTTGCGGTCGGACTCGTCGCTATCCAGCACTGGCTGACGCTTCCGACTGACATCCCAGAACTACTCGCAAAGCGACTCGTGGGAGTCGTCACGAAGGAACCAGAGCCCGACTCCGAGGACGAACGCTAACGCGACGGCGTCCCGAGCGAGCCGGACTGCTATCACGCTACCGCTCGAGCAGCGCCGCCGGCGACAGCGAGTGTGCAGGAGCCGCGAGTCGGTCGGGTCGTTCGCCCTCGTCGGTGACGACTACCACGTCGGCGATCCGGAGCCGACTCGTCTCGTCGACGCGGGCGGCCACATCGAGCCGGACCACGGCCCCGGGTTCGATCTCGTCGCTGCCGTCGATCGGTCCTTCGCAGGGCTCGAGGCCGACGCCGGAGACGGTGGCCTCGACCTCGTCGCTGTCGTCGAGTCCGAACGAGCGCACTTCTGCCTCGAGATCGGCTGCGACGGTGTGGACGGACGCCGAGCCGGCCGTCAGCAGCGACCGCGCGGAGCGAAACGACTGGGTGACGGCGACGTGGACGCGCCGTTCTCGACCGCCGTCGCTGTCGACGACGAGCGTGCGGACGAGTCCGCCGTAGTAGCCGGACGGCCCGCGGGGTGTGGCTGCGAGGACGATCGGCTCGTCGGGTCGGAGTGCCTCCCCGTCGGCGTCGGTGTCTGGATGAGATACAGTCTCGGGATTGACGGCGGTGTTGCCAGCTGGGAACGCACCCGCGCCGACGATCGCCTCGTCGATGGCGATCCGCAAGCGGGCGGGCGTCAGCGGGACTGTGTCGCCGTCCCCATCTGCGACCGCGAGCCGACCGTCGACGATCGCCGCGTCGGCCAGAACCGACGCGGCCCGTCGAATCCCAGCGCTCGCTGCGCGTTGTGCGACCGCGATCCAATCGCGCTCGCCGGCGGTTTTCGTCGCTCGCGCCCGTGCGATGGCATCCGTCGAGGCCACCTCGAAGCCCGCGTTCTCGAGGTAGAGCGCCGCATCGTGTGGGACGTGCGGTGGGGTCAGGATCGTCCCCTCGCGACCGCGATCCGCAAGCGTCGCCGCGAGGTCGGCGGCAGGATGGCCGTCGCTCGTGTCGACAGAGCGAACGAGCCACTCGTCGGCAGCGCCGTCGTACGCGACGGCAGTCTGCCCGTGTGGTATCGACTCACAGCTGTAACGGATCGCCGGTTCGCGTCCGCGGCCGGCGTGTACGAACGCGGTCGCGTCTCGATTCTCGAGTGTGAGTGCCAGCACGTCGGCTGCATGCTCACGCCGTTCACGGGCGAGCGCCGACGGAGACGGACCCTCAGCTGGCCGACCGTGCTCGAGCCCGTAATCGTCCTGTTCGGTCACGGCGCTTCGGCTTCGATCTCGTCTGCGTCCGCTTCGTCGACCGGCTGCTGGGCCTCCTCGACCAGTTCCTCGAGGGTCAGGTCCGTCAGTTCGTTTTTCAGCAGGACGTCGACCGGTAGCGTGGGCGCGCCGTCAACTAAGTTCTCGAGGAGGACGAGCCGCTCGCGGGCTCGAGACATGCCGACGTAGAAGACGCGGCGTTCATTGTCGGTCAGGACAGGCACCGGCGAGGTCGTCTTGGTGAACTCCTCGCAGTGGGGGACGTCCGTGGGGTCGTCGACGGTGGCGACCATCTGCTCGACGACCTTCTCGGTGAGGTCGGTACCGACGAGGACGTGGTCGGCCTCGCGACCCTTCGCGGAGTGGATCGTGCCGACGCGGACGCGGTCGGTGTCCATCCCCTGATACTCACCGATCGCGAAGTAGGCGCGGACGCTCTTTTTCTGGAAGTTCGTGACCTTCCGGAGCATGTCCGAGGCGGAGGCCGGGCCGGGCATGAACGGCACGTGGTCGGTGATGACCTCGGCCGGAATCATGAGGTCCTCGAGATCGTCGATACCGGCGTCCTCCTGGCGTTCGTCGATCTCGTCGAAAAGGTCGTCCCGGTCGTTGGTGCCGAAGGCCGACTCCTGTAACATGTCGGCGAGCCGGCGGGCCTGCAGGCCGGTGACATCCTCGCCGGCGTCGATCGCTTCGACCGCGCGGACGTACTGGGTAAGTCGGTCGGTCCACATCCGCTGGTCGGTCAGCGAGGTGAAGGGCACGCCTTCAGTGATGAACTCGTCGATGAACTGGAACATCTGGTAGCGGGCCCGGAACAACACCATGATGGTGCCGTCACCTTCAACGAGCGTGCGCCGAACCATCCGGACGACATCGAGCATCGACGCGTTCGTGCGTGCCTCGACGGCCCCGCCTTCCTTGCGGGGCTTGAGGTCTTTGTCCTGGCGCTGGTCGATGTGGCGGATTTCCTTGTTGACCGCGTTGAGGACGTTCGAGGGCAGCCGATAGGAGTTCGGGAGGATAATGTCCTCGTCGACCTCTTCCTCGAGCAAGAGTGCCGGATCGGCCCCCTGCCAGGAGTAGACGACCTGGTCGTCGTCGCCGGCGATCAGCACCTGCTCCATGTGGGGTTTCCACTCCTCGTAGACATCGTACTGGAGGGTCGTGATGTCCTGGAACTCGTCGATCACGAGGTAGTCGACGTTGGGCAGCAACGAGCGCTGTTCGACGCGCTCGAGCATATCGGCGAAGCCGATCTTGCCCTGTTCGCCTTTGTAGGAGCGCCAGGCGCGGATCGCTTCGGGGACATCGATCCGATCGTCGTCGCTGGGCCAGGTCGGGGTGTACTTGTTGCCCTCCTGGGCGTTGGGGTCGATCTCCGGTGGGAGTCGGACCTCCTCATCGTCCCACTGGAAGGGGACGTCGTACCAGTCGGAGACGTCGCGGCTGGTCCGCTGGAGCCACTGACTGGTCGCGATGACTTTGTTGCCGATCGTCGTCGACCGGGCGGTTCGGCGGCCGGCACCCGAGTACTCGTCCTCGTACTCGATGCCGTACTCGTCGCAGAAGTCCTCTTTGTCGGATTCGCCGATTACGTCGCTTCGAGAGAGATCAAGGAGCTCGTAGGCCTTCGCGTGCATCGTACAGACGTTGCCCTGCAGTGCACGCGGGCTCTCGCCGAGGCGCTCGGCGAGTCGTTCTCGGACCTCTTGAGCTGCCGCTCGCGTGTACGAGACAACGAGAATGTCTCGGAAGGTGACGCCGTCCTGCTCGAGAATGTCCTCGACGTGGTCGAGAAGCGCTGTCGTCTTCCCGCTTCCCGGACCACCGAACAGGCGGGTAACCGTCGTGTCCGTCGTAGCCATTGTAGCTGTACAAGAGCGCGACACGCATAAGTGACGTGGGTTTTCATCGACAGAAACGAGCGCTCACGGATCGCGAGGAGAGCGGGCGTCGCGGACATCAGCACCGTCGCGAATTTTATCCTGACAGTCTGGGCACACGCGTGGCTCGTCGACGCCACGGGGGGTGAACACTCGTGCGTATCGTTTGGTAACGAACGCACCACAGTTCTGGCATTCCGGCATGGTTCCTCTCAGTGTAGCGTCACGATTACTGAACCATAATTGTGTCGTATACTGTATGATAAAAACGGCGACGAGCTGCTGTTAGGCGTGACGATCGGGGACGGATCACGACAGCAACGTGTGCCCTGTCCCCGGTGTAAAAGACGTCTTACGACGCTGGTTCCCAGCCGCAGACAGTACAGGAACTGGCGGACGGATCGTGAAGACCGCCACACTCCGGACACTGCTTTTTGTTATACTCTTGTTCCCACCCTACTGGTTCGACCGAGTGACCGCGATCGGCGAGGAATTGATCGATGACGTCGTCACCGGCATCACTGGGTGAGGTTGCCATAGGCGTGTGAACGCACACCACAATAATAAATCGTTGGGTCGGTGAAGATACTGCCCCCTCCACAAGCCCACACGCTAGTAATGCGGTAACAACCGACCACCCACGTGCCAGCGAGTCGAACGACCCGCGTCCTTTTCTCGCTCTCGTCCGAACAGTCCCGTATGAGCGACCTGCGCCTCGATGCGACCCAGCTCGATCGCTACTCGAGACACGTCATCATGGACGAGATCGGCCCCGAAGGCCAGCAGCGCCTGCTCGAGGGATCGGTCCTGATCGTCGGCGCTGGTGGGCTCGGCTCGCCGGCAATCCAATATCTCGCGGCGGCCGGCGTGGGCCGGCTGGGAATCGTCGACGACGACGTCGTCGAACGCTCGAACTTACAACGCCAGATCGTCCACGGCGACGACGACGTCGGCCGACCGAAAGTCGAAAGCGCAGCCGATTACGTCGCGACGCTGAATCCCGACATCGACGTCGAGACCCACGAAACCCGCATCACCGCGGCGAACGTCGACGAGCTAGTTACTGAGTACGACGTCGTCCTCGATGCCAGCGACAACTTCGCCACCCGGTACCTGCTCAACGACCACTGTGTGCTCACCAAGACGCCGCTGTTCCACGGCGCGATCTACCGCTTCGAGGGCCAGCTCACGTCATTTACCAACGACCGCGGCGGGGACGACGATCCGCCGTGTTACCGCTGTATCTTCCCCGAAGCCCCCGAGCCAGGGACCGTCCCCGACTGTGCGACCACGGGCGTGCTCGGCGTCCTCCCGGGCACCGTCGGCTGCATTCAGGCCACCGAGGTCGTCAAGTATCTCATCGAGAAGGGCGAGTTGCTCGAGGGCCGCCTGCTGATGTACGACGCGATGGGCATGACCTTCGAGGAGGTCCCGGTGCAGTCGAACCCGGCGTGTCCGGTCTGTGGGGACGACCCCGAGATCGAGTCCGTCAAGGACGTCGCCTACGAGGGGACCTGCGAGATTTCGGCGGACTGACCGGCGAGCCGTGTCTCGAACTGGACCTCATTGATAGTAGCACGATTATACTAATTTGTGAAAAGCCGCGGTAAGTACAGGCAAAGGCTGTAATGCGACAGATTGCGATCTAACTAACTCCTGACAGAAAATGCATGCCGAGCATGGGTCCAGTGTTTTGGCTTCGATTGTTCCAGGCCATTTTGATCGGTCTTTGAATACCAGGGTGGCTCATTGAAAGAATCACGATCTTTTACCATCAAGAATACATCAAAATCGATAATCTGACCCAGGAGCCATCGAAAACCCACATGTTGCTGCAAAGTCAGGAAACACGACCTCTCAATTCCCACCCGTCCTGAATCGCAGCGACGCGCTGAATGGTGCCACTCCTCTTCACTTGGTAAATAACATCATCATATTGGGTGTGTGAGATGAGTTTGAAACTGGAGCTACTCATCTCCATCACACCTCTCATACGGACTCCTGTCAGTCAGTGCCGGTGCACCCGCCACCGCCCTGTGGTTGTACCGGGACATCGGTACAGCAGACCGTATCACTCGTAGACGTCGTACGGCTCGACCAGCGTCAGGAGATCGCGTTCCAGTTCGCCGCCAACAAACTGGACGTTCCCTGTTTCAGCCTCATAGTCGATTATCCGAGCCTCGTCCAATTTTGGAAGATGGGTATGGTGAAGTGCGATCCGGACGCGTTGTCGGTGTTCGTCTGACTCGTCTGACTCCCGTTTCGCGTCTTCGTCTCGAACCCGGTCTGCAACGCGATCTACGAGCACATCAAATTCCAGTGTCTTCTCGGAGGCGTTGTCCAACGCGTTGAGGATGGCGCGTCGATGTTCGTTCGCTACTGCCGACAGAACCGTATCGGGGGAGATCGGTCTCTCACGCCCCGAAGAACCGGAAACCGCATCAATTGACTGGATTTCACGTGTCTCCAACTCTCGACTCTCATCCATACTCTCATACCGCAGGCCCAACTGCCTGGCTCTGTCCCATGGTGTATAATGGAAACGGTCATACGGACTCCTGGTAATCATTTCCGGTGCAACCGCCACCGCCCTACGGGCCCACCGCTAACTCGTTACAGCGGATCGTATCAGTCCACTTGCGCCGCTGACTCGGGAGTGAGAAGTGCGTACCTCCCGAACGTACCGATGGCACGACGCAGTCGCTCCGTCACTGCCTGATCGGAAATTCCCAGCTCGTCGGCTAACTCCGCGGTCGTACAGCCTCGTGGAATGTCGTAGTATCCCATTCGGACGGCAAGCGTAAGCGCTTCTCGTTGGGGCTCACTCAAGCCGTACCACGGACCAGCCTCGGGGCCCGTTGGATTGTATATACGGGTTATCTTCAGGGAGATGTGCGCGTCCTCACAACAGTCCTGGCACTGACTCAATGCCTCGCGGTTCGAGAATCGTATCTCGAGATTCCACCCTTCCGATGATCCAGTAGCACCCAGTATTTGCCCGTCGTGTTCCAAGATACATTGAAAAAGGTGGTCTTGGCTCGCATCCCTGTTGATCCGGAACAGCGTCCGGTCTTCGAATACGTCTATCTCCGTGACGCTATTGACAGTTGGATAGCGTTCGACGGTATCGAGAAAGGCGTTTTCGACCGGTTCGTAGACCCAGAAGAGCGGTACGGTAGCGTCCCCACTCGGGACGAGCGTTTCGAGTTCGATTGCCGACGCTTGCTCTAGACTGAGGATTTGTCCGAGTTCAAAATCGTCGGACGGGATGCGAATCTCCGTTATCACACTCATGCTCGCTTGTGAGACTAGATTGCTCGGTCGTACAAAAGGAGACGACATGGTGTATCATGGCTGCCCGGATGCCAAACGGACTCCCCGCTCGCAGCGCACACTATACCGGCCAATAACTGTGTGCTGTCTCGAAGCCATGATACACCACCCATGCCGGTTATTCGTCTGCTAGACGAAGGCTTCCGCATGGCGACTGTGATGGAGTTTACGAGTCCGGTAGCGGAGTTTCCGCTGGGGAGCGTGTTCGAGAATTTGCCGGGTGTGACCGTCGAACTGGAGCGACTTATCCCACACGAGACGCTGATTATCCCGTACTTCTGGGTACGTGGTGCAGAAACGGAGAACATCGAAGCGTCGTTCGAAGGACATTCCGGCGTGAGCAACATTCGACTGGTCGATAGCGTCGAAGACGAGTATCTCATGCGTGCCGAGTGGGAGTCAAAGTACTTCGGCATCCTGAGTGCGCTTGCCAAGGCTAACGTTGTCGTGCTTTCCGGGATTGGAACGAAAGACGAGTGGCGATTCGAGGTGCGCGGCGAGAGTCAGGAGACACTCGCTGAGTTTCGAGAGTACTGCCAGGAAAACGACATCCCGATAGCGATCACCGCGGTCCACGCAATGCTTCCGATCCAGAGAGAGGGCTACGAGTTGACCGAGACCCAACGCGAGGCGCTGATATTGGCCTACGAACGGGGCTACTTCGACACCCCACGCGAGGCGTCGCTCGAAGAGATCGCTGCCGAGCTCGGTATCACCCAGCAGTCACTTTCGTCACGCCTTCGACGCGGGCATCGACGCCTCATTGGAGCGACGCTCAGCAGTTCGTCGTGATCATTCGGATAGATACACTGTTTTAAACCCCCTGTATAATCAGTGTGCTTGCTGAACCAACTCAGACGGCTAGAATCAGGCAAGATGGCTGCAACGGTATCTGGGGTTGGCGTCGAAGAGGTCGAGTACTTTCAAAAATCAGGGACTGTTCGCACCCAGTTCGATCAAGAGAAGACACCCGCGAGCATGGCTGTTATCGCAACGCTGGCGGACGTAATGGACACTGATCCAGTTAAACTGAACACGCTCCATTCCACTGTTGATCCAGATGCGTTGGATGCGCTCGTCCGGGTGCGCAACGAAACGAACGGGGATTCTCACGTTAAATTCACGCACGAGGGGCACGCGATAACCGTACACAGCTACGGCTTGGTTTCCATCACACCAGAACACGAACTCACAGCGGAAAAATACGACAGAGGTCCGGGAAGATGACTTCTGAGGAGAACTCGCTTACGTCGAAGGAGGAATTGAACGCGGAGCTGAAAGCACTCCTTCGCAGGGCCTACGAGGGTGGAATCGATGTGGAAGGTGGATTCGAATGCCGGAATGGGGTCGAACATCCTGACTGGGACGTGATCGTCACGGAAGTCGAAAAGAACGAGCATTCGGAGTGACCGACGACGAGGATGACTGATCAGAGCAGATACTAGACCCGTGAGAAGAACGCCGTAACGACAATCGCATCGAACGGGTGCTCTCAGCGCAACAGTGGCGAGTATTACGTGCGCTACTGGATGAGAGTGCGATATCTTCAGATCAGATTCTTCGAAAGGGGGAGACTCTGGACTCCGGGGAGTACCTCACGATCTGTTACGAACTCCATCACGTTCTACTCCCCAAATCAGCGGACATGTGACTCGTCAAGTTCGACAGATTCGAAGACGAAGTACGGCGAGGAGTGAGATTCAACGAGGTGCGTCGATTTCTCGAGCAGATGGCTGACGATCATGACAGTAACATGTGCCTGTAAGCGCGTCGCTGCTGACTATGCGTGCTGTCTCTCGCACGAAGGCAAGACCATCTGTCGCAGCTGGTAGATTGATCGACAGTACATTCACAGACTCACGTCCCGAATCGAGCAGTACAGTTTCAGATCCAGCTCTGAAAAACCGGATTGTCAACTACTGGGACCGACCCAGCGGGGACTAACCGACGCGCGAGCGCACCAGGGTCGGCAACTCGAGCCCACCAGCAACCGCGAGACAGGAGATGAACGCGGTCGTTCCGAGTTTGCCACCCGCACCGGCGAGGGCGGGCGCGACCACGACGTAGACGAGCCCACAGACGAGGCCGGCCCCCGCGACCTGACCGAGGGTCTCGAGCCGGTCGGCACTCGACATCCCGACGAACGAGGCACAGAAGGCGACGGCAGCCAGCGTTGCCCCCAGCGCGGGCAGGGCGATCGGGAACGCGAGGCCGGCAGCCAGCCCAACCGCTGCGGACGCGACGACCGAACTCGCGCCGGCGTGCGTACGTAACACGACGGTCGCGACCGCTGCGACAACGGCGACGATAATGATCGCGGGAACGAGTGCCCACGCGAGCGCGCTGCCGGCGGCGTAGTCGACACCAAGCAGGGCCACGCTCGTGAGACAGCCAAAGAGTGCGAGCGTGCCGTATTTGCCACCGAAGCCGCCGAAGACGTCTGCGGTCGCGACGAACGCGAGCCCGGAGACCATGCCCGCGATCGCGACCCCCTCGATCGACGGGAGGACGGCCGGTGAAACCATCCCGACGAACGATCCACAGTAGGCCGCGCCGTCGACCTGCGGGAGCCCGAGACCGACGGCCAGGCCGACGAGCGGGGCAGCGAGGATCGGACCCAGTTCGGCGTGAACGCTCAGCCAGTAGGTTCCGACTGCTGCCGTCGCAACCGCGAGCACGTCGACGGCATCCGTTCGGTCGAGACCGATCGCGTCGATGCGCAAGAGGCGCTGGCGTTCCGTCTCGGCGACGACGGTGCCCGTGAGCGCGACGCCGAACGGAACGCTCAGGACTCCGATCGAGAGGTCAGGCCGCGCGCGAACGGCACCGAGAAGTAACGTGGCAGGCGTGACGAGCAACGCGACGTAGCCGACGAGTCGAACCGGACCGTACACACATCGATCTTCGCTCGAAGGGAACGGAATGGGTTACGGTTCGACCCTCGAGTTCCGGCGGTCCGTTCGGATCGAGGACTCCGATCGTGAGCGATCGGTAGTTGGACACACCTGCCGGCTTAACTCCGTAGTAGGCCGCCGTCGATCGGGATCTCGGCCCCGTTGACGAAACTCGCGTGCGGACTCGAGAGGAAGGCGACCACGTCACCGAGCTCGCGGGGCTCGCCGATGCGATTCATCGGGATGTCGCTAGCCATCGCTGCCAGTCCTTCCTCGTAATCGCTGTAGGTGCCTCGTTCGACCCTGGCATCGATGAGTTCCTCGATTCGGGCCGTCTCGATCGTCCCCGGCAACACCGCGTTCGCGCGGATCTCGGGGGCGAACTCCCGGGAGATCGTCTTGACGAGGCCGATCACGCCGCGGCGCACCGAGTTCGACAGCAGGAGGCCGTCGGCGACTTCCCGGACGGTCCTGGAGGTGATGCAAGTGATCGTCGCGGAGTCGGACTCGAGGAGGTGCTCGTAGCTCTCCTCGATCGTCCAGACGACGCTCATCACCAGCAGGTCGTAGGCCTGGTACCAGTCCTGTGCGTCGGTCTCGAGGAACGTCGTACTCGGCGGGCCCCCCGACGAGGTGACGAGGTGGTCGAGGCCGCCGAAGGTGGCGACCGTCTCGCGGACGAAATGGGAAACGTCGTCCGGGTCGGTCAGGTCGGCCTGCACCGCGAGCACGTCGCCCGTCCCCGTCGCGTCAAGTTCATCGCGGGCGTCTTTGAGCCGTTCCTCGTCGCGGCCACAGATCGCAACGTTCGCACCGTCTTCAGCGAGTGCCTGCGCACTCGCAAAGCCGAGACCGCTCGAGGATGCGGTCACCAACGCCGAGTTGCCGTCGAGTTCGAGGTCCATGCCTGACTCGACGATAGGCGCGTACAAATCTCTCGGGGAGTCGGCAGGTGGTCTCGCCGTGGCCATCGAGAACCGCGACACTATCGGTCGACGAGAACGGACTGGATAACACCGATGTCATGGCCGCTGCTGTTCGTTGCGGGACTGTTCGAAATCGCATGGGCGATCGGGCTCCACTACTCCGACGGGCTCTCGAAACCGGTGCCGACGGTTGGAACAGCGGTCGCGCTCGTTATAAGCATGGTATTGCTCGCGCAAGCGGTGCAGAACCTCCCGATCGGCACCGCGTATGCGGTCTGGACGGGGATCGGCGCGGTCGGGACGGCGACGCTCGGCATCATGCTGTTCGACGAACCAGCAACGCTCGCTCGGCTCGCGTTCATCTTCTGTATCGTCGTCGGGGTCGTCGGTCTCAACGTCGTCTCGAGCGGGCACTGACAGCGGTAAATAAGGGCTGCTCATACTGCCGGACAGAACTACGTGAAGATCGGTCGCTCTGCTGCGGCCGTCACCGGTGGAGACGGCCGCGAATCCGCGACCGACTTCGTATTGACTT
>Ga0207733_100667_pt1 | contig 16046 bp, 13 predicted proteins | sample A23P3SouthBayCA_FD_187735 | JGI IMG/M metagenome (GOLD analysis project Ga0207733, IMG submission 187735) | Aerobic enrichment media microbial communities from Eden Landing Ponds, California, USA - A23 P3 (SPAdes) | ecosystem: Environmental > Aquatic > Marine > Unclassified | place: Emeryville... | reverse complement strand
TGGCATCGTAGACGCGCTCGACGCCGACGTTGGCCGAGTACTCCCGCAGGTCGTGGACCACGTCGCTGTCGAACCCGGCCGAGAGCACGCGGGCGTGCTGGCGGATGTGGTCGCCGCCGCGGTCCTCGTCGATATCGAGCAGCGCGACGACGAGTCGCCTGACGACGCCGATACCGGGGTTGTCACGCCGGCCGCTTTCGTAGTCCGAGACCACGGACGGGGATACGTCGAGTTCGTCGGCGAGTTCGGTCTGTGCAACGTCGAAATCAGTGCGCCACTTCCGCAGGGTCGCCCCCGGTTCGTCGCTCAGTGCCACCTCACCCGCCATCTTCTCCGCGAGATCCTCGCGTGCGCCCCCTGCCATTAGTTCACACGCTGGAGGGTCGCGAATAAAAGGGTATCGGAACCACAGGCGCTTACCGGCGAGCGGTCAGTTCAACCGCGGCAAGGACGCCGTTCGAGGGGGTGTGAACGACGCGTACCTCGATGCTGTCGCCCGGTTCGACAGTGCCGCCGCCGGCGTTCAACTGGAAAGTGATGGCCCGGCCCGCTGTCCACCGCTGGCCCCCGTTGGCGATGACACCGCCGACACAGTAGTCGTAGACGACGTTATCCGAGTCGTCGGTGTTGTTCGCTGACAGCGCTGTGCCGGAAACCGGCAGGTCGACGATGCGGGCATCGGTGTCTGGCAGTGCCACAGCGATTGCCAGTTCGTCGGCCGGGACCGGGTCACCGCCGGCGTGTCGAACCGTCACCGTGTTCGCGCCGCACCCACCCGATGGGCCAGTCACAAAATTTCCTGTCGAGCGGGCGACGGTGGGTGTCCGCTGGTTCAGGTCGCTGCTCGCAGTGAACACAAACCCGCCGACTGTCGCGGCCAGAAGGACAGTGATCGAGAGCATGAGGACCACGCCGATGACGGGGCTGACGCCGCGACGGTCACAATAGAGATTTCCTCCGGCCACTGGTGAGACACGCTGTCCGTTGCTTCCAATAAAAACCTCAGCAGTGGACCGACACCACTCCGCAATCACTAAACGCCGGTCGCGCCAACCACAATCAAATGGATTGGACCGAGAAGTACCGCCCGACGACGCTGTCAGAGGTGCGGGGCAACGACAAGGCCCGCGACGCACTCAAGAAGTGGGCGGACACGTGGGACGACCACCGCGAAGCGGTCATCATCCACGGGTCCCCGGGCATCGGGAAGACCTCGGCCGCCCACGCGCTGGCAAACGATATGGGGTGGCCGACCATCGAACTCAACGCCAGCGACTCCCGGACCAAGGACGTCATCAATCGGGTGGCCGGCGAAGCCGCCAAGTCCGGCACGCTGACCGCCGGTGGCGGTGGCCGCCGACTGGTCATCATGGACGAGGCGGACAACATCCACGGTAACGCCGACCGCGGCGGAGCGCGGGCCATCACCGCACTGGTGAAGGAGGCCAGCCAGCCGATGATTCTCATCGCCAACGAGTACTACGAGATGTCGAACGGCCTGCGGAACAACTGCCAGGACATCGAGTTCCGGGACGTCTCGCCCCGCTCTATCGTCCCCGTCCTGCGTGACCTCTGTCGCCAGGAGGGCGTCGAGTACGAATCCGATGCGCTGGAGGAACTCGCAGAGCAGAACAGCGGCGACCTGCGGGGCGCGGTCAAGGACCTCCAGGCCATCGCCGAGACGACGGAGCGGCTGACCGCCGACGACGTGGTGACCGGTGAGCGCGATACGACCGAGGGCATCTTCGAGTACCTCGATGTGGTACTCAAGGAGGCCGGCGCGCAGGAGGCGCTAGAGGCCAGTTACGACGTCGACGAGACGCCTGACGACCTCATCAACTGGATCGAGGACAACATGCCCAAGGACTACGAGGGGGCCGAACTGGCGCGGGCCTACGAGTTCCTCTCGAACGCCGACCAGTGGCTCGGCCGGGTGCGAGAGACGCAGAATTACTCCTTCTGGCGGTACGCCGGCGACAACATGACCGCCGGCGTCGCCGCGGCGCGGGACGGCACGAAGGGCGGCTGGACCCGGTACGGCCCGCCGAGCTACTGGTCGAAACTCGGCCGGTCGAAGGGAACCCGGAACACGCGGGACTACGTCGCCCAGCAGATAGCCGCTATCGACGGCGTCTCGATGCGGACCGCCCGCCGGGAGATCATGCCGTTCCTCTCGACGATGACCCACCACTGCCGGAACCGCGAGCTGACGGTCGCGATGGCGGCGACCTACGACCTGGAGGCCGAGCACGTCTCTTTCGTCACCGGATCGGGCAAGGACACGAACAAGGTGCAGGACATCGTCGCCGACGCCGAGGCACTCAAAGAGGCAGCCGCCGTCAAACACTCCGGTGGGGCCTTCGAGGGAGCGAGTGTGGAAGGCGGTGACGGCGGGGCTGGGGCAGACGACGGTGCCGATGCCGACGCTGGCGACGAGGGCGGCGACCAGCAAGTAACGTTGGCGGCCGACGACGAAGCGGGGGCCGATGGTGCCGGTGAAACCGAAACGGTCGACAGCGACACTGAATCCGCGAGCGAGGCAGCCGAAGACGACGACCAGCAGTCCGGCCTCTCCGACTTTATGTAGTCATCGACCCGTCGTGCCGAGGCCGGGAATCGCGACCCGGTCTTCGACGTATTCCATCAGGAGCGACGCCGAGATGACCAGCGCCAGGTAAAACAGGCCGGCGAGGACGAACAGCTCCGTGTACCGGTAGGTTTCGCTGGCGATGGCGTCGGTCCGTTCGAACAGCTCGCGGACGGTGATGAAACTCGCCAGCGACGAGTACTTGATGAGGTACACCAGTTCGTTCGACCAGCCCGGAATCGCGTAGCGCAGGCCCTGCGGGAGGACGACGTGCCGGATTCCATCGACCTTCGAGAGGCCAATCGAGCGAGCGGCGGTGAGTTGCCCTTCCGGGACGGAGTTCAGCGCCGACCGGATGTACTCGGACTGGTAGGCCGCGCTGTTGAGGGTGAACGCGATGACGGCCACCCAGAACGCCTGCGCGGGAACGAATTCGGTTCCGACGGTGGGCAGCTCGCGGATGATCGTCGTCAGCGGCGTCGCGAAGTAGAGGACGAACAGCTGGGCGAGCAGCGGCGTTCCACGGAACAGTTCGGTGTACCCCAGCGCGACCGAGCGGGTGATCGTCCCGCCGTACACGCGGGCCACGCTGAGCGGGATGGCAATGACGAACCCCAGCGCGATACCCAGCACCGTCAGCAGTATCGTCGCCCACACGCCGGTCGCCAGTTGCGGCAAGTACGGTATCGACGCCGCCAGGAACTCGAAGAAGCCGGCGACCCAGCCGACGGGGAATCCGACCGGACCGAGATTCGCTGCGAGACTGCCGAGCGCCGTTGCGGCCGCCTCGAACGGCGCAGTCGGGAAGAAGGACGTGTTACGCTCGATGAGCGCGCCGTCAAGCAGGAAGTCGTTCGTCCAGCGCACGACGAGCCACGTCCAGAAGACCCCGACAGTCAGCAGTGTCAGCGGCTGGTCGGTCAGTCCGGCGGCACGGGCGCGGATCGTTCGCCCGGTCGTCGTGGACTCCGGCGTGCCCATCAGTCACCCTCCCTCGTGGGTCGTCTCCAGACGGCTGAGGAACTCGCCGGTTCGGGCCGCCTGCGGGTTCTCGAACAGCTGTTTCGGCGGGCCGTGTTCGACGATACGCCCGTCGTCGAGGAAGATGATGTCCGACGCCGCCGACCGCGCGAACCCCATCTCGTGGCTGACGACGAGCATCGTGATGCCCTCGGCGGCGAGGTCGCGCATCACCTCGACCACTTCGCCGACGAGTTCGGGGTCGAGCGCGCTGGTCGGCTCGTCGAACAGCAGGAGCTTCGGGTCCATCGCGAGCGCACGGGCGATGCCGACCCGCTGTTTCTGGCCGCCCGAGAGTTCGGCGGGATAGGAGTCAGCCTGGTCTAACAGTCCGACCTGTTCGAGGTGTTCATAGCCCCGCTCTCGGGCCGCCTCTTTGTCCATACCACGGACCTTCCGCAGGCCGAGCGTGACGTTTCCGAGTGCCGTCAGATGGGCGAAGAGGTTGAAGTCCTGGAACACCATCCCCACTTGCTTTCGGAGTTCGTTCACGTCGGTGTCGGGGTCGGTGACGCAGTCGCCGTCGAGGTAGATGTCGCCGTCGTTGATCTCGGTGAGGCGGTTGACACAGCGCAGCATCGTCGACTTCCCGCTCCCGCTGGGGCCGATGACCACGTCGACGTCGCCGGCGTCCATTTCGAAGCTGACGCCCGAGAGCACCTGTTCCTCGCCGTAGGACTTGTACACGTCGTCCAGTTCCAACAGCGGGTCGGTCACGCGCGCTCACCTCCGGGAATGCTGAAGTGGTCGTCGACGTAGTCGAGCGAGCGGTTCGTCACGAACGTGAGAACGAAGTAGATGAGGCTCACAGTCAGGAAAATCTCCAGTGCAGCCGTGCTTCGACCGCCCTGATAGAGGTTCTGTCCGACGGTCAGCAGTTCGCCGAGGCCGATGACGATGGCGATACTCGTGTCTTTCAGGACGATGGTGAACTCGTTTTGGAAGCCGGGGACGCTCCGGCGAAGCGCCTGTGGGACGACCACGCTGCGGATCGCCTGTAGCCGACCCATGCCGACGGCGCGAGCGGCTTCCAGTTGCCCCTCGTCGACGCTCTGGAGCGCGCCCCGGAAGATCTGTGACTGATAGGCGGCGCTCCGGAGACCGAGCGCGATGGTCGCCGTCACGAAGGCGCTGCTCGACACCGAGAGCCCGAAGAACAGCAGGATGATGATGACGAGCAGCGGCGTTCCGCGGAGGACGACGCCGGCCGTCTCGACGGCGCGTTTGAGCGGGCCGCGGCCGTACACCTCAACGGCTCCCGCCGGGAACCCGAGCAGAAAGCCCAGCAGGATGCTCGCCGCTGTCAGGCCGACCGTGACACCCGTGCCGACGAGTAGCAGGTCGAGGTTCCCGACGACGAACGCCCAGTCACTCTGCAACGGGAGGGGCGGCATCGGTTACTGCTGGCCGAACCACTTGTTCGTCAGGTCCTGGTAGGTGCTGCCATCCCTGACGGTGGACAGGCCGTCGTTGAGCGCCTGCGTGAACTCGTCGTCGCCATCGCGGACGCCGAAGCCGAAGTTCTCGCCTGTCTCGTAGGTGAAGGCGATGGTGACCGGGCGCTGGGCGGCGAACGTCTGTGCGACCGGCTCGTCGATGACGACGGCGTCGATGTTGCCGTTCTGGAGGTCCTCGACAGCCAGCACGTAGTTGCCGTAGGAGTTGTAGTTCGACTCGTCGAGATTCCCCGGCTCGATGAGCTCTGACTGGACCGTGCTCTCGCCAGTTGTCCCCTTCTGTGCGCCGATGGGGCGTCCGGAGAGGTCCGACAGGGACTCCGGCGAGAAGTCGCCGTCTTCACGGACGACAATCGCCTGATTCGAACTGTAGTACGGATCGGTGAAGTCGATGGTCTCGTCGCGCTCGTCGTTGATAGTCATCCCCGCGGCGACCACGTCGATGTTCTCGTTGGTCAGCGCCGGAATCAGCGACTTGAACTCGAACTCCTCCCAGCCGGCCAGGGTGTAGTCGGTCTCGTCGACGACCGCCTCAAGTAGGTCGATGTCAAACCCGACGAGTTCGCCGTCCTGCTTCATTTCGAACGGGGGGAAACCCGGTGCAGTTCCGGCAGTGATCTCGGTAGTGCCGTCATCACCGCCACTGCCACCGCCACCACCGAAACAGCCTGCGAGCGATACAGTTACTGCAGTTCCACCGACCGTGGAGAGATACTGGCGTCGTGAAAGGCCGTCGTCTGACATAATCCCCACCACACGGCAGACCGGAATATATCTTACGTGTTAACCACAGGGGTGGTACACGTGTTCAATCGTCAGCGCGTGCCGTGTGCTGGCTGTCGGCCGATTGTACTGACGGGGACTCCGCCGTGTCGGTGTATGCCCATGCCGTCGCCGCAACCATCGCACCGAAGATGAGCTGTGCGGCCCCGTGGTGGAGCACCTGCGCCGTGGCACCGAAATTGAAGATGGTGTTCGCGCCGAGGAGGACCTGCACCGGGAGCACGACCGTGGCGACGCCTGTCGCGAGCTTGATCCGCCGGCTGTACTCACCGCGCCACGCGGCGATTGTCGAACCGAGGATGCCGAAGCCGGTGATCATTGCGACTAAACGGTGGAACCACTCGACGAAGCTCGCCCAGTTCGCGGGGAACAGCCCCATCCAGCCGTCACAGAACGGCCAGCGTGCCTCACAGGTCAGCCCGGCGCCGATAGCCCCGGTGTACACGCCAAGCAGGATGAGGGCGAACGTCAGCACCGTCGTCGTCGCCACCAGTCGGCGGAAACGGGTGGTCATACCTAGAGCTTCGGTTGCACGTACTTATGCTCTCTTTTCGCGACTTGCCGACGAGTACAATTATCTTTACTGATACTCTCGGAGTCATCTTTATCTACAGGTGTCATGGAATGGAACATAGCTACCTTATGTTCGAACAGATCCGCACCTACATCTACGGCCAGGGGTCCCGTTCCTCGGACGCTACGGCCCAACGGGCGGACGGAGGACTCGTCGCGAGCGACGGGCAGATTCGCTTTCTGACCGACGCTATTGACCCGGACTCGCCGCGACTCAGCGAGTGCTTCGACGACCCCGAGAGCGCCGCAATCGGGTCTCAACACGTCGAACGGCAGTTCGAACTCGGTCCCGACGAGCTACGGGCGCTGATCGACGAGTACGAAGCCGCCGGAATCAGCCAGAGCGAGTTCGTCGCAACCCAGGGGTTCGTCACCGAATCGCTCGTCGAAGGTGCGTTCGATCAGCTTCGGGACGAACTCGGGCCGGAGGCACAGACCGCTATCGATTCTGTCGAAGCCGAACTCCAAGAGGGACTGGAAACGACCCAGTACGTCTCCCAGACCGGTGTCGACGCGTTCACCGAGTCCACGACGGACAGCGGCTCCGGCGCGGCACTCGACTACCACAGCGTGTTACATCACATCGGGACGCCGCTCTTTATTCTAGATACGAACGGCGACATCCTCACCTGGAACAGTTCGCTGGAGGAGCTCACCGGGGTCTCCGAATCCGAGGCCCAGGAGATGGAGATGGCGAGCATGGCGTTCTATCCGGACGGTCGACGCGGAAAGACGCTCGCCGACAAGGTCCTCGATGCACCGGAGACCACCCACACGGAGTACGACGTGCCGAAGGTCGAAGACGAGGAGTTCACGCTGTACCGCGATACGAGCGTGATGGCCGACCAGCACGGGAACGAACGCAATATCTCGTTCAGCGCCGCACCGATCTACGACGACGACGGCGAACTCATCGCAGTCGTCGAGATGGTCCAGGACCGGACCGACGAGGCCAATCGCCACGAGGCCGTGACGAGCCTGGTCGAAGAGGTCAAATCGACCATGGCTGCGCTCAAGAACGGCCGGCTCGACGCCCGGGCGTCGTTCGACCGGACCGACGGCGGCGAGTACGTCGACGACCAGCTGTACGAAGTCGTCGACTCGCTCAACGACATGGCCGAGCAGGTCGAGCAGTTGGCAGACCAGGTGGACGAACAGGCACAGCAACTCGCGGTGACCATTCAGCAGGCGAATTCGTCCGCCGAGACCGTCGAAAGCCGGGTGACCGAACAGACTGAGTCACTCACGAAGGCGGCCGACAACATCCAGAACATCGGGGCCGGGATGGAGGAAGTCGCTGCGACATCAAGCGAAGTAGCGTCGGCGGCGAAACGGGCGAAGGACGCCGCCGAAGACGGATCAGACGCCGGCGAGACAGTCATGGAGGTCACCGACGGCCTCACCGAGACGAGCGAAAACCTCGTCGACACCGTCACCGACCTCGACGACCAGATGGACGAAGTCAGCGAGATCGTCGAGATCATCGCCGACGTGGCAGAGCAGACGAATATGCTCGCGCTGAACGCCAACATCGAGGCGGCCCGGGCCGGCGAAAGCGGGAGCGGGTTCGCCGTCGTGGCCGACGAGGTGAAGACGCTCGCCAACGAGACGAGCGAGTACGCCTCAGAGATATCGACGAGTATCAACACCATTCAGGACCAGGCGACCCAGACGGCCGAGATGGTCGAGACGTCACACGAGCAGGTCGAGCACGCGGAGTCCGAGATCGCGGATGCGCTGGATGCGCTGGACGAGATATCCGACGCCGTCGAGGAAGCGACGAGGGGCATTCAGGAAGTCGCCGACGCCAACGACGATCAGGCGAGCGCTATCGAGGACGTGACTTCGATGGTCGAAGACGCGCAGAACCACGCCCAGGAGGCCGAAACGGCGACCAAGGAGATCGTCGAAGCCACCGACCGGCAGGAGGACGCTGTGACCGAGTTGACCGACCGAGTCGGCGAACTCACCAACACGAACTGAGACCCGAAGTCGGCCCATCACGGCGGTGTCCCGGCGACGGATGTTTTCCAATTGACGGGACACGCGCGGGCGAAAAACCGCCGCAAGCCGCCGATATTCGACAAATGTCGTTGTACCGCTCGTCCGTTGACGGTAAACTTGTCTTTTTTACAGTTGGGTTCGACTTCGGGGTATGGGACTTGACGAGGACGCACTGGAGTACCACCGGAGTGAGCCGCCGGGGAAGATCGAGATCGCGACGACGAAACCGACGAACACCCAGCGAGACCTCTCGCTGGCGTACTCGCCCGGCGTGGCCGCACCGTGTAAGGAGATCGACGAAGACCCCGAGCGGGCCTTCGAGTACACCGCGAAGGGGAACCTCGTCGGCGTCGTCTCCGACGGGTCCGCCGTGCTCGGCCTCGGCGACATCGGCCCGGAAGCCGGGAAGCCGGTCATGGAAGGGAAAGGCGTACTGTTCAAGCGCTTCGCCGACATCGACGTGTTCGACGTGGAACTGGACACGGACGACGCCGAGGCGATGATACAGACGGTACAGGCGATGGAACCGACCTTCGGTGGCATCAACCTCGAAGACATCGCTGCCCCGGAGTGTTTCGAGGTCGAGCGCCGACTCAGCGAGGAACTCGACATCCCGGTGTTCCACGATGACCAACACGGGACCGCGATCATCTCCGGCGCGGCGATGGTCAACGCGGCCGACATCGCCGACAAGGAACTGGAGGAACTGGACGTCGTCTTTTCGGGTGCCGGAGCGTCCGCTATCGCCTCGGCGAAGTTCTACGTCTCCCTGGGCGTCTCGAAGGACAACATCACGATGTGTGACTCCTCGGGGGTCATCACCGAGGAACGAGCGACTCACGAGGACCTCAACCGGTTCAAACAGGAGTTCGCCCGCGATATTCCGGAGGGGGACCTCGCCGACGCGATGGAGGGTGCCGACGTGTTCGTCGGGCTCTCCGTCGGCGGCATCGTCGATCAGGAGATGGTGCGGTCGATGGCCAGCGACCCGATCATCTTCGCGATGGCGAACCCGGACCCCGAGATCGCCTACGAGGACGCCAAATCCGCCCGCGACGACACGGTCATCATGGCGACCGGTCGGTCGGACTACCCGAATCAGGTCAACAACGTCCTCGGATTCCCGTTCATCTTCCGCGGCGCGCTCGACGTGCGAGCGACCGAAATCAACGAGGAGATGAAGGTGGCAGCGGCACGCGCGCTGGCCAACCTCGCCAAACAGGACGTGCCCGACGAGGTCGTCAAGGCCTACGGCGATCAGCCGCTGCAGTTCGGCCCTGATTACATCATCCCGAAACCGCTGGACCCGCGGGTCCTGTTCGAGGTGACCCCCGCAGTCGCCGAGGCCGCCATCGAGAGCGGCGCGGCACGGACGGAAATCGACACGGAGGCCTACGTCGAGGAGCTCGAAGCGCGGCTGGGCAAGTCCCGCGAGATGATGCGCGTCGTGCTCAACAAGGCCAAGAGCGACCCCCAGCGGGTCGTGCTCGCCGAGGGCCACGACGAGAAGATGATCCGCGCGGCCTACCAACTGGTCGAACAAGGCATCGCCGAACCGGTCCTCATCGGTGACGCCGACCGCATCGAGTCCACGCGCCGGAAGTTCGGCCTGGAGTTCGACCCCGCGGTCGTCGACCCCGAGACAGCCGACGTGGCCGACTACGCCGACCGCCTGTACGAAATCCGGCAGCGGAAAGGCATCACCCGCCGCGAGGCCGACGAACTCATCCGGGACGGGAACTACCTCGGCAGCGTGATGGTCGAGATGGGCGACGCCGACGCGATGCTGACCGGGCTCACCCACCACTACCCTTCGGCCCTGCGGCCGCCGCTGCAGGTCATCGGCACGGCCGAGGACGCCGACTACGCGGCCGGTGTGTACATGCTGACGTTCAAGAACCGCGTCATCTTCTGTGCGGACACCACGGTCAATCAGGACCCCGACACGGACGTGCTGGAGGAGGTCACCCGTCACACCGGGGAACTGGCCCGTCGGTTCAACGTCGAACCGCGAGCGGCGATGCTGTCGTACTCGAACTTCGGCAGCGTCGACAACCCCGGAACGAAGAAGATCCGCCGGGCGGTCTCTCGCCTGCAGGACGACGACCGCGTCGACTTCCCGGTCGACGGCGAGATGCAGGCCGACACCGCCGTCGTCGAGGACATCCTGCAAGACACCTACGAGTTCTCCGAACTCGACGACCCCGCGAACGTCCTCGTGTTCCCCAACCTCGAAGCCGGGAACATCGGCTACAAACTCCTCCAGCGACTGGGCGGCGCTGAGGCCATCGGACCGATGCTCGTCGGCATGGACAAGCCGGTCCACGTCCTCCAGCGCGGCGACGAGGTCAAAGACATCGTGAACCTCGCCGGCGTTGCCGTCGTCGACGCTCAACAGGAGTAATCGACGCGACCGCCTTTTTCGGGCATTGACTACGGAACGCGCAGAGCGCGGTTCGTTCCGAAATCGGTTAAAAACTCAGCGTTCAGGCCTGTCGCCGGAACGCGATGTCACGTATCGCCTCGCCGTCGACCGCGGGTGGGTGGGTGAATGAAGAGCGCATCGATGACGGCCACTGCGCCGACGAGCGATGCGCCAGCGATTGCCGCCTGGATTGAGAGGCCCAGAACGACCGCGGCGACAAGCGTGAGGGCGAACACCGCGGGGATGACGGCGAGGACGAGGTCGTGCCGCGTCGGCGACTGACGCGGCAACAGTTGCTCGGCGTACTGTCCGCTGAAACCGTCCGGTCCGTTAGTTCTGGTACTCAACGTAGCTCACCTCCCACCGTATACTATCCTATTTCTAATACATAAAATTTGGTCTGTGTGACGTTCCCTGAACGTACGTGGTGACGGGGCTCATTATCTTCATAACTTATAGCGACTATCTGCTGTGAAACGCGACTGAAACAAAACGTCGAAGCCACTCGCTCCGATGGTTTCTACCCGTGGTTGTTGTTTCATGCATATCCACAGCCATATGTGACAATGCAAACTGCTGTAGGCGTGTACTGAACGAGGAGTCGATGCGTCTACGCGGTGCTATCGGCGACGCTGGGAAAAATGCGATACCGCAGTCGGCGCGGCTGCCGGCTACGTTCCGTCAGTCAGATGCGCCGCCACGCTCCGCGCGTGACGGCGGCGGGACGCGTTCGTTTACGGTCGGCGCGTCAGGGAGGACACACCGGTCCGGCTCGCCGTTGACGTGTGCGTACTGATCGGGTGCGTTCGCCAGCGGATGGGCGGGGTTACGGTCGCCGGAGATCCGTGCGGCACGGACCTCGCCGAACCCGTTGATACGAGCCTGGATTCCGCGCCAGTGCAGCCCTGTCGCCGGCGGGACCGACACGGAGTGTGGCGGGTCGTAGGCGGAGCCATGAGAGGCCAGCACCTCCGCGTTCACGTTCTCGGCGAGCTGGTCGTGGTCGATGAGCAGTCCGACGCGGGCGTTGGGCGGCGCCCGTCTCGCAAGCACGTCGAGTCCGAGATGGAGCGCCCGGTACTCCGCGACGTTATTGTCGGGGCAGGTGTCTGGGACTGACAGCCTGACGACGCGCTCACCGTCGAGAGTCTCGACGACGACACCCAGCCCGCCTGTCGGGCTGTCCGACCCGCTGTCGGGTGATGTCGTGCCGTTGTGGGGTCTGAACGACCCGTCTGTGGCAATGTAGAAGTCTCGATGGTGACTCCGCGGCGGGTGCGCGATGTGCGGCGTCGGTGATTCATCGAACAGGTCTCGAAGTGACGGCCGGCCGTAAGCGGCCATAGTTTCCGTTGGGTAAGCAGGATAATAAATATATTCCCTCGACGGGGGGGTCCTCCCGGTACAGCGGTTTGGACGGTTTATTGGACAGACCACCTTCCATTTTAACCCTGTGTCCCACGCCGGATCTGTTAGCGGGTGAGAAAGAGTTATATCGACGTAGTTCCATGTTATCAATACACATGACTCCAACGAAAATTCGTGAACGACTCGAAGAGTCAGAGGGTCGGGTCGACAAGGAGCTGTTTGTCAGCGCGCTAGAGTACGTCCGGGACGACGGCCGTTCCCGTCGTTAACTGTATTTTTATTGTGGCTAGCGGAGGAGCACGGGGATAGCGAGCGACGGGACTAGCGATTCAAGCGGCACCTGTCGGGCCACTCAGTGGAGCGGGTCAGTCGTCGGTGAGTTTCCAGCCGTCACCGGCCGATTCGACGACGCCGCGTCGTTCCATTTCGCTGGTGACCTCGCCCAGTCGGTTCGGCTGTGCGATTTCTAAATTCGTGCGGCTGACGCCGTGGTACTCCCGCAGTAGCTGGCGGATATCGTCTTCGGTATGGGTCTGCTGGTCGCTCTTCGCCATCACGCCCGCGGTGAGTTCGATCATGTCTTCCACGAAGTTCCAGGGGTAGACGACCCAGGTCCACTCGTCGAGACGTTCGCCGACGAACTCCGGCTCGTGGTCGCTGGTCTGGAGCAACTGGAGCGTCGCCGTCCGGACGCTGCTCGGGTTTCGGTCGCGGACGCACTCGGCAGCCGTCTCGATGGACTGGCCGGTGTCGGCGATGTCGTCGACGACCAGCACGTCCTTCCCCTCGACCGCGCCGTCGGCCAGCGGGTATTTGATCTGGGCCTCCTCGCCTTTCGCCGCCGTGCCGACGTAGTGCTCGACTTTCAGACTCGCCAGGTCGTCCAGCCCGAGGAAGTCACAGAGACAGCGCCCGCCGAACCAGCCGCCCCGTGCCAGCGCGACGACCACGTCGGGCTCGAACTCCGCGGCTTTCACGTCGTCGGCCACGTCTCGACAGAGGCCGTAGATGTACTCCCAGTCGGTGATGGTACACGAGAACTCGTCCGGTAGCTCGCCCATACGAGATGGCGTGTGTGGCCGGACTTAACCGTTGCATATTCCGCGTCGTTTGCCGACCCCCGGACGGCCCGCTACGCGTCCGGGTCGCCCTTCCGGAACTCCCGCAGGAGGACCGTCGCGTAGCTCCCCTTCGGGAGGGAGAACGAGAACGTGAGGTCGGCGTTTTCTCGCTCAACACCGAGATCCGTCCGGAGCAGAATGGCCCGCCGCGTCCCGTCGCTGTCGAACGCGCCGGGGAGGTCGAAATCGCCCTGCTCGAGGCCGACGTCGTCGAGGACTTCACGGGCGATGTCGCCCGGCTCGCCGCTGCCGAGTTCGGTGTCGGTCCCGACCAGCGGCGCGGTGACGAACGCTCTGCCGCGCTCGCAGTGGCGCTCGACGGTCGACAGCCGCTCGGCAGTGACCTGCTGGGTGCGGTCGGCGTCCGGAATCGGGAAGTCCTCGGGCGCGTCACTGTCCCGGAAACAGACCACGTCGCCCTCGACAGGTCGGTCGAAGGGGAGCCCACGGTCCAGCCGTTCTGAGAGGATCCGATTGAACACGTAGGACTGGGCGGCGTTGACGAACAGCGACTGGAGGTTCGACGGCAGGGCCTCCAGCGCCTCGCGGAAGTCCGCCGGCTCGTTGCCTCCGTTCTCGACCAGCCGGTGACAGATGGAGCGTTCGTAGCCCAGCGCGCCGGGTAGCTTGTCCAGCGCGCCGGCCCAGTCGTGGGTTTCGTCGACGTACGCGCGGGCCTCCTGCGTCGACTCCGGTTCACGCTCGTTCGGGTTCCCGACGTAGGCGAGGACCGCCTCTTCCCACTCGCCGCGGGCGATGGCCAGCCCGACCTCGTGGGTGACCGGCCGGCGAGATCCGAACCGCTGCTGGCCGAAGTAGTTGGGCACACCGACCGTCGTTTCGCCGTCCGGCAGTGTGGGATCGCTAGAGCGGTCTTCGCCCGATAGCGGGTCGTCCCCGCTGGCGAACGCACGCAGGTCAGCCACCACGCTGGCGGCGTTATCGGTGTTCTCGGTGTCCCGGACGACGATCTCGAAGGCGTTGCCCGCCAGGTCGCCGAAGAGGATGGGGCGGCCGGCGCGGCCGATAACCTCGATGTCCGTGCCGCCGATCTCCGGCAGGTCCTCGGCCGCGACCCCCTTCACTGAGAACAGCTGGGTCGTGACCGCACGCTTGTCCTTCGTCCCCGCCCACGACACCCGCTCGCGGGAGATGCCCAGCCTGTCGGAGAGTTTGCTGGCGAAGTCGTTGGTCTCCCAGTTGCGAAGCTCCGCCCGGAAGACGAGATGCGGATACGCCCCGGTGTCGGCATCGACCGGCTCGGTGTCGAACGCCTCCAGTTCCCGCACGCGGAAATCCGCGGGCGACGAGCGGAGGCGGCCGCCCACCCCGTCGGCGTCGCTGACGTAGTACTCCATACCGACCGCCCGCTCGATTGGGTGGGCCTCTCGCATTGACTGAATGTTTGCGGGTCGGCGCTTAGGGTTGGCGCTTGCGGGCTCGGCACCCTCCCGCACCACTGCCGATACCTAGTGTTATCACGGCACACATACTACCTGTGAATAGGTCGTGGCTATGCGGGCGACCGGAGAGCACCACGATGCCAAAGCTAGCATGTAAGAGCTGTGGACGGGAGATAACGTTCGACAGGGACGGCCAGGAGTCCCGCGCACCGATGCGGTACTGTCCACGCTGTGGCGACGAGTTCCCGCCCCGTGACGAGTGGTAGGCACAGCACGGCGGTTTATTTGTAGGCCTCGAACTCCCGGCCGAAGGCGATGAAGTAGGCCACACCGACGAGGCCGACGACCGTAGCGACGCCGAAGGCCAATTCCGGACCGGCCTGTATTACGACATCGCCGACGGGCACTGCCCACTCGCTCCCGTAGAGCCAGCCGCCCAGTGCGGCGCTCGGGATGACCAGCGTGTTCCGAAGCAGGTAGTACGTCCCGGTGACGCGGCCGCCGGTGTCCTGTTCCGCCGGGCCGACGATGAGCGCCTTGTGGGCGGGCAGGCCGGCAAAGCGCAGGCCGGAGAACGCGAACAGCAGCACCAGCACCCACTGGTTCCCCGGGGCGAAGATGAGCAGGAGCGGGAAGACGGCGTAGACCAGAAAGCCGAGCGCGACGGCGGGCTTGAGGCCGGCCCACTCGGTGAGCTTTGCGACGGGAGCCATCGAGATGATGGCGACGACCATCTCGACGCCGAGCAGGACGCCGAAGAAGGCGTCGGGCCGTAGCTCCACGCCAAAGCCGGTGAAACCCACCGAGAGAAATTCCGTGACCACGATGACGAAAAACACGTACACCATACCGTTGGCGAAGCGGACGAACGTGTCCGCGACCAGGAGGGGTCGGAGCGTCGGTGGCATCGTCCGCAGATCAGCGAGTATCTGGTCGATACCTTCGAAGGACTTCCCGAGCGTGTCCTCGCTGGCGTCGTAGAGGAAGTGCTGGGCGACGGTGGCGACGAGGCCACAGGCCAGCGCGACCAGGAGCACCCGCTGGAACCCATCGACGAAGGTTGCGGTCGTCGCGAGCAGCGCCGCGGCGGCGAGCGGCCCGAGTAGGAAGCCGAGGCGTCGGAACATCTCCGTACTGGCAAACCCCATCGCCAGCCGCCCCGGCGGGACGCTCTGCTTGACGATGGCGAAGGTCGCACCCAGCCCGAAGGACTTCCAGGCCTGTGCGAGAAAGAGGCCGACGAACACGAGCGTCCAGGCCGGCAGCGTCGTCGCGCCGAGCGTGATGTCGCCGACGACCGAGGCG
>Ga0207733_100665_pt1 | contig 16072 bp, 16 predicted proteins | sample A23P3SouthBayCA_FD_187735 | JGI IMG/M metagenome (GOLD analysis project Ga0207733, IMG submission 187735) | Aerobic enrichment media microbial communities from Eden Landing Ponds, California, USA - A23 P3 (SPAdes) | ecosystem: Environmental > Aquatic > Marine > Unclassified | place: Emeryville... | reverse complement strand
GTCGTCTCGCACCACGAGCGGCGCGCCCCTTTCAGGCCACCCGTGTCGGCTGATTCCACGAGCTAAATTGGGTGGGAATGAAAGGGGCGAGGCGTTCGACCCGGCCCGGACGACGTAAGCACCGCAGCGTCAGCGAGGAGCGCAGCGAGTCCCGGACGGTCGAGCGCCTCGGGGCTTTCAAGGTCTCAGTCGCTGCGAATACATCGACGCCTCGCTGCAATATTCAGTAGTTGAATCGCTCGTCGAGGGTTCTCTGAGCGAGGAAAGTCCAATCGTGTCGAGAAAAACCCAGTGTTCGTGAAGTTAGGTCCCGTGCTGCCAGGAGTCCATGTACTCCGTCTGGTCGTCCGTGAGGTCGTCGAATTCGACACCCTCTGCGGCCAGTTTGATCTCGGCGACCTCCTTGTCCAGGGCGTCGGGCAGGTCGTGGACACCTGCGTCGTAGTCGTCGCCGTTCTCGACGAGTTCCAGGACGGCCATCGCCTGGACGCCGAAGCTCTGGTCCATCACTTCCACGGGATGGCCCAGCGCGATGGGCGTTGCGAGGTTGACCAGACGGCCTTCCGCGAGGACGTTCAGCCGGCGGCCGTCGTCGAGTTCGTAGGCCTGGACGCCGTCACGGGCTTCGTAGGTATCGACCGCGAGGTCCGAGAGCGCGTCGAGGTCGATTTCGATGTCGAAGTGGCCGGCGTTGGCCAGGAGGACGCCGTCGTCCATCTGCTCGAAGTGCTCCTCGCCGATGACGTCCCGGTTGCCGGTCGTCGTCAGGAAGACGTCGCCGATTGCGGCGGCCTCGTCCATCGGCATCACGTCGTACCCTTCCATGTGGGCCTCGAGCGCACGGCGAGGCTCGACTTCCGTGACGATGACGTCGGCGTTCTGACCGCTGGCTTTGCGAGCGACGCCCTTGCCACAGTGACCGAAGCCGGCGACGACGAGGTTCTTGCCGGCCCACGAGAGATTCGTCGTCATCGCGATGGAGGCCAGGGAGGACTCGCCAGTGCCGTGGACGTTGTCGAACAGGCGTTTCATCGGCGTGTCGTTGACGGCGAAGATCGGGTATTCGAGGGCGCCGTCGGCGTCCATCGCACGCAGCCGGTGGACCCCGGTCGTCGTCTCCTCCGCACCGCCGACGATCGTCTCGATGAGTTCCGGATAATCCTCGTGAACGAGCGCCACCAGATCCATCCCGTCGTCGACGGTGATCGATGGCTCGTGGGCGAGGACGGCGTGCATGGCGTCGTAATACGCCTCGTCGTCCACGCCACGCTCGGCGTATGAGGTGACGCCGTCGATGGCGTCCAGCGCGACGCTGACGTCGTCGTGGGTCGAGAGTGGATTACAACCAGTGATTGCGACCTCGGCACCGCCGGCAGCGAGCGTCTCTGCGAGGATCGCGGTCTTCGCTTCGACGTGCATCGCCATGCCGATCGTTTCGCCGGCGAAGGGCTGGTCGCGCTCGAAGTCCGCCCGGATCGATTCGAGGATGGGCATGTGCTGGCGTGCCCAGTCCATCTTCCGTGCGCCGCTCTCGCGCAACTCGTCGGCGTCGGCGAGGCGCGCCATGATCGACTCAGTCATGTTTTGGGAAACCCCCTGACTCGGGAAAACGCTACCGAAGCGCGAAGGCTTCGGCCCGTGGCCGCAAGTCTCAGTGGCTGAAATTGGATGGTAATCTACTTGCTTCCTTGCCAACAGGAGTCGATAGCATGACCACCCGTGGGCAGTCCTCCGTGCTTGGCTCGCTGCTCATGGTCGCAGTCGTCGTCATCTTGCTCGCGACCGTGGCGCTGGCCGGCTTCGCGTTCACCGACATCTTCGGCGCGAAACCCCCGGACGTCGCCGTGGAGACGACCGTCGACGGCGACTCGGTGACGCTACGACACCACTCCGGGGACTCGATGGATATCGACGAGACGGAACTCGTCCTCGACGTACCCAGCACGACGATGACCGTCTCGCTGTCGACCATGGATTCAGTGAGCACCGACGGCGACGACCGGTTTTCCGCCGGCGAGGTGTACGCCTATCCCCACGGTGTGACCGACGGCGAGGTGACCGCACGGCTGGTCCATCGGCCATCAAACGCGGTCGTCGACACCAAGACGCGGACGATTACCGACGGGACGGTTCTCGCGACGGACTGGGACGGGGTGACGCTATCAGGGTACAGTGGTTCACAGGACGGCAGCGGGAACGCTGCCACGACCGACGGCGGCCGAAGCTTGCTCCTCTCGGGCAATCGCTGGCTTCGCATCGATTACGACTACACCGTCACGGAGGACACGATGCTCACCTTCGAGTTCCGCTCCTCCGCGCAGGGCGACATTCACGGTATCGGGCTCGACGACGACACCAGCCAGAGCCAGGACCGCGTCCTCCGCGTCTACGGCACCCAGAACTGGGGCATCAACGTCACCCAGACCGGCGCGGCGTACTACGACGGGAGTGGCGACTGGCGCCGGTACACCGTGCCGATCGGTGAACTCTACGCCGATCGAAACAACCTCGGCGACACGTCCAACCTCGTCGTGGTGATGGACTGCGATACGACGTCGGCGACGGCCTCGGGCACGCCGGATCAGCGCTGTCTGAGCCAGGACGAGGATGGGAACCCGACGGCGATTTCTGAGTTCCGGACCGTCAGAGTCTACGAAGGGGACTGAGTGGTACCAAAGCGATCAAAACTGGGGGACCGTCGCTACGTCAGGGGAACCTGGGGAGGCTCAGTTGCCGGCCGGGCCGTTCCCGTTCGCGCCACCGGCGTGCTCCGGCGGGCCGCCGTCCTCGGACGCCTCACTCGCCGCGTCGGAGTCGTCTGCGGGACCCGCCTCGTCACTGTCCGCATCCTTGTCAGGGCCGCCCGCGTGGGCGGGTGCACCAGTGCCATTGTGGGGCGGGCCGTCAGTCTCGTTCAGTCCATCGTCCTGGGCGAAGGGCCCGCCGATGAGCGACGTGACGAAAGCGGGTGGCCCTCGCTGGGTCGCGTTCGAAGCGTCGGTCACGTTGTGCCGCGTGTCGGCGTCCGTGGCGTTCGGTCCACCCGGGCTCCCGGCCCACGCCGGCGCGTTGCCGGGGTTGTTCGCGACGACGAACGAGGAGACGGCATCGCCGATGCCAGTCCCGTTCGAGGCGGTCTGGAGGTCGTGGACGAACGTGGACACTTGCTCGCCGAATGAGGTCGCGGATTCGGCGGGCGCGTTCCCAGCGTCAGTGCTCTGGGCTGCTGCCATGGCCGGGCCCAGCGCGAGGCCGGCCAGCAACGTTGCACCGATCAGGGCAAACAATCGTGAGTTCATCGCAACCGTCGCTTCCGGCTACCAGGGGATAAAGCGGGTTTCCCGTTCACTCAGTTCGCCAATCGTTCAGATGGTTCGGTGACGGCAGGGAGTCAACGAGAGAGTTTATCGAACGGTTTCATCGTTTTATTTACCCGTTGATGTGAGAAATGAACCACCCCAGCAGCGCGGATTCGGGGCTCGCTTGTGAGCGCACCAGCCCATCGCACACCGGAGGGTGGGCGTCCGGACCGGCACCCTCGAGCGGGCGCCGGGTCGGTCGGGGACCAAGCGTATTTGGTCCCCCCGCTCATCGGGCAATCCATGCGCGCAGCCGTCTTTACAGACTACGGCGAACCACTCGACGTTCGAGACATCGAAGCACCCGAGCCAGCACCGGATGGCGCGGTCGTCGCCGTCGAGGCCTGCGGCGTGTGCCGTAGCGACTGGCACGCCTGGCAAGGTGACTGGGACTGGCGGGGACTGGATCCGGTACCAGGCCACATCCTGGGCCACGAACCGGCCGGGCACGTCATCGCCGTCGGCGACGAAGTCGACCACGTGCGTGAAGGTGAACACGTCGCGATTCCGTTCAGTCTCGGCGACGGCACCTGTCCGCTCTGCCGGAAGGGACACTCCAATATCTGTGAAAACCGGCAGGCGCTTGGATTGCAGCCGGAAGCACCTGGCGCCTTCGCCGAGCAAGTGGCGGTCCCACACGCCGATCATAACCTGGTCGCGCTGCCAGATGGCGTCTCCTCGGTGGACATGGCCGGCCTCGGCTGCCGGTTCATGACCGCCTTTCACGCGCTGGCCCACCGCGCCGACGCGACGGCCGGTGACTGGCTCGCGGTCCACGGCTGTGGCGGGGTCGGCCTCTCGGCGGTCCACATCGCCGACGCGCTCGGCCTGAACGTCGTCGGGGTGGATCTGGACGACGACAAACTCGCCCTGGCAGAAGAGCTGGGCGCCGACGAGACGCTCAATGCGGGTTCGGCCGAGGACGTCCCCGAAGCAGTGAAGGCCCTGATCGGCGGTGGCGCAGACCTCTCGATGGACGCCCTCGGCATCGAGACGACCTGCCGGAACGCAGTGGATAGCCTGGGACCGCTGGGCTCACACCTCCAGATCGGCCTCACGTCGAGCGAGAAGGGGGAAATCCCGCTCCCGACGGACGAGATGGTCACCAGCGAGATCGACTTCCACGGCGCGCTCGGTATGCCGCCGGCGAACTACGACGAAATCTTCCGGCTCGTGGCGACTGGCAAACTCGATCCGTCAGCCGTCGTCTCGGACAGGATCGGCCTGGAGGACGTGTCGGCGACGCTCGACGCGATGACCAACTACGACACCGTCGGCATCCCGGTCGTCAACCAGTTCTAACGCGACGATATCGTTTCTGCGCGGACGCTCCGGGCGGTTCTCGACAGGGAGTCGTGGTTCAAGCCAGCCAGTCCACGCACCGACCGCGGTCGATTACTCCGCGGCGCGTTCGACGAGGGCTGTCGCGTGCTCGTTCGCTCGTTCGCGAATCGCCGTCTCGTCCACACCCAGGACATCCCGATCCCGCATGAGGACCTGCCCATCACAGACGGTGTGTTTGACGTCACTGCCCCGCACCGCGTACGCGAGGTGACTGACTAAATCGTGGGCCGGCGTGAGGTGTGGCTGATCGAGATCGATGACCACGAGGTCTGCTGGTGCGCCGGTCTCGATGCGTCCGGCGTCCATGTCAAGGACTGCGGCGGCATTCGTCGTCGCACAGTCGACGATCGTTTCGGCAGCCATCGCCGACGGGTCGTCCGCCGCGAGTTTGCCGAGCATCGCCGCGTCGCGCATCTCGTCGAACAGGTCGAGGTCGTTGTTCGAGGCGGCGCCGTCCGTCGCGACGCCAACGTCGACGCCGGCGTCGAGCATCGTCTGGACCGGCGCCATGCCGCTGGCGAGTTTCATGTTCGAGGCGGGACAGTGGGCGACGCTGGTGCCCGTCTCGGCCAGCAATTCGATCTCCGTCTCGTCGACGTGAACGCAGTGTGCGAGCTGGGTATCCGGACCGAGCAGGCCGACGTCGTCCGCGTATTCCAGCGGGCGCTTGCCGTGTTCGTCGACGATCGGCTGGACCTCGTCGGTGGTCTCGTTGGCGTGACAGTGGATCCGGAGGTCCGCGGCCACCGCTTTCGGGAGGAACTCCCGGAGGTATTCCTCGCCGACGGTCGTCAATGAGTGTGGCTGGAAGGCCGTTCGGATGCGACCGTCTGCGGCGCCGGCCAGTTCCTGTGCGACGTCGAGACTCTCCTGCATATCTGCGGTCGCCGCGTCGTCGTCCTTGCCGACGGTGATCGCGGTGTGGCCGAGTGTGGCTTTGACGCCAAATTCCGCGACGGCGTCGGCGATCCGTGGTACGTGGAAGTACATGTCCGAGAACGCAACCGTCCCGGATTTGACCATCTCCAGGATCCCCAGGTCCGCACCGACGCGGACGTCCTCGGGCTCCATCTCGGCCTCGACCGGCCAGATGTCCTCCTGGAGCCAGGCGTCGAGTGGCTTGTCGTCGGCCAGCCCACGCAAAAGCGTCATCGCGACGTGCGTGTGTGGGTTGATGAGCCCAGGAATGACGAGGGAGTCCGTCGCGTCGAGTTCGTCGTCTGCCGACAGTGATCCCGGCTCGTCGATGGATTCGATCGTGCCAGCGGTCTGGTCCAGCAGAATATCCGCCCGCTCGATGGTCTGATCCGGCAACAAGACCTGCCCACCCCGGACGAGAAGTTCGCTCATACGCCACGCTGGAGGCGGTCGACTGTCAGTCTTTCCGACCGAAGCCAACGTGAGGGGTGGTCTCGGCAAACCCATTCGGTTCTCAAGGATGGCTAGCTCCAAGCTGGTCGACCGTCCGGGAGGGAGCGACCAAGCTCGCGGCACTGCTACAAGAGATATCTACTGAGGAAATCATTCGCGAGCTTCGGAGCCGCCGCAACTGCGAAGGGTGGAAAGCCCCGCGCCGCTCCGGTCGGTGCGACTGCTGCGCGCGTCGCTCACTTACGCTCGCTTCCGTGCTTGCCAGTCGCGCCTTCCCGGACCGGCGCGCCCCTTTCAGTCCACCCGTGTCAGCTAATTCCACGAGCTACGTTGGCGGGAATGAAAGGGGCGAGCCGGTCGTCCGGCCCGGACGACGTAAGCACCGCAGGCCGAAGGCCGAGGAGCGCAGGGAGTCCCGGACGGTCGAGCGGCTCGGGGCTTTCAAGCTGTCAATTCTGGCGGTTCGCTCACCTCCAGCCGATTGCGTTATTCAGTAGTTGCATGGTGCACAAGCCACCCGCTGTTCGAACGTTCGACGCTGGAGGGGGCAGCCCTACCGAAGTAGTGAGGCGGAGAAAACGTGCCGTCGCTGCAAAGAGGGAAAGACAGTAGGCGGATCACGCCACATCCTTTTGTATGCGCATTGCCGTCCCGAATAAGGGCCGTCTCCACGATCCGACCGTCGACCTGCTCGAACGCGCGGGACTGCACGTCGTCGATGGTGCGGATCGCCAGCTGTATGCCGACACGGTCGACCCAGAGGTGACGGTCCTCTACGCTCGCGCGGCGGACATCCCGGAGTATGTCGCCGACGGGGCCGCTGACGTCGGCATTACGGGGCTCGATCAGGTTCGTGAAGCCGATCTCGACGGACTCGTCGAGATGCTCGACCTGGGCTACGGAACCTGTCGGCTGGTCCTCGCCGCACCGGAGGATGGGGACATCGAACGCGTCGAGGATCTGGCTGGGGGCACCGTCGCGACGGAGTTTCCGACGATCACCAGGAAATACTTCGCCGACCTCAGCATCGACGTCGACGTCGCGGAGGTCTCCGGCGCGACCGAACTGACGCCACACGTCGACATCGCCGACGGTATCGTCGACATCACCTCGACCGGGACGACGCTGCGAATGAATCGCCTCGCCATTATCGACGAAGTGCTCCAGTCCTCGGTCCGTCTGTTCGCCCGCGAGGACGTCGTCGACGACTCGAAGGTCCAGCAGGTCGCGACTGCCTTGCAATCGGTCATCGCCGCGGAGGGCAAACGCTATCTGATGATGAACGTCCCGAACGACGCGCTGGACGACGTGAAAGACGTCCTGCCGGGAATGGGTGGGCCGACGGTGATGGACATCGCCGGCGAGGACGACGTGGCGGTCCACGCCGTCGTCGACGAGGCGGACGTGTTCGAGACGATCACCGAGTTGAAAGCGGTCGGCGCGAGTGACGTGCTGGTCACTGAGATCGAGCGATTAGTGGAGTGAACACAAATGTTGGCTTCGGATGATCACTCCCACCATTCGTCCCTCGAATTCTGGACATCCTGGAACGGCTCAGCAAGTTCCCCCTCTTCCAGACCCATGCTTCGGCCAAGCCAATAGCCAGTGTGCCAACCGGTTTCCGTTTCTTCCAAGTCAAGACAGATGATCGAGCGGGCGTAGATTTCTGGTGCTGGGTCGGTATCGATCTGAGTATACTGTTGCAACCGCCATCGCGACTGATCTGACGTACCACCACAGGGGTAGGATTCGTCGTTTGTAATCACCACATCGGCGCTCGCCTCGTGGTCCGTCCGCGTGAACGTAACATTGTCCGGGATCGTCCCGTCGGCGCCGCCGTCGTTGTAATACTCCAGCGCGTGGCCGACCTGGTCGTCGATCTGCTCGCGGTTCCCATCCAGGCTGTCGTGGTCGACGTAGACGCCCAGCTTGTTCGTATACCAGGGGACGGCCCGGTCCATCGCGTCTTTGACGGGTTCCTCGGTCTGGTACCCCATGACGACCAGTGGCGGATCGTCGTGGCCGAGCCCCAGGATGTGGCCCAACTCGTGTTCGACCGTGCCGATGACGGCGCTGTCGGAGCCGTGGACTTCGATGCGGGCGACGGCGACGTCGGGGGCCGTCGAACCCCGTTCGAGCAGCGGCGCACAGCCAACGGTCCGCTCGTCGTGCTCCCGGCCACAGGACTCGATTGCTTCGACGTAGCGCACCTCGACGCGGGCATCAGCGGGATCCTCGGCGAGCGTGAATCGATAGTTGAACTCGGTGTCTCGCTCGATGCGATCGTTCCAGTATTCGATCGACCGCTGGACGAGGAGCGTGGTATCACGGCCGTCGTTGACCGTGTCGTTCACCCGCACGGGTACGACTTTCTGGCCGAACGGGTTGTCCGCCGAGAGGTCGGGGTCCCCGGTCGGCGTCGCCGTCGCGCTGTCGGTTGCGGTGGCCGTCTCGTCGGTCGGCGTCGATGACTGGGTGGGAGTTTCGAGGAGGGGAGTCTCCGTCGCTGTTGGCTGCTCGGTGACCGTCGGCGTCGCGGGGCCGTCGTCTGCGAACGGTCCGACACAGCCGGCGAGCAAGAGGAGAAGCGCAAGGCCGAACACCAGCGAGGGGACGCGCATGCATGTCGAAGGGAATCCAGGCATTTCAACGTTCTCGCCGATTTTGGATGGGCGGTCCTGATCGGTACGGACTCGTTACCGGCGCCGGGTGGCAGTTACACCAGTCCGAAGATGTTGTTCAATGGGATGATAAGGGCGACGCTAAAGGCGAGGTGTAGCGCCACGAGGATCGCCGCCGCCTGGCGGTCCAGATCGTAGGCGTAGCCGATCGCCAGCCAGTCGGCGACCAGCGTGACGAGGACCGCGATCGCGAGGTCGGTACTCGGCGAGACGAGACTCGTGCCCGCGAGGCCGTAGCGCCCGAGCAGCACGGAAACGACGGCCGGGACGATGCCGGCCGCCGCGGCCGGCTGGGTCGGAACGTCGCCGATGAAAAACGTCGCCGCCAGGTGCAGTGTCAGCGCGTAAAACAGCCAGGCCACCGCGATGGTCACCACGACGGCGACGACGCCGGTGACCACCGGATCGACGCCACTCTGCGCGACGGTCCCGAACATACCTTTCCATTTCACCCCGGGGGCTTGGGGGTTGTCGTTCGCGCCGGACCGGCGACCGGTGCCATCAACGGCCGCTACGGGCCACAACCGCCAGTCTGCTGTACTCCTTGCGTCCGCCTACTCGGGCGTCCCCGACGCTGTTTCCCACGCTGTCGTGCTTCGCAACTGGCCACCACACTGGGGACAGGTCACTCGCAGTGGACTTCCGGCGACCTCCGTCCGACAGGACCGACATCTGTACTGTGTCACGGTATCGGGCGGTGATTTTCCCCAGTCAGGAATAGTTAGGAGTCCCTTTCTGCGCGACGCCGGAAAAATATTTGTTTCTTTCAACTTTCCCAATAAATGTGCTGGTAGTAAATATATCCTGCGCACACACAGGATAATTCTCATCCTTCTCCAGAATATTAGGGTGTTTACAGTCTTATAGCACAGGATTTATACGTTAAAGTGTGTTGGACGGTATCATGCGACCATCCGTCGATATCCCAGCACAATCCTACTACGAATGTCGAGAGTGTGGCACGCGAGTCACCGATCCGGACGGATCGTTCTGTTCCTGTGGCGGTGAACTCGAGAATCTCAACCGGGACCGAGACGTCTGAGTGCTAACACGCACAGCAAGAGTACGTCCCCGGAAGAGGGGCCGTGGCGTCGGTCCGTACCGTGTCGGTGTCGCGCTGTGAAAAAGTCGGTCGGCGAATCCACTCGCTACTCGAGCAGGCCGAGTTCTTCGAGGCGGGAGACGATCTTGTCGACGGCCTCCTTCGCGTCGTCGGGCTTCTTGCCGCCGGTGATGACGAGTTTCCCCGACCCAAAGAGCAGTGCAACCACGTCGGGGTCGTCGAGTCGGTAGACGAGGCCCGGGAACTGCTCGGGCTCGTACTCGATGTTTTCCAGGCCCAGACCGATCGCGATGGCGTTGAGATTCAGCGTGCGACCGAGGTCCGCGGAGGTGACGATGTTCTGCACGACGATTTCTGGATCCTCGTCGACCTGGATGTTGAGATCACGAAGCTTGCCGAAGACGATGCGCAGGCTCTCGTGAACGTCGTCAGTACTCTTGGCGCCGGTACAGACGATTTTGCCCGATCGGAAGATCAGCGCCGCCGATTTCGGGTCCTGGGTGCGGTAGACGAGACCAGGGAACTGCTCGGGGTCGTAATCGGCACCGTCTAAGTCCATCGCCACGCTCTGGAGGTCGAGCTCCTGCCCGATACCAGTCGAAGCGACCACGTTTTCGATGTTGATGGTTTCCTTGGGATCCGCCATGTCTCGCTTTAAGTCTCGTATTTAAGGTTTATAAAGGTTCATGGCATGGGTCCGCTGCTCACACGACCGTCGCCCCGAATCGGGCGGCTAAGTGGGGGTCGATACTCACCAGAAGCGGCGGAACTGCCAGAAAATCCCCGAGGCCGCGTTCCGGAGTGCGCGGGCCGGGTCGAATCCGGCGTCGGGATTGTCCGCCGGTGCGAAGGAGTCCTCGATCCTGGCCGGCGCGATTTCGTAGATTTCGCCAGTGTACCGGCGACGCCCGCCCTCGGTGCCGACTCGCAGGAGAACGACCGGATCGCTGGCACCGACCACGCGATACACGCCCGGCGGGATATCGTGTTCGGTCGGCCGATAGTGGGTCCCGATCTGGACCATACGAACGCATATCAGCGCGAACGGCTTCAAAGCCTGGTGGTCGAGGTGACGGCTCCCCCGGCCGGCTGGCCACGCTGGACCGCCACGCTGATAGCGATTCCCCCCGCGAATTCGACCGTGTACGTCCTCGAACTCGCCGGCCAGGACGACGCCTTCGCGGCGCTGGAAGCCCGCAGCGCCGCCGAGGACGTTTCGCTGCTGGGGCCAGGACTCGCCACGGCCAGCGCGCTGAGTGAGCGCGTCCCGACCCTGGCGTTGACACACCGAGCCAGCGAACTCGTGGGGACCGGCGACCCGACGCCGACGGCAGCACGGCGGATTCTCGCGGGCCAATCGATCGATCGGACGGGTAGCGTCGCGGTCCGCGCGGTCGACGTTCGCGGCTCCACCGCCGTCGATACCCAGGTCGTGGAACGATCGCTGGGCGAGGTGCTCGTCGAGCGAGGTCTCAGCGTCGACCTCGACACCCCGGATCACGAGCTCCGCGTCCTGTTCGCGGACAGCGCCGGTGACGCGGACGGCGACACGGCGGGGTCGGTCTGTGCCGTCGGCTGGCTCACCGTCGAGACGGTCCGGGACTTCGGGGACCGCCAGCCCACGGATCGGCCGTTCTTCCAGCCCGGCAGCATGGATCCGATCGAAGCCCGAACGCTCGCGAACGTCGCTGGTGCACGACCCGGTGCGACCATTCTGGATCCGTTCTGTGGCACGGGCGGAATGGTACTAGAGTCGGCACTCCTCGGCGCACGGGTCCTCGGTGGTGACGTCCAGGCGAAGATGGTCAGGGGCAGTCGGCGGAATCTCAGTCATGGGGTGGATGGCCCGGGACGTCCGGACGACGACCGCTATCCGGCCCCCGGTCGCTGGGACCTCTATCGGGGCGACGCAGCGCAGGTTCCGCTGGCAGCGGGCGCGATCACGGCGGTGTGTTTCGACGCTCCCTACGGTCGCCAGTCGCCGATCTCGGGCGATCTCGAGGAACTCATCGCCGCGACCCTGGCAGAATCCGCTCGCGTCGCTGACCGCGCGGTCGTCGTCGCGGATCGATCCTGGGACGCCATCGCCCGTGCGGCCGGCTGGACGGTCACTGCCCACTTCGAGCGACGGGTCCACCGATCGCTGACCAGGCACGTCCACGTGCTCTCGGCCACCGAATGAGGCGGCGCTGGCGCTCACTGGCCGGAAAGCGCAGGTGCTGATCGGTCGGTTTTCGAATTTGATACTTGGAAGGGTGGCGTTTATTTCCAGTAGAGCGTTGAACGACGACATGAAAGAGGCTGCACCGTCAGGGCGGCAAGGTGCTGGTCTCGTGGCACCGGCGATTGTAGTGACTGGTGCGCTGATTCTACTCTGGTCGATCGTCGAAACGGCCGGACTGCTCCTCACGTCGTCTATTAATTTCTACGAGCCACGGTACGTTGTCGGATACCTCACGATCGTGCCAGCCTGTCTCTTCCTCATGTGGGGCGGTCGATGGCTTTCCCGAAGTGATCTCGCCACGGCGTCACACAGAACGGTCGGGCTGATCACGCTGGCCGGGACTGGCGGCTTTTTGCTCTTCAATATCCTGCTCATGCTGGTTTTCCCCACCGAGTCGGTCTGGCTGGTCACGAGCTGGACCCGCTGGGCGCTGTCACTCGGGCTCTGTCTCGGGCTCGTCGTCGGTATCTCCTACAGCCGGAAGATCAGCGAAGAACTGTCCGCGGAGCGCCACGCGATGCGGGCCGAGCACCTTCAGCAACAGCGGGACCTGATCAATGATTTGAACGGTATTCTTCGACACGAGGTACTCAACGCCGCCCAGATCATCGAAGGCAACGCAACGTTGTTGGGAAACGACGACGAGCCGATCGACCCAGCCGACCAGCGGATCGAGCGGATTCGCCGCCAGGGTGCAGAACTGACGACGGTCATCGACGAGGTCAGGGCGCTGCTGAACGCCGTCGACAGTTCCCGCGAGTTCGAGTCCTGCGATCTCTCGGCCGTCCTGCAGAGCGAAATCGAGACGATCCGCCTGAATCATCCCTCGGTGGACGTCGAGACGGACATCCCAGACTCGGCAGCCATCGAAGCCGACGCGCTCGTCGGTCGCGTGTTCGGGAACCTCCTGCGAAACGCCGTCGAGCACAACGACGCCGAATCGCTCACCATCACGGTTCGGGTCGAGGTGACCGGGACGAGCACGGCGGTGACGATCGCGGACGATGGTGACGGGATTCCGGATCGCGCGGTCGAAAGTCTGTTCGATCGGCCCCAGGTCGGGACTCACGGGCTCGGACTGTACATCGTGAAGAAACTCGTCGACAGCTACGGTGGCTCGATCACGCTGACCGAGACGGGACCGGACGGGACCCGATTTACGCTGCGGTTCCCACGGGCGGATCCCCTGCCAGCGAACGAGTGACTCCGAGCCCACGGCGAGGTGTGGCTGCCGAACAGGAGTGTCCCGCCGGAGTCCGGATGAAGGCGGTCGAAGCCTGAACGGGGCCGGGTGTCAACCCGTGAGCAAGGTGAGTGCGCGGTCGACGTCCCCATCCATCCGGGAAAGAAGGGACTGGGCCCGTTCACGAGTTTCAGCGTCGGATTTGACCAGTACCATCCCCTCACCAGGCTGGCCGTACACGACGGCACCAGCATCGGGGAGGGCGAGCACGGCCGCCAGCGTCGCCAGGTCCTCCTCCCCGTCGATGGTGATCATCGTGGTTTCCAGGGGTCGATCGATGGCCGCGACCAGCGTGTCCAGCAGGGGTTCGGTGATCGTGGCCGGGGGATTCTTCACCTCGACGACGTGGGTGAAGGTCTGCTCGCGTGCCCGGTTGAGGACCGTGCGGACGTTCTCATCGACAGCTTCCCGCTCGGTGCGCTCGTCGACGAGTGCGACCGTTGGGGCGTGGCCGGCCTGGAGCACGTGATAGGTGACGACGTCGCCGACGGTCACCAGTGGGGCGGGGTCATCGAGATTGGCCGCGGCCAGTAACGCGTCGGCCTCGGTGTAGACGGGTCCCAGTGGCGATTTCAGTTCACTGCGGAGTTCGTCTGGAAGGGACAGCACGACCGGTTACCGGACTTTGAGCGCGTACTTGCCGGGTTCGTTGACGTCCATCTCGGCGGCGATCTGGGATCGCTCCGGGTGAGCGATGACGACGTAGCCGGCCCAGTCCTCCGTGAGCGACGTCGAGCCACAGGCCGTACACTGGCTCTCGACGCTTGCATCCTGGACGCGGTGGCAGTCACGACAGACGAGTCGCGTCGCCATCAGCTATCACCGGCTTCCGCCGACGCGGCGCGCTGCTCGCGCTCGGTCTCGAGCCAGCCGTGCTTGCCGAGGCCGATCTGTTTGGCCGTCAGTCCGATCTTCGAATCGCGCGGGTTGCGCTCGTCGATGGACTTCGTGACGATGCGGGCGCGGACGGCGTCACCCACGGAGAGCACTTCGTTGGACTCCCGGGAGGCGAGTTGCTGGTTCTCCTCGTCGTAGGCGAGATACTCGTCGGAAATCTGGGAGACGTGCAACAGGCCGTCGACCGGACCGATGCCGACGAAGGCCCCGAAGTTGACGACCTCGACGACCTCGCCGTCGACGACTTCCTGCATCTCCGGATCGAAGGTCAGCGCGTCGAACTCGGCCTCGTAGTAGACGCCGGGCTTGTTGGGCAACACGGCACCCTGGCCGATATCGTGAACGTCGATGACGGAGACGACCGATCCGGCCTTCTCGTCCATCCGCCCCTCGAGTTTGTCCTGCAACAGTTTCCGCACGAGATCCGGGGACACCTCTGCCAGGTGCCGCGGCGGAACCTCCACCGTATCGCGAAGTCTGACACGTTTGTACATGTGTTATGGTTGAGTAATGGCGAGTTTGTGCTGGCCCCTTAAACCAATTACTGGAACGCCTTCAGCCAGCAGGCGCTCCTTGAGTGGCTTGTCGTTCGTGACCGCGGCGTCGACCGCGAACGTCGAACTGGCCTCGACGACGGCGTCGTCCGCGTAGTCGGCCTCGGTCTCGACGGTCCGACAACGCTTGGACAGATCGAGACCCACGCTCGCGGCAGTGGCCGCCTCGCCGTTCCCACTCGCCGCGAGTTTTTCTAGCTCGTCGATCACCGCGCGCGGGACTATTGGGTCGGTGGCACCCAGGCGCTCTAGCTCGTCGAAGAGCCGGACGCCCACCTCTATGGGCATCATCAACGCGTTGGTGTCCACCACCACAGTCATTCCCTCGAAGTCCGTGTGACGCAGCTAACGAGCATTATACCTACAGTCACTCAACGTGGTCTGCGAATAAGGATTACGAAGCGCTGGCGATGGAGGTTGCTGACCGTCACGACGTACCGTCCAGACGGAAAAACTCGACCGGCCAGTGACTACTCGCGCAGCGTGCCGACGCCGATCAGGCGCCAGCGAGCGCCGACGCGCCGGTTGATCGCGATCTTCGAGCCCGCCGCGGCACACACTGGCCGCTTCAGGTTGACTTCGCACTCTCCCTCACGAGCACTGGTCACTGCACCGACCGTCGTCGCGGTGCCGATGGTGAGCATCAGGGGTTCGCCGGTCGAAATCTCCTCGATGTCCTCGTCGTCCTCGTCGGCGCCGACGAGTCGTTCGAGGAGTTCGACGTCCATGGTAAACGCTTCGTGGGTCGGCGGCAGCGTGCCGGGCGGGCCAGCGATCTGGCCGGCCAGTGCGTCACCCTTGGTGATCGATGGATCGAGGCCAGTACCGACGCCGAGAAGGCCACCGGGAGACGCCTCTTCGACGCTGTCACCGCCGGACTGGAGCGAGCGGACCGAGGTTTCGACGGGGCGCCATTCCGTCTGGCCCTCCTCGTCGACCTCACGACCGGGTCGAAGCTGGATGTCCTCGTCGACCGTCAGTTCGCCTTCGACGAGCGAGCCACCGAGGACGCCACCCTGGAGGCCGTCCCAGGTCGTCCCTGGACGGTTGATGTCGAAGGATCGCGCGACGAGCATCCGCGGATCGGCGTCGGGGTCGCGCTCGGGCGTCGGGATCTCTTCCTCGATCGCCTGGATCAGGAGGTCCATGTTGACGCCCTGCTGGGCGCTGACCGGCACGATTGGGGCGTCTTCGGCGACGGTTCCCTCGACGAATTCCTGGATCTCCTCGTAACTCTGGCGTGCGCGGTCGGCGTCGACGAGGTCGACCTTGTTCTGGGCGATGACGATGTTCTCGATACCGATGATGTCCAGGGCCATCAGGTGTTCCTCGGTCT
>Ga0207733_100664_pt1 | contig 16084 bp, 14 predicted proteins | sample A23P3SouthBayCA_FD_187735 | JGI IMG/M metagenome (GOLD analysis project Ga0207733, IMG submission 187735) | Aerobic enrichment media microbial communities from Eden Landing Ponds, California, USA - A23 P3 (SPAdes) | ecosystem: Environmental > Aquatic > Marine > Unclassified | place: Emeryville... | reverse complement strand
CCTCGGCGAGCCGTCGTTCGACGGCCGCGGATTCATTTCCCTCGAGCGCCGCCAGCGCCTCGGTCTCGACCTGTATCTCGTTGCGTCGGACCTCGACGTCCCCCTCGAGGCGGACGATGTCGCCGACCTCAATCTCGGGATACGCGCGGACGCCAGCCTGAACGAACGCCGCACAGTCGACCACGCCCGTCTCGTCGCGCAGTTCGAACACCGTCGGCCCGCCCGTCTGGCGCGCGCCGACGACCTCGCCCTCAATGCGGACCGTCTCGCCGACGCGGTCCGACAGCGAACCGACGTCGACGCGCTCGCCGTCCCCGTTCGGCGTCGACTGCTTCCGTTCGCGAAGCGCCTCGATGTCGTCGTCGCCGGGCTCGTCCGCCGACGGCTCCGACTCGTCCTCGACTGCGGCGTCGGCGCCGCTGGGTCCCTCGTCGGCGGTCACGTTCTCGTCTCCGTCGGCGGCGGACCCGTCGTCGTCGGCCGCGGGTTCGCCGTCCGTGCCCGGCTTGTCGGGGGTCGGCTTGTGCGTCACGGCCGAGCCGTCGTCTCCGTCGTCGTCGTTGTCGTCTCCGTCGTCGGGGTCGACTTCCTCCGTCCCGTCCTGGATGAGGACTCCTCGGAACTCCCGCTCCGCCTGTCGAATGGACCACGCGAGGTCCACGTTTCCGTTGTCCCGGACGTTCTTCACCTGAACGAACACCTCGTCGCCCGGCTCCCAGTCGAGGGACTCGATCCGCTGATCGAGCTCCGACCGGTGGAGGAGGCCGGTGACGTTCGAGGACAGATCGATGAACACGCCGAAGTCGGCGTAGCCGTCGACGATGCCGCCGTAGAACCGGTTCGGCTTCAGCTGGTTCGGATCGTTGCCGCGGAACTCGAAGACGACGTCTTCCTCGTGGGAGGAGCAGATGCGTCCGTCCACGGACGCACCACAGATGATACACTTGCCCATTTGTGTGACCGAAGTGGGTCCTGCCTAAAACGGTTGTCGAAACGCCGACGCTCCCCATCGAGACGCGATGCCCACATGACCCCCGAGATCGCCGATCCGACCGTCGCCGCTCCCGTCCCCGAACGGTTCGGTGTCGTCGGCTGACGGCGTCAGATGATGTACCAGCGGGTCAACAGTGTCCCGATCGCGTCGAACCCGCGGAAGCCGTAGCCGAACACCAGCGACGCCGGAACGACCGTCGCCGCGACGGCCCGCCCCGTCGTCGTGCCGTGAACCGCTCGGATGCCCACGACGAGCAGGCCGGCGCCGTACAGCGCACACGCCGCCCGGAGTTCGGGGATCGGCGCTCCCGCCAGCGCGCACGGAGCGCTCGCGTACGCGAGCACCTGTACCGTCTCGCTGATCCCCGCCCGATCCCGGACGAACGCGATCAGCAGGACGGTTTGCAGCGCCGCCGTCAGGTGGAGACTCGCGGGCGCCACGAACACGGCCACGAACAGCAACGAGACGAACGCGGAGACGGCCGGTCCGCCGAACGCCGTGGGGATCGTCCCCGGATCGAGGAGGAACCGGACGCCGGCGAACGCGACGGCGACGCAGACGGCGAACACGAGCCCCGGCGCCTGATCGCCCGGAGCGATCCCGCTGGCGAAGAATCGACCCGGGCGAACGAGCACCTCTCCCCACGCTCGGACGACCGCGTTCGGGCCTCGTGACCGCCCTCCTTCAGGATCGTCGACCCACGTCGTCACACCCGAGATAACGACGGCTCGGCCATGACCGTTGCGGTCTCTCCGGCCGACGCCGTCGTTCGGACCCCTGGGTCGATTCCCGGTCGGGCTCAGTCGCGACGGAGCACGTGACAGTCCCGGCACCTGGCTTGGTAGCTCTCCTCGGCGCCGACGAGGATGGTCGGATCGTCGGCGTGGGCTGGCTCGCCCTCGATGAGCCGCTGGTTGCGCGTCGCCGGCTCCCCGCACTCCGCGCAGATCGCCTGGAGCTTGTCGACGTACTCGGCGACGGCCATCAGGTCCGGAAGAGGGTCGAAGGGCTCGCCGCGGTACGTCTGGTCAGTGCCCGAGACGATCACGCGACGGTCTTCCTCCGCCAGCGTCTGGCAGACCTCGACGAGCGCGTCCGAGAAGAAGTTCGCCTCGTCGATCGCGACGACCATCTCGCCGTTGAGCCGCTCGCGGATCTCCCACGGTCCATCCCCCTCGTTGTCGACGACGCTCGCCTCCCAAGACCGGCCGCTGTGGGTGCCGATGGTCGTCTCGCCGTACCGGTCGTCGAGCGCGGGCGTGAAGACGGCGATCTCCTGTCCCGCGATCTCCGCGCGACGAAGCCGTCGGAGGAGCTCCTCGGTTTTTCCGGAGAACATCGATCCCGAGATGACCTCGATCCACCCGGAACCGGTGATCGCGTGCATACCTGTCGGGGGCGGTTCCTCCGCGGAAAACCGTTTCTCTCCGGGATTCCCACGTCGGTCGGTTCGTCACCGTGGCCGCCGCTGGCGGGTGTAGCGTTGCGGAAGGATTGTGCGTGGGTGCTGTCTGTAGGGCACCCCGAGGGGCGCACAGCACCTGCATCCGTGTGGATGCGTGGGACCGGATTTGAACCGGCGGACCTCTACAGGACAGCGCCCTCAACGCTGCGCCGTTGGCCTGGCTTGGCTACCCACGCATCGTGCGTCAGTACGCATGCCGTAGTATCCCGGTTATCGATAAAGGGCTTTCCATTCGAGGGAGTCCGCGGTGTGGGATCGCACACGGCCACGACGACGGGCGACGGCGGAGTTCGTTCGGAGTGTTCGGTCAGTTCTGACGCCACTCGGCGGCGTCGCACCGCCGACAGACCACCCGTCCGTGGGTGACCCGCATGTCCGTCGCCTCCCATGCGTGTCCGACGAAGCGGCACACCAACCCTCCGTCGTCTGAAGACTGTCCCAACTCCATTATCGAGGTATACGTGATAGAACCGCTTAAAACCTCGTACCAATTCATCTTCTCCCTCAGAATCATAGAGAGTTAAGCTATCTCGGTTGAAAGTGACAAAACGTTCAGAATCGTCTGGGCGGCGGTCCGACTGAGGAGTGATTCGGATACGCCGATCGGACAACGGCTTTGGTCCTTCCGTTCATCTTCCCCGACGATGAGCACAGACGGTTCGTTGTCCGGTGGTCGTGTCTCTCGGTTCGCGCGCGAGCACAGCCTCGGCGTCGCCGGGACCCTCTCGGCGGTCGCGCTCGGGTTGGTGTTCGCGGTCGTCGGCGGGGTCGTCCCGCCGTCGCTGCTCCCGCGTGCCTCACCCGCGGTGCTCGAGGCGATCCCGACGCTCAACGCGGTCGTGTCGCTCACGGCGATCGTCACCATCTCGCTCGGGGTCCGTGCGGCCCGTGCACGCGAGTTCGACTCCCATCGCCGATACATGCTCGCGTCGACCGGGCTGTTCGGCGCGTTCCTCGTGATGTATCTCTATCGGCTCACGCTTCTGGGGACGACTGACTTCGGTGGACCGGCGGCCGTCGAGCGGTTCGTCTACTTCCCGGTGCTCGCCGTGCACATCCTCCTCGCGATCGTCTGTGTCCCGCTCGTCGTGTACGTCCTGACGCTCGCGGCGACACGGCCGATCGCCGACCTGTTCGACACCGCACACCGCCGGATCGGGCGGATCGCGGCCACGCTGTGGCTCGTCTCGTTCGCGCTCGGCGTTCTCGTGTACGTGCTTCTCTATCTCGTGTACTGAGTGTCGCCATCGCGGAACCGCTTCTCACGAGAACCGAAGCTTGAACCGTGGTACCGGGACCAGCACCGTCGATGCGGTGAGCGTCGCCGCGGACCGACGGCGGGTGTGCGACACGACGGTCCGCGGGCGGGGCGTGTGTCGCCTGTTCGCAGGAACGCTCGGCCTGAAGATCCGGCCGCGGTCAGCTGAGTGCTCGTTTCGCTCCCCGTTCCCTGTCGCGGTCCCACCGCGTTCGACCGTGGACTGCTCGCCCTCGCGTCAGTCGTCGGCGGGCGACGGCTCCCCCACCGTCGGACGGCTCACCTCACGATCGGCCGCCTCGCCGTCGATATCGTACGGGTACTCCCCGGTGACGCAGCCGAGACACAGGTCCGCCTTCGTCGAGGACAGCGCGCCGGCGACGGCGTCGACCGAGAGGTACGACAGGGAGTCCGCGCCGATCTCCTCGCGGACCTCCTCGAGCGATCGGTCCGCGGCGATGAGCTCCTCGCGGCTCGCCATGTCGATCCCCATGTAACACGGCGCGATGATCGCGGGCGCGCCGATACGGACGTGAACTTCCTCGGCGCCGGCGTCCCGGAGCAACTGGACGAGCTGCGTCGAGGTCGTGCCACGCACGATCGAGTCGTCGATCAGGGTAACGGACTTCCCCTCGACGGTCGACCGGATCGGGTTCAGCTTGAGTCGCACCGCCCGCTCGCGCTCGTCCTGTGTCGGCATGATGAACGTCCGGCCCACGTACCGGTTCTTCATCAGCCCCTCCGCGAACTCCACGTCGGCGCCGTCCTCCCCGGCGGCGTCGGCGTACCCCGAGGCGAACGCGCGTCCCGAGTCGGGGACGGGCATCACCACGTCCGAATCGGCGCCGGCCTCGTCCCACAGCGCCCGCCCCAGACTCCGTCGGGCCTCGTACACGAGCGTGTCGTCGATGACGGAGTCCGGACGTGCGAAGTAGACGTGTTCGAAGAAGCAGTGGGCGGTGTTGTCGGCCTCAAACAGCTGATACGAGTCGAAGCCGCTTCCGTCGCCGTCGAGGACGACGAGTTCGCCCGGGCGTACGTCGCGGACCAGTTCGCCGTCGAGCGTGTCTATCGCCGCCGACTCGCTGGCGATGACGTAGCCGTCCTCCAGCTCGCCGATGCACAGCGGACGGTTCCCGCCCGGGTCGCGCACGCCGATGACGGTGTCGTCGTGCATCACCGTGAGCGAGTACGAGCCGTGGATCCGAGTCATCGTTCGCTTGACGGCGCGGATCAGGTCCGACTCCAGCAGGTTGCGCGCGAGGTCGTGCGCGATGACTTCGGTGTCTCCCTCGGAGGTGAATGCGTGCCCGGAGGAGGCGAGTTCGTCGCGGATGTCGTCGGCGTTGACGAGGTTTCCGTTGTGTGCGAGCCCGAGCGCCCCGGACTTGAACGACACCGAGAAGGGCTGGGCGCATCGGGCGTTGACGCCCCCGGCGGTCGGATATCGGACGTGGCCGATCCCTGCGGATCCGGCGAGGTCGTCCAGATCCGACTGCGTGAAGGCGTCGCCGACGAGGCCCATCTCGATGTGGCTGTGCTGCTGGAAGCCGTCGTGGGTGGCGATCCCGGCGGAGTCCTGCCCGCGATGCTGGAGCGCGTACAGCGAGTAGTACAGCGGCCGCGCGGCGGCGCGGTCGTCGAGCGCGATGCCGACGACGCCGCACTTCTCGGTCGGCCCGTCGACGGGAGTCGGCTCACGCGAGCCGTCGCCGAGCGGTTCGGTGAGCGATGTGACCGGCGTCGACCGGTCCCCGGAGTCGCCGTGTGACATGGTCGCTACTGGAGGCCGATTCCACAAAAACCCTCGTTATCGTGCGTAGGTCGCCACGATAACCGGGTTAGGTATCCACGAATATGGGTACATTTGCCATTCAGGTTCCTCTCGACTCGCTCCGTCGGTCAGTCCGGACCGGATGAGACGGGATGAGCTGAGACGACATCGGTCGGCAGTCGATCCGCCGGGTGTCCATCCATTCCCCGTCGGCAGGCGGTCATCACCCCAATCGCACACCGAAGGGAGAACCAGTTCGGTCGACTCGGCGACGCCGCTGGTCGACGTGAGATCCAGTGAAGGAGAGAGAGGAGACGCCAGTCAGTTGTCGCCGGCCTTCGACTGCCACTCGTAATCGCGCCGCTTGGCGGACTTGCCGAAGCCGCACGAGGAGCACTTCTTCTTCTTCACGTGGTAGGACTTCTCGCCGCAGCGTCGACACTTGACGTGCGTCGTCTTGTTCTTCTTCCCCTGAGACGGCGTTCCGGCTCCGGTCATACGTTGATCGAGACGACGTTGTCGCCACGGATAATCGTTGTGTCTTCGATCTCGTCGTCGGTCGAGCCCTCCAGTTCGGTGGGATCGAGCACGACGTTCATGTGCTGATCGTAGCCGGTGAGCACGCCGAAGTGAGCGGTACCGTCTTTGAGGTGAACCGTTACCGGCGTGTCCAGAGTCTCCTCGAGTACGTCGAGCGGGCGGCCAGTCATGTTGGTTTCGTCGGCGGATTCGGGTTTAAGCGTACCGGACGCGATCGCCCGGGTCCCGACACTGATCGCCGGCAGGGAGGTCTCCATGGGTATCGTTGGCATGCGTGCGGATCGAACCCGAGCAGTTTTACCACCGGGCCTGTACTATGCAGGTATCAGAGCCCGCGGGTAAGTACGGGGATCCCCCCGTATAGCGGGATGCGGACCGACGCGCTGTAAGACGCCGGGGTCCACAGCGACCCGTACCGGGGCTTTCCGTACGAGCATCGGCCGCGCGTGACGCGCGGGATTCACGCTCGCAACGCAGACACCGAAACACAATGGAAGTAGAAATCGCAACAATCGGCGGCTACGAGGAAGTCGGTCGCCAGATGACGGCAGTTCGCGCAGGGGACGACATCGTCGTGTTCGACATGGGGCTCAATCTGAGTCAGGTGCTGATCCACGACAACGTCGAAACGGAGAAGATGCACAGCCTGGACCTCATCGACATGGGCGCCATTCCGGACGACCGGATCATGAGCGACATGGAGGGCGACGTGCAGGCCATCGTGCCGACGCACGGCCACCTCGACCACATCGGCGCCATCTCGAAGCTGGCGCACCGCTACGACGCGCCGATCGTCTCGGCACCGTTCACGATCGAGCTGGTCAAACAGCAGGTCAAGAGCGAGAACAAGTTCAACGTCGACAACGACTTGGTCAAGATGGAGGCGGGCGAGACGATGTCCATCGGTGACTCGGGCAACGTCGAACTGGAGTTCGTCCACGTCACACACTCGATCATCGACGCGATCAACCCGGTCGTCCACACGCCCGAAGGGGCGGTCGTCTACGGCCTCGACAAGCGCATGGACCACTCGCCGGTCCTCGAGGACCCCATCGACATGAAGCGCTTCCGAGAGATCGGCCGCGAGGGCAACGGCGTCCTCGCGTACATCGAGGACTGTACGAACGCCGGCCGCAAGGGCCGGACCCCCTCCGAGTCCGTCGCGCGGCGCCACCTGAAGGACGTGCTCACGTCCGTCGAGGACTACGACGGCGGGATCGTCGCGACGACGTTCTCCTCGCACGTCTCGCGCGTCTCCTCGCTCGTCGAGTTCGCCCAGGATATCGGCCGCGAGCCGGTGCTGCTGGGTCGTTCGATGGAGAAGTACAGCGGAACCGCAGAGCGGCTGGACTTCGTCGACTTCCCGGACGATCTCGGGATGTACGGCCACCGCAAGTCCGTCGACCGCACGTTCAAGCGGATCATGCAGGAGGGCAAGGAGAACTACCTCCCCATCGTCACGGGCCACCAGGGAGAGCCGCGCGCGATGCTCACCCGCATGGGTCGCGGCGAGACCCCGTACGAACTGGACGACGGCGACAAGGTCGTCTTCTCGGCACGGGTCATCCCGGAGCCGACGAACGAGGGGCAGCGCTACCAGTCCGAGCGCCTCCTGAAGATGCAGGGTGCGCGCATCTACGACGACATCCACGTCTCCGGCCACCTCCGCGAGGAGGGGCACTACCAGATGCTCGACGCGCTGGAGCCCCAGCACGTTATTCCCGCTCACCAGGACATGAAGGGCTTCGCCCCGTACGTCGACCTCGCCAGCCGGAAGGGGTACACGCTGGGCCGTGACCTCCACGTCACGGAGAACGGGAACATGATCCAGCTGACCGAGTAACGATGACGCAGGACGCGACGGCCGACCGGGTACTCGCGGCGGTCGGCCAGCGCCGCGACCGCGTCAACGACGCCCTCGACGAGGACCTTCCGATGGCCGAGCCGGAACGACTGTACGAGGCCAGCCGGTACATCCTCGAGGCGGGCGGCAAGCGCCTCCGACCGACGGCGGCGCTGCTCGTGGCCGAGGCGCTCGCCGAGATCGACGCCGACGCGACGACGGACTACCGGTCGTTCCCGGCGCTCGACGGCGAGCGGTTCGACCTCATGCGCACGGCCGTCAGCGTCGAGGTGATCCAGTCGTTCACCCTGATCCACGACGACATCATGGACGACGACGACCTCCGGCGCGGCGAGCCGGCGGTCCACCGCGCGTACGACACGGAGACGGCGATCCTCGCCGGCGACACGCTGTACGCGAAGGCGTTCGAGCTGCTCTCCGACACCGGCGCCGACCCGTCGAGCACGGTCGAGGCGGTCAACCGACTCGCGTCCGCGTGTACCCGGATCTGTGAGGGGCAGTCGCTCGACGTGGAGTTCGAGAACCGCGACGACGTGACGCCCGAGGAGTATCTGGAGATGGTCGAGTTGAAGACGGCCGTGCTGTACGGCGCGTCGGCGGCCATTCCGGCGGTACTCATGGGCGCCGCCGACGAGACCGTTGAGGCGCTGTACCAGTACGGCGTCGACTCCGGTCGCGCGTTCCAGATCCAGGACGACGTGCTCGATCTCACGGTCCCCTCCGACAAACTGGGCAAACAGCGCGGCTCCGACCTCGTCGAGGGGAAGGAGACGCTCATCACGCTCCACGCGCGCCAGCAGGGCGTCGACGTGGACGGACTCGTGGGCGCCGAGACCCCCGCGGAGGTGAGCGAGGCGGCGGTCGACGCGGCGGTGTCGACGCTGGACGACGCCGGATCGATCGATTACGCCCGCGAGATGGCCGAGGACCTCACCGAGCGATCGAAGGAGCGCCTGAGCGTGCTCCCGGAGGGCCCGGCGAGTGACCTGCTCGCCGACCTGGCGGACTACCTCATCACCCGGGGCTACTGACGTCCCCGACTCGGGGGCGTGTCCCCGTCAGGCGATGACGGGCGGACGACTCTCGTCGCCTGCCCACATCCGGTCGTCCCATCCGGAACGGAAACGCCGAAGTCCGTCCGCACCGCCGTGTCACCCGTGAGCCTTCCGTGAGTTCGGTCAGGAACGCGGCGCTGTTTCTCGCGCTCGGGATCTGCTGGGGCGGCAGCTTCCCCGCCATCGAGGTCGGACTGACCGAGCTTCGCCCGCTGCTGCTTGGCGCCTACCGGTTCGACGTCGGAGCGCTCGTCGCCCTGGCGTACGTCGGGTGGCGCGCCGAGGAGCCGGTCCCGCGCTCTCGGACCGACCTCGGCGCGGTCGCCGTCGCGGCGCTGCTGTTCGTCGTCGCCAACATCGCCTTCCTCGCGTACGGCCAGCGGTACACGACCGGCGGGATCGCCTCGATCGTCTACAGCCTCAATCCCATCCTGACGACGTTCTTCACGGTGTGGATCCTCGACGAGGGGACCCTCGACGCCCGCGGTTACGTCGGCGTGTTGCTCGGCGTCCTCGGCGTCGGACTGGTCGCCCAGCCGTCGCCGTCGAACCTCGGCGGCGACACGACGATCGGCGTCGCGCTGGTGTTCGTCGCCGCCGTCGCCGTCTCCTTCGGGAGCGTCGCCACTCGCTGGCTGGAACCGGACTCGGAGGCCCTGCCGCGCACGGCGTGGGGAATGGCGCTCGGCGCCGTCATCCTGCACGCCCTCAGCGTCGCCGCGGGCGAACCACAGGCCCTCCCGACGGAGCTGTCGCCGCCCGTGGTGTTCTCGTTGGCGTTCCTCGGCGTGTTCGCCTCGGCGATCGGCTACGCGATCTACTTCGGGTTGCTGGATCTGCTCGGCCCCTTCGAGATCAACCTCGTGAGCTACGTCGTTCCGATCGTCGCGACGATCGCGGGCGCGCTCATCCTCTCGGAACCGGTCACGCCGCTGACCGTGGTCGGGTTCGTCGTGGTCGTCGCCGGCTTCGTGCTCGTGAAACGTGAAGCGATCCGCCGGCAACTCCGCGGGCACCACTGGTGACGGCGGCGACAGTTCTCGGGAGCGAATCGTCGTGTGGCAGTGTGCGAGTCGAGCGGTGCGGCGACGGCGAGTCGAGTTGGGACGCGGCGGGTCGAGCCTACGCGTCCGCCTCGCGCAGTTCGTCGATGTCCGCCAACAGCTCCTCGGCGTGGTCCTCGGGCGAGACGCCCTCGTAGACGCGTTCGATCCGACCGTCCGGACCGATGAGGTAGGTGTTGCGGAACACGCCGTCGACGACGTTCCCGAAGACGTTCTTCTCGCCGTAGGAGTCGTACGCGTCGGAGACCGAGCCGTCCCCGTCGGACAACAGCGGGAACGGGAGGTCGTGCTTTCGGGCGAACGCCTCCAGGTCCTCGACGGGGTCGTCGCTCACGCCGAGGATCGCCGCGTCGCGCTCCTCGAACTCGCCGTACGCGTCGCGGAACCCGCACGCCTCGGTCGTGCACCCTGGGGTGTCGGCACGTGGGTAGAAGTAGAGGACGACGCGGCGCCCCTCGAACTCGGCCAGCGAGACCTCACGGCCGACGTGGTCGGGAAGCGAGAAGGCTGGCGCCTCGGTGCCGGTGTCGAGCATACGTGCCGATCGGACGGCGGGACGAAAAGCGGTGTCGGTGTCGGGTTCGACGACGACAGGAGAGCCGGCGTCTCGCTCGACGACCGAGTCGCCGCCGCGGTCACTCGATCGGTTCGGCGGCGTCTCGCTCGACGAGGGGGTCGGCGTTCGCCGTGGGCAGCGTCACCACGTCGTCGTTCGCGAGGTCGTACTCGCGCTCGTCGACGCCGAGGATCTGTCCCACGTCGCGGGTGATCCGAACCGTCCGGCGGTCGGCGCCGTCGGCCGCCGGCTCCGAGCCTCCGCCGGCGGTGGAGTCCGTTGACGCAGTGGACTCGGTGGCGGCGGTGGAGTCCGTGTTCGCGCCTCCCGCCCGGTCCGGTTCGGATCCGGGGACGAACTCCTCGGGGGAAGCGTCGGGATCGCTCGTCGATCCGGCGTGCGACTCGGTCGCTCCGGCTCCCGTCGATCCGGCGTCGGCGACCGCCACGGACTGTGCCTCGGTCCTCGACTCGGTCGCGGTCGATCCGTCGCCGCCCATCGCGTCCGCGAGGACGCCGCTCGCGTCGGCCGCGTCGGCACCGCCGCCGGGTGACGCGTCGCCGGCGTCCCCTCCGTCGGTCGTCACGTCGACTTCTGTCCCCGGTTCCGGCAGGTCGGGGTCGGGAGGTCCCGCGGCAGACGCCTCGCCCCCGCCCGCCGTCGTCGACTCGGGTTCGGCGGCGGCGGCGGCCGTCGCCGCGGCCTCGGTGGGGGCCGGCGCCGCGTCGCCCGCGTCGGCCGCGAGGTCCACGTCGGCGCCGCCCTCCAGCACGTCGAGGACGCGGCTCTTGTTCTGCTCGATCCGGACGACCAGGTCCTCGAACAGTTCCGCCTCCTGTACGGTCATACCGTCGGTGTCGGTGGGCGCGCCCGCGGCGGCGAACGACGCGAGTTTGACCACCTTGCCGACTCGGCGCTCGTACAGCGACTCGACGACCTCCTCGGCGGTCTCGATCTCGTTGGAGAGCTTGCGGACCTGTTTGTCGGAGAACGGCTGGTCAACGCTCGCGGCCCGCTCGTCGCGCTGACGCTTGCGTTCGCCGATGTACGCGGCCACGTCCTCGTAGAAGGAGTCGCGCAGGTGCTGGAGGCTGTCCTTCGTGCGCTCCTTCGATTGTACCGAGCGTAGTTCGTCCAGATCCATCGTGTGTTCTCCGTCGAGGCGCTACTCCCGCGCCTTCTCCGCGCGTCCGCGCGTCATGAGGAACACGCCGACGTACTCGGGGACCGATACGATTCCCTCCTCCACCTTATCTCTGTCGTCGCCCACGTCGACCGGTCCCGGGTCGTGAACGTCGACGAGGATGTCGCGGCCGCGGAAGCGCTCCGGGACGGCGTCCGTCAGGGGATCAAAGTCGTCGATCGCGTCCCGATCCAGTGGGCACACGAGCAGGCCGCTGCCGCCGTGGATGGAACCGGGGAGCCGGATGAGCCGGCGGACGTCGGTCGTCACCGGCTCGTCGATGGGCGCGGTCTGCTCGGCGGTGACGCGCTCGGCGATCGCTCGCACCAGCGTCGACGCGCCGGGCCCCAACTCGACGTTGCCCGACTTCACTCCCTCGGGGTTGCGCTCGAGGACGCCGTAGATAGTCCGGGCCGTCTTCTCGCCGACGCCGTCGAGTTCCCGTAGCTCCGCGAGCGCGTCCTCCTCCTCCATCGCGCGCAACCGTTCCGCGTAGGCGACGAGCTCGTCGTGGACGCGCCGTCCCCACCCCCCTTCGCGGCGGAGCCGCTTCTGGAGGGTCGTCCCCCGGTCGTTCGGCCGACGCTCGATCAGTCCGTCGTAGTTGAGGTCGACCGCGCGGACGTAGTCGACGACCTCGCGGCGGGCCGTCGAGTCCAGCTCCGCGACCGATCCGTCGCGAACGTGGACGTGGTAGCCGCGCCCGCCCGAGAAGACGACCCGCATGTCCGCGTCCGCGAAGCCGAAGTCGTCCTCGAGGACGTCCAGCAGCGCGAGCAGTTCCTCCTTGCAGGCGGCGAGCATGTCGCCGTAGCTCGTCTCCGCTGGGTCGACGCCGGGGAGGTGGTCGGCGTCGAGGTCGAACACCAGATCGGCCGAGCGCCACCCCTTCTCGCTCATCCGCTTGTTCGCCGGGTCGTCGTACCGGGCGGCGGAGAAGTAGGCGTGGCGCGGCGTCTCGCGCGCGAGGAACTCGCTCACTTCGCCGATGTCGAGCAGCGACTGGTGGCGGACCATCGTGGTGCCGTCGCCCGCGGTGAAGGGGATGTGTCCCCACTCGCGCTCGTTGGCCTCGGGCGGCGGGGAGACGGACGCGCTCCGGTAGTAGTCGCCGAAGCGGCCCCTCAGGTACTCGCGGGTGCGGCGGTTCATCTGACGGAGAATCGATAGTGGCGACGCCGGTATGAGTGTTGCCGTCTGTCCGCGCCGGGCGTCGGACCCTCCCCGGCGACCCGCGACGGGAGACCAGGTCCCGGAACACCTAACCCCGAAACACACGACGGCTCACGCATGATAGACGAGACGGTCGCCGAGATCCGCGAGATGCAGACCCACTCCTCGTCGGTCGTCGCGGTGAAGGCCGCCCGCGCGCTCGGCGAGCTGGTCGACCGCGAGTACGCCACGCTCGACGAGTTCGAGCGGGACCTCGACCACAACGCCGGCGCGCTCCGGCGGGCGAACCCCTCACACGCGAGCCTCCACCGAACGATGCGAGCGATCGCCGAGTCGGTCACGGGCGACGCCGAGACGGTCGCGGACGCGAAGGAGCTCCTCGGCACCGCGATCGAGCGGGAGGTCGAGCGGGTCGAGACCGGAAAGCGCGAGGCGGCGGCCAACGCCGCGCGGACGTTCGAGGACGGGGAGACGTTCCTGACACACGACTACTCGTCGACGGTGTTGGAGGCGGTGGAGACGGCTGCCGTCGAGGGCACACACATGACCGCGTACGTCACCGAGGCGCGTCCGCGGTTCCTCGGCCGCAAGACGGCCCGTACGCTCGCCGGCATGGGTCCCGTCGACTCCCACCTCGCCGTCGACGCCGCCGCCGGTCACCTGCTGCGGGAGGTTGAGCCGGACCGGGTCGTCGTCGGCATGGACTGCATCGTCGGGGACACCCTCTACAACCGGACCGGCACGTTCCCGATCGCGGCCGCCGCCGCCGAGGTCGGCGTTCCCGTCGTCGTCGTCGGCTCGGGGACGAAGATCATCGACGGCGGGTTCCGCTTCGAGAACGAGTCGCGCCCCCCGAGCGAGGTGATGCTGGAACCCGTCGACGGCATCACGCTGGAGAACCCTGCGTACGACGCGACGCCGATATCGCTCGTCGACGAGGTGATCACCGACGAGGGGGTCCGCGAGTTCTGAGGCGCCGCGGCGGATCGCTCGCCCACGAGGAGTCAGTCGTCGCCGGCGACGCCGTCGCCGTCCGTCCGCGCCCCCGGTGACCCCCCGTCGTCGCCGAGGCGCTGAACGCGGACGCTGGACACCTTGTACTCGGGGATTCCGCTCGTGGGATCGACGTGATCGCCGGTGAGCCGGTTCACGGCGCCGTCGGCGAAGTGCATCGGCACGAACACGACGCCGTCGCCGGGGCGGTCGCTGATCTCGGCGCGCACCTCGATCGCGCCTCGCGGGGACTCGACGTGGACACGCTCGCCGTCGGCGATCCCGAGCCGCTCGGCGGTGGTGGGGTTCACCTCGACGAACGCCTCGCCGACGTGATCGAGCAGTCCCTCCACCTTCCGGGTCAGCGTCCCGGTGTGCCAGTGGTAGAGGACGCGGCCGGTCGTCATCGTGAGCGGGAACGCCTCGCTCGGCAGGTCCCCCGGCTCGCCCGTGTCGGCGGGGACGAACCGCGCCTTCCCGTCGGGGAAGTTGAACTCCTCGGCGTACAGGTACGGCGTCCCGGGGTCCGACTCGTCCTCGCAGGGCCACTGGATCCCGCCCTCCTCCCGGAGGCGGCCGTGGCTGATACCGCCGTATATCGGCGCCACGTCGGCGATCTCGTCCATCACCTCGGCCGGGGCGTCGTACGTCCAGGGGTCGCCCGCGTGGTCGATTCGGCTCGCCAGCTCCCGGATGATCGCCCAGTCCTGTCGGGCGTCGCCCGGGGGATCGGTCGCCTTTCCGACCAACTGCACGCGCCGCTCGGTGTTCGTGAAGGTGCCCTCTTTCTCGGAGAACGTCGCCGCCGGGAGCACCACGTCGGCGTACGCGGCCGTCTCGGTCGGGAAGACGTCCTGCACGACGAGGAACTCGAGGGCGTCGAGCGCCTCCTCGGCGTGGGCCAGATCCGGCTCCGACAGCGCGGGGTTCTCGCCCATCACGTACAGTCCCTCCACGTTGTCCGCGAGCGCCTCGTCGAACACCTCCGGCACGGTCAGCCCCTCCTCGGCCGGGGGGCGGACGCCCCACGCGTCCTCGAACTCGTCGAGCACGGTGGGGTCGCCGGGGTCCCGGTAACCGGGTAGCAGGTTCGGGAGCGTCCCCATGTCGCCGCCGCCGCCCTGGACGTTGTTGTGGCCGCGGAACGGCGAGACGCCGGCGCCGGGCTTCCCGAGGTTTCCGGTGACCAGCGCGAGGTCCGCCAGCGCGAGGACGTTCTGCGTGCCGTGGCCGTGCTGGGTCATCCCCATCGCCCAGCCGAAGACGACCGAGTCCGCCCGAGCGATGGTTTCGGCCGCCTCCTTCAACTCCTCGGGTGCGACCCCCGCGAGGCACTCCACCTGCTCGGGCGTGAACGGCTCCACCTTCTCGCGCAGGGCCTCGAAGTTGCGCGTTCGCTCTTCGATGAACTCCTCGTCGTGGAGATCGTTGGCGACGATGTACCGGATCAGGCCGTTGATCCACGCCACGTCGTACCCAGGTTCGGTGCGCACGTACTGGCTGGCGTGCTCGGCGATCTCGACCTTGCGGGGATCGAAGACGACGAGGTCCGCGCCCGCGTCGACGTTCCGCTTGATCCGGGTGGCGAGGACGGGGTGGCTCTCGGTCGTGTTCGACCCGGTGATGAGGTACGCGTCGGCCTCCCCGATGTCCTCGTTGATGCGGTTCGACATCGCGCCGTAGCCGAGCGTCTGCTTGAGCGCCGCGACCGTAGAGGAGTGACACAGGCGCGCGCAGTTGTCGACGTTCTTCGTCCCGAGGACCCCTCGCGCGAACTTCTGCAGCAGGTAGTCCTCCTCGTTGGTGCACTTCGAGGAGGCGAACGCCGCCAGCGCGTCCGGCCCGGACCGCTCGCGGATCGACTCGAACCCCTCGGCGACCCGGTCGAGCGCCTCGTCCCACGAGGCGGGATGCAGCTCCCCGTCGTCGCCGCGAACCAGCGGCGTCGTCAACCGCTCGTCGGAGTTCGCGAACTCGTAGCCGAACTTCCCCTTCACGCACGTCGAGAAGTCGTTCACCGGCGCGTCGGCGGGGTCGTCCGTCGGGACCGCTCCGAGTACCTCGTCGTCCTTCGAGACCAACTGGAACCGGCAGCCGACCGCGCAGAACCCGCAGGTGGTCTCGGTGAACTCGACGTCGTCCAGTCGATGGTCGGCGACTCGGCT
>Ga0207733_100663_pt1 | contig 16110 bp, 18 predicted proteins | sample A23P3SouthBayCA_FD_187735 | JGI IMG/M metagenome (GOLD analysis project Ga0207733, IMG submission 187735) | Aerobic enrichment media microbial communities from Eden Landing Ponds, California, USA - A23 P3 (SPAdes) | ecosystem: Environmental > Aquatic > Marine > Unclassified | place: Emeryville... | reverse complement strand
CCAGCCCCTCCCAGCCGCCGTCGTCGACGGCGACGGGCCGGCTCCCCTCCCAGGGGCGGGTCTTGGAGGCCTTGCGCCCGGCGTGGGCCAGCTGGATCCCCGGCGCCGCATCGTGTTCGGAGACGAACTCGGTGATCGGCCGGAGCGCCTCGACGTGCTCGTCGGCCCAGATGCCGAGGTCCTCGGGCGTGATCCGCCCGCGGGCCTCGACAGCCGTCGCCTCGACCATCACGAGCCCCGCGCCGCCAACGGCCCGCGACCCGAGGTGGGTGCGGTGCCAGTCGGTCGCGAGGCCGTCGCGATCGTCACAGGAGTACTGACACATCGGCGACACCATCACCCGGTTGCGCAGGGTGGTCTCGCGGAGGACGAGCGGCGTAAACAGATCAGCCATGCGATCGGTTGTGCCGGGCAGTACAAACTGCTGACGGAGGCGGCGGGGCGGGCCGGCTCTCCGCGTGGTCGCCCGGGAGAGCCCCGGGACCCGCTTCCGTCTCCCCGCTGTCGGACCCGGAGATCCTCATCCGTCTGCCGGCCGTCTGACGGGGACTGATGCAGCCAGCGGTCGACGGGGACACCATGTCGCGGCGAACCACCACAGTGACCGCAACCCACCGATGCGAACGGCTCCCGGACCTGGCAACGATCGAAGCGGTCGCCATCGGCGAGGGCGAATCAGCGGCAGGTGCGCGCGCGGCCGCAAGCGACCTGGCCACGAACGTCCGCGAGTCGCTGACGGCGGTCTCGGCCGAACGCGTCGCCACCGTCGAAATCCAGGTCGAAGAGACCGACCGGATGTTCGACCCTGCGGTCGACGCCGCCTATCAGGCGACCGAACGGCTCCGGATCGACTGCGTCCCCGAGACCGCCGAAGACGTCGTGATCGAAGCGACCGACGCCGGCGGGTCGGTCCCGACGATCGAGTTCGAGTTGCACGAGGACGTCCGGCGACAGCTCCAGGACGAGGCGCTCACGGGGGCCGTGGAGCGAGCACGGGCGAAGGCGGAACGGCTCGCCGCCGCCGAGGAGACGACCGTCGGCGAGGCTGTCGAGATCACCACTGACGAGGGAGATTCGGGGACGGATGGCCTCGTCGACGAGGCGCTGGCGATGAACGAAGACGACGGCCTCCAGCCGACGCCCGTGACGGTCTCGGAAACGGTCGAGGTCGTCTTCGAACTCGGGGACTGAGTCGCCACCGACCGCCGGGCGACCGCAGCGGGGCGAGTGGCCGGCCGCGACGCGGCTGGTGGTGCCCCACGACGCAGCCAGCCCCGGGCCCCCACGGACCCCCGTCGACGACCAGGTGCGGAGGACGACCGGGAGCCCCCGTATCGAGCGCCGTTCACCGGCGTCCCATCCGGAAGTTTGAAACGACCGCCCGCCCGACCGTTCCCCAATGGCTTTTGAGGAGCTGCTGAACGACCCTGTCATCCAGAAGTACCTCCACGAACTCGTCGGGCCGACGGGGATGCCGGTTGCAGCGGCGCCTCCGGAGGGCGAGGTGACCGACGAGGAACTCGCCGAGGAACTGGGGCTGGAACTGAACGACGTTCGGCGCGCGCTGTTCATCCTCTACGAGAACGACCTGGCGTCCTACCGTCGGGTCCGCGACGAGGACTCGGGGTGGCTCACCTACCTCTGGACGTTCAAATACGAGAACATCCCCGAGAACCTAGAGGAGGAGATGTACCGGCTGCTGGAGGCCCTGGAGGACCGCGAGGACTACGAGCGGACCCACGAGTTCTACCTGTGTGACGTCTGTTCGATCCGCTTCGAGTTCGGCGAGGCGATGGACTTCGGCTTCGAGTGTCCGGAGTGTGGCTCCCCGCTCGAATCGATGGACAACGACCGCCTGGTCGAGGCGATGGAGGAGCGACTCGGGGAACTGCGCAACGAACTCAACGTCGACGTGACCGGCTGATGGTCGTCCTCGCAACCAAGTGCTACGTCGAGGGCGACGCCCGCGAACGGGCCATGGACGGCATGCGCTCGATGACCGAAGACGACGTCGGCGACCTGGCCGTCGAGGTGACCGTCGGCGTCAGACGCGACGACTTCGTCGCCGTCACCGTCGAGGGCGAGGACGCCGTGGCGGCCCGGAACCTCCTGATCGAGCGGTGGGGGTCGATCACCGACCACTTCGAGGACGGGGAGACCTACGTCGGGACCCTCGAAGCCTGGGACGACGACGGGTTCGTGCTGGACGCCGGCCGCGAGGTGCGGATCCCGGCGTCGGAACTCGGCCTCGGCGCCGGGAGCCCGGGCCAGATCCGGGACCGGTTCGGCCTGGTCCAGCACGTGCCGCTGCGCTTTACCTTCGACGACCCGCCGCGGCTGGCCGACGAAGAGCGCGACCGGCTGTACGAGTGGACCCGCGGCCCCGGCCGGGTGAACGTCAACAGTTCCACCCGGGGGGAGGTGCGCGCGACGGTCAACCGCGCGGGCCACGCCCAGGACATCGCGACGGTCGAACGGCTCGGCCTGCTCGAACAGAGCGTCGTCTGCCGCGAGGGGACCGACCCGCCGGGGCTGCTCGCGGCCATCGGGGGACATCTCCCGGCCGAACTGAAGGCCGTGGTCACCGGGTGAGTTCCCGCGGACGATGAACCGGCGACTCGCTGCGGCCGCGCTCGCGCTCGGGGTGCTCGCACTGCTGGGCGGCTGTCTCGGCGGCGGCTCCATCTCCGACGACCGCCTCGATGCCGACCCCGCCGAGCCGTACGCCTGGAACGAGAGCGTCGACGCCCACCTGACGATCCAGGACGACGCGAAGTTCCGGGCCGTCTACCGGCTCAACGAGACGGAGATGGAACTGTATCGCCGGGACGGCTTCGGCGGGCGGAACCCCCTGTCGGTCGAGTCGGTCCAGTACCGCTACCCGAACGGGACCGTGATCGAGGGCACCGAGATCGAGCGCAGAAACGGAACGATCGACCGCAACCGCGACCGGGTTCTGGTGGCGCTCCCGGCCGATGCGCCGCCGGGCGGCGGCGGCAAGCTGGCGTTTACCGCCGATAGCACCCCCAAGCGGTTCACCCTCCCGGTGTTCGTGGAGGGCTCCTACGAGGTCGTCTTGCCCCCGAACCGGCGGATCGACGTTCCGGTGTTCGGCTCGGTCTCGCCGGGTGGATACGCCGCCGAGCGGATCGACGAGCAGACCCACATCACCTGGGACGAGGTGACGGGTCGCAGCGTCATCGTCCAGTTTTACCTCCAGCGGGACCTCTACATCTTCGGCGGGATCACCGCGGTCCTCGTGGTGATCGGGCTCGCCGGCCTGGCGTACTACCGTCGCAAGATCGAGGCCCTCAAACGGCAACGCGAGGAACTCGGCCTCGACGTCGAGAAGGAAGACGACGACGACGAGTTCCGGCGCGGCCCGCCGCCGGGGATGCGCTGATCGCGGCTCCGAGAAGCGCGGGTTTTTGCGCCCCAGTCACGTACCGGAGGTATGCGCGTAGCGCTCGTCACCGTCGGGGACGAACTGCTGGTGGGGGAGACCGAGAACACGAACGCGACGTGGCTCTGTGAACGACTCACCGGGCGGGGAGTCGACGTCGAGCGCGTCACGACGCTGCCGGACCGGGTCGACGAAATCGCCCGCGTCGTCAACGAGTACCGTGCCGAGTACGACGCGGTCGTCGTGACCGGCGGCCTCGGCCCGACCCACGACGACGTGACGATGGAGGGGGTCGCCGCCGCGGTGGGCCGGGCGGTCGAGACCCACGAGAAGGCCCTGGAGTGGCTCACGGAACACGGCGGCTACCACGCCGAGGACCTGGTCGACGGGACCACTGACCTCCCGGCAGGGGCGCGGATGCTCCCGAACGAGGTCGGCGTCGCCCCCGGCGCGGTGGTCGAGAGCGTGTACGTGCTGCCGGGGGTGCCCGCGGAGATGAAGGCGATGTTCGAGCGGGTGGCCGAGGAGTTCGCCGGCGACCTCACCTACGTGGAGACGGTGGTGTCGAGCGAACCCGAAAGCGCGCTCGTCGACCGTCTGCGCGACCTCCAGGAGCAGTTCGACGTGACCGTCGGCTCGTACCCCGGTAGCGACGTTCGCCTCAAGGTGCGCGCCGACAGCCCCGAAACCGCCGAGGCCGCGGCCGCGTGGCTCAGGGAGCACGTCGAACTCGCGGAGTAAGCGGGACGAAACCGACGAATCCGCCGGCTACCGGTACAGGTACCAGAGCCAGGCAACGGTGACGAGGAGGCTCGCGACCAGAACGACGGCGCCGGTCTCGGCGATCGGAAGCGGTTCCTCGGTGACGAGTGGGAGCATGCCAGTCGGTTCCGTGGGCGATCCCTTATACCTACAGGTATTGCGTCGGGCGCCGGGAACCGGCGCTGTCGCCGACGTCGGTCGCCCGCTGCCGGCCTACCCCGGGCGCTTTAGTCCGTCGCCGGCAACCACCCGACCATGCGCGTGGGTCTGGTGGTGAACCCCATCGCGGGGATGGGCGGCCGGGTGGGATTGAAAGGGACCGACGACAAGGTCGCCGAGGCGCGGGCACGGGGGGGTGAGCCGCGCGCCCCGGATCGGGCGCGCCGCGCGCTCGAACGGCTCTCCGAGGTCGCACCGGGAACCGAGATCCTGACGTGGGGGGACCCGATGGGCGAGTCGTTCGCCCGCGAGGCCGGTTTCGAGCCGAGGGTGCTCGGATCGCCCGACGGGGACGCCGACTCGGGCGACGGGACGGAACCGGAGTCCGCAGAGACCGACGCCGCCGACACCCGGGCCGCGGTCGCGGCGTTCGTCGAGGCCGACGTCGATCTGGTGCTGTTCGTCGGCGGGGACGGCACGGCGGCCGACGTGGCCGATGCGCTCGACGCCGCCCGCGGGGGAGACGGGACGGATCGCGGGCCGCCGATGCTCGGCGTCCCGGCCGGCGTGAAGGTGTACTCGTCGGTGTTCGCCGTCTCACCCGAAGACGCGGCGGAGATCGCCGCCGACTTCGACCGGGTCGAGGACCGGGAGGTGCTCGACGTCGACGAGGAGGAGTACCGCGCCGGGGAGGCCAACCCAGAACTCCGGGCGGTCGCGCGGGTGCCGGTCGCCGAGGACCTCCAGTCCTCGAAGCAGATCGGCGGCGGATCGGTCCAGTCGCTCGCCGAGGGCGTCGCGGCCGACGTGGACCCGGGGATCACCTACGTCCTCGGGCCGGGGAGCACGGTGGGCGCGATCAAGCGCGAACTGGGCTTCGAGGGGTCGCCCCTCGGCGTCGACGTCTGGCGCGACGGGGAGGTCCTGGTCCGGGACGGGAGCGAGTCGGAGATCCTCGCGGCCCTGGGGGCGGAGAACCTGATCGTCGTCTCCCCGATCGGCGGCCAGGGGTTCGTGTTCGGCCGGGGGAGCCCACAGCTCTCCCCGGCCGTGATCAGGGAGTGCGAGGTCGAGGTCGTCGCCTCGCGGGCGAAACTCGACGACCTGGGGGTGCTCCGGGTCGACACGGACGATCCGGACCTCGACGCCGACCTCCGGGGGTGGACGCGGGTCCGCGTCGGCCGCTTCGAGCAACGGCTGATGGAGGTCGTCTGAGCGGACCGGGGTCTTGGTGGGGCACGCGGAACGGCGACGGTGACCTTTAGGACGGCTGAAAGACCTCCCACGTGTGCCACACCCATGGAACATAGTCGCAGGGAATTTGTACAGTATTAGCGTGGGGAGACAAGATTAAGGTCATTGAAGGTGACCTCACCGATATGGAAACGCGGAAGGTTCAGCGACTGGGTCCCTCGACGCTGGCGATGACGCTCCCGGCCGAGTGGGCCAAAGAGCACAACGTGGAGAAAGGCGACGAGGTGTCGCTCAGGATGGGCGGCAAGGGGACGCTGACTGTCCTGCCCGAATCCGCGAGCACCGAGGACACGAAGGCGATCATCAGGGCCGACAACCTCAACGCCGACGCCCTGGAGCGAGCGATCGTCGCCCAGTACGTCCTCGGGCGGCGCATCATCCAGATCGAGAAAAGCGAGGGGGCACTCGACTCGGAACACATCAACGCGGTGTACAAGGCCGAAACCCAACTCATGGGGCTCGGCGTCATCGAGGAGACCCCCGAGATGATCTCGATCCGGTGTTCGGTCGACCCGGAGGACTTCACCCTCAACAACCTCCTCGAACGCCTGGAGAACACGGGCAGCACGATGCGCGGCGAGGCGATCAAGGGACTCGCCCACGGCAACCCGGACCTGGCCCAGCGGGCGCTGAACCGCGAGCGACAGGCGAACAAGATCTTCGTCCTCCTGCTTCGGCTGATCTTCACCGCCTACCAGAACCCCAACCTCGCCCGCGCCGTCGGCCTCGACGAAGGGTTCCCGCTGATCGGCTACCGGTCGGTGGCGAAGAACCTCGAACTGACCGCCGACAACGCCGAGGACATCGCGAACATCTGTCTGGACGCCGAGGACCACACCCTCGACGTCGACTCGGCGACGATGCGCCGGATCCGCGAGTTCACCGACCAGGTCGACCAGATCACCGAGACCGCGGTCCGCTCGGTCGTCGAGCGCGACTACGACCTCACCATCGAGGTGCGAGCCATCTTCCGCGACCTGAAGGACCGGGAACAGGACATCCTCGCGGACCTCCCCGAGATGGAAAACGAGAAGCTCCTCCAGATCCGCGAGGTGCTGGTCAGCCTCCAGCAGACCGCCCAGTACGCGATGCGAAACGCCGAAATCGCCGCCAACCTCGCGCTCAACGAGGAGTCCGAGCACGTCACGATCGGCTGAACCGGACACCCCGAACGGCTGGGCCGGGCATTCCGATCAACTGAACCGAACACTCACGGGGGCTCGAGCGGGAATCCGGTCGGCGACGCTTCCAGCGCCGTCGTCACCGCCGACACGGCGTCTTCCGGCGCGACCACGCGGGCCCGGTCCCGCAGTCGCTCGTACGCCCGACGACCGGCCCGACCGGCGCGGTTGCGCTCCGCGAAGGGGCGTCCCTCGACGAGGACGATCCGGTCGGCTTCGCTCGCCGCGTTCAGATTCGGCAGCGTCCCCGCCCCGACCGTCAGGTCCGCGACGACGACCGCGTCGGCGCGGGCGACGCGCTCGCGGACGGCCGCGGCCGCGTCGTCGTCGACCGGAGCCTGTGGGGGAACGGTGACGGTCTCGATCCCCAGACGGCGGGCCGTCGCCGCGTCTGTCGACCCGGCGGCGACGGCGCCGGTCGTGACGGCGTAGCCCGCCGCCGACAGAGCCTGCAGGTACCGGGAGCCGCTTGCGCCGCCGCCGATCACGTGGACCCGTGCACCGTCGGCGGCGGACTCGCGGTCGCGGTCGGGGAGGGCGGTGACGTGCGTCGACCCGGTGACCGGGTGACGGGTCACCACCGCGTCGGCGCCGAACGCGCGGCGAAGCGTCGACTCGGTGAGCACCGCCTCCGGGGCGCCCGCGGTCAGCACCTCGCCGTCGGCGAGGAGGACGAGGGCGTCGCAGTAGCGGGCCGCGAGGTTGAGGTCGTGGATGGCCGCGAGTGCCGTCGTCCCCGCGTCGGTCAGGTCGTCGATGAGTTCGAGGGTCCGCACCTGGTGGGAGACGTCGAGGCTGGCGGTCGGCTCGTCCAGGAGGAGCAGGGGCGTCTCCTGGGCGAGCGCCCGGGCGACGACGACCCGCTGTCGTTCGCCGCCGCTGACCGCCGTGATCGGTCGGTCCGCGAACTCCGCCACCCCGGTCCGTTCCATCGCGCACTCGACGGCCCGCTCGTCGGCCTCGGTCCAGGGGTCGAGCCGCCCGCGGTGGGGCGTCCGCCCCATCGCGACCGTCCGGCGGACGTCGAAGTCGAAGGAGAGCGTCGTGTCCTGTGGGACGGTCGCCACGAGGCGGCTCGCGGTCCGCGAGTCGAGGTTCGCGACGACCTCGCCGTCGACGACGACGCGGCCCTCGTCGGGGGTGATCGCGCCGTTGATCGCCCGGAGCAGGGTCGTCTTGCCCGCGCCGTTGGGGCCGATCAGGCCGACGAACGACCCGCGGTCGACGGTCATCGAGACGCCCTCCAGTACGGGGACGTCCCCGAGAGTCACCGAGACGTCTTCGACGGCCAGCAGCGGCCGGTCGGCTTCGCGTGCGTGCTCGGCCTCGGTCACAGGGCGTGCACCTCCCGGGTCCGGAGCAGGTAGAGGAAGAAGGGCGCGCCGACCGCGGCGGTGACGATGCCGACGGGCACCTCCGCGGGCCCGGCGCGCGCGACCGTGTCAGAGAGGACGAGAAACGTCGCACCGCCCAGGGCGCTGGCCGGGAGCAACACCCGATGGTCCGGGCCGACGACCAGCCGAAGGATGTGCGGGACCACCAGCCCGACGAACCCGATCACGCCCGAGACGGCGACCGCGGCGGCGGTGACGACGCTCGCGACGGCAAGCAGGAGGCGTTTGGTGCGTTCGACCTCGATGCCCAGGCTGTGGGCGTCGGCCTCGCCGAGCAGGAGGACGTCGAGGTCCCGCGAGAAGGGGAGCAGAACCAGAAACCCGGGGATTGCGACGGCGGCGACGGCGACGTCGCTCCACGTCGCGTTCGAGAGGTTCCCCATCAGCCAGTACACCACCTGCCGCAGGCTCTCGCCGCTGTGGAGCAGGAGGTAGGAGACGACGGCACCGAGCAGCGTCTGGACCGCGATGCCGGCGAGCAACAGCGTCGCGACGGGGGTGCGCCCGCCCTCGCTCGCCAGCAGGTAGACGCCGAAGGCCGTGAGCAACGCCCCGGCGAAGGCCGCCCCCTGGACCCCGAGGCCGAACGGCAGCGCCAGCGGCGCGACGATGGCGGCGACGGCGCCGACCGCGGCCCCCGAGGAGACGCCGACGATCGACGGATCGGCCATCGGGTTCCGGAAGAACCCCTGCATCACGACGCCGGCGGTCGCGAGCGCGAAGCCGACGACGGCCGCGAGAGCGATCCGCGGGAGGCGAACGGTGAACACGATGGTGTGGTGGGGCCGGGTCACCGCGGCGCCGACGCCCGGCACCAGTGGATCGAGCAGCGCGCGGGCGACCGTTCCCGGCGGGATCGACGCGGGGCCGATCGCGGCGCTGACGACGACGGCTCCGGCGAGCACCGCGAGCAACCCCCCCGACCAGAGCCCGGCGCGCACTGCAGTCCGCATTACCCAAAGCCAACTTGCGTTAGATAAATACTTATTGGGTTATCTCCTCGCAGGAGACGATGCTACCGCGAACGTCCGTAGGCGGGGCCCTCCGCCTGGCAGTCGCGTTGCTCGTCGTCGGATCGCTCGTCGCAGGCACGGTGGGATCGGCAGCCGCGCTCGGTGCTGACGCGCCGTCGGCCGCGTCCGGGTCCACCGGGATCGGAGGGACGGCCGCCGCCACGACCGACTCGCACTGTTCGTTCCCGGTGACCCGTACGGACGTCACCGGGACCGAGGTGACGATCGACGCGGAGCCCTCGGCGGTCGTGACGCTCGCGCCCAGCGCCGCCCAGACGGTCTGGGAGATCGGCGAAGAAGGTCGGGTCGTCGGCGTCTCGCAGTACGCCGCGTACCTGGACAACGCCTCCGCGAAAGCGAACGTCTCCGGGGCCGGGCAGACGACGGTCAACGTCGAGCGGGTGATCGAACTCCAGCCCGATCTGGTGCTGGCGCCGAACGTGATCCGGAACGACTCCGTCCGATCACTCCGGGACGCCGGGCTCACGGTGTACAAGTTCGACACCGCGACGTCGATCCCGTTCGTCGTCGAGAAGACGCGGCTGACCGGCCGGCTGCTCGGCGCCTGTGACGCCGCCGACAGCCGGGCCGACCGCCTGGAGGAGGACGTGGCGACCGTCGAACGGGCGGTCGAAGGCGAGGATCGGCCCCGCGTGCTCTACTACTTCTTCGGCTTCACCGCCGGCGAGGGGACGTTCGTCCACGAACTGATCACGCTGGCCGGCGGGGAGAACGTCGCCGCCCAGGCCGGCATCGACGGCTACCGCGAAATCTCCCCCGAGACGGTCGTCGAGCGGGACCCCGAGTGGCTCGTGCTCAACAGCGACTCGCCACAGACCCCGCGGAGCGAGGCGTTCAACGAAACGACCGCGGTCCGGGAGGACAACGTGGTCGTGCTGGACGCCAACTACATCAGCCAGCCCGCCCCGCGGCTCGTCCAGTCGCTGACGAAGCTCGCCGAGGCCGTCCATCCCGAGGCGTACGCCGAGGCTAACGCCACGCCCACGCCGACGCAGACGCCGCCACCCACCACGGGGCCGACCGTGGTGTCGACGACCGCGAGTTCCGCCGAGCCGACCGACACCGACACCGGGATCTCGGCGCCGGGCTTCGGCCTCCTCGCCGCCGCAATCGCCGTCCTCGCGGCGGGACTGCTGGCCCGGCGCGACTGACGAGCGCGCCGGGACCGTCGCGCCGTTTTCGCTCCGTGCGACGACCACAACCGTATTACGGGCGGGGGACCGCAGGTCAGGTATGGCGATCGAGAACGTGATCTGGCCCGCGTACCTCGACGCGGCGCTGTCGCGCTCGGAAGGGCGACGGGTGTCGACCGAGGACGCGCTGGAAGACCCGACGGTCGACGAGATCGCGAAGGCGATCCAGCAGGTCGGCTACGACGCCGTCATCGAGCGCGACAAGACCTACCCGCGGGAGTGGGATGCCCGCGGCCGGGTGCTCGTCCAGGGCGCCGAGGACGCCACGAAAAACGACGTCGTCCAGGCCGCGGCGGCGTACGTCGGAATCCTCCGGGACTGATGCGGCGCGTCGGTACCGTCTCCAAGACGGCCCAGCGGCTGGCGCTCGTGCGGTGGGACGGCGACCACGCCGACCGGCCCGACATCGGCCTGGAGGTAGTCGACGAGTCGCTGTCGCCCGTCGGCCGCGTCGTCGACGTGTTCGGCCCCGTCGACCGGCCCTATCTTGCGATTTCTCCGGGCGAGGGCGTCCGCCCGGCCGACCTGCTCGGCGGCAAACTGTACGCGCGGTGAGGTCGACTGGCGCGCAGCGACGAACTGTCGACGGCGACGTGAAACGCCCGCGAGAAACCACAACCGCCTAAAGCGCCGCGGCAAAAGCCCGTGCTATGAACCCCCGCGTGCGTCGCGGCGTCGCCCTGGCCTTCCTCGTGTTCCTCCTGGTCCAGTTGGGTTCGCTCGCGCTCGTCCCGACGTTCTTCGAGCGCGGCTACCAGACCGTCGAGAACCCCGGCGACCCCTCGAACAGCCTGCTGTACGTCGGCGCGGTGCTGGTCGCGACTGCGCTGATGCTCGCGGCGTTCAAGTTCGACCTCGACTGGGTCGTGCGGGCCGTCATCGTCCTCACGAGCGGCCTGCTCGCGTGGTACGTCGTCGCCGCGGTCGTCCCTCCCGTCTACGTCGCGGGGATCGATGTGCTGTCGGTGGGGCTGGCTGCCCTCGTTCCGCTCGGCCTGGCCGTCTACCCCGAGTGGTACGTGATCGACGCGGCGGGCGTCCTGATGGGCGCCGGCGCCGCGGGGCTCTTTGGCATTAGCTTCGGGCTGTTGCCGGCGATCCTCTTGCTCTCGGTGCTCGCGGTGTACGACGCGATCAGCGTCTACGGCACCCGCCACATGCTCGACCTCGCGGAGGGCGTGATGGACCTGCGGATCCCTGTGGTGCTCGTGATCCCCCTGGAGTGGTCGTACTCGCTACTAGAGGACGACTTCAGCGGCGCCAACGAGGTCCACGACGACGCGGAGGCGGACGCTGCGGCCGAGGGAACGAGTGCAGAGATCGAGGGTGAGCGATCCGAGGACGACGGGGAGGCGGCGTCCGAACGCGACGCCTTCTTCATCGGGCTGGGCGATGCGGTGATCCCCACGGTGATGATCGCCAGCGCCGCCTTCTTCTCGACGGCGCCCTCGCTTGGAATCCCGGGGCTCCCGGCGGTGAACCTCCCCGCGCTGCTCTCGATGGGCGGGACGCTCTGTGGGCTGGGCGTCCTCATGTGGATGGTGACGAAGGGGCGGGCCCACGCCGGCCTGCCGCTGCTCAACGGCGGGGCGATCGGCGGCTACCTGCTGGGGGCAGCACTCGCCGGCATCCCACTCATCGACGCCGTCGGCCTGGCGACGTACCTCTGAGCCGCGTCCCCGCCCCGCCTCGCCGTCGGCTCAGGCGTCGCCGGCCGTCTCCGCCGCGCCGTCGCCCTCGCGGATCTGTACCGCGACGCCGGCGTCGAAGTCCGCCATGGCCGACGCCGACAGTTCGGCCCGGCCGACGCCGAGCAGGTCGCCGTCGGTCGTCACGACCGCGACCTCGTCGCCGGCCCTGACCGCGGGATCGACCCCCTTTACGAACTTGGCGAAGGCGTTGCGCCCCTCGCGGACGAACGGCTCGGACTCGTCGCCGACGGTGACCCGGGCCGCCGGCGGGGAGAGCGCCGACAGCAGCCGCCGACCGCCCTCCAGCCCGAGGGTGAAGCGACCGTCGACCCCGTAGGAGACGATCCGGCCGCCGTCGGCGTGGACCTGTCGGGGTCGCCCCCCCGACGACCGGCTGACCGAGAGCGACTCGGCCTGCGGGAACAGCGCCGGCCCGGCGCCGGCGCCGAACTGGTAGTCCGCGACGATCCGGAGGGCGTCGAGGTCGGGTGCCATGCACACGCGTCCGTCCCGGCCGGATTTGGACCTGCCGCTTTCGGACGCGCCGACGACGGTCCCCCACAGCCACGCCGACCGCTGGGGCCGTCGATCGGCGGGAACAGGGATGCGAACCGAGCAGTGCCTTTATCTGGTAGTTGGGTATCACGTTCGAGTATGCCCGCAGTCGACGCCCTCCAGACCGCCCTCTCGACGCTGACCCGTGCCCCGATCCTGTTCGTCGGCGGCCTCGCCAGCGCGCTGATCGTCCTTCCCCAGACCGCCGCACAGCTGGCAGGAGTACCGCTCGCGCCGACCGCGTTGCAGGTCCTCACCTACTTCATCACGCCCTTGTTCCTCGCCGGGGTGCTGGGGATGGCCCACGAGGCGCTCGACGGCGGCACCTCGCTCGGGACCCTCGTCGACCGGGGACGCGACCGGTACGTGTCGATGCTCCTGGCGAACATCTTCGAGACGGCGATCGTCTTCGCGTTCGGGCTCCTGTTTGCGATCGTCGGGATCGTCGTCGCGATCACGGTGTTCGGGACGGCCGCGGCCGCGGAGGGTGCGGCCGCAATCGGCGGGGTCGGGCTGGCGACGATCCTCTTCGTCGTCGTCGTGTTTGGCCTGCTGGCGCTGGCGTTCGTCGTGGTGATGTTCTTCCTCCAGTTCTACCCGGTTGCCGTCGTCGTCGAGGACGCCGGACCGGTCGACGCCTTCACGCGGAGCTACGGCGTGGTCCGGTCGAACCTCCTTTCGACGCTCGGCTACTCGGTCATCACCGTCGTCGTCGGCTTCCTGACCAGCCTGCCGCTGACGGGCTTTGTCATCTACCGGACGCTTACGTCCCTGGAGTCGATGCAGGGCGGCCCGCCGACTGGTGGCGCGCCGGCCGGCGGCGGGTTCGGCGCCGGCGCTGCGCCGCAGCTCTTTTCGTTGCCGGAAGTGATCGGGATCTCGCTTCTGTCGCTGGTCCTCTCGACCCTGATCACGACGTTCGTCCGGACGTACGCGGTCGCCTTCTTCACCCGGCACACCGAATCGCCGGGTGCCGGCGACGAGGACGGGGGAGATCGCGACGCCGGTAGCGCCCCGGAACCCCGCGCGTCGGGTGAACCCGGGCGCCGCTCCGCCGGCGAGCTCTGAGGCGCCGTCGCACGTCGCGTCAGTCGGGGGTGGCCGAGGCGACCAGCAGGTCCGTCGCGGCGCGGACGTCCGAGCGCTCGGGGCTGGCGGTGGTCGGCAGTTCGACGGTGAACACAGTCCCCCTGGGGCCGGTCCTGGTGAGCTCGACGTCGCCGTCGTAGCGCGTGACGAGCATCCGGACGAGAAACAGCCCCATCCCGTGGTCGTCGTCGGGCGAGCGCTCGAACAGCGTCTCGCGCTCTTCAGGGGGGATGCCGGGCCCGTCGTCGGCGATCCGGACGCTCGCGGTGTCGCCGTCCGACGTGATCGTGACCAGTACCCGGGGAGCCGGATCGTCGGCGTGCTCGACGGCGTTCGACAGTAGGTTCGAGAACACCCGCGGGAGGAGGTCGTCGGCCATGACGTAGGGCTCGTCCTGGACGTCGAGTTTCGTCTCCACGTTCGCGGCGCCGTGGCTTTGCTCCAGCGCCGTGAGTTCGTCACGGATGACCGAGACGAGGTTCGTGGATTCGAGCGACGACGACTCCTCGGCGGCTTCGAGCAGTTCCCGGACGTCGGTGATCACGTCGGTCATGTCCCGGCTCCGGGCGAGGATCGTCTCCAGTCGGTCCCGGGCGTCCTCGTCGTCGTACTCGTCGAGGAGGATCGAGGCGTACCCCTCGATCACGTTCGCGTCGTTGAGTACCTCGTGTCTGAGCAGCGAGTTCAGGTAGTTGAGCCACTGGCGCTGTGACTCTGCGGTTGCTGCCCTGATCGACGCACGCTCGGCGTCGAGCGCGCGTTCGATCGCCCGAGCCTCGATGGCCCCGACGAGGAAACCGCTGGCCCCGCCGAACCCAGCCGCGAACAGTCCCCACCCGACGTGGTTGGCCAGCCCCCCGGCGGGGAAGAAGTACATCATCCCCAGGTTGAGCATCAGAAATCCCCCCAGGCCGCCTATCGCCCAGACGAACACCCGTCGGTACCGCGCCTCGTCGAGGCCGCTTCGTTCGAGCCAGTATCCGCCCCCCGCGATCGCGCTCCCGAAACCAAGATTGAGAACGAGCGAGAAGAGGCTCCCAGGATCGGAGAGCCCCGCCGGACCGTGAAACAGCAACGGCGAGCCGATGGCGCTCAGCGCGATCAGGGCACCGATGCCGATCAGGGCCGACGGAATCCCGCTCGAAACCGACGGACTGACCACACGGAGCCAGGTGCCGTTCGTTCTGTCGGAGCCCCCCGTCATAGTGGTGTGAACAGCTATTTGAACACTGGGAGGAAGGGTCAAATAGTTGTCCGTTGAATATCAGATGTGATATTCAAAAGATATGGGACCGAATTCGCCGTGAGACGAAACAGCGGCCCCTCCGGGAGAGAGGGGACTCAGAGCAGAAACGTCTCGGTCCGTTCGGACATGTCGAGGAAGGTGTCGGCGGCCTCGACGAGTTCGTCGGCCGTCGACTGCTCGAACGCCATCACCTCGACCCTGACGCCCTCGTGGCGGAGGTGCGAGCAGAGCCGCGAGAAGTCGCCGTCACCGGTACAGAGGACGACAGTGTCGACGTGGTTCGCGAGGGTGACCGCGTCGAGGCTCATCCCGACGTCCCAGTCGGCCTTCTTGCTCCCGTCACCGAAGGTCTTGATCGCCTTGATCTTGGTCTCGAACCCGATGTCCTCGAGGGCTTCGAAGAAACGCTCCTCGTCAGGGGAGTCGGCACGGATGACGTAGGCGATCGCCCGGGTGAGCTCGCGATCGGAGACTCCCTTGTCGAGCAGCGCCGAGTAGTCGATGTTACGTGAGTAGAGACTCTGGGCCGTGTGATAGAGGTTCTGTGCGTCGACCAGCATGGCGACCCGCTGATTCGGGTGGATCTCGGTCATTCGATCGTGGTGTGTGAGGGAACCGTCCTAAAACCGTCGTCGCGCGGGCGACGGGCCGGGTCGCGGCCGCCGGTGTGGGACGACGGCCGCCCCGGGTCGAGCGATGAAAAGCCCGGCGTGTGGCCACACGAACGGCCCTCGCGGATGGCTTTCTCGCGCAGTACCAATCCCGTGCGTGGCGGCGGTGGTTCCCGCCGGGAACCCCGAACTGGGTTCCACGTTACCATGACACACGGCCGCGGCAAAAGTCTTGTGCGGCAGAGCGGCACGGCCGCCCCTGATCGCTCGGCCGCGACGCCCGACGGCCACTCCGGACCGCGACGGATCTTCGGCTTCTTTCGCCGCGATGAGCGAGTGCTCGACGAACGTGACGATGGCGCGGGGAGCAACCGAACTCCCGGCACGGAACGTCCGCCGGTGGCCCCGCTACCCAACGGGAACGTGGACGGTCCCCGACCGGGGGGCATTGTTCAGATTAGTTGATTCCAGCAGACGGCAAACGCTTGCAACCATGTTTCGGCAGTTTCTGGTTCAGCGTGGCGGAAATGCGTTGCAA
>Ga0207733_100662_pt1 | contig 16136 bp, 16 predicted proteins | sample A23P3SouthBayCA_FD_187735 | JGI IMG/M metagenome (GOLD analysis project Ga0207733, IMG submission 187735) | Aerobic enrichment media microbial communities from Eden Landing Ponds, California, USA - A23 P3 (SPAdes) | ecosystem: Environmental > Aquatic > Marine > Unclassified | place: Emeryville... | reverse complement strand
CACGATCCGAACGCGGAGTACACGATGCGGGACCTCTCGGCCGAGACGATGGGGCTCTCGGCCGACCGCGGTCCCCGCGACGTCGAGATCACCGACGTACAGACCACGATGGTCGACGGCAACTACCCGTGGGTCTTGGTCCGCGTCTACACCGACGCGGGCGTCGTCGGCGACGGCGAGGCCTACTGGGGCGGCGGCGACACGGCCATCGTCGACCGGATGGCTCCGTTCCTGATCGGCGAGAACCCCCTCGACATCGACCGCCTGTACGAACACCTGATCCAGAAGATGTCCGGCGAAGGGTCGATTTCGGGGAAGGTGATTTCGGCCATCTCGGGGATCGAAATCGCGCTGCACGACGCCGCCGGCAAGCTCCTCGACCTCCCCGCCTACCAACTGCTCGGCGGGAAGTACCGCGACGACGTGCGGGTGTACTGCGACTGCCACGCGGGCGACGAGTCCGAACCCGAATCGAACGCCGAAGAGGCGGAACGCGTCGTCTCCGACCTCGGCTACGACGCGCTGAAGTTCGACCTCGACGTCCCTTCGGGCCACGAAGTCGACCGCGCCAACCGCCACATGCGCGGCCCGGAGATCGAACACAAGGCCGAAATCGTCCGGCGGGTCTGCGAGACGGTCGGCGACCGCGCCGACGTGGCCTTCGACTGCCACTGGTCCTACACCGCCGGGAGCGCGAAACAGCTCCTCGAAGCGGTCGAGGACTACGACGTGTGGTGGATCGAGGACCCCGTCCCGCCGGAGAACCACGACGTGCAACGCGAGGTCACGCAGTCGTCGACGACGCCCGTCACCGTCGGCGAGAACGTCTACCGAACCCACGGCCAGCGCCGCCTCATCGAGGAGCAGGCGGTCGACATCCTCGCGCCCGACCTCCCGAAAGTCGGGGGGATGCGGGAGACACAGAAGATCGCCAACCACGCCGACCTCTACTACATCCCCATCGCGATGCACAACGTCTCCTCGCCCATCGGCACGATGGCGAGCGCGCAAGTGGCGGCCACCATCCCCAACGCCCTCGCCGTCGAGTTCCACAGCTACCAACTCGGCTGGTGGGCTGACTTGGTCGAGGAGGACGACCTGATCGAGGGCGGGCGCATGACCGTCCCCGAGGAGCCGGGACTCGGCCTGACGCTCGACCTCGACGCCGTCGAGGAACACATGGTCGACGGGGAGACGCTGTTCGACCCAGCGTGAGCCGTCGTGCACGGACGAAGGGGAACAACGTTTAGTCACCCCCGTCCATTCTCCGGGTGATGAGCGACACGGATCCTTCAGCCGAGGAGTTGGAGCCGGAGACGATCACGGGCGGCCAGTTGGCGAACTGGCTGAACAAGCACGGACCCGACTGGGTGCTCGAAATCGAGCCACTCGGGCGAGAGACCGAGTACCTCGGCTACATCGACGACCGGTTCAAACTCTACCACGAGGGCGGTATCGACTTCGTCGCGCTGGACTACTTGGGCGAAGTCGCCGACGAGGCACGACGGATCGAGTACGTTCCCCGCGCGGAGTCGCCGTTCGCGGTCGACGAGGACGAGGACGAAGACGACGAGTCGTAGGCGGCCACCTATTTGTCCGCGCGCCCCCGAGTGGGCGCCATGCGCTTCGACCACGTCGGCATCGCCACGCGCGACGCCGCGACGCTGGCCGACCTGTTCGGCACGCTGTTCGACGCGCCGGTCGCCCACCGGGAGACGTTCGACGGCCTCGACGTGACGTTTCTCGATCTGGGCAACGGCTACCTCGAACTGCTCGAACCGCTCGACGAGGAGGCCGAAGGGGCGATCCCCCGGTATCTCGACCGCGAGGGACCGGGCATCCACCACGTCGCCCTCGAAACGTCGGACGTGGCGGCCGCCCTCGACGTGGCTCGCGAGCACGGAATCGACCTCGTCGACGAGACGCCACGGCCGGGTGCGTGGGGGCACGAGGTGGCCTTCCTCCACCCCGCCTCGACCGGTGGCGTCCTCGTCGAATTCGTCGAACACTGATGTACGATCCGCTCACCTACCGGGCCGACGTGACGCCCGCCGCGACGGCGCTGATCGACGCCGACGGCGACGAGCAGTGGTCGGTGGCGGACCTCGACTCGGTGGTCGAACGGACCGCCGGCCGCCTCGCGGCGCTCGGCGTCCGCCCCGGCGACCGCCTCGGGGTCTGTCTCCCCACGCGCCCGGCCGCGGTTCGGGTGATTCACGCCGCGCTCCGACTCGGTGCCGTCCTCGTATCGCTAGGGCCGACACTCGCGACGCCGGAACTCGCGGAGCGGCTGGATCGAGCCGGCGTGACGACGGTGATCTGTGACGCGTCGACGGAGGCCGCCATCGTCGACGCCGTCGACGCCGCGACTGACGCCTCCGTCCCCGTCACCTCCGTCGACGCCCCCGTGACGGACCGGGCCGTCGCGCTCGACGTTCAGCCACCGGCGGCCGTCGTGCCACACGACTGGCCGCTCGACGCGACGGTGCTGATCCCGTTCACCTCGGGCACCACCGGCGCGCCGAAGGGCGTCCGCCTCACGCTCCGGAACCTCCTCGCGAGCGCCGTCGCTTCGGTCTTCCGTCTGGGCTTCTCTCGCCGGGAGACGTGGCACGTCGCCCTCCCGCTCCACCACGTCGGCGGGTTCTCTCCCGTCTTCCGGATGCCGCTGTACGGCATGACGGTCGTCCTCCGCGGCTCCTTCGACGCCGCGGCGGTGGCCGCGGACTTCGAGCGCTACGACGTGACGGCCACGTCGCTGGTGCCGACCCAGCTGGATCGCATCCTCGACGCGACGGACGGATCGCTCGCCCCCTCGCTCCGGACGGTCCTCCTCGGTGGCGCGCCCGCCACCGAGTCCCTGCTCGACCGCTGTGCGGAGCGCTCGGTGCCCGTCTTCCCGACCTACGGCATGACGGAGACGGCCTCCCAGATCGCGACGGCGACGCCGGAGGAGGCGCGGACGAATCCGGGCACGGTCGGCCGGCCACTGTTCTGGACCGACCTCGCCGTCCGCGACGACGCGGGGAACGAGCGCCCGCCGGGCGAGACGGGCGAACTCGTCGTCTCGGGGCCGACGGTGTCTCCGGGCTACCTCGACGCCGACGCGACGGCCGCGGCGTTCGGCGACGACGGCCTCCGTACCGGTGACGTGGGCTACCGGGACGAGAAGGGTCTGTTCTGGATCGTCGGCCGGACCGACGACCTGATCGTTACCGGCGGCGAGAACGTCGCGCCCGCCACCGTCGTCGACGCTCTCCGCGACCATCCGGACGTGGCGGACGCGGCGGTCGTCGGCCTGCCGGACGAGGAGTGGGGGGCGCGCGTGGCCGCGCTGGTCGTCCCGCGTGAGGGCGCCGATCACGCGGCGGCGCTCGAAGCGGCGCTCGACGACCACTGCCGGGGACGACTCGCCGACTACGAGGTGCCGCGGACGGTCGCGTTCGCGGACGAGATTCCTCGGACCGATTCGGGGACGGTCGACCGGGTGGCGGTGCGCGAGCGCCTGTCCTAGCCACTCACGCCGTTCTCCGCGGGCGACACCCGCCGTTCGAGCGCCAAGAGTCCGACGGCGAGGCCGACACAGCCGACGAGTAGCGTCGGCCAGAGCAGAGCCGCGTATCCGAAGTCGAAGAAGGCGCCGCCGATGGCGGCGCCGAGTCCCATCCCGAGACGCTTGGCGATTTCGATGAGCGAGAGCCGCGACCCGCGTTCGTCGGCGTGTCCGAGGTCGCTCGCGAGCGACGTGACCAGCGGCGAGTGGAGGATCTCCCCCACCGTGCGGAGAACGAGGAAGGCGCCGACGAGACTCACCCCGAGAAGCGCCGGCACCCAGTCGACGAGGACGACGGCGAGGAAGCTCACGCCCCAGAACGCCGTCGAGGCGATCAGGCCGCGGGTGCGCCGCCAGTCCGCTATCATCCCGAGGACGGGCATCTGGAAGACGACGAGGACGAGCGGATTCAGCACGTACAGCGTCCCGATCTGTGCGGAGTCGAGTCCCAGCGTCTCGCTGGCGACGACGGGCACCGTCGCCTGCATCTGGGCGTACATGACCGCGAAGCCGACGTTGAGGCCGGCGAGAGCGACGAGGCGGCGCCGTGAGATGGCCCGCCCCCAGTCGCCGACGCTCTCGGAGAGGGTGGCGGCAGGCCGCCCCTCGTGGACGCGCGGGAGGGCGAAGACGAGGACGACGGCGACGACGGCGGAGGTGAGGCCGTCGGCGACGAAGACGGCGGTGGTGGCAAACTCGTAGAGGATGCCGCCGACGACGAACCCGGAGCCGAAGCCGGCGTTGCTGGCGACCTTGAGGAGGCCGTAGCCGCGTTCGCGATTCGCGGGATCGGTCAGGTCGGCGATCATCGCCTGACTCGCGGGGGCGTACAGCCCCGTCGTCAGGCCGGCGGCGGTGGCGACGGCGACGAATCCGGGTCCGGTGGTGACGAGGGCGTAGGCGGCCAACGTCAGGGAGGAGAGGGCCATGCTCCCGACCATCACCGGCCGGCGGCCGTAGCGGTCGGCGAGGTAACCGCCGACGGCCGTCCCCGTCGCCGTGGCGACGTTGTTGGCGAGGAGGCCGAGCCCGACGACGGAGAGCGCCAGTCCCACCTGCAGGTGGAAGTGGATGCTGGCGAAGGGGTAGACGAGGCCGGCGCCGAAGACGTTGATGAGGCGGCCGCCGGCGACGGCGTAGACGGGGCGGCGGAACCCCCGGACGGCGTCGAGCGTCGATCCGAACACGCCCAGTGGTCGGGAACCGCCCTACGTCAACGGTTCGTTTCCGGGCGGCCGTGTGACGGCGACTCGAACCCGTGCCGATGCCGTCCAATACGGCGATTGGCCCCGGCTGCGACCGCTCGCAGCGGCAGCTTTTTGGTTTCTGTCCGACATATTTCGTGTCCATGGCGTCCTCTCGTCGAACGTTCCTCCGTGGCGTGGCCGTCGCCCTCACGGGGAGCGTCGCTGGCTGTGCCGCCGCCCTCGGGAACTCGCCGCAACTCGGTCAGCTCGGCGTTACGAACTACGATGCGCAGGCGCACGAGGTTCACGTCCTGCTCTTCGAGGCGGACGAGCCCGTCTACTGGATGTCGAAGCGCGTGCCCGCCGCCGAGGACGGGGTGTTGGGCACGGCGATATTCGAGGGGCATCCGTCGGATCTCGAACCGAGTCGGCTGCTGGCCCGCTTGGACGGCCAGTCGCTCGCCGCGGCCCACCGGTTCGACTTCTCGGCGTACGACGCCGACTGTCTCGGTCTGCAAGTGGAAATCGGCGAGGACCACCGGCCGCCGGAGTTGTCTATCTGGTACACCGGGGGCCCCGAGCCGTGTGGGACGGCCGAAAAGAACTGAGCGGCGGGTGTTGCGGCCGCGTCGTCCGCTGGGGTTCAGTCAGTCGTCCTCGGGGAGGACACGGCTGGAGACGACGCTCGATCCGGGGATGCTCGACGGCACCGAGGTTTCGCGGAGCGCGAACCGCTGTTTCACGGTGTCGTAGGCGAAGACGACGGTGCCGAGGATGAGCAGAGTGTCCCCCGGCATCCGCGCCCAGAACAGCAGCTGGATCAGGTCGCGGTTGTAGAACGCCAGACTCCGCGCGGCGTCGTAGTTCGCGGTGAACGCGGTTTCGAGTTGCAGGAAGCCGACGGGCAGGACGGAGCCAAAGACCATCACCGCGAGGCCGACGTTCCAGAGCCAGAACGCCCACTTGAGCCGCTTGGGGTTCCACTGCCCCGGATCGACCGCGATGCGGAGCATGTACGTGACCATGCCGAGCGCGAGGAAGCCGAACGCGCCGAACATGGCCGCGTGGGCGTGGCCGACGGTCAGGTAGGTGCCGTGTTCGTAGTAGTTGATGATCGGGAGGTTGATGAAGAAGCCGAGCACGCCGGCGCCGACGAAGTTCCAGACGCCCGACGCGATGATGAACGCGAAGGGCAGGGAGTACGGGAAGGACTCGCCGGCGGTGGCGAGCGCGCGGTACTCGTTGAGCGCCTCGAAGAGGATGAGCACGAGGGGGATGAGTTCGAGCGTCGAGAAGACGGAGCCGAAGGGTATCCACACGTCGGGCTGGCCGATCCACCAGTAGTGGTGGGAGACGCCGATGACGCCCGAGCCCATCACGAACAGCGCCTCGAACATGACCGCCTTCTCCGCGGAGCGGCGCTTGAGGAGGTTCATCGACACCAGCGTGATGCCGACGATGGCGACGATGAAGAACTCGAAGGCACCCTCGACCCACATGTGGACGACCCACCACCGCCAGAACTCGGTGACGACGATGTTGGTCTGGGGGGTGTAGAACAGGCCGGCGGTAAAGAGGAGGGCGATGGAGCCGCCGGCGTAGAGGATCATGTGCGCCAGCCCGTAGGGCTGTTCGCGGTCCAGCAGGGGCTTGAAGCCGCGGGCGACGAGCCCGGCCCAGAAGACGAAGCCGGCGAGCAGGCCGAACTGCCAGAGGCGGCCGACTTCGAGGTACTCCAGCCCCTCGTTGCCGATGATCCACCAGAGCGGCCCGTCGATGTAGCCGTTGGCGCCGAGCCAGATGCCGGCGAAGCCGCCCACGACTACGACCAGCAGGGCGCCGATGAGGGCGTGGACGTACCGTTTCTGATTCGACGGCTCCGTCCCCGTCAGCAGCGGCGGGAGGAAGAGGCCGGCGCCCAGCCACAGCGCCGCGATCCAGACGACGCCGAGGTCGATGTGGTAGGTCTTCGCGAGGGCGAACGGGAGGATGCCGAGCACGTCGACGCCGAGCAGTTCGCCGAGGCCGAAGAAGCCGCCGCGCTCGACGTAGTAGTGAGCCAGCAGCCCACCCAGCAGGACCTGTGCGAGAAAGAGGGCGGCACCGATGGGGATAAAGCGCGTCGCCGCACGCTGGCTCGGGAGGAGGTCGATGTCGTCCGGGTGTGGCACCGAGACACCGGTCGTCTCCGGTTCCGGCAGCTCGACGGATTTGTAGAGCCAGACGCCGATGCCCGCGCCGGCGACGAGCAAGACCATCGCGACGACGCTCCACGTCATCGTCCCCGCGGTGGGTTCGTTGCCGGCGAGGGGGGCGTACGGCCAGTCGTTGGTGTACGTGTGGTCGGTGCCGGGGCGTTCGGTGTGCGAGATCCACGCCGTCCAGAGGGCGAAGTCCGCGAACCGACGCGCGTCGTCCGCGGACTCGATGGTGCCCTCGGGGAGGCCGTGTTCGCGACTCCCCTCGTGGTAGCGCTCGACGTAGTCCGCGCGAACCTGCTGGTGAGCGTACACCTCCGCGGCCGAGTACTCGACCGGCGCCGTCGTGTCCGTGGAGGCCAAGTCCTCTTCGACGAGGCTATCGACCGCGGCCTGTTCGGCCCCCGAGAGGTCGCCGTAGGCCGCGCCGTACCGTTGCTCGGCGTAGTAGGCCTGCATGTACTGCATCTTCCGATCCAGCGCGTCGGCGGTGTAGTCGCTCCCGAAGTACGCCCCGTTGCCGAGGATCGAGCCGTGGTTCATCAGGGCGTCCGACTGGAACACCGTCTTGCCCTCGCGTATCTGTTCGCCCGTTACGACCGTCTCGCCGTCGGGGCCGACGAACTCCTGCGGGATGGGCGGGGCCTGCTGGTACGAGTACCACGCCCCGGCGCCCATCACTACGAGGTTGCCGACGAAGACGACGAGCAGCAGTTTCGCGAGCGTCCGTCTGCGTACTTGCATGACACCTGATTCTCCACACCCGATCCCGTTGGTCGTTGGTCCGAACATATTCGCCTCTCGGCGGGTCGTGGGGGACGTTCACGGGGGGCAGAGCGAAGATGTTCGGGTGAAGTACCGTAGGGGTGGGAGACTTCTCACGACGTGAAGGGCCATGCCCTACGCCAAACTCACCATCGACCTGCCGGAGGCCATCTGGATCGGGGAGGTGTCACGGGAGTTTCCGGCGACGACGTTCCGGGTGTTGTCGGCGGTCCCCTCCGGTGACGCCGGGTTCGGCCTGCTCGAAATCGAGAGCGAGTCGATGCCGGCCGTACTGGACGCCATCGAGGGTCTGCCGGGCATCTCCTCGGTCCAGCTGATGCAGCGGTCCGCGGACACCGCCATCGTCCAGTTCGAGACGACCGAGCCCCTGCTGTTGCTGTCGATCCAGCAGTCGGGCGCGCCTATCGAACTCCCGTTGACCATCCGGAACGGACAGGCCGTCATCGAACTCACGGCGTCCCGGGACCGGCTCTCGGAGTTCGGGCGCCAGCTTGAGACGTTCGGGATGTCGTACACGCTCAACCGGGTGTACGACGCCACCGACACGCCGGACCTCCTCACCGACCAGCAGCGCGACCTGCTCGTGACCGCCGTCGAGAAGGGTTACTACGACACGCCGCGGGAGTGTACGTTGACGGAACTGGCCGAGGAGGTGGGGCTCGCGAAGTCGACGACGAGCGTCACGCTCCACCGGGCGGAGGAAACGGTCGTCAAGGAGTTCGTCGCCGAGCGCCTCGACGTGATGCTCGACGAGCCGCCACGCGCGGTCTCGAAAGACTAGAAGGGGAGCATCGACCGAATGCGGCCGATGAGACTGCCACCCGTCGAGACGCGATACTCCTCGAACACCGGATGGAGCAGGTCGAGCAGCTCGGATTCGGATTCGAACTGGCGCTTCGGGAGTGCGTCCATGGCCTCCGACAGGACGACGGCGTTCCCCGAGCCGTCGTAGGGGATCTCGGGATCTCCCAGCGCCCGGACGATCTCCTCTCGGGTCGCTGGATACTCGATGTCGGCGTGGTCGAGATGCCCGACGAGCGCAGCGATACCGAATTCGACCGAATCCGGCGACGACGTATCCTGCTGTGGCGGCCTAGCTGCCATTACCGGGCCTTGTCACCGAGCCACTAAAAACGACCGCCATCCGCTCCGCTCCGTCGAACGCTACGCATATCCCGCCGGCCACCCTTCCACCCACTATGACCGAGTACACGACGGTCTCGATTCCGAAGGAACTCGGCGACCGCGTCGAGGAGACCATCGAAGGCACCAGTTTCTCCAGTACGAGCGACCTCGTCCGGTTCCTGCTCCGGAGCATCGTCATCCAGTACCAGCGACGGGGCGAGTTGACCGAGGCGGAGTTCGAGGAGATCACCGACCAGTTGGTGGACCTCGGCTACCTCGACTGATCGGGCGCCGCCGATCCCTTAGCGCCTCGTCTCGAAGCGCCGCAGCGGGGCCGTCGCGAGGCGTCGGGGCTCGGTCGGTACCACGGGTCTTCCGAGGGACCGCGGCCTCGAAGCCGGCCGCCCCCTCACTCCGGTAACGACTCCGCCGGCGGCTCGGCGTCGACGACGGTGAGCGGCAGTTCGCGCCCCCGGCGGTCGAAGGCGACGATCCGCTCCCACGGCGGGACTGCGAGCAACACGACACCCGCGAGGTCGTCCCGGCGGGTGAGTTCCGCCGGTCCTTGCGGGTGGGTGAGAAAGCGGGCGCGTCCCCGGCCGGCGGGCGTCCCGAGGTCGACGCCGAACACGTCGCTGACGGCCCGCCCCGCCGTCGGGAAGTAGACGTGGCTCAGGACGGGCGTCGACGGGTCGACGCCGAGGTCGGCCTCGAAGTCGCCGGCCGGCGTCGCGTCGAGGACGACGTTCATCTCTGCGGGTTCGGTCGCCGCTGCCCGTTCGAGGAGCAGGTCGATCAGGCCGCGGGTGGCGTAGACGGGCGTGTCGGTCCCGTCGCCGTCGTCTCCGTTCACCGTCACACCATCTCGCGGATCATCTTCGCGTACGCGGCCGGGATACGCCGGCGCGCACCGGCGAGGGCGTCTCGGAGCGCCGCGGTCGCGTCGTCGAAGACGCCCTCGCCGTGCCCGACGAGGATGCGTTCGGGCGTGAGGTCTCCCAGCGCTGCCCGCGGCGGGATCGGGCGCAACATCGGATGGACGCCGAGGCGTTCGTCGCCAGCGCGGAAGAACGACGCCGTCCCCACCGCTTCCGCGACGAGGAGCGTGTCGTCGGGGCCGTAGAGTGCGGCCTCCTGCCACGGCGGGAGCGAGGCGTCGCGGACGCGCCGGACGCGGTAGCCCGAGTCGCCGAGTTCGTGGCCGAACCGCTCGACCGGCGCGTCGAGTTTCGACGCCACGCCGTCCATCCACTCGGGGATGAAGACGGGCACGTCGTGGCGGCGCGCGACCGTCGCGGCGTCGCGTTTGTGTCGGTCGAGACAGAGGGCGACGCCGGTCACTTCGCCGAGGTCGGCGAGCAGGTCGTCCACGCCCGGTGCGTCCACCGGATCGATCACCCACACGCCGTCGTCGGTGTCGAGGGCGTGACTCGCCCGTTGCATCCGTTCGTCGGGATAGGCGATCCAGCCGAGGCCGCCGTCCCAGCGGTCGATCTCACGCAGGTCCGCGCGACCGCCCTTCAGAGGCATACCGACGTGTGGGGGCGGGACGCGCATAAACCCTCGATCCGGGGCTGTGGGGGAGTATTAATCCGCTTCGGCTCCTACGCCGACCGTGCTCACCCGTCTCACCCATCTGGCCCTCGAAGTCAAGGACCTCGACGCCGCGCGGTCGTTCTACGTCGACCGCTTCGGCCTGACGCCGACGCGGGAGTCGGCACACGAACTCCGGTTCGTGGCCGGGGAGACGACCCTCCACCTGCGGCGGCCGACGGGCGTCCCCCGGGGCGGCCTGCACACCCACTACGCCTTCTCGGCCGCGCCGGGGACGCTGGCGGCGTGGCGGGAGCGACTCGCCGACCTCGGTCCCGAGGAGGTGGACTTCGGCGGCTACCGCTCGCTGTACGTCTACGATCCGGACGGCAACTGTGTCGAGATTGGCGGTGAGGAGGGAGGTGACGACGGGGCGGATGCCGTCGCCGACGCGCCAACCGGCATCTTCGAGGTCGTCCTCGAAGTCGCGGCTCTCGACGTGGCCGAGGCGACGTACACGGCGCTGGGGTTCGAGCTAGTAGATCGGGGGGAGTCGCGACGACGCGTCAGACTCCGGGGGCCGATGGATCTGGAGCTCTGGGAGCCACAGCACGGCCTCGCGGACGCGCGCGGTGGCGTCCACGTCGATTTGGGGTTCGAGACGGCGGATCCGGACGCGGCTGCCGACGCCATCGCCGAGTGGACGACTGCGCGAGAAGCGGTGGACGACGGCGTCCGGGTACGCGACGACGACGGTCACTGGCTGACCTTCCGCCGGTCGCCGTGAGTCTCGCGCCGACCCTCACGACGAGAGCCGGTCGGTGTCGATGCCGACGCCCGGGGGCGTCACGACGAGAAAGCCCCGGAAGCGCATGAGTGTCCCGCCGGCGTCGCGGATTTCGCGAGCGAACCCCGCCGCGAGCCGGTTCAGGTCACCTTCGACGTTCAACACGAGGATCTTGCCGTCCTCGACGGCGCCGATCCACTCGTCGGGGTCGGTGCTGCCGTCGAGGATGCCGAGGACGACCTCCGACCCGCTGTCCTCGCCACCCTCCAGTTGTTCCTCCGCGTTCCGGAGGTCGAGGTCGAACTCGCTCATGCTCGTAGGGTCGCTCGGCCGGGAGAAAAGCGTTCGGGCACGTCGGTTCGGCCGTGTCCGGAGCCGCCGGCGAATCGGGCTCTGCCGGAGACACCAACTGGCGCTGTCGACCCCGTCAGCGGCTGAGAGGGAACTCGTGTGAGAGACGGCCGGTGTGTAGGGTACGACCGGTGGAGATCCTGTTACTGATCGACAATTTCTCCGGTGTCGTCCGATTCACCCGTGGGGAGTCGTAGCTGGATTGTCGTTCCTTCCCCATCGGGACTGCGAATCGTGTATCGGCCGTCCGACGCTTCGGCGATCCACTTGACGAGCCACAGTCCGACCCCACTGGCGTGGTGGAGCGGCGTCTCTTCGTCGAGATTCAACGATTCGACCTCACCGACGGGAATCCCGCTCCCGTTGTCGCTAATCGTGATCGTAATCCAGCCGGCCTCCTGCGTCACGTCGATATCGACCGTCAGTCCCTCGGTGTCGTTGTGGGTGATGGCATTCTGGAGACTCTCCCTGATGGCGACCGAGAGCAACGGATGAGCCCGAATCGTCAGCGTCGGCGGAACGTCGGACTGAATGGTCGCCGCTGGCGCTTCGGCTTGGATCTGCTCACGCGTTTGCTCGATAACTGCGGCCAGCTCGATCTCCACGTCTTCGACTTTTCTGGCCTGTAGATGCTCGATCTGTAACGCGTTCTCCGCCGTGGAATGCAGCGACTCTAGGGATCGACGACATCGCTGTAACTTCTCTCTGGGACCGCTCTCGTCGAGCTGACCGGCGACGGTGTCGATAGTCCCAAGCACCAAGGCGAGCGTATTTCGGACGTTGTGTCGGAGGACGCGGTTGATGACCGTGAGGCGTTGATTCAGTCGTCGCGTCTGTTCGACCTCGGCTTCGAGTTCGCGGCGTGTATCGACCACCTCGCCGTAATTGAGTCCAGCGAGGCTGCCGACGCCGACTCCGGCGGAACTGCTGGCGATGAGTGGAAACAGCATCTCCTTGAACGCCCCCCCAGCCGCGAGTTCCGAGAGCACGATCAACGCCACCGTTCCGGACGCGATTATCATAAAGAGGAGACTCATCAGCAGGATTCGATACTGTCGCTCTCGATTCGGCTCGATCGTCGTGACGTACCGTGCCGTATACAGCAAGGGCAGAACCAACAGGAGCGGCACCCCAATCTCGAGCAGCTGGATCGGAACTGGTTCCGGGCTGAGAATCCATTGACTGGCGATTGCACCGACCATTCCGCCCCACAGCAGAAGGATCAGTGTGGGCGGGCGATACTGCCCCGCCTGTTTCAGCGTACCGATGAGACGATTCGAAAGCCGAGAAACAGGCTCGGAGGCCCTCATTGATGGCCTGACATTTGCTGGTGGCGTCTTGAAGATTTGTGTGTTCGACTGAACACTTTCGGCGGGCGTTCCGGATTCACGTCCGCCTATCTGGACCGGCCGCTAGCGGGGGTCGAACTCGCCCGTCCGGAGTCCCCGGCGGACGGGTTCGTGTTCCGCTTCCGTCGGCGGTGGCGCGGTCACGAGGAGGGCTTCGAGCCGCGAGTCGTCGTCGGCCCTGATCCCGCGGTCGGTGCCGGCGGCGACGGTCACCACGTCTCCCGGCTCGACGCGGTGCTCCGTCTCGCCCTCGCGGACGACGCCGGTCCCGAACTGGACGGCGACGACGAGGGCGCTGTCAGGCGCGTGGACCGGGATGAACTGGCCGGGTTCGAAGTAGCCACAGACGACCTGCAGGTCGTCGGTCTTGAACACCTTGTGGGCGGCGAACTGTTCGGGGTCGTAGGCGCGTTCGGCGTCGAAGTCGGTGATGGGCATGGACGGAGGTGGGCGTCGCACGAGCGGAAGGGTTGGGCCGAACATGTGCGGGTGGTCCGCGACGCTCGACTCGAAACCGACACACCCGACCGCCTGCCGTCGATTCGGGGACGACCCGTCCGATGCCCGATACCGAATAATCGACGGGCATCGACGTGTCCCGTGTGAACACTTCAGTGTGCTGACGGCGGAACGCACAGGGACAGTTTTATATACGAGGCATCTCCTCTTATCGGATACAATGTCTAACGACATGGAGGATTCGTCGGCTACCCCGGCGGATCGAGTTCTTCCAGGGCACGTTAGCCCGCACTGGTGAGATAGACGGTGTACGAATTTTCGACACGACGCTCCGAGACGGCGAGCAGTCGCCACGTACGTCGTTCAGTTACGACGAGAAGCGAGACATCGCCGCAGTCCTTGACGAGATGGGCACCCACGTCATCGAGGCGGGGTTCCCGGTCAACTCCGACGCGGAGTTCGAGGCGGTTCGAGACATCTCGAACGCCACCGACACGACGGTGTGTGGCCTTGCCCGCGTCGTCGACAAGGACGTGGAGGCGGCGCTCGACTCGGGCGTGGGGCTGGTCCACGTCTTCGTGAGTACGAGCGACGTACAGTTACAGGACTCCATGCACGCCTCGCGCGAGGAGGCGGTCAACCGCGCGGTTCGGTCGGTCGAACGCGTGAAGGAGGCCGGCGTGGAGTGTATGTTCTCGCCGATGGACGCCACCCGCACCGACGACGACTTCCTCGTCGAGGTGGTGGAGGCGGTCAGCGAGGTGGGGGCCGACTGGATCAACATTCCGGATACCTGCGGGGTGGCGACGCCCACGCGGTTCATGGATCTGGTCCAGATGGTCCGCGAAAACACCGACGCGCAGGTCGACGTGCACGCCCACGACGACTTCGGGCTGGCGACGGCCAACGCCATCGCCGGCTTCGAGGCGGGCGCCGCACAGGCCCAAGTGTCGGTCAACGGTATCGGCGAGCGCGCCGGCAACGCCGCGTTCGAGGAGGTCGTGATGGCCTCCGAGGCGCTGTACGACGTCGACACCGGCATCGACACCACCCGGATCACGGAGCTGTCCCGGATGGTCGAGGACTACAGCGACATCCCCAATCCGCCGAACAAGCCCGTCGTGGGGCGCAACGCCTTCTCCCACGAGAGCGGCATCCACGCCGCGGGCGTCATCGAGAACTCGTCCACGTTCGAGCCGGGTGTGATGACGCCGGAGATGGTGGGTGCGACCCGCGAGTTCGTGCTCGGCAAACACACGGGGACCCACTCGGTGCGCAAGCGCCTCGAAGAGATCGGCTACGAGCCGACCGACTCCGAAGTCAGGGCCGTCACCCGACTGGTCAAAGATTACGGCGCGGACAAACAGCGCGTGACGATGGCCGACCTCCGACGGTTCGCCCGCGAGGAGAACGTCACTCGCGAGGAGGAGGTCCGCGCCTGATGGAGCGGCCCCCGTTCGCTCCACCCGTGGAGCGGCGGGTGGCCCATCCACCGGACCGCGACGGAAACAGTTATACGGCCGGAGAGGCACCCAACGAGTACGATGCGAGGGTTCGATCCCGCTCGCGGTCCGCCCGCGAGCGCCGATCACCGGAGTCGCCGCCGCGGACGCGGAGCCGGCGGTCCGGTCGACCCAATTGTAGGGGCTGTATAGCCCCTCACACACCATTCCTCGGCCCCGACCGTACCGTACGTAGAGAGCCAGACGGCCACACGACCATGAACCATCCACATCGACAACCACCGACGCACAGACAAGCATGAGCGAACGAACGACACAACCACCCGAGACGGAGGAGTCGACCGACGCCGACGCGGGCGGGGGGACCCCCTCGGACCCGACGCCGACGACGGTCACGGACGGCGCCACCTCGACCGTCCGCGCCCTCGAGAACGCCGGCACCGAAGTGATGTTCGGCGTCCAAGGCGGCGCGATCATGCCGGTGTACGACGCGCTCTGGGACTCGGACCTCCGCCACGTCATGATGGCCCACGAGCAGGGGGCGGCCCACGCCGCCGACGCGTACAACGTGGTGTCCGGCGAGCCGGGCGTCTGTCTGGCTACGTCGGGCCCCGGCGCGACCAACCTCGTGACGGGCATCGCCGACGCCAACATGGACTCGGACGCCGTGGTGGCGCTGACCGGGCAGGTGCCCCAGCACATGGTCGGCAGCGACGCCTTCCAAGAGACGGACACTACGGGCATCACCGCACCCATCACGAAGAACAACTACTTCGCGAACGACCCCGACACCGTCGGCGACACCGTCGGCGAAGCGGTGGCGCTCGCGAGTAGCGGGCGACCGGGGCCGACGCTGGTCGACCTCCCGAAGGACGTCACGAACGGCGAGACGGACCGCGAACCCGGTATGCCGCAGACGCCGGAGACGTACACGCCACAGGACGAAGCCGACGAGGCGGCCGTCGAGGAGGCGGCCCGCGCCATCGAGTCGGCCGAGAAACCGCTGCTCCTGTTCGGCGGCGGCGTCGTGAAGGCGAACGCGTCGGACGTGGCCCGCGAGTTCGCCATCGACTACGACATCCCGGTCGTGACGACGATGCCCGGCATCGGCACGATGCCCGAGGACCACGACCTCTGTCTGTCGTGGGCGGGCATGCACGGCACCGGCTACGCCAACATGGCGATCAACCACACGGATCTGCTGATCGCCGTGGGGACCCGGTTCGACGACCGCCTGACGGGCGGTATCGAGACGTTCGCGCCGAGCGCGGAGGTCGTCCACGTCGACATCGACCCCGCGGAGATCAGCAAGAACATCCACGCCGACTACCCGCTGATCGGCGAC
>Ga0207733_100657_pt1 | contig 16246 bp, 12 predicted proteins | sample A23P3SouthBayCA_FD_187735 | JGI IMG/M metagenome (GOLD analysis project Ga0207733, IMG submission 187735) | Aerobic enrichment media microbial communities from Eden Landing Ponds, California, USA - A23 P3 (SPAdes) | ecosystem: Environmental > Aquatic > Marine > Unclassified | place: Emeryville... | reverse complement strand
CAGAACTACGTGAAGATCGGTCGCTCTGCTGCGGCCGTCACCGGTGGAGACGGCCGCGAATCCGCGACCGACTTCGTATTGACTTCTGTCCGACAGTATAAGCGACAAGCATCCGATTTCGTGATCGGTCCGAGTCCGACGATCCTACTCGAGCTTCCGTGAGTAGTGGTGCCGTTGAGTGTGTCGGGCATTTCCATATCTTACACTGCATCGTTCACGACGACTTAAGTGGCCGCCAGCAATAGTCACCAATATGAACACGCTGCTTCTGGACAGCGACGACGTCGACGAGTACGCACGACTCGCCGACGTCATCGACGCCGTCGAAGGTGCCTTTGGGGCCTTCGAGCGCGGCGACACGCAGATGCCCGCGAAATCCTATATTGACCTCCCGCAGTACAACGGTGACTTTCGGTCGATGCCCGCCTATCTCGACACCGGCGAGTGGGACGCCGCCGGGCTCAAGTGGGTCAACGTCCACCCGGACAACCCCGCAGATCACGACCTCCCGACTGTCCTGGGGACGATGATCTACTCCGACCCCGAGACCGCCTTCCCGCTGGCGATCATGGACGGGACGACGCTCACGATGAAACGCACCGGGGCGGCCGCCGCCGTCGCCACGGACTACCTCGCCGTCGACGATGCCTCGAGCCTCGGACTCGTCGGGGCCGGCGTCCAGTCGTACATGCAACTCGAGGCGATCAGCCAGATCCGGCCGATCGAGGAGGTCGTCGTCACGGACCTCGACGAAGACCGCGTCGAGCACTTCCTCGAGACGTACGAAAACCGCTTCGACGTTCGCGCCGGCTCGATTGCGGAGGCGGGACAGTGTGATGTCCTCTCCACGGTAACGCCCGTCGAGGACCCGATCGTGAGCCTCGCTGACGTCGGCGAGCACACCCACATCAACGCCATCGGGGCCGACGCCGCGGGGAAACACGAACTGGCCGACGAGTTGCTCGAGGCAGCTCGGATCGTCATCGACGACCACGAGCAGTGTACTCACTCGGGCGAGATCAACGTCCCCTACAGCGAGGGTGTACTGACGGACGCAGACATCTACGGCGAGATCGGCGAACTCGTCGTCGGGGCGAAAGACGGACGGACAGACGAGACTGGCATCACGGTCTTCGACTCGACCGGGCTCGCGATCCAGGATGTGGCGGCCGCACACGTGGTCTACGAGCAGGCGTCGGCAGACGGAGCGGGCTACGGGCTCGATCTGGTTGGCATCGACGGGTAATACTGTCGGACAACAGTCAATAAACACTCGATCGTGTCTCGATGCCTATCGCCGCTGGCGACAGTGTCTCGCGTTCGATCGAGGTGTGATCCGTTTTGTCCGGCAGTATAAAAAAGAGGTCGTCACTGTCCGCACAGCAGCCGAGGGATCGACCCAGTCATCGACACGTCATCGGCGTAGTGGACGACCGGCTCGCCAGTCGGCGACGGCAGGCCATCGGCCTCGAACATCGTGTTTTCGTAGATCGTCATCGTGGCAGGCTGGAGCGGCCACGGATCGTGTGCGATTTCGCCGGTCACGATGCCGCGTGCGGTCGGCGCGTAGAACCGTCGGCGAGCAGTGAGCCAGTACTCGAGCGTGTCCGGCGGAGCAGGAGAGACCGCTCCCGCTCCGTTCGGGCGGTAGGTCGCGGCGAAGCGAGCAGGTGTATCGCTCCCGGTCTCCCGTCGCTGGCTCCGAAATGCCACGCGGTTTTGGTCGGTCGCACCGACCCGCATGGTTGCGCCGTAGACCGGCAACCCGATCGTTCGACCGGCAGTCGTCGCGATCAGCGACCGCCCGATATCGATGCTGAAGAAAAACAGGCCGGGAGTGCCCCGATAGCGGACGTAAGTCCGGACGTTGAGTTCACCAAAGGCGAACCGTGCGAGCGACGGCGTTCCGCGAAGACCGACGTTCGTCAGTACGAACGGGAGCACGCTCACCCAGGCGCGGCCGTTCCACGTCTCGAGAGCCAACTGGCCGGGGACGTGCGGTCGAAGGTCGTCCGGGTCGACCGGCCAGTGGGCGAACAACCCATTGCGAAGGGTCATCGTGGTAATATGTGGTGCGTTCAGTGACGATCCGCCTGTGAACGGCCAGCGAAATGGCACTATGCGTTGTTCGGTCATCCTCAGGACCAACCGCTGCTGTCACGTCTCTACAGCGGGCCGGCGTATAAAATAGATAGTCTGCTGTCAGATCCGATGGTGATTCGGGTATCACCGACGGGGCGCGGCCGGTCATACGGGCTGCTGTTACTGGGTACCAGCGTACTCACATGGCTGGTCGCGGGTGCACCGGTAAATCGGTACAACAGACCGTCTCAGTCCTCGATTTCGATCGCCGGTCGGCCGGGTTCAGCGTTTTTGAGGACGCTCTCGTCTGCCTCGCCAGCACGGACGACGTTGACTGGTGCCTCGAACTCGCGTTCGATCAGCCACGCGGCTGCCTCGAGCGCATCGTACTCTTCCTCGGGCTCGAGACTCATCGTCAGTGCCTCGCGTTCGGCCTGGAGGTCCTGGCCGTAGTCGGCCGCGGCGTCGCCCTGCTCGCGGATGTGCGACTCGCCCATGAGTTCGCCGATAAGGTTATCCGCGTCGCTCTCGATGGCGATCTCTAAGGCGTCGTACTTCCAGTCGGGGGCGATGACGACATCAATCGCCTGCGGGTCTTCGATACCCGCGACCTCGACGATGTCACGGATGTCCTCGCGAGTGTTTTCGACCAGCCGGCGGCGCTTGGCGACGCGATCACGGTCGATTTCGGCGGTCGGCCAGTCGGCTTCGGCGACGAAGCCGTCGCCGCCGAGTTCGTCGTACAGTTCCTCGGCGAGGTGGGGCGCGACCGGCGCGAGCAGTCGGACGACAGCCGACAGCCCGCGCTCGTAGGTCTCGGCGTGGGGTTCGGTGTAGTCGGCGTATTGCCGCAGCGTCCGCACCAGATCCTGCGTTTCGCGCAGCGCCTTGTTGAACGTCAGGTCGTCGTACTCACCGCTGGCGATGGCGATCGTCGCGTCGATCTCCGCGTCGACGTAGCTGGCGATCGCATCGTCGTCGCCGCCGGGCTGATCCGCGATGTAGTCCTCGACCATCCCCTGGAGTCGGGTGAGGAAGGCATAGGTCGACTGCACACCTTCCTCGCTCCAGTCGAAGTCACGCTCGGGCTGGGCAGCCTGCATCATGAACAGCCGCGCCGTGTCCGCGCCGTAGTCCTCGACGATCCGCTGGGGCGAGACGACGTTGCCCTTCGACTTGGACATCTTCTCACCCTCGAGTTGCACCATCCCCTGTGCCAGCAGATTGGTGAAGGGCTCGCGATGCTCTAAGCCCTCGTGATCGGCGAGCACCTTCGTGAAAAAGCGCGAATAGAGCAGGTGCATCACGGCGTGTTCGATGCCGCCGACGTACTGGTCGACCGGCATCCAGTCGTTGGCCCGCTCGAGGTCGAAGGGGACCTCCTCGGAGCCGGGCGAGACATAGCGCAGGAAGTACCACGAGGAGTCGACGAAGGTGTCCATCGTGTCGGTCTCGCGGGTCGCCGGACTGCCACAGTCCGGACACGTCGTCGCCTTCCACTCCTCGGCGGCATCCAGCGGGTTCCCGGTCGTGTTGATGAACTCCGGCAGTTCGACCGGCAGGTCCTCCTCGGGGACCATGACGGGACCACAGTCGTCACAGTGGATGACCGGAATCGGCGTCCCCCAGTAGCGCTGGCGGGAGATGCCCCAGTCGCGCAGCTGGTACTGGGTGGCCTCTTCGGCGCTCTCGATGTCCTCGGTGAGTCGCTCGCGGGCGGTCTCGCTGTCGAGGCCGCTGTACTCGCCGGAGTTGATTAGGACGCCGTCGTCGGTGAACGCGTCCTCGCTGACGTCTGGTGCGTCGGGAACCGTCTCGCCGTCCCAGTCGTCGGGTTCGGGCGCGATAACGGGCTTGATCTCGATCCCCATCTTCTCGGCGAAGGCGTGGTCGCGCTCGTCGTGGCCGGGCACGGCCATCAGCGCGCCCGTTCCGACGTCCGAGAGGACGAAGTCGGCAACGTAGACAGGAATATCGTCGCCAGTGACGGGATTCGTCGCGGTCAGTCCCGTCTCGACACCGTTTGGCTCGTCGCCGTCAGGGTCGGCTTCGTGCTCGATAAACTGTCGAACGTCGTCGTCCTCCTCGGCCAACTCCTCGCTGATCGGGTGGTCGGGTGCGAGCGCGAAGAACGTCGCGCCGTGGATCGTGTCGACGCGGGTCGTGAAGGCCTCGACCGAACCGTAACCCTCGATCTCGAAGTCCAGTTCCGTCCCGTACTGGCGGCCGATCCAATTGCGCTGCATCTGGCGCACCGAGTTGGGCCACCCCTCTAAGTCGTCGATCGCCTCGAGCAGTTCGTCCGCGTACTCGGTGATCTTCAGGAACCACTGCTCGAGTTCGCGCTGTTCGACCGGCGTATCACAGCGCCAGCAGAGTTCGTCGTCACCCTCGACCTGTTCGTCGGCCAGGACGGTCTCACACTCGGGACACCAGTTGACCTCGGCGTCGCGGCGTTCGACCAGTCCTTCCTCGTGGAACCGAGAGAAGAGCCACTGGTTCCACTGGTAGTACTCCGGCGTGCAGGTGGTGATTTCGCGCTCCCAGTCGTAGCCAAAGCCCATCGACTCCATCTGGTCGGTCATCGTCTCGATGCAGTCGAACGTCCAGTCACGCGGGTTCGTATCGCGTTCCTTGGCCGCGTTCTCCGCGGGGAGACCAAAGGCGTCCCACCCCATCGGGTGGAGCACGTCGTCGCCTTGCATCCGGCGGTAGCGGGCGTACGCGTCCGTGATCGTGTAGTTGCGGACGTGGCCCATGTGGAGTTTGCCGGACGGATACGGGTACATCCCCAGAACGTATGTCGGATCGTCGACGTCGTCGGGCGTCCGGTAGACGTCCGCGTCGTCCCACGCCTCCTGCCAGCGCCGTTCGACCGTCGCGTGGTCGTATCCCTCGTCACTCATTTGCTTATATACGTCTCTGTGAGACATCTCCCTATACCTTTCCATACACTAGCCCGTCAGGCCACTGTACGGCACCGCGTACCGCCCTCGAAAACGAGTTTACGGGAGCCGGCTTTCGTACGGACTCCTGTCAGTCAGTGCCGGTGAGACCGTATTATAGTAGCCACTGAAAGTCAATGCACACCCGATCGCACGACGGCTGTGCGATCGGTGTGGAAATAGTTTCAGTTGTTACTATAACTCGAGGATTACTCGATGTCGATCTGCTTCGAATCCTCGTCACCTGACTCCTTCGGCAGCCGAACCGTCAGCACACCGTTTTCGAAGCCGGCTGCCACCCCGTCCTCGTCGACCGGTTCGGGGAGTCGAATTCGTCGATTCACCGAGGTCTCCGTCCGTTCACGGCGGAGGTATCGCCCCTCGGCGAACTCGCCCTCGTCGATCCGGTCGGCCTCGAGATGCAGCGTCCCGTCCGAGAGCGTCAGCTCGATGTCCTCGGTCTCGTAGCCGGGAAGGTCGGCCGTAACGACGTACTCCTCGTCGCGGTCGGCGACGTCGACCGGCACCGTCCCCGGAACCTGCAGCCCGCCGGCAGCCATCCCCTCTTCGACCTGTCGGCTCACGCGGTCGAGCAGTTCCTCTACTTCGTTGAACGGATTGCGTCGCATACTCACGTGTAGGTCCCCAACCGGGATAAATTCTGCCCGCAGAACGACGACAGAACGCTCATTCGGGAAGGATCACGAGGCCGTCCTCAAGGGCATCGAGGAGTATCTCGCGTGCGTGGCCGTCGGGGTCGACGCCTTCGTAGACCGCCTGCACTTCGCCGTCGGCCAGCAGAAACGTCGTCCGCGCGGTCTTGCCGTTCCGAAGTTCGACGTCGAAGGCCGTGGCGATCTCGGCGTCAGGGTCGGCGAGCAGGTCGAACTCGAGGCCTTCCGACTCGCAAAAGGACCGGTGGGAGTCGACGCCATCGGTCGAGACGCCGTAGACGTCGACGCCGGCGTCCGCGTAGGTCTCGAGCTCGCGTTGGAACTGGTTGGCCTCGACGGTACAACCCGGTGTGTCGTCCTTCGGGTAGAAGTAGAGGACGGTCGGCGCCGCAAACTCGAGGCTGACGGTCTCGCCGTCCTGATTCGGTGCGGTCACGGTCGGCGCGTCGTCGCCTGGGTCGAGTGGCATACCCACGATAGTCTGGGGCATGAAAAACCGTTTGTGGTCGGCTAACGCGGCGACGGATAGAGCGGCACTGTCCCGATTCGATAACGGCCAATTCTGCCCACGTCGGTCGAATTATGCGCGGCGGTTCGCCTAGAATCGCCGATGATCGACACCGTCCTGCACACCGGAGCGGACCATCCAAGCCTCCTGTAGCTCCTCGTCACGGCGTTCCTGTCGTTCCTGGCAGGGCTGGCGCGATGACCTTCTCCAATCGTATTCGAGACTGGGTCCGCCCTGCTGACAGCACAGCCGCAGACTAATCGGTTGACCGCCGCTCGAGGCGTCGCGCTGCTCGTTCCACGCGACGCCGCCCCGCTCACTCGACGACGTGTTCAGTGTCGTACGAGCCGAGCCGCCGGACCCAGCCGTTCTCGGCGAGCTCTTCTAAGTCCGCGATCGCCTCCTGGGTGCGTGACTCGTAGAGGCCGGCCTCGAAGTCGATGTGGAAGACGTAATCGCCCAGCCGCTGGCCACTCGGGCGCGATTCGACACGGGTCAGGTTGATATCGCGATCCGCGAAGGGCTCGAGTAACTCGAGCAACAGGCCAGGGTAGTTGGCGTTCGGATAGACGACCAGCGAGGTCTTGCCGCCGCCGGTCGAGCGCTCGTCGGCAGGCGCGAGTGCGAAAAACCGTGTCGCGTTCGAGTCCTGGTCCTGGATATCCTCTGCCAGTACCTCGAGTCCGTCGCCGTCGGCGTTCGCCGGATGGCCGATGCCCGCGACCGACGGATCCTCGCGGGCGAACTCGACGCCCTGGGCCGTACTCGCGACGGCCTCGAGGGTCGCGTCGGGATACTCGCGCTCGAGATACGAACGACACTGGGCCAGCGCCTGGGAATGGCTGGCGATGGTATCGAACTCCGGGCCCTGTGCGAGCAAGGCGTGGCGGATCGGGGTGACGATCTCGCGGACGACAGCGACGTCGTAGTCCGCGATTGCGTCGAGACTTTCGGTCACTGAGCCCTCGATACTGTTTTCAATGGGAATGACGCCGCGATCGTACTCGCCGGCGGCGACGGCGTCGACGATCGCCGTCACCGACTGTCGGAAATCAATTTCGCCGTTGTCGGCGATTGCACTCGTCGCCCGGTGCGAATAGGTTCCCTCGGGACCCAGCGTAACTGCGTTCATTACGGGCCGATAGTGCAGTACGGGTCAAAAGACCGTCGGGTCTTCCAGTTCGATCGACACCTCCGCAGTCGTCCCCAGGACGACCGTGGGTCGGCTGTCAGGGCTGGTACACGCCACACGCGCTAGACGACGGCATCGCTACGGCCGGTCACACGAGAGAAAACGACCGATCGGATGGACTACTCGTCTAAGTGATCGATTCCTTTCTTCGAGACGTTCGCTTCCGTGATCTCGTCGGGCATCCAGTCGGGCTTGTCGCTCGGCGCCGTCTCCTCCCACGCCCAGCCCTCATAGATGTGTACCTTGTCCGTTCCTTTCTCCCGTAGTTTGAGTTCGACGCGGTCGGCCTCCTCCTCGCTCGAACCCGGCTCGAGCCGGCGGGCCGCCTTGAGTGCGGCCTGACGGGGCGTATTCCCGGAGAAGACACTCGACTCGTCACCGTCCGATTCGCGCAGTGCAAAGTTCCGTTTACCGTCTTCGCGTACCATGATTATCGCCTCCGTGTCAAACGAGCACACGACCAGACATAAAGATATCCCCGAAAACCGACCGACTGCGTCGGTATGTTTAAGTACCGCGCGAGCGCCATTCTTTCGCAGTATCTCCAGCCAGCGGCTGGTGCCATGTCGTCAGGACCCTCTCAGCACGTCGGAGCCGATCATTCGCCTGGGCGTCGAAAACACTTAAGTATATCCTACGGCGAAGTTCGGAATAGAATCCCGCGATGGTACGGAAAAAGAAGCTGAGTCCAAGCGGTGCGAAAGACGACGACGGCAACTATCACAACGTCCACCTCAATCTCCACGAGGATGAACTCGCAGTCGCGGGCATGGATATCGGCGACGAGGTCTTCGTCCGGGTCCGGGACGGCAAAATCATTATTCAGAAAGCCGACGAGGACGACGTCGAACACGAGTTCTAAAGAACGACCGTTTTACGCCTCGGAATTCGCTCGCTCCACGAACGAACCACTCGGCGCAAAAATCTCGACCAAAAAGAGCCGCTCGCTCACTTCGTTCGCTCGCGGTACAATATACGGATCCGCTACCGCAGTAACAGCACTAAACTCGAGAAAGTCGCCGTCTTCTCATACGGTTTGCCCTAAACCACTTCTAACCTCTAGGGCAACCGCGACCCGTCCTGCGGTCGGGCCGGTCCATCGTGACAGCAGCCGTATCAGCGCAGCGCCTCGAGATCGAACTCGAACGCTGACACCGGTACCTCGAGGTCGTGTTCGACGAGCACCTTCGGATGGACTTCGCCGATCACACCGACCTCCTCGCCATCGATGACGACCGCGGCGGTTCGACCCGAAATGAAGGTCGGGTGCTCGGTCGGCGGCGTCTCGAGGTCGACATCGAAGTTACGCGCGAGCGCCTGGAGACGTGCCTTGGCATCCTCGTAGCCGGCGTCGTGACTGGCGAGGACGGCCCCGACGCGGCGACCCTCCGCGACACCAGTGTTTTCATCTTCGTCGACTGCAGCGGCGAAGCCGATCTCGGCGAGGTCTTGCGGGTACGCGCGGTGGGTGTTTCGCTCGAGGACCATCAGCAACGAGGGCATGACCCAGGTCCGGAGCATGGTGAAGTCTTCGCTGTAGGGTTCTTTGATCGTCGCGGGCTCGCCAGCCCCGTAAACGTCCGCGCCCGGGTCGACGTCGAGCCGATCGTAGTTCTCGTCCTCGCTGATCATATGGAAGTTCAGGAGGTCCTCGAAGCCCAGTCCGACGAGTCCCTCGCGGACCGCGCGCTCGAGGCGAGACCGTTCGTGGCGGCCACCGACGGTCCCCACGTCGGGGTACCGGGGCTCGAGTTCGTTGAAGCCGTAGGCGCGCCCGAGATCGTCGATGATGTCCAGCGGGTGGAGCACGTCGACGCGATACGGCGGGATCGTCACCTCGTAGACGAGGTCTCCGTCCTCGTTTTCTTCCTTTTCGGCCTCGAGACCAGAGCGTTCGGCCAGATCGATCACGTCGTCGGGGTCGAGCCCGATACCGAGGATGGTCTCGATGCGATCGTGAGCGACCGTCTTCGTCTTCGTCGAGAGGTCGGGGCGGACGACCTCGTGGTCGGGGTATTCGACGGTGACTTCCTCGAGCGTGGCCCCGCGTGCCGCGAGCGCGTAGCAGACGATGTTCAGCATCTTGTCGATCGTCCACTGGTCGGTGCCGGTCATCTCGACGAACAGGTCCCGCGAGTCCGTCGAGACTTCAGTTCGGCGACCGTTGATCACCGGCGGGAACGAAAACAGCCCGATATCGTCGTAGATCGCGGGATACCGCTCGTACTCGCTGACCAGATCGGCGTAAGTCTGGCCCGTCTGGTGCTGTTCGAGTACCTCCGCGGGCGTCATCTCCGCATCGGAATCGAGCGGCACGAACCGGTCCTCGTCGGGTTCGACACCGACGTACTGGATGGTGGGATTGCCGTCGGTCGCGGCACTGCCCTTGAGCATCGTCAGGTCGTGAATCCCGATCGCGCCCTTCGCGCGCTTGCGTCCCATCGTCGCGTGGAGTTTCTCCTGCAGCTGGATGAGCGACTCGAGGGCTTCCTCGTCGAGATCCACGTCACGGATAACCGCACCCGTGACGTACGGCCGCTCGTCGGGAACCGACTCGTCCACTTCGATCGTCCAGTCCGCCGAGTTCGGCGATGGAACGTGAATCCCCCGCGCATCGCCGTACTGGTAGCGCATCGAGCGGGCGACGCCCTCGACCGAAAGCCGGTCGAGCCGGTCGGGTGCGAACTCGAGTTCGAACGTGCCCTCCTCGGTGCGGCCCTCGAACTCGAGGCCGAGGCCGAACAGGTCCTGCTTCAACTCTTCGTCGCCTTTCTCCTCGTGGCCGGTCAGGTCGCGCAGTTCGTCGGGGTCGATATCGACCGTGGGCATCAGTAGGTCACCTCCGTCTCGCGCAGCAGTTCCAGGTCACACAGCGTTCCGTGGATGTCCCGGATGTCCTCGAAGCCATACATCAACATGAGCAGTCGCTCGAGCGCGAGTCCCCACGCCATCACATCACACTCGACACCGAGAGGCTCGAGCATTTCCTCGCGGAAGATGCCCGAGTTGCCGATCTCGACGAGTTCGCCGGTCGTCGGGTGGGTGCCGAACAGCTCGAAGCTCGGCTCCGTGTAGGGGTTATAGTGGGGCTTGAACTGGATGTCCTCGATCCCGAACTGGGCGTAGAACTCCTCGAAGGTGCCCATCAGATCGCGCACCGAGAGGTCCTCGGCCATCACCCAGCCCTCGATCTGGAAGAATTCGAGGAGGTGGGTCGGATCGAGCGTGTCGTTGCGATACACTTTCTCGACGCTGAAATACCGCTGTGGCGGCTCGAGATCGCCGATCTCCTCGCCCGAGAGATACCGAGTCGACAGCGAGGTGGTGTGCCCGCGCAGGGCCAGCGCCCGCGCGAAGTCCTCGTCCCACGGCGAGTGATAGCCCTCGCCGTCCGGGCCGACGCCTTCCTTGTGGGCGCGCTCGACGCGATCGACGAGGTCCTCGGGAAGTTCGTCGATGTGGGTCGGCTGCTCTAAGGCGAACCGGTCCCAGTGGGTCCGCGCCGGGTGATCCTGGGGCATGAACAGGCAGTCATTGATCCAGAAGTCCGCGTCGACGTGGGGGCCTTCCATCTCCTGGAATCCCATGCCGACGAGGACGTCCTTGACGCGTTCGGCGGTCTGGCGCAGGATGTGAACCTTGCCGCCCTCGAACTGTTCGGCGTCTGCCTCGACGTTGTACTCGGCGAACTCGACGTCTTCCCACTCGCCGCTGGTCAGGAGTTCGGGGGTGACCTGGCCGACCGTCTCGGCGGTCTCGATTCCCGCCATCAGCTCCGTGACGGCGAGTTCGGTCAGTGTCACCTCACGAACCGTCGACTCGTGGCGCTCGAGGAGGCCGCGGCGCTCGAGTTGATCCAGCGTGTCCGCGTCAATATCGACGCTATCGACCGGCGCATCGTCGACGTCGGCGAGTGCCGCGAGCGCGTTCGCCTCCGCGTCGGCCGCCGGATCAGCGTCGGGATCGGCGGTGATCTCCCCGCTATCGATGACGCCGTAGCCCTTGCGCGCGTAGTTCGAGAGCGCGATGTCGACCGCGCCGCCCTCGAGCCCCGACGCGCCGATGACCTGTCCCATCGAGACTGGATCGTCGTCGGCACCGGCCTCGAGAGCAGCCTCGTAGAGCCGAACCTCGGGGAGTGTCTCCTCGGCGTACTCACGTCCTTCGTCGGTGAGCGCGATCGTTTCGTCGACGCGTTCGCTGACGGCGACCAGCCCCTCGTCCTCGAGTTCGAAGACGGCCCCGGTGACGGTCTCGGGGGGGAGGTCAGTCGCCGCGGCGAGGGCGTCGACGGACGTTGCCTCGTCCGCACTCGCGGCCTCTAAGACCGCGACCTGTTGTGCTGGAAGTTGCATTCGCTTGTTTGGATGGCTGCGTGTCGGTCAGTTAGCGGTTCCGATACTGCCCCGGGCGGCTCCCCGGCAGCGGCGTCGAACGGTCGGTTTCGCCGCGTGCGTCCGATGTGGACGCTCGCGGATCCACCGGCCCGGCTCACCGGGCGAAAAAGAAGCCGAATCCCGTGTGCGGTCGCTGTGGCTGGCTACTGACACCGGCACACTCGCGTCGTTCGTGTCCCGAGTCTTGTCTCGGGCTCCTCGACAAGACACCGGCACGCCCGTGGGATTCGAGTGCCATATCCGGGATGATTCGCGAGCGGGCTAAAAACATTATGATACGGGTCATCACATCACGGTGTGGCGTTACCTGTCGGAGATGCGCGTCGTCTCGAGCGAGCCGGAATCAACCCATTCGAACCCTTCTTCCTCGGCAGTCGCCGTCGCTTCGGTGATCGCCGCGGGATCGAACTCCTCGGTGAACTCGATGCGGACCTCCTCGGATTCGGTGGCCGGCAGTTCGGGCAGGAAGTCGTCGTCCTCGAGCAGCCCGCGAACCGAGACGGTGCCACCGGCGTCGAGGGCGGCCCCGAGCGCACGATAGCGGTCGTCGTCGGACCCGGAGTCGATATCCGTCCCGAACGAGTCGTTCGTGACGCGTGTCGTCTGGCTGGGTCCCGAGAGCGTGCCGAAGTCGTCGGTGGCCGTCGATCGACTGTTCCGACTCGAGGGTTGTGACCACGTCGGCGTCGCGTCGTCCGTTGCGTTTTCGCCGTCGTCTCCGTGTCGCGAGCGTGCAGGCGTGCCCCGCAGTTCGAAGCCGTCGATCTCGCTCGAGCCGTCGTCGGACACCGACACCGCGTCCGGCCCCGTCGACGGCTCGGCTTCGTCGATGAACGACTCGACGCCCTCGTCCTCGTTTCGAGTGGCCGTGTCCCTCCCACGAGCATCATGCTCGAGCGCCCACGGCGGCCACGGCTCGCCGTCTCCCGGCCCGATCGCGCCGTCAGGCTTCGCATCGGGTACGTACGCCGCAGGCCCGTGGTCAGGACACAGCGGCTGCCCGGCGGCATCGATTTGTGAGCCATAGCGGTCGCGGAGCCGCTCGAGTTCGGCTTCGTCGATGAGGGCAGCACGCCAGCGGTCGATACCCGCTGAGAGGAGGACGAACTGCGCGTCGGTCCCAGCGAGGATAGCGTCGTTGATCGCCCACAGGACGGCAGGGAGGTTGTCGGCCCCAAGTGGCGTGTTGGGATACGTGATCGTCGTCTCGCGACGGCGGTCGTGGCGGTCAGCCGCGGTGAGTGTCAGTCCCTCGCCGGAGTGTGAGACGGACAGCGACCAGCCGATGGCCTCGAAGACGGCGACGAGTTCGCGCTCGAGATCTGCCGCCGCGTACCGGGCCGGACAGGCGAGCCCGCGATCACTCTCCGTGATCGTCCGGCGAAGCACCGTCGTCCGGTCGACGCCCGCCGCGAGTACGTCGGCAAGCGCTGACTCGAGGCTGCCATCGCTGGCCGGCGTCTGATCGAGGTCCGCTGGAGTGACACCGAACGCGCCGAGGACATCAGCGGAGACCAACAGATCGTCTGACTCGTGGCGGGGCCGAGCCATCGATAGTTCCGGATTTCACGGACGACCGTATATACTTTCGTCAGACACGCGATTATCACACACGCTGTCAAAAAGATACGAGTGGGGTTACGGCCATAAGCCGTCGACGATCGTCTCGAGTCTCCGAGCCGGTCAGCGACGACGCGGTGACTCGAGTTCGATGTCGACGTCTGCGAGTAGCTCCTCGACTTCGTCACGTTTCTCCTGGTGTTCCTCGAGGAACTCCCGCATCAACTGCGCCGCCTGTTCCTTGCAGTCGCCACAGAGGCGCTCGCCGCCGACACACTCGTCGTAGACGCGTTTGGCGAACTCGTCGTCGTCGCCCGACAGCAGGTAGGCGTAGAGTTCGTAGACGGGACATTCGTCGGCCTTGCCGCCTTTCTCGCGCTGTTCTTCGGCTGTCTCGCGGCCGCCGGTCGTCGCCGCCTTCACCTTGTCATAGCCGTCATCGGGGTCATCGAGCAGCGAAATGTGGCTCGCGGGGATCGAGGAGGACATCTTGCCCCCGGTCAGGCCGGTCATAAAGCGGTGGTAGATCGACGACGGTGGCTGGAAGCCATAGCCACCGGTGTCGACTTCGATCTGGCGGGCGAGTTCCTCGGCCTCGGCGAGGTCGATCTCGAAGGCGTCGACGTGGTTCTCGTAGACTCGCTTTTCACCCTCGATAGCGTCGATCAGCGCGTCGAACGCCTCGTCGGTCGCCCGCCGGTCGAAAAAGCGCGTGCGCGGCCGGATCGGTTCCATACCGGCCTCGTTCAACTTCGTCAGCACCGAATCGAGGACATCGGCACCCACGTCGAGCTCCGACAGCGGCGTCCCCTCGAGCGCCTCGGCGACGTGGACACACCGAAGCATGTCGTCGTCGAACTCGGCGGGCTCGAGTCGGTCGTAGAACGTCGCGACCAGGTCCCGCTCGGCGGGGTCGAGTTCGAAGCTGGCGTAGGCCTCGCTCACCTTGAAAAAGCGCATCCGTTCGGCCAGGTCACGAGCCAGCCGGACGTGGGGGTCTTGGTCGGGACCGACGGGGATGACCGTGGGTTTGGGCTCCTCGAGTTGCGGGTAGAGGATGTCGGCCATCTGAGTGACGACCGACTGCATGTGCGAGACATCCGTCTCGCCGTCGAAGCCGTAGATCGCCTGTAGTTCCGAGAAGTTGGCCTCCGCGCCGAGTTCGAACGCCAGATCCTGCAGTTCGCGGTTTTCCGACTGGCGGTAGAGTTCTCCCTCCTCTGGATCGAACCCGAGCGCGAGCAAGGAAAGCAGGTAGTCGCGGGCGTGCTCGTCGATCTCCTCCCAGCTCATTCCACGGGCCGAATTGGCCTCGAGGTCGGCGATCAGGGCGTAGGCGTCGGCCCCCTGCTGCTGGTGCCAGATGATCTCGTCGAAGACCAGCTTGTGGCCGATGTGTGGGTCGCCGGTCGGCATAAAGCCCGAGAGGACGGCCGCGGGCTCGTCGTTCTGGAGAGCTTTCGCGACCGGCCGGTAGTCACGGTGGCCGAAGATAACGCCGCGGCGCATCAGGTAGTGCGGGTTCGGCACCTGCTCTAAGACCTCGTCGAACTCCTCGATACCGAACTCCTCGAAGAGTTTGCGGTAGTCGGAGACGCTCGAGGAACCCCAGGGGTCCAGCGCAACGTCGTCAGCTCCTGCTGCCCCGCCGTCGGGAACCGGTTCCTCTGACTCGGACTCCTCGAGTGGGTCGTCTCCGGTCATTACCCGGGTTTGGCTCGGCAGCGCGCAAAAGCCTTCGGCTTCGGTCCTGGGAATCCGACTTACGGCTCGGGCAGTCGCTCGGCTGCCGCTCGCAACGCCGCGAGGCGGTCCGACGCGACGCCGGCAAGGACGACCCCCGCGAAGACGGACTCACCATCGGGTCGCGGCGCGTCGCCGCCGAGGACACCCGCCCCGTCGAGTGCCGACTCGAGAGTGCGCCGCCCCTCGGCGATCGCCTGGCGGTTGAGCCACGCCGGCGGCCCGCCGACGACCAGCAGGCCGCGTGCGGCCGTTTCGGGGTCACACTCGAGAGTGAGCTTGCCATGGATTCCCTTTCGAACCACGGTCTCGACGGCACTGACAGCCTCGCTCGTCTCGATGTCGGGTGTCGACGAGAAGAGTCCAAGACCAAAGCGCGATCCGCCCGTTTCGACGGCCTGCTCGTCGTAGCCGAGCGTGACGATGGCCGACTGGTCGCCGACGATCCGACGAACGTCGCTCGCGTCGATGACGGTCTGGGCGACCGCCCCGTCCGATCGCTCGCCGGCAGCGAAGACGGCCTCGACTCGCGTCGCCAGTTCTCGATTACAGCGATCGCGAGCGTCGGCGAGCGATTCGCCGGGGCGAAGCCACGCCTCGTTGTCGAAACAGACGATGGCGCTTGCGACCCCGTCGAGTCGCTCGAGGGTGGCGACCGCGTTCGTCGCTGCGTTCGGTCGCGGTGGCGTTTCGTCGGCGGCAGTCCGATTTCGTGTACGGCGTCCCGGGCCCGACCCCGACGTGGCGGCCGTGGCGTCGAACTCGCGGTCGGCCGGGAGCGTCGCGAGGACGTAGACCGGCACGTCGTAGCGCTGCTGGAGCGCCGCGACGAGTGCGGGGGTCGTTCCGCTACCGGTCGCCCCGCCGAGGCCGACCGCGACGAGAATCGCGTCGGCCGTCGAAGCGTCTTGGTCGCGCTGCTCGAGCAGGTCGTCGGCGGACTCTTGGCCGAGCGTCAGACCCCGCTCGAGATCGCCCTCGAGGCCGCCGTCACCGGCGGGGCCGTACTGGACGCGGCGTGACTCGGGAATGACGGTTCGGTTTAGTACTACTTCGGCGGTTGAATCGGCACCGCAATCTTCGCTGGACGCCTTTGAGTTTGCATGGCCCAAATCAACTGCCGGATACGGAATCCAAAGTTGGCG